>Ga0315537_1000741_pt1 | contig 26078 bp, 23 predicted proteins | sample SalMarSW160270MG_FD_203091 | JGI IMG/M metagenome (GOLD analysis project Ga0315537, IMG submission 203091) | Salt marsh sediment microbial communities from the Plum Island Ecosystem LTER, Massachusetts, United States - Salt Marsh Sediment SW1602-70 ...
CCATTCTCATCTCTATCGAATTTCCCTCCCGCAGGGTCGGGGCAGTCCTTCGCAACTCCTGCAGCTTCCAAAGCCTTCGAGTTTGCCACCCCCAGATTCACGCTAACATGATGAAGATAGACAGGATGCTCTGCTGACACCCTATCCAGCTCCAACCGCGTTGGGTGTCTTCTCTCCGCCAGCTTCGTGTCGTCGTACCCGAACCCCTGTACCCACTTTCCTTCAGGCGTTGCTCCTGCCCTTCCCGCCAGAGCATCTACGATATCGTCGATTGTCTTCACTCTCGCTGGAGTGCAATCGACCTGGAGTTGCTGCTTGCAGACTATCGATAGCGGGTGGCAATGAGCATCGATGAATCCGGGTGTCACTGTCTTTCCCCGCATATCCATCACCCTGGTATTCTTTCCCGCCAGTTCCCTAATCTGGGCTGATTCTCCCACCGCAACGAACTTGCCATCCCGCACCGCCAGCGCCTCGGCCCTGGGCTTCCTGTCATCACTCGTGATTACATTCCCGTTCAAGACCACCAGATCTGCAAACAGCATCTGTCTCCCTCCTTTAACTGGACCCTGGTCCGCAGTTCATCTCCAGACCATCTACAGCACAAAGCCAGACACGAGGTCTCTCCACGACCGGGTGCCTGGCTCTAAGCGTGAAATCGAGACCCCTGCTACCGGCAGTCCCACCGCGGGCTATCCAGCCCGGGAGCCAAAAACGGCAACAGGGATCTCGTCCGTTGTATTACCACCCTACCAGCATCTTGCTGGGAATCCAGAGGATTATCTGAGGGAAAGCGATGCACAGGGCCATGCCGACCATGATAAGACAGACAAAGGGAATCACCCCTCGAATTATGTCCGAAATGGTGACCCCCAACTCCGGCGCAGCCGTGCCGCGGCAGACGAATATGGATACGGCGAAGGGCGGGGTCATGAACGACATCTGAAGGTTGATGCATATCATCATCCCGAACCACAGCGGGTCAAACCCCAGCTGCGGGCCGATAGGTGCCAGTATGGGGACCATTATGAAGACAATGCCTATCCAGTCGATGAACATCCCCAGGATGAAAACGATGAACATGACGGCGGCGAAGGCACCCCAGCGCCCGAAGGGGGCGCTCGTGATGACGTTCGTCACCACCTCCCCACAACCCGCGCTGATGAATATCCCCACGAAGGCGAAAGAAAGGCACCCTATCAGGAGCACAAAGGCACTGACTCTCATCGTCTCCAGAGCCGTATGTTTGATGAGGTCCCAGCTAAATCTCCGATAGACAATCGTCAGAACGAATGCGAAAAAGGCGCCCACGGATGCCGCCTCGGTGGGAGGGGCTATCCCGGCAAAGATGCTTCCCATAACTGACAGGATAAGCACCATCGGCGGGAACAGGGAAACAATAAGCTTCTTGGTCTTCAGCATGAAGGGGACTTGCCTCTCCTCGAGGGGCACAGCCGGGCCTTTCTCCGGGTGCAGATAACACTGCACTATGATGTAAGTGCAATACAGAAAGGAGAGGATAAGCCCCGGGAAAATGGCCGCCATGAATAGCTTCCCCACCGACACCATGGCCATAGGCCCGTAGATAACCAGCATGACGCTGGGCGGGATAAGGATACCGAGTGTTCCACCGGCGCAGACCGCGCCGGTGCTCATAGCTTTGTCGTAGCCCCTCTTGAGCATGGGCGTAAGAGCGATGAGCGTCAGCATGGTAACGGAAGCGGTAATCACTCCCAGACAGGCGGCAAGGATAGTGCCGAATATCACGGTGGTAACCGCCAGTCCGCCTCTCAACCCGCCAAACCACAGATGTAACGCGTCGTAGAGTCCTTCGGCTATGCCCGAGCGCTGGAGCAAGACTCCCATAAAGGTGAACAGGGGAACAGCCAGCAGGGGATAGTTCTGCGATAGCGAATACAGACGGCCATAGAGTATTTCGAATACCGTATCCCCCAGCAGTCCATAGCCCACCAGCAGCCCGATACTACCTACTACAAGGGCCAGGGGAAAGCCGGTCAGGACACCGAAGAAGATACCCCCCATCATAAGTACGGTGATGACTTCCGGGCTTAGCTCAATCAATGGCCTTCCTCCTTATGACGAAGTACAGGTCACGCACAAACTGGGCCGAACCCTGAAGGAGCAAGAGGCATATCCCCACAGCAATCACTGTTCGAAAAGGGGCAGCCGGTGGGTACCAGTAGCTTTCAATCATCACCTCGTTGATTCTCCAGGCCCGCACCGCCCACCAGACAGACGTTTTCGCGAGGATTATCATTAGCGGGAAGAAGAAAAATCCGGCACAAATGACGTCGCTGAGCGCCTTCCCCCACGGCGAGTAGCGTGTATGGAAAACGTCAACCCTGATATGCGACTTGTGTAACTCGTCATACGCCCAGCCCAGGGCATACGTCGCCCCTCCCAGCATACAACTGCTCTCGTACGCCCACACTGTAGGTGCGTTGAAGGCATATCTCAGCAGTGTGTCAAATGCTGCCACCAGGACCAGGGCCAGCGCCAGCCACCTAGCTGACGACCCCACCTGCTGGCTCATAAAATCAATAACCTTTAATACCGTTCTCATAATTTACGGTTCCTTACTATGCTCTCTCCGCCTCGAGGTTCTCGAGGCGGAGAGAGCAAATATGACGCTAACCTGGTGTTTACGTAACGTACGGGGTATTCAGACCCTGGTACTCGGCGAAAGCTGCTCTGAAGTCCATCATGGCGTTCAGTGTCTCCGCGTAGATGGGTGCTTCCGTAGCGGCCTTTTCTTCGTAGAAAGCTTTCGTCACTACTGCCATCTCGGCTTCCACATCCTCAGGCAGGTGGAGCATCTCACAGCCGTAGTCGATAAACTTCTGCATAGCCGCAATGGAGCCAACATACTCGTTAAGGTCATGTCGAGTCGCCCATGCGTACACAACATCCTCCACCAGCACCTTGAGGTCATCCGGAAGCTTGTCCCACTCGCTCTTGTTCACAGTAAAGACAAGCGGGTCGCTGGGAGCCCGGGTGGCTGAGAAGTAGTGGTACTTGGTTATCTCCTGGAAGCTCATGTCCCAGTTGACCGCCGGAGTAGAGTACTCGAACGCGTCAAGCACTCCCCTCTGTATGGCTTCGTAGAGTTCTCCGCCGGGCAGGAAGATCACCGAGGCACCCATCCTGGTCAGGACTTCCCCTCCATCACCAGCCGTGCGCATCCTCAGCCCCTTGATGTCCTTCAGTGAATCGATCTTCACAGTGGAGAGACACCACACCTCCGCAGGCCTGGGGGCTGTGCCAGGAAGAGTATACAGGTCGTACCCTTCGGTCAGCTTGTTGTACAGCTCCACTCCGCCACTGTGGTTGAACCAGACCATGAACATATGGGAGGTCATCTGACCGGGCCTGGCGCTGTACAGGCCGGACGCCGGCCACTTGTCCAGGTTATACATGGGACAGGTATAGGTGGCCTGGATGGTGTTCATATCTACCGCATCAGTCTCCTTGCACGCCGGTACGATAGAACCACCGGTGAAGCTCTTGAAGACCAAGCGCCCGCCGCTCGCCGCGGTGACGGACTTGCAGATGTTCTCGCAAGTGATATGAGCGGGGTTCGCTGCATCATAGGAGTCCTGCACCTTCCAGGTAATCACCTCCTCCTTAGGCGGTGCTGGCGCTGCTTCCTCCTCTTCTTCCTCCTCAGGTGGCGCTCCCTCTTCCTCCGGCGGCGCTGCCGCAGGAGCACAACCAGCGACCACCAGGGCCACCACCGCAACCACTGCCACTAACAGAACTAATAGTTTGCTTTTCACCCTTTACCTCCTTCTAATCCGATACGGGAATCTTCAGCCTTCAACACTTGACTCCTCTTTCACATATAACTACCCCCTTTTTAACCAGAGACTCAACTCCCGCAAATTACCTGCGAAGGTCATTTCACGGGCTTATAATCAAAGTGTAATCCCTGCCCTCATAGCTGTCAATACCCCCCAGCTAAACTACCCCGAATACTGCCGGATGGCTCCCCATCACCAGCCGCACGGGCACGGTCCAGCAGTCTATAACACCGGAACGAACTTCTCGAAGTCCAGAGCAAAGGGCTTGTAGGTGCCGTCTTCCACCTTGGCCTGATGCTTGGCTATTTCCTCCTCATCAAGCTCCACCCCGAGTCCCGGCGTATCGGTAACTTCCAGATAGCCATCGACGATCTTTATCCGCGGCTTGACCGCCCAGGGGGCCACCTGCTCGTGCTCCTGAATCAGAAACGACGGGGTAGCCGCCGAGAGGTGCGCTGCCGCCATGGCGGAAACGGGCCCGAACGGGTTGTGCGGTGAAGCCTTCACCTGGTAGGCCTCGCACAGGGCGCACAGCTTCCGGGCCTCGGTCAATCCACCGATCTTCCCACAGTCAAACATGACGATATCCACCGCCCCTGCCTCCAGGTATTCTTTCAGGTCGAGCTTCGAGTTCAGCCGCTCACATGCCGCGATGGGCATGTTGACGTGATCGGCAACTTTCTTCATCGACTTTACCATGCCCACGGGAACGGGCTCCTCATACCACATCAGGTTGAACTGCTCCATCAGCTTGCCTATCTTTATGGCCGTTGAAGCATTGAACTTCCCGTGGCACTCCACCAGCAGGTCAACCTTGTCCCCCACCGCCTTCCGTATCGCCCCTACCCTCTCCACCGCTGCCATGATCTCATCGGGCCTATAGCTGTGATATCCATCCCTGCCCGGCTCGAAGGGGTCGAACTTCATGGCCGTATAGCCCTCTTTCACCAGCTCCTGGGCATTCTGGCCGAGCTGCTTTGGCGTGTACTTCACCCCACCCCAGGGCTCGGGATACAGGTCATCGGCCCTCTTGTCGGGAAAGGAATTCCAGGTGCCGCGGAGGTGGGGGTAGAGCCTTATTCTCTTGCGCAGCTGCCCTCCGAGCAACTCGTACACGGGAACTCCCAGCTTCTTGCCCTTGATATCCCACAGGGCCATGTCCACCCCGCTTATCAAGGAGCTGGTATAGGAGAAAGAAGTGGCGCTCATCATCTTCCGCCACAGCCTCTCGATGTCGAAGGGGTCCTCTCCCACCAGCATCTTCTTTAGCAAGGCGACCTGGGCCTCAAGAATCCCCCTGTTCGAGGTGACGTTCTCACCGATTCCGGTCATACCCTCCTCATTGGTGTAGACCCTGGTGAATGGAAGTGGTCCGCATACGATGGCTTCGATGTCTGTGATCTTCAAACTGGACATGTTGCGCACCTCCCTGGCCAAAGATTCCTGCCAGCCGCGACATCGCGGCAGGTAACACTAGCATAAGCTCAACGAATCAGCCTGTCAAGACCTGTGCCAGCGAAAATCGCCTGATTCTACCGCTCTCCGCCGCGTCTCTATCTCGTTCCGTGGCATTGCCCGCGGCGGACGACGACTCCCGGTCCACCGGGGGAGCTACGGCAGTCCGCCCTAGTGACAGGGGCGGCACAGCGCCTTTCCCAACCCCCCGGGGGCCGCTGCGCCCCGGCCGACTTCTTGCCTCGCGCGGTGTTTTCCTGTTAGACTTCGTCATCGTGCTCGACTCCAGCCGGAGGAGAACAGGGGGAGTTACGGTTTTCCCACGACAGCTACCCCCTCTTTTACTGCTCTCTCACTGAGAAGCCGAGCCGGACACTGTAATGGAAGTGCTGAGCCCTTACAAAGAGGCGACGGACGTCATCCTGGAGGCTGGCGGTGAGCCTCTGCGGCTGTGCTACCAATGCGGCACCTGCACCGGCACCTGCCCCTGGAACCTGGTACGCTCCTTCTCCGTCCGCCGCATCATGCACGAGGCCCAGCTGGGGGCGACCGATTTCGCCAGTGAGGACATATGGACCTGTGCCACCTGCGGGGCCTGTGTTCAGCGCTGTCCCCGCGGCGTGGAGATAATCGACGTCATGAGGGCCCTGCGCCGGGCAGTGGTCAGCCTGGGCGTCGGCGTCGTCCCCGACGCCCTCCGCATCTCGGCCAAGAACATCGCCGGAACAGGAAACCCTCTGGGTGAGGAGCCGGAGAAGCGGGCCGATTGGGCCACAGGCCTGGAGGTAAAGCCATTCGCCACGGGCACAGAAATACTCTATTTCCCGTGCTGCATCCCCGCCTACGATCCCGATGCCAAGAGGATCGCGCGGGCGACGGCCAGCGTCTTCAAGAAACTTGCCGTTGACTTCGGCATCCTGGGCAGCCAGGAGAGATGCTGCGGCGAGGCCATCCGCAAGGCAGGACACGAAGACATATTCCACAGCCTGGCCCAGTCCAACATCGATACCTTCAATGACAACGGCGTCAAGACGGTGGTGGTGTCCTCACCGCACTGCTACCACACGTTCAAGAACGAATATCCTGAACTGGGAGGCAGGTTTGAGGTGATTCACGTCACCCAGTTCCTGGCCAATATCATTGGGCACGGCAAGCTGGAATTCCCTAGAGAGATAGCCAACAAGGTAATCTACTCGGACCCCTGCTACCTGGGGCGGCACAACGACATCTACGACGAACCCAGGAGGGTATTGCAGAGCATTCCGGGCCTGGAGCTGCTGGAGTTTCCCGATTCCCGGGAGGAAGCTCTGTGCTGCGGCGGCGGCGGGGGCAGAATCTGGATGGACACGCCCAAGGGGGAGAGGTTCTCCGACATACGGGTGGAGCAAGCCCTGGAGGCAGGCGCGGACACCATCGCCGTGGCCTGTCCCTACTGTTTCCTCAACTACAGAGACAGCATCCTCAGCATGGGCAAGGAGGAGGTCATCCAGGTCAAGGACATCTCCGAGCTGGTTGCCGAGGCGATGCAGGCGGGACAGGAATAAGCATGGAAGAGCTGAAGGTCGGCGTCTATGTCTGCCATTGCGGACTGAACATAGCCGGCACGGTGGACTCTGAGCCGGTTGCCGAGGCGATGCAGGCGGGACAGGAATAAGCATGGAAGAGGTGAAAGTCGGCGTCTATGTCTGCCACTGCGGACTGAACATAGCCGGCACGGTGGACTCGGAAGGAGTGGCCAACTACGCTGCCACTCTACCGCACGTGGTGGTCGGCCGTTCCTACCGCTACATGTGCTCCGATCCGGGTCAGGACCTCATCAAGAACGATATCAAGGAGCTGGGGCTCAACCGGGTGGTGGTGGCTTCGTGCTCTCCAAGGATGCACGAGCTTACGTTCCGCAAGGCCTGCCGGGACGCCGGGCTGAACCCCTACCTGTACGAGCACGCCAATATCAGGGAACACTGCTCGTGGCCTCATGCAGGTGACAAGACCAGAGCCACGGAGAAGGCCAAGGCCCTGGTACGCGCCGCAGTGGCGCGCGTCTACTACCACGAGCCTCTGGAAGTCCAGGAGGTGCCGGTCAACCCCAACGTCCTGGTGGTAGGCGGCGGCATCGCCGGCATTCAAGCGGCGCTGGATATCGCCGACGGCGGGAAGACAGTATACATGGTGGAACGCGATGCCTCCGTCGGCGGGCACATGATCCAGCTCGACCGCACCTTCCCCACGCTGGACTGCTCGGAGTGCATTCTCACGCCGAAGATGACCGACACCGGCCACCATCCCAACATAGAGCTGATGACCACCAGTGAGGTGGAAAAGGTCTCGGGCTACATCGGCAATTTCAAGGTCCAGATTAGAAAGAAGCCCCGCTACGTGGACCTGGAGAAATGCAACTCGTGCGGAGAATGCGCCAAGGTATGTCCCGTGGAGCTGCCCGACGAGTTTGAGATGGGCCTGCACATGAGAAAGGCGGCCTACCTTCCTCTTCCCCAGGCGGTTCCCGCGGCGTACGCCATCGACAAGAGGGGCACGCCGCCATGCCGCGCTGCCTGTCCCGCCGGCGTCAACGCTCAAGGCTATGTGGCCCTTATCTCACAGGGCAAGTTCAAAGAGGCCCTGGAGGTAGTCAGGCGGACGGTGCCGTTCGCCGGTGTCCTGGGGCGGGTCTGCACTCACCCGTGCGAACGGGAGTGCGAGCGAGGACAGGTTGACGAAGCCATCGCTATCCGCAACCTGAAGCGCTTCGTCGCCGACTACGAGATAGCAGCGGGCAGGGAGAAGGCGGAGCCCATCGAAGCGACGCAAGAGGCCAGGGTGGCTATCGTGGGCTCAGGCCCCGCCGGCTTGGCATGCGCCTACGACCTGGTCAGAGAAGGTTACGGGGTCACCGTATTCGAGTCGCTCCCCCAAGCCGGCGGCCTGTTGAGGTACGGCATCCCCGAGTACAGGCTACCCAAGGAGGTAGTCGACAACGACATCAGCTACATGCAGGAACTGGGAGTGGAGATCAAGACAAATACGCCGGTAAAGGACATCAGCGCCCTCTCCAGCCAGGGATACAAGGCCATCTTCCTCGGTGCCGGCGCCTGGGCGAGCCAGAAGGCAGATATTCCGGGCGAGGACGCCACAGGGGTGTTCAATGCGCTGGAGTTTCTATGGCTGGTGAACTCCGGAGCGGAGACCGGGGTGGGCGGCCGCGTGGCAGTCATCGGCGGCGGCAACGCCGCAGTTGACGCCGCCAGGGCAGCTTCGCGCCTGGGAGCGGAAGAGGTCACCATCGTCTACCGCCGTTCGCAGGCTGAGATGCCCGCGATCAAGAGCGAGATCGAGGAAGCAGAGCGTGAGGGGATCAAGCTCCTTTTCCTGGCGGCACCGGTCGGAATCGCCGCCCAGGGCGGCCGCTTATCCACTATCGAGTGCATCAAGATGGAGCTGGGGGAGCCCGACGCCGGCGGCCGGCGGCGCCCCGTACCCATCAAGAAGTCCGAGTTCACCATGGACGTGGACAACGTGATCATGGCCATCGGCCAGGGGGTAGACAGAACTACGCTGCCGGAGCAGCTCGGCTACACCAGCCGGGGCACGCTGGAGGTGGACCCCGTTACCCTGCAGACAAACACCGAGGGTGTTTTCGCCGGCGGCGATGCGGTCTCCGGTCCCGCCGACATTATTTCAGCTATCGCTGCAGGCAAAGAGGCAGCCATCTCCATCGACCGCTATCTAAGGGGAGCCAGCCTGACCGAGGGAAGACCGAGCACGCGCACGAGCGTAAAGGACGTACCGAAGGAAAGGGTCAAGCCAATGGCCAGGGCCACCGTGCCGATACTTGAGCCGGGCAAGAGAGAGGGGTCCTTCGCCGAAGTGGAGCAGGGTTTCGACGAAGGAACAGCCGTTGAGGAGGCCAAACGCTGTTTGAACTGCGGCGTCTGCTCCGAGTGCCTGGAATGCGTCAAGGCCTGTGAGCAACAGGCGATCGACCACAGTATGCAAGATGAGCTTGTGGAGGTGGAAGTAGGCTCGATGATCCTGGCCACGGGCTACGACCAGTTCCAGCCCGGCGTCATCGCCCACTACGGATACGGGAAATACGACAACGTCCTCACCGGGCTGGAGTTCGAGAGAATAACCTGCGCCGGAGGTCCTACCCAGGGGCGGATTCAACTCAAGGACGGCAGGGAGCCGGAGAGCGTGGCCATAATCCACTGCGTGGGCAGCCGCGACAAGAACTACCATGAGTACTGCTCCCGCGTCTGCTGCATGTACGGGCTCAAGTACGCCGAACTGCTGAAGGAGTTCACCAGCGCGGAGGTATATGAGTTCTACATCGACATGCGCTGCTTCGGAGAGGCTTACGAGGAGTTCTACAAGCATGTAGCGGAGATGGGAGTCACTTTCATCCGGGGCAAGGTGGCCAGCATAACCGACAGGGCCGTCACCGACGAGGAAAAGGGAAAGCTGATAGCGGTGGCCGAGGACACGCTCCTGGGGAAGCTCATCCGCGTCCCGGTGGACATGGTCATCCTGTGCGCCGCCCTCGAGGCCCGTTCCGACGCGGCCGCAGTGGCCAGTCTCTTCAGCATCGGCCAGAAAGCGGACAACTTCTTCCTGGAGACGCACCCCAAGATGGCTCCGGTAAGCACGCCGACAGAGGGGGTATTCATTGCCGGCTGCTGCGCCGGGCCGAGGGACATACCCGACACGGTGGCCCAGGCCTCAGCGGCAGCGTCCAAAGCCCTGTCGCTGATAAGCAAGGGCACGGTCACCACCGAGGCAGCCGTCTCCCACGTGGATGAGAGCATCTGTCACGGCTGCGGACGCTGTGAGGAGGTCTGCACCTTCCACGCCCCCACCATTATTCGAAAGAACGGGACGCTGGTGTCAAGCGTCAACGAAGCCCTGTGCAAGGGATGCGGGGCCTGCGCCGTTGTCTGTCCCACCGGAGCCATATCCATCAGGCATTTCACCACCAAGCAGGTGGAGAGCCTGATCGACGGCCTGCTGGAGCCAACTCATGCCTGAATTCGAGCCGAAGATCGTGGCCTTCTGCTGCAACTGGTGCACCTACGCGGCAGCCGACCTGGCGGGTACGGCCAGGATTCAGTACCCGCCCAACGTCTACATCGTCCGGATGATGTGCAGCGGGATGGTCAGCCCCGACTATGTCCTGAGGGCCTTTGAGAAAGGGGCCGACGGGGTCATAGTCTCCGGCTGCCACTACACGGACTGCCACTACATCGACGGGCCGATCAAGTGCGACGCCATGTTCGCCAAGGTAAGAAGGCTGCTCTATACGCTGGGCCTGGAGAACGAGAGGTTGAGACGCGAGATGATATCCACCTCCGAGGGAACGGTATTCGCCAGACTGGTAACGGAGTTCGTGGAGCAACTCAGGCAACTGGGGCCGTCACCGTTTTCGCCCGCAAGCAAGGGAGTGCTCAGTGAGTCTGGATAGCGCCATACAGGCCACCAAGACATACTACTGCCTGGAGTGCGGCAAGTGCACCAGCCTGTGCCCCGTGGCCCGGCATGACCCATCTTTCTCCCCCCGCGCCATAGTGGAGATGGCCCTGCTGGGGCTGGAAGACGAGCTGGTCTTCAGCAAGGGGCTTTTCTCCTGCCTCACCTGCTACACCTGCTCCCAGAAATGCCCGGCCGACGTGGACTTCCCCGTTTTCGTGCGCCAGGCCAGGGCGGTGGCCCAGAACAGCGGAGAGCATGGGACCTGCGCCCACTCGGGACAGTTGCAGGCGCTGGCGAGGATGATGACGACTCCCGGCATCAAGCAAAGGAGACTGGAGTGGCTGTCCGACAGATTTCAGATCTCGGATGAGAGCGATATCCTGCTGTGGGTGGGATGCGCCCCGTACTTCGAACCCATCTTCGAGGACATCGAGTTCCGGGCCCTGGACATCACCGAGGCCACCCTGACGGTGCTGAACGCCCTGGGAATCCAGCCCAGGCTGCTCGCGGACGAGAAATGCTGCGGGCATGACGCCCTGTGGATGGGCGACGAGGAGACTTTCAAGAAGCTGGCGGAGCACAACGCCGCCCTGATAAAGGACGCCGGAGTCAAGAAGATCATCTTCTCCTGTCCGGAGGGCTACCGGACGCTGAAGCTGGACTACCCGGCGTACGGGCTGGCCCTGGACTGCGAGCTGCAGCACATCTCCGAGCTCCTGGCCGAGAGGATAGAGCAGGGTGATTTGAAGCTGGGCAGAGTGGACAAGAAAGTGAGCTACCAGGACCCCTGCCGGCTGGGGAGACATCTGGGCATCTACGACGCACCGAGGAAGGTGCTCCAGGCCATCCCCGGCATCGAGCTCGTGGAGATGGAGCACTGCAGGGAAAACTCCATCTGCTGCGGCACCAGCGCCTTCACCAACTGCGACTCTTACTCCAACGATATAAGAAAGGAAAGGTTATCCGAGGCAGCCTCCACCGACGCCGAGGCCATCGTCACTTCCTGTCCCAAATGCCAGACCCACTTCCGCTGCGCCATGGTGGACAAGGGGGAGGAGAAACGGTCAATGCCGCAGCTCGACGTGGTGGACCTGGTAAACCTGGTGGCGGAGTCCCTGAGGGGGGCCGAGTCATGAGCAGCTCAGCGGTGGTGATCGGCGGCGGCATAGCCGGGATGCAGGCCTCGCTGGACCTGGCGAACATGGGCTTCAAGGTGTACCTGGTGGAGAAACAGCCCAGCCTGGGCGGGAGAATGGCGCAACTGGACAAGACCTTCCCCACCAACGACTGCGCCATGTGCATCCTGGCCCCCAAGATGATGGAGACCAGCACGCACCCCAACATAGAGCTGCTGATGTACTCCAAGGTGGAAGAGGTATCGGGCCAGGCGGGCGACTTCAAAGTGAGGATAAAGAAGAAGGCAAGCTTCGTCGACTGGAACAAGTGCAACGGCTGCGGCCTGTGCCTGGAGGGCTGTCCCGTGTTCCTGCCGAATGAATTCGACAACGGACTGGGAGAAAGGAAGGCCATCTACATGCTCTTCCCCCAGGCTGTCCCCAAGAAGGCCACCATCGACAGGAGGGAAGAACGTCCCTGCAAGGCGGCCTGCATGGATGCCTGTCCGGTGCACAGCAACGTGCCGGGCTACATCAAGCTCATCGCCGAGGGGAAGTTCAAGGAGGCCTACAGGCTGATACGGGAGACAAATCCCCTCCCCGCCTGCGTCGGCCGGGTGTGCTATGCCCCCTGCGAGCAGGCCTGCAACCGGGGCCAGATCGACGAGCCGCTGGCCATACGCGACCTCAAGAGAGTGCCCTCGGACCTGTGGGATATCGAGGAGCTGGAAGTGCCGGTGGTCCCGAAAACAAAAAACAAAGTAGCCATTGTCGGCGCGGGGCCGGCGGGCCTGGCTGCCGCCAACGACCTGGCGCTGAAGGGACACAGCGTGACCATTTACGAAGCCCTACCCCAGCCCGGCGGGATGCTCCGCGTGGGTATTCCGGAATACCGTCTTCCCAAAGATATCCTGGGCCAGGAGATAGGCTACATCCAGAAGCTCGGCGTGGAGATAAAGACCGGCGTCCGCGTGGGCCAGGACGTCACCCTGGAGGAGCTGCGGAAGGACTGCGGGGCAGTGTTCATAGCCGTGGGAGCCCACGGGGGTATGAGGCTGGGGGTGGAAGGCGAAGACAGCGCCGGGGTATTCGACGGAATAGGCTTTCTGCGCGACGCCAACCTGGGGAAGAAGGTGCAGGTGGGGACTAAGGTAGCAATAATCGGCGGCGGCAACACCGCTATCGACTGCGCCCGCACGGCAAGGCGCCTGGGAGCAGCCGAGGCCACCATCGTCTACCGGCGTTCCCGCGCCGAGATGCCGGCATCGGCAGAGGAGGTGGCGGCGGCGGAGGAAGAAGACATAAAGCTGGAGTTCCTGGCGGCACCCACCCGCTTCCTGTCGAAGAACGGGAAGCTCGCCGGGATGGAGTGCACCAGGATGAAGCTGGGAGAGCCGGACGCCAGCGGGCGGCCGCGGCCCATTGCGGTGGCGGGGTCGGAGTTCACCCTGGAGGTGGACACGGCGATCGCCGCCCTGGGACAGGTCCCGCAGACGGAGTTCCTCCAGGGACCGGGAGTGTCGCTGTCCCGGCGGGGGACGGTGGAGATCGACCCGGGGACAGGGTCAACCAATGTTGAATGGATATTTGCCGGAGGAGACGCGGTCACCGGACCGGCCTTCGTCATCGACGCCATAGCCGCGGGAAAGAAGGCGGCCCGCTCCATCGACCGCTACCTCAACGGGGAGCCGCTCGAGGCCGAAGAGAAAGCGAAAGAACCGGAGAAGCTCAGCGAAGAGGAGATAGAGAGCTGCCGGAAGCGCTTCCCCGCCGCGAAAAAGGTGGCGATGAGGGCGGAGCCGGTGGAAAAGCGGACGAAGGACTTCCGGGAGGTAGCCAGGGGGTACTCCCGCGAGGAAGGCCAGCAGGAAGCGTCCCGCTGCCTGGCGGGACAGATAGAGGGCTGCATCGAATGTCACGAGTGCGAGCGGCGCTGCGAGCCCAAGGCCATCGACTACTCCATGCAGGACGAGGAGATAGAGGTGAGCGCCGGGGCCATCATCCTGGCCTCGGGCCTGGACCTCTACGATGTGTCGCCACTGACGGAGTACGGCTACGGCAGGGTGAAGAACGTCATCACGGCCATAGAGTTCGAGAGGCTGACGGCAGCCTCCGGGCCCAGCTCCGGCCACCTGGAGCGTCCCTCGGACGGCAGGACACCCCACACTATAGGCTTCATCCAGTGCGTGGGCTCCCGCGACTTCAAGTACAAACCCTACTGCTCCAGCGTATGCTGCATGCACGCCACCAAGGAGGCCATGCTGGCATACGAGCACGAGCCGGGGACGGAGTCTTTCATCTTTTATATGGACCTGCGGGCGGTGGGCAAGAGGTTCCAGGAGTACACCCTGAGGGCCCAGCAGGACTACAACGTCACCTATGTCCGGGCCCGTCCCGGCAAAATCGAGATCAACCCCGAGAACCAGAACCCCATCATATGGTACGAGGACACCAATACCAGGGAGATAAAGAGCGCCGAGGTGGAGCTGGTGGTGCTCTCCCAGGCGATGATTCCCTCGGAGGGGACCAGGGAGCTGGCGGGAGTGCTGGGCATAGGGCTGACGGAGCACGACTTCGTGGAGATCCCGGAGAAGCTGGCGCGTCCCGTTGACAGCACCAGGCCGGGAGTCTTCGCCTGCGGCTACGTGCACAGCCCCCGGGATATCCCCGACTCGGTAATACAGGGCTCGGGAGCAGCGGCTAGGGCCGCCGAAGTCCTGTCGGGGAGCGACTGATATGGAAGAGCCTCGCGTCGGAGTGTTCATCTGCCACTGCGGCATAAACATCGCCGCATACGTCGACGTGCCGTCGCTGGTGGAGTACGCCCGCACCCTCCCCAACGTGGTGCACGCCGAGCGTAACCTGTTCACCTGCTCCGAGGAAGGCATCTCCGCCATCAAGAGAGGAATCGGCGAGCACGGGCTGAACCGGGTAGTGGTGGCCTCCTGCACGCCGCGGACCCATGAGCCGCTGTTCCGCGCCGCCTGCGAGGAAGCCGGCCTGAACAAGTACCTGTTCGAGTTCGTCAATATCAGAGACCAGTGCTCCTGGGTGCACATGCGCCAGCCGGAGGAAGCCACCGCGAAAGCCAGGGACCTGGTGAGAATGGGAGTGGCCAAGGCCAGGCTGCTGGAGCCATTGGAAGAGATAGAGATCCCGGTCCTGCCGTCGGCGCTGGTGCTGGGCGGCGGGGTGGCGGGGATGAGCGCCGCCCTGAACCTGGCGGAGCAGGGATTCGAGGTGCACCTGGTGGAGAAGGAGAAGGAGCTGGGCGGCACCCTGCTGAGCCTGAACAGGCTGCTGCCGGGCAACGGCGAGGCCGGCGAGCTGGTGAACCCGCTGGTGCAGAAGGTGACGGAGCACGGCAAGATCAGCACCTACCTATCGACCAGGGCCAGGGACATCAGCGGCTTCATCGGCAACTTCGAGGCCACCCTGGACTGCAACGGAGAGGAAAGCACGGTCAAGGCGGGCACCGTCATCGTGGCCACCGGGGCCGAGGTGCTGAAGCCGCAGGGAGCCTACGGCTACGGCCAGTTCCCCAACGTCATCACCCAGCTCGAGCTGGAAGGGAAGCTGAAACGGGGAGAGGACATAGGACAGAACGTGGTGATGATAAACTGCGTGGGAGCCAGGATTCCCGAGCGGAGCTACTGCAGCCGGATCTGCTGCATGACCGCCATCAAGAACAGCTGCCTGATAAAGGAAAGCAACCCCGGGGCGAAGGTCTGGGTGCTGCACCGGGACATAATGGCCTACGGGGTGGACTTCGAGGAAGCCTATCACCGGGCCATGGAGCTGGGCGTGAGGTTCATCAGATACGACCTGGAGAGGCCTCCCGAGATTGGCGGAAACGGGAAGGCCGACAAGGTGAAGGTATGGCACCAGCTGATGGGCCGGGAGATAGAGCTGCCGGCAGACGCCGTGGTGCTGACAACGCCGATGCTGCCGGGAACCGACAACGAGGAGATATCCCGGATGCTGAAGGTGCCGCTGGGCAGCCAGGGCTTCTTCCTGGAGGCGCACCTGAAGCTGATGCCGGTGGAGTTCGCCACCAGCGGCATCTACATCTGCGGCGCCGCCCGCTGGCCCACGACCGCCCCCGAGGCCATTACCCAGGCCTATGCCGCGGCTTCCAAGGCAGCCGCGCCCCTGCGCCGGGGCTTCGTCAAGCCCGAAGCCAACACCTCCTCGGTCAACGAGAGGGTCTGCTCCGGCTGCGGGTTCTGCGAGGTGGTGTGCCCGTACAAGGCTATCGAGCTACAAACCAAGAACGGCAGGACGGTGTCCCACGTGAATGTGGCCGTGTGCAAAGGCTGCGGCACCTGCGCCGCCGCCTGCACGTCGGGGGCCATTACCATGAACCATTTCACCGATTCCGAAATCCTGGCCCAGATAGAAGCCATGGTTGGCTAGATTGGTCTGATTTGAGAGATGGCAACAGCGGAGTTTGAGCCCAAGATCCTGGCCTTCTGCTGCAACTGGTGTTCCTACGCCGGGGCGGACCTGGCGGGAGTGTCCCGGATGCAGTACCCGCCCAACGTGAGGATCATCAGGGTGATGTGCTCGGGGAGAGTGTCGCCGGAGCTGGTCGTCAAGGCGCTGCGCAGCGGCGCGGACGGAGTGGTAGTGCTGGGCTGCCACATCGGAGACTGCCACTACATAAGCGGCAACCACCGCACCAAGAAGAGGATGGCCATCCTCCGGGGGCTGCTGAGCTACATGGGAGTCGACCCCAGGAGGGTACGGCTGGAGTGGGTCTCAGCGTCGGAAGGCGACCGCTTCGCCCAGGTGGTCACCGAGGTGACCCGGGAGATAAAGGAGCTGGGGCCGAACCGGTTATTCACCGACCAAGGGCAAGAGAAGCGCTGATGGCAGACATAGATATAGAGCAGAAGCTGCGCCAGGAGGCCAGGGGCCTGCTGGAGCAGGGCAAGGTGGACCGCATCCTGGGCTACGAGGCCGGCAGCCTCAAGTTCACTACCACCCCCCTCGTCACCGCCGACAAGGACGATACCGAGCGCCTGGTGGTAAACCCCTTCGTGGTGAACAACCTCAGCGCGTTCCTCACCGGCATGGAGGGAAAGACAGGCATCGTGGCCAAGGGCTGCGACAGCCGCTCCATCGTCAGCCTGATGCAGGACAGGAAGGTCGCCAGGGAGAACCTCGTTATCCTGGGCATTCCCTGCCCCGGGCTCATCGACGTGAGGAAGGTGGAAGTCCTGCTGGGCAAAGAGAGAGACGAGCTGGAGGATATCTCCAGGGAAGGAGACAAGGTCACGGTGACCGCCGCAGGCAAGAAGACCGAGCTCCCGCTGGCGAAGGTGCTGTTCGACAACTGCCTGGCCTGCGATATGCCCACTCCGGAGGAATACGACGTGCTCCTCGGCGAGCCGCAGAGTCCGGTCGCCGACCCCGCGGCCAGCAGAGCAGGCATAGAGGAGCTGGAGGCCATGTCCCCGGAGCAGAGGTGGGAGTTCTGGAAGGGCGAGTTCAGCCGCTGCACCAGATGCTACGCCTGCCGCAACGCCTGCCCCGCCTGTTTCTGCCAGCGCTGCTTCGTGGAGGAGACGGACCCGCAGTGGGTGCTGCCGGTGCCGCGGTGGCAGGACAACCTGATATTTCAACTGATACGGACCATCCACGTGGCGGGACGGTGCACCGACTGCGGCAACTGCGAGCGCGCCTGCCCGGCACATATCCCGCTGCGAAGCCTGAGCAAGAAGATGTACGACATGGTGGATGAGCTGTTCCACTACCGGGCGGGAATGGACAGAAATCCCGAGCCGCTGCTCACCGCCTACGAGGCCTCGGAGGCCGAGGACTGAGCTATGAGCACAGGAGACCGATAGTGGCCGGCAACAAGAAGATAGGCAGAAAGGACCTGGTCAAGCTCCTGGAGAAGTGGAGCCAGGGCTTCACCGTGTTCGCCCCGTCGCGGGAGAACGGTGAGGTGCTGATGCGGGAGTGGGACGGCAAGGACAGCGGGTTTCTGGAATGGTACCGCAACAGCACGCAGCCGCCCAAGGACGTCGTCCTCCCACCCATGGAGAAGATGTTCGCCTTCCACAAGGAGAAGGATGGCTACCGCATAGAGGAGCCGCCACCGCAGCAGCAGCAGCGGCGCCGGCTGCTCTTCGGCATCCGCCCCTGCGACGCCAGGGCCCTGACGATAGTGGACCTGCCCTTCAAGGAGGGCTACGAGGACCCGTACTACCTGGCACGGCGGCAGGGCACCCTGCTGGTGGGGCTCAGCTGCACCAGGCCCTACGATAGCTGCTTCTGCACCTCCGTGGGCGGCGGTCCCTCCGACGCCTCCGGCGTGGACGTCCTGCTCACCGGCACCGGCGACGGCTACCTTGCGGAAGCGGCCACTCCCGCCGGCGGGGAGCTGCTCGACAGCGCCGGACTGGAAGATGCCAGCCCCGCCGACGAGGCCGGGGCAGCCGAAGCCAAGAAGGCGGCCCTGGCCGGGATAACCCGGAAGATAGACAGCGAAGGCCTCAAGGACAGGCTGCTGTCCTGCTTCGAGGACCGCGAGTTCTGGGAGAAGGCGGCCGCCAAGTGCCTGAGCTGCGGCGTGTGCACCTTCTTCTGCCCCACCTGCTACTGCTTCGATATCAACGACGAGATGGTCGGGGAGCAGGGAGCCAGGTTCAAGAGCTGGGATAGCTGTGCCTTCTCCGTCTACACCCAGATGCCGGTGGAGAACCCCAGGCTGGAGAAATGGCGGCGGGTGCGGCAGAAGGTATGCCACAAGTTCGAGTTCTATCCCATGAACTTCGGCGTCATGGGCTGCGTCGGCTGCGGCAGATGCATCCGCCTGTGCCCGGTGAACTGGGACATCACCCGCGTCCTGGAGAGCCTGCCGCCCGCAGCAGAGAGCTAACATGGAGAGGCGAGAGTAATGACCACAGATGCATCACAGCGCCGGGAATTCCCCGCCGGCGGCAACGTCTACCTGCCGCACATAGCGGTCATCGAGAAGATCATCGACGAGACGCCGGCAGTGAAGACCTTCCACTTCAACTTCAAGGACGAGAAACTGCGGGAGGAGTTCACCTTCGAGTCGGGCCAGTTCGCCGAGTACTCGGTGTTCGGCGTGGGCGAGGCCCCGTTCTGCATCTCCTCCAGCCCCACGCGGAAGGACCACCTGGAGTTCGCCATGCAGCGGGTGGGCAAGGTCACCAACGCCCTGCACCGGCTCGGCGTCGGCGCCGAGATAGGCCTCCGGGGGCCTTACGGCAACAGCTTCCCGCTGGACGTGCTCCAGGGGAAGAACCTGGTCTTCGTCGGCGGCGGCATCGGCCTAGCGCCGCTGCGGTCGCTGATATGGAACGTGGTGGACAACCGCGGCAGGTACGGGAAGATAGACATCGTCTACGGCGCGCGCAGCCCGGCCGACCTCTGTTTCAAGTACGACCTGGACGCCTGGGAGAAGGACGGCAGCATAGGCATGGTGACCACCATCGACAGGGAGCACCCCGACTGGACAGGCAAGGTGGGCCTGGTGCCCAAGGTGCTGGAGGAGGTGGGACCTTCTCCCGACAACGCCGTGGCCATCGTCTGCGGCCCGCCCATCATGATCCGCTTCACCTTCCCCTCGCTGGCGAAGCTGGGCTTCACCCCGGAGCAGATGATAACCACACTGGAGAAGAGGATGAAGTGCGGCATAGGCAAGTGCGGCCGCTGCAACATCGGCAACCTCTACGTCTGCCGGGACGGGCCGGTGTTCAGCTACGCGCAGATCAAGGACTTCATCTCCAGCGAGCACTAGGGCGGCTGCCCCTGCACAACGCCGACGGGAAGCATCGGCGCGCCACCCCCTTCAGGCGAGGCGACAATTTCTGTCGGGTCGCCGCCCGGCGAGCCGCGGAAGAAAGCTCACGGAGTGGTGGCGACGAACCGCTTCTTGTCCTGCTTGCAGATGAGCTGGATGACGTTGCGGCCCGACACGGCGACAAAGGCGATGGTGCCACCCGGCTCCACCCACTGCCCGGTCATGTAGAAGCCGCCCAGGCCCGGCAGGGTCTTGCTCATGCGCATGCCGAATGTCTTGGCGCTGGGCAGCCATCCCTCGAAGCTCCCCCGCCAGCTCCCGGTGTAGCGTTCGTAGGTCATCGGGGTCGCCACGTCGCGCATCTCCACCTGGCTGGCCAGGCCGGGGAAGCGCTTGTCCAGCAACTCCACGATGGTGTCGGCGATCTTCTCCTTCTCGGCCTGGTAGCGCGCCGGGTCCCGCCGCAGCTTCTCCCAGTACCCGTAGACGGTGGGGAACCACACCTTGACTACGGTCTTGCCCGCCGGCGCCAGGGTCGGGTCGAAGTTGTATATGCCGCCGACGTTGAGCCTGCCCATCTCGTTCCCGGCAATGGTGACCGGCTTGTCCAGCGGGAACCCTATGCCAAATGCGGAATGCGGCAGCTCGTCGAAGGTACGGGCCACCCCCAGGGCGACGTGGACGAGGGCAGGGAACCGGGGAAGCTCGTCGTAGTAGCCCCGTATCTTATCGTCGACGTATTTCCCCTCCAGCATGTCGAAGATGGTGGTGTGACCGTCGGCGGCGGAGATAACGTAGTCGGCCCGGTGCTCGCTCCCGTCCTCGAGCCGGACGCCCACGGCGCGGCCGTCCTCCACCAGCACCTTTCTCACCCTGGACTTGTAGCTGACCTCTCCTCCCAGGTTGAGATAGCGCTGCTCGACGGCCCGTGACAGCTCCAGGGAGCCGCCCACCGGATATCCGGTGGACTTGCGGTGCATGGAGGATATCGACATCATCATAAACAGCATGGGGAAGGACCCCGCAGCAGCACCGGGCTCGGCAGGAGGCCCCCAGGAAGAGAAGAAGGTGCGGAACAGCGGGCTGGTGAACCTTTGGCCGAAGTCCCTGGTGGAGACCTTTCCCCACCGCCTCATGGTCGGCATATATGGCAGCATCTTGAACATCATCTTGATCCCATCGGCGGGGCCGCACAGCTCGGGGGCCTTGTCGATGGGCATATTGAAGTTGACGAGACCACGCAAACCTTTGGCGAAGTCCTCGATTACCCTGCCGTCCTCGGGAGCCAACTCTTTCATGTGCTGCTCCAGGCGGTCGATGTCGGTGTAGAAGTGGAACACCGTGCCGTCGCTCGCTTCGTAGCGCGACGTCACCTCATAGTAGACCATCTCCCTCCCCTGGACGGCGCCCAGCTCCTCCCAGACACGGTAGTGGCTTGCCCGCGGCCCGGCGCCCATGAACCAGTGGATACAGCCGTTGATGGTGTAGCCTTTCCTCTCCCAGGAGCAACACAACCCGCCCGGCTTGGCGTCCATCTCGAAGATACGGGTACGGTAGCCATTCATCTGCCCGTAGCACCCGGCCGATAGGCCGGAGATGCCGGCCCCGATGATAGCTATAGATCTTCCTTCCATTTCGCCTCCTTGTAGCGGAATCACGGCTCCCGCCGCGTCCGTGCTATCGCTCCAGCAGATTCTAGACCCTCCTATAGCGGCTGTCCAGACCCCTGCGAGGCTTTTGTCGAAAACGTGTCAGGTATTGACAACCTCAATGCGCTGGGGTAAGCTCTGCCGATACCCCGAGGTATTTCCCCGCTTGGGGGCGACTAAAGTACTAGGACCAGGAGAAGGAGGCGCAACGAGATGAAGAGCATATGGAGGAACCGCGTGGCGCTGGCATTGCTGGCCGCCCTGCTGCTGGCACTGTCGGGCACGGCGGCAGTGGCCTACGCCAACGGTGGCTGTCCAGTCGTCGACAGCGCCAGAGAAGCGGCCACGGAGGGACACTTCCACCTGTACACCAAGATGTTAGGGCTCCTTGAAGAAGGCCAGGTGCACCAGGACTACTGTAGCATCACGGGCAACCTCATGACCTTCACCCATCCCGGAACGCCCAACTCGGCCGCCATCGGCGATTGGACCTTCAAGAACAGGGTAGGGCCGAAGGGACGCGGGTCGATTTCAGGTTCCTTCTCGATAGACGTGGGCTGGCCGGCCGACTCCACAGGCTTCATATACGGACCGGTCTACGGCAAGATCTATATATCGTTCAACGCCGTGTCCGCATTCGTTCCCAAGATCGACGAGGACTGCGAGCCCGACCACTACAATTTCCAGGGACCGTTCCGCGTAACCGGCGGCGACGGATTCTATGAGGGGATCAGGGGTTCAGGTACCATAGGCGGGACGTTCCACGACCACGAAGGGCCCGATGACGTGCAGCAGTGGTTCGACTTCGCCATGATCGGCACAGCGCGCTTCCGCGGGCACCCCTGAAGACCCGAAGCTCACGGAGCATTATGTAGAGCTGCCGGAACGGCGCCGGTGCTGATACCGGTGTCCCTACCCCTGGAGCATTTCGTCCCCCTGCTGCCGCGAAATCTCCAGGGCGGAGGCGCCCTCCGCCGGAGAAACGATAGTGCCCCAGCGCGCTGGTCTGCTGGGGCACTGGGGACAGCCTTCCTGTGTCGGGTGGCTGTCCGGATCTCACACAGTTGCCGGATGCTGTTCCGTCAGAATCTTCTGCAGCTCATCCTCTCTCGCCTTCCTTTCCCATTCCTCCCGGCGCAGCGGCTGCAGTTCCAGGGGGTTCACCCTGTCGTCCATCATCTGGGCGAATTCGCAGGAGGCGCACTTGTAGTCCTGGGTGCAGAGACGCCAGGAAACGCTACCCTTCATGGAATAGATGCAGCGCCGCTGACTGCCCGGCAAACGTCCGTTTCTACGCACTTTCGTCTGGTTCATCGTTCCTGCACCTCCTTCAGTATGCCAACATATCTTCGGATGCTACGATTTCTACATCCTGGAGGTACTCTAACCCCACCTGCTTGCCTTGCCAATGGCCGTTGGGGCAGATTGTCAATGTCCATTGGGGCAGACTTATCTACACTGCCAATTCTCTGAACAGGCCCGTCACAAGGGGATATGAACCGGGCGAGCAACCGCCGGCTACATACTGACGAGAAGCGCAACAAGGCCGGCAATCACGCTGACTTCCGCGACTTCATCTCCAGCGAGCGGCAGGGGCCTGGTCCCCAGAGCAGATCACTCACCCAGCAGAGCCCTCCTCACACCGGACAGCCAACTCCGAGCCGCAGCCAGGACACTGGATATCGCTGTGCTCGACAACACTGTTGTATTCAGGGCCGCGGCTTTCAGTCCGCCGAATAGGCAGGTGCCCGTTTCGACCGTATGGCAGTCCACAGCCTGGCTCTCTCATGGTATGATGTAGTCATCACGGAGGAGGTCTGTAATATGGAGGATTGGAAAGAGCGCATCTCTATAGACCCGAACATATGTCATGGCAAGCCCTGTATCAAGGGAACGCGAATCATGGTATGGATTATTGTCAGCTGCCTTGCCAACGGCGATTCCACCGAGACTATCCTGGAGGCCTACCCCGGACTCAAGCAAGAAGACATACGGGCAGCGCTGGCTTACGCTGCTGAAATGACGCGTGAGAAGGTGCTGCCGGTGGAAGTGGCGAATGTGTAATGAAGCTCAAGCTGGATGAAAACATTGCTCCCCGAGCGAAAGAAATCCTAGCGCAAGCGGGCCATGATGTTCTCACTGTGCCAGAGGAGGGACTCGGCGGCTTCTCGGATCCTCTTGTCGGGGCGGCCGCGAGCCGCGAAGGCCGTTGCTTGCTCACTCTGGACATGGATTTCGCCAACATCCTTGTCTACCCACCGGAGAGGTATGTAGGGCTTGTGGTACTGCGGCACCCTCATCCGACGATGAAAGGCCTATTGAACCTTGTTCGCCAATTCACTGTTTCTCTGCGCTCCTATGACCCACGCGGGCGGCTCTGGATTGTAGAGCCGGGTCGCCTTCGCATTCACGAAGAAGCGGAGGGTGAATAACTATGTTGCCAAGACTTGAGCATGACCCAGAAGCCAACGCTGTCTACATACAGCTTGACGACAAGCCTTATGCTTACACCAAGGCACTGGATGACATGAGATACATCGACTACGCGGCCGATAATACCCCGATAGGGATAGAACTACTCGCTGTCAGTGAAGGTGTAGTTGTAGAGGACCTGCCCGATCCCGAACAAATTGTCAAGATGCTGGAAGGCAGGCATATCAAGGTCTACGCCTGATGCATCGGTCTTCGGACATCAGAAACGACAGACGCCGCCCTGTTAGGACGGCATCGTTACTCCTTCTGCTCCTGGCAGATGAGCTGTTGTTACGGTAATACACTTGTTTCATTCTTGTCAATGCGGGTCAGTCCTGGTTGTCTCCGCCGGGGCTTGGGGCGGGAGCTGCTGAGATCACAGTCTGTGATGTCAAGACCGTGCCCGGATGTCGGGGCGTCCAGGCGGCTCACCGGTGAGGTCCGGCCTACGTACTGACGAGAAGCACGACAACGGTGCCAACAACGGCGACCCCCAGCGCGGCCAGGATGATTATCCTGACCTTCTTCTCCTTGTCCGTCAGCTCGGCCCACGGCTTCTGCTGCTTCCTCCCCACAACCATGCCGAGGCCCACGCCAACAGCGATGCCGATGGCAAAACCCGCTCCGAAGTCACTCATTCAACACCTCCGTCTCGTCCGGTCGCTCCGGGAAGGCATTCTAGCACAGCGCTGAAGAGAATCGGCAGGCCGTCGGCTTCTGCTGTATGGCCCCCCGATTGCACGATATGCCCTATTGTGCAACTACACAACAAGCCAGAATGTGCACCTTGCTTCAGAGTGCTTGAGGTCGCGTGGTCAGTCGGAATCGGGACAGGGATGGTGGCGGTGGCAGAGCCCTTCCGTACGGGACACACGGTCAAACGGAGGCCCGGCGCATCCGCCCCTTCAGCCTGTCAGGACTAGGCTTCCTGTTTGGGCCACTTAAACGCGTGCCAGACTATGAGCGCAGTAACCACCACTGTCGAGCCGATAATCAGTATCTGGTGGGCAGATGGATTGAGTATATGCTCCATCAGGTGCCAGGCGTTGAGGACGGTAAAGACTATTCCCACTATGATATTTGTCCGCCGATTTGCCGAGTCCTTCAGAGCAACGGATAGGAAAGCCATCACCAGTGGGACCCACCAGAAGAGTGCCATGAACAGTAACATCATCGGCCCCATGGCTGCCCCTTCCAGCTCTCCGGACATTATCTGCTCTATTGCACCCGGCTCCATGAAGAACAGTGCGCTGTGTGCTGACATCGCCGTCGCCATGAACACCCACAGCACCGAGATCCTTACTTTCCAGCCCAGTGTAACCATTGCCTGATCACCTCCCTCAAATTCCTTTCGTCGCCGTTAGCCCGCCCGTATAGACACAATGCCGCACAGATACAACCAGTGAAGATACCGGGATGTAGCACTGAGAGGCAGAATCCCCTCCGTGGCTACCGCCCACCGACTATGACACCCTGCAAGCATCGCTCCAGGCCCTCGCCGTCGTGCCAGCCGTAGTGCATCTAGAAGCCGACTATTCCAGATTAGACGCTGCCGCCGTGCTTGTCAATACCCGACGACATCAACAGCAGTCCGGAGCCGTCAGGCCGACAGCGATGCCGATGACAAAACCCGCTCCAAAGTCACTCATTCAATGCCTCCGTCTCGTCCAGTCGCTCCGGGAAGGCATTCTAGCACAGCGCTGAAGAGAATTGGCAGGCCATCGGCTTCTGCTGTATGGCTCCCCGGTCACACAATCCGCCCAAATGTGCCCCTTAGATAGCAAATCAATCTATTTTTGCATCTAACCTTCCGGTCTGGGATGTCATACATATAATAGTGACAACGATTCGGCAAATAATTTGGTGACCATAAGTTCAAAGCCGATACACGTGCATGCTCTGAGTTGTTTTTGGTACGGAACCTTGGGGTGGATGGCTAGCTTCCCCCCGCTATCGATACTGCACCAACTAGAGCGAAAATACAAATTAGACAACTCTGGCCTTTGTCCTTCTAACGTGTTGTGCCGCAGCGTATTCCACACTCCCGCCGCATCGTGGACATGTCGCGGAAAATGCACGGTCTCCTGCCTGGTACTGTGGTACCCCTGAACAAGCACCACACACAACTATTTTACATTTCTTACAATACCTTCCTATTACTCTTGCTGTCTTTAGATCCACCACCGGGACCATTTCAGGACTTAGAGGGATGCCCTTTGCTATGCATACGCGACCGCAGTTTTCACATATCACCTTGAAAGTAGCATCTGTGCGTTCAGCCTTCTGCAGTCTTTGTTCGCGCTTCTGAAGTCCTTTTTCGCGT
>Ga0315537_1000745_pt1 | contig 26021 bp, 17 predicted proteins | sample SalMarSW160270MG_FD_203091 | JGI IMG/M metagenome (GOLD analysis project Ga0315537, IMG submission 203091) | Salt marsh sediment microbial communities from the Plum Island Ecosystem LTER, Massachusetts, United States - Salt Marsh Sediment SW1602-70 ...
TAAAAAACGCAAACAAAAAAAACCAAACTCCTGGAAAGAGGTCATATACAGTGAAAAGTTCGCCTGTCCGAAGCATCCGCAGGCCTCTCTTGAAGAGCTGTCGCCCCGCCTGTTTAGCTTTAACAGCCCTTATGGTGCCTGCAAAAGCTGCGACGGTCTGGGGACCATTCTGGAATTCGACCCCGACCTGATTGTTCCCGACAAGAGTATCTCGCTGGACAACGGGGCCATCGATGCCTGGCGCAAGGGCGGCAAGAGAATGAATATTTTCTATAACAGGCTGGTCAAAAGGTTCTGCAGGAACGTGGGCATCAAAAAATCGATACCGTTCGAGCAAATACCGGCGGACATAAAAAAGATTTTAATATACGGCACCACGCCGGCTGACAGGAGCAAATTCGGTTTCTCATTCGAAGGCGCAATCCCAAATCTTGCCCGGCGCTGGGAAAACACCACGAGCGAGTATGTCAAGACCAGGCTGCACAGCTATCTTTCAGAGCAGCCCTGCCGAAGCTGCAATGGAGCACGGCTTCGGCCGGAAGCCGCCGCCGTTACCGTTGGAGGCAAAAATATCAATCAACTGGCCGAGCTTTCCATCGAAAAGGCGCAGCGGTTTTTCAGCAAATTGAAACTGGACGAAGAAAAGACCCTGATTGCCGCCCAGGTGTTAAAGGAAATAAAGGCGAGGTTGAGGTTTATGGTCGATGTCGGGCTCGAGTATTTAACGCTGGACCGCAGGAGCAGCACGCTTTCAGGCGGGGAAGCCCAGCGAATTCGCTTAGCGACACAGGTCGGCAGCGGTCTGGTCGGGGTCTGTTACGTGCTTGACGAGCCGACAATAGGTCTGCACAAACGCGACAACAGGCGATTGCTCGGAATACTGCAGCAGCTCAGCCGAATCGGAAATACCGTTATAGTAGTCGAGCACGATGAGGACATTATCAAAAGTGCGGACCACATTATTGATATTGGCCCGGCGGCGGGAGCGCAGGGCGGCCAGGTCGTTGTACAGGGCAGTTTCAAGAAGATAACCGAATGCGCCGAGTCGTTGACAGGACAGTATCTGAGCGGCAAGAAGAGGATAGCCCTGCCTGCGAAAAGACGCAAGTACAACCTGAGAAAATGTATCGAAGTCAGGGAGGCCGCCGAGAACAATCTGAAAAATATCGATGTGAAATTCCCGCTCGGTGTATTTAGCTGCGTGACGGGTGTTTCGGGGTCGGGCAAGAGTTCTTTGGTGAGCCAGATTCTGCTGCCTGCCTGCAAGCGACGGCTTTATAACTCGCGTGAGAGGCCGGGTAAGCACAAGACCATTCTTGGAACCTCACAGATTGATAAGGTCATAGAAATAAACCAGTCGCCTATTGGAAAGACGCCGCGAAGCAACCCGGCGACATATACGGGTCTGTTTGACGAGATAAGAAAGCTGTTCAGCCTGACGCGGGAGGCGAAGATTCGCGGCTATAAACCGGGCCGATTCAGCTTCAACGTCAAAGGCGGCCGATGTGAGGCCTGCCGGGGACAGGGCACAAAGAAAATCGAGATGCACTTTCTGCCCGACGTTTACGTGACCTGCCAGGCGTGCCGGGGCAGGAGATACAATCCCGAAACTCTGCAAGTCACCTACAAAGGTAAAAATGTTGCCGACGTGCTGGATATGAGGGTAAAAGAGGCGCTTGATTTCTTTGCCAACTTCCCGACAATTATCAGGGTCCTGCGGACACTCTACGACGTCGGGCTTGGCTATATGCAGTTGGGCCAGGCCTCCACTACTCTTTCGGGCGGCGAGGCGCAGCGGGTAAAGCTTTCCTCAGAATTAGGCAAGGCGTCCACGGGACATACCCTGTACCTGCTTGATGAGCCGACAACGGGGCTGCACTTTGCCGATATTCATAACCTGTTGAATGTCCTGCAGCGTCTGTGCGATATGGGCAATACCGTTGTCGTCATCGAGCACAATCTTGACGTTATCAAGATGGCCGACTACATCATCGACCTCGGCCCCGAAGGCGGTGACGCCGGCGGCAGGATTGTTGTAGCGGGCGAGCCTAAGGAAATCATCAAAAACAAAAAAAGTTATACGGCAAAGTTCTTGAAAGAAAAATTGTAGCTCGATAATAAAAAGAGATAAGACAATGTGGGAATTTAAGCTAAGTGAAATCGAAGATTTGAAGCAGTTGGCATCCCGGCTCAAAGTGCCCCTTGAGGCGATAGAGGATATTTCTATCCTAAAAGAAAAAGTGCAGGCAGGGGGGCTGGTTATACCAAACTCGTTGGCGATACATCCTATGGAAGGCTGTGATGGAGATTCGGCAGGCCGGCTGGGCAAATTAACGGTGCGGCGATATCGAAGATTTGCGGCCGGCGGGGCGGGGCTTATCTGGGGCGAGGCGACGGCGGTTGTCGGCGAGGCAAGGGCGAATCCCAGGCAGTTATGGCTTAACGAAAAAAGTAAAGACAGCTTCCGCGCATTGATTGCGATGATGCGGCAGGTCGCAGTTGAGAGTATGGGGCCGGGCCATAAACCTGTAATTGTCGCCCAGTTGACGCATTCGGGCAGATACAGCAGGCCGGGAAGCGCCGCCAATCCTTTGATTGCCCAGCGGGACCCTTATCGCGACCCGATGGTGCCGCAAAAAGAGCCGAATCTAAACGCAAAAAGCAGGATACCCGACGATTGGCCCATCGTAACGGATGAGTACCTCGACAAACTTCAGGCCTCTTACGTTGAGACGGCCAGGATTGCATTTGAAGTCGGTTTTGATGCAGTCGATATTAAATCGTGTCACGGCTATTTGATTAATGAGCTGTTCGCCTGCCATAACAGAAAGGGTAAGTATGGAGGCCCGTTCGAAAACCGCACCAGATTTCTTCTCGAAGTTATCGATAAGATTCGCAGTGAGCTCGGTGAAGACAAGCCGATTACGACCCGGATGGGTATTTACGACGCAATTCCCTATCCTTACGGCTGGGGCGTTGATAAAGATGATTATACCAAGCCGGATTTGACTGAGCCGAAGAAGCTAATCGCCCTTTTGCGGCAGCGTGGCGTAAAGCTGATTAACATCACGGCGGCAAATCCCTATTACAATCCGCATATTGGAAGGCCTTTCAATGAAACGATTGTTGGCGGCTATGAAGAACCGGAACATCCGCTCGTGGGTGTCAGCAGACTTATTAATCTGGCGGGAGAAATCCAAAAGGAATTTTGCGACATTGCGATTGTGGGGACGGGCTATAGCTGGCTGAGGACGCTTCTGCCCAACGTGGCGGCGGCAAGCAAGGCAAACGGGCTGGCCTCCATTGCCGGTGTCGGGCGAATGGCGTTTGCGTATCCTGATTATGCCAAGGATATTATCACAAAGGGCCGGATGTTTCCTGAGAAGGTTTGTGTGGCCTGCAGCGCGTGCACGCAGATAATGCGCGACCGCGGGATGACGGGCTGCGTGGTCCGCGATAACCAAGTTTACGGGCCTATCTTTGCACACGGGAGAATGAGCGATAGAGAAAACCTTGCACGGCTGGCGAAAGAGTGCCGGAATTGCCAGGAACCGACGTGCAGGTTAGGGTGTCCCGCCGGCGTTAACATACCGAAATTCATCAGCCTGTTCCTGGATGGGAAAGATAAGGCCGCTTATGAAGTATTAAGAGAGGCGAATGTGTTTGCCGAGGTCTGTGCCTGGCTGTGTCCTGTCGAGCAGCAATGTGAAGGAAGCTGCCTGCAGAAATTTATCGGTGACGGGCCTGTACCGATTGCCGAGATACAAAGGTATCTGGCAGAACAGGCAAACAAAAACGGCTGGTCGAAACTGCGAATACCAAAAAAGGCAACCGGTAAAAATATCGCTGTAATCGGCGCGGGGCCTGCCGGCCTGGCCTGTGCGGCCGGACTGCTCGAAGCAGGACACGCCGTGACGGTCTTTGATAAAGGCACCGAATTCGGCGGGTTGATAGATTCGGTAATTCCGGATGAAAGACAAAGCGATTCGCTGAGAAACGAAACAGCCGCGGTTTTTGCCGATGTACCCGAAGGCAGATTTCCAAAGCGTCTGGGCAAAGAATTAAATCCGGATTTCAATCTGGATACCATTTTAGCAGAAGGATTTGACGCGGCCTTTATCGGGATGGGGCTACAAAAATCAGCCGGCATCAGCGATAAAAATATCGATGGTTTATGGAACGCACTGGAATTCTTGTTAGCAGCCAAGTCCGACAGGAAACCTGATTTAGCGGGCAAACAGGCAGCGGTAAACGGCGGGGGCAATACCGCTATGGATGCGGCCATTACAGCCGGCCGGCTCGGCGCCAAAGATGTTTATGTGATATATCGCCGTTCTTTCAAAGAGATGCCCGCCTGGAGCGCCGAGCGCGACCAGGCGATAAAAGAAGGCGTGCATTTTCTAATATTGACGCAATTGTTAGACATAAATTGTAAGGATGGAAAGCTGACTGGCATTAAAGTCTGTCCCACGAAATTAGGTGAGCCGGATGATACAGGCAGACGCAGGCCGCAGTCCATAGAGTCAAGCGCTTATGAGCTTGATATGGACATCATCGTTGAAGCAATAGGCCAGGCATCCGCACAGGAAATCATCGCAATTTTGCCGGGCGTGGAATTGGGAAATGGCCTTATTCAAACACACCAGGATTCTTTAGCAACCTCCAGACCGGGCGTCTTTGCCGGCGGCGACCTTGTAAGAGGACCATCGACGGTAGTGGCGGCCGTTGCCGATGGTATGAAGGCGGCGAAAGAAATTGACAAGTACCTAACATAATAGGTTAATATTTACACGTCATTTTATTATCACAGGAACTCCGCAACGTTGCTGCTACAAAGAAGCACTGGAGACGTTGTGCCGAACATACTGGTTTCCCCTTTATGCGTTTTTGCGTCGACATGGACACAACAGCAACCAGGCCGAGGAGTATACGCAGGCATTTTTCACACGGCTGCTGGAAAAGCGGGGCCTGAAAAGCTCTTTGAGCGGTCCTGGGCACTGACGGTGCTGGAGCGGACAATGGTTCGACTGCAGGACAAATCCGGCAGTACAAAAAAACGCAAGACCTTTGACCACCTCAAGGTGTACCTGGCCGCTGAGAAAGACTCTATCACGTATCGCGAGGTCGCCGACAAGCTGAAAAATGACCGAAGACGGTCTCAATCTGGCATTGACTTATTGATCTTGATAGACTATTATCTACGTGGCCCTGTTAGAATACGCAAATATGATATTTTTGATGTTTTATCCAGACTGTCTCGATTTTCAGAATCAACAGATCAAAGGAGAACACGATGAAATACAAAACTATATTCACTGTCGCAGCACCAACCGTTCTGATCTTTGCAATGGCCTGCCAAGCCGAGATCAAAACAGTCGCCGGCCACAACGGCAACGAATCCGCAACCTTCGATTTCAAATTCAAGAACGCTCCCCAGCCGTCCCGGAACGATGCCGCCACCAAAGCAACGTTCACCATCGTAGACGGCCGGCGCGACCGCAACGGCGGCAACCTCGATAAGCTCCACGACGGCAAAGTCCCTACCGAAGAGGACCAACCCTCCGAGAACTTCTTCTTCAATGCAGGCACCGAAGGAGGCCGACTCCTTATCGACCTCGGTGACGCAATCGAAATCAAGCAGGTCAACACGTACTCATGGCATTCCAACACCCGCGGGCCGCAGTTATACAAGCTCTACGCGAGCAATGGCAAAGCCGACGGCTTCAATCAACAGCCCAAAAACGGCACCGACCCGCAAACATGCGGCTGGAAACTGATCGCGAACGTTGACACCCGACCGCAGGAAGGCACGGTCGGCGGCCAGTTCGCTGTCAGCATCTCCGATTCCGATGGTACCATCGGCAAGTATCAGTATCTCCTGTTCGACATCTCCGCCACCGAACAGTCCGATCCCTTCGGCAACACGTTTTTCAATGAAATCGACGTAGTCGATCCAACATCTGAAGTGGTGGCTGCCGTGCCGGTTAATCAGCCGACCGGCGAAGTGCAAAGGGAAATCGTCGAAGCAGACGGAGGAACGTACCAGATTACCATCGAAACGACCGAAACACCCGACCTCACAGAGTGGGCGCACAAGGAATTGGCGCCTGTTGTACAGAAATGGTATCCGAAACTCGTCAAGATGCTGCCAAGTGAAGGGTATGAAGCCCCCACGAGGGTCAGCATCGCGTTCAGTGCGAGCATGCAAGGCGTCGCGGCGACCGGCGGCACGCGAGTCCGATGTGCAGCGAGATGGTTCAGGCGGGAACTGCAAGGTGAGGCGAAGGGCGCTGTCGTGCACGAGCTGGTGCATGTCGTGCAAAACTATAGCATCGCGCGACGAACCAACCCCAATCCCACCCGGACCCCCGGATGGCTGGTGGAAGGAATCGCCGACTACATTCGGTGGTTCTTGTACGAGCCGGAAACGCACGGGGCCGAAATTACCAGTAGAAATATTTCCCAGGCTCGCTACAACGGCAACTATCGCATAAGCGCCAATTTCCTGAACTGGGCCACCGAGACGTATGACAAGGACATTGTGCGGAAGTTAAACGCTGCCGCTCGCGAGGGCAACTATAACGAGGACCTGTGGACAAAGCTCACCGGGCATACTGTGCAAGAACTCGGCGACGAGTGGAAGGCAAGCCTGGAGAAGAAGATTGCTGCCGACGCTGCTGCCGACGCGAAGCTCAACATCCTCACCGACGAAGAAAAAGCCGTCGGATGGAAGCTCCTCTTTAACGGCAACAACCTTGACGGCTGGCACAACTTCAAACGCGACGACGTCCGCCCCGGCTGGCAGGTCCGCAACGGTGCCCTCATCTGCGTCGACCCCCACAATGCAGGTGACCTTTGCACGAAGGACCAGTACGACTGGTTCGAACTGCAAATCGACTACAGCATCTCTGAAGCAGGCAACAGCGGCATCATGTACCATGCCACGGACAAGGGCGGCGCCGCTTGGGCGACCGGCCCCGAATTCCAGCTCGAAGATAATAAGAAGGCGAGCGATCCGGTCCGATGCGGATGGCTGTATGCACTATATCAGCCTCCGATTGATCCCAAGACCGGTAAGACGCTTGACGCCACCAAGCCCGTCGGGCAGTGGAATCATATACGTTTGCTTATCACGCCTGAGAAGTGCGAACATGATATCAACGGCGTAAAATACTTTGACTACGTCCTCGGCAGTGATGACTTCAAGCGGCGCGTCGCCAAGAGCAAGTTCGGCAACATGCCCCTCTTCGCCAAATCGGACATCGGATACATTGCTCTCCAGGGCGACCACGGACAGGTATCCTTCCGCAATATCAAGATCCGTCCGATCCATGCGAAGAAGTGAGACAGGTTCGGGAAGGGGCAAAACACTCCCAGCCGAACTCCAGCGATTCCGGAATCATCCTCCCACGGATGAGTAAAATCGCCGTCGGTGAGTAACCTTCCTGTTGATTTGTCTGCATTATACGTTCGAAATCATTCCGCATTGAACACATTCGGCCGAGTAGAAATCTAACTACGATTGGGCAGACTGTTTGCATTGTTTGGATAAATACGTTAGTTTAATAGCAGACAGGCCCGGCAGCATAGTTGGGCCAAGTTTAAATGAGAAACACCAGTTGAATAGAGGATATGAAGATGTCTGAGCGAGCTGTAGCAATAGTTACGGGAGCAAGTCGAGGCATTGGAAGGGCTATCGCAATCGAGCTGGCGAAAATGGGGTACGACCTTGTAATTAACCGTATTCAACAGGAACCTCCGCAAACACAAAAAGAGATTGAAGGCCTTGGCGCACAGTGCGAATTTGTGCAGGGCGATATTGGCTGCGAGGAGGACCGGAGCCGGCTCATAGCCTCGACCAAAAGCAGGTTCGGCAGATGTGATTTGCTGATTAATAATACCGGTGTCGCCCCATTAAAGCGGATGGATATCCTCGAAGCGACCGAGGAGAGCTTCGATAGGGTACTCGGGATAAATCTTAAAGGCCCCTATTTCCTCACTCAGCTTGTTGCCAACTGGATGGTCGAGCAGAGAAAGCAATACCCCGACCGTCCCCTTCGGATTGTCAACATTGGCTCAGTTTCTTCGTATGCCAGTTCGCCGGCGCGGGGCGAGTACTGCATCAGCAAAGCTGGGCTAAGTATGATGACCAAGCTGTATGCCCACAGATTAGCTGAATATAATATCGGAGTATTCGAAATCAGCCCGGGCATTATCGCAACGGATATGACCAGTGCCGTCAAAAATAAATACGACAAACTTATCGCTGAAGGCCTGACTCCTATAAAACGATGGGGCCAGCCCGAAGACGTCGCAAAGGCCGTCGGTGCCATTGCCGAAGGCAGGCTCGACTTCTCCACCGGCACTGTCATCAATGTCGATGGCGGCTTTCACTTGAGAAGACTTTAAGAGGTACAAATGGACATTAAAAGTACAATCACAACGCTTTTAAGGGATGGATTTATTCTCGTATTTAATCAGGACAAGCTCGACATTGTTAAAACGGCCGAGGCCCTCATCAAGGCGGGCGTCAATAATATGGAAGTGACCTGCCGGATAAGTAAGCCCCTGGAAAAACTTGGCAGACTGCGGAAGGAGCTCCCGGATTTTGTGGCAGGAGTCGCAAGTTTAATCGACTCACGAGAAATGCTTGATATTTACAATAAAGCAAATCCCCAGGACCCGCTGCCCTCAGTCCAGGAAGTTGCCGACGCCGATGCGTGCTATCTTGTTTCAGCCGGTAACTTCACTGATGAGACCTTTGAAAAATATGCCGACAGAATAGCCATAATACCAGGATGCAGCAGCGTAACCGAAATCATCAGCCAGTTCTCCAAAGGAGCAAATCTGTGCAAGATATTCCCGGCCAGGCAGCTCGGCGGCCCGGCGTTTGTTAAGGCAATCGACCCGGCTATTCACAAGACCATCTCTCTGGTGCCTACGGGCGGAACGAATGCCGACAACATCCCCGATTATATCGATGCAGGAGTTCTGGTGCTGGGTGCTTCATTTAGTTTAATAGAAAAAGACACGATGAAAAAAATTATCGACGAGGCAGACTTTCATCTTCTAACAGAGGAGCTCGCAAAAGTTAAACAACTGATAGACAAGCTGCGAGCAGAAAAGTACCCCGACATCGATTTTGCAACTGCTTCCATCGAACAGATAAGCCGGAGCACCGGTAGAAATTTCAACATCTTCTAAAAGCTGAAATTGCAAAGTGAGAAATGTGATACCAAAAAGCCTTTTCGACAGCAATTTGAGGTCAACAGCGAGCTTGTTGACTTTATTTACAGCAATCCTCGCCTATACGTTTACAGCTTATGGAAACCCTGCAAAGAGTGCGAGCACACTTACTTCCCCCGTTACAATGAATGCTAAAGATGATGGCTACCGCGGCATCTGGTATATGAATCAGCCGTCAGGCGATGAATACGTTTACAAGTACAGCGGAGGCCTTGGCACATACTGCGCAAAGCATAAACCTTTCGCCGTTTATTGCGACAAGGTAAAGAAAACTTTTTTCTGTTACGGCGGAACAACCAAAGACAGCAACAGAAGACTACTGCACATGGTTTCGTACTACGACCACAAGACGGGGCAGGCAGCTCGGCCGACAATCCTTCTCGACAAAAAGACCAGTGATGCCCACGACAATCCCGTAATATCCGTCGATGGCAAGGGACACATCTGGGTTTTCTCAACGTCTCACGGCACGTCCAGGCCATCCTATATCCACAAAAGCAAGAAGCCTTATGACACAGATGAGTTTGAATTGGTCAATGCGACGAAAGTCGAAAATGGCAAAGAAGTTCCAATGACCAATTTCTCATATATGCAGGCCTGGCACATCCCAAAAAAGGGTTTTGCCTGTTTTTTTACCCGCTACAATTACCCCGCCGACCGTACTATCTGCTTCATGAGAAGCTCGGACGGTGTTAAATGGTCCGAGTGGTTTCGCCTTGCGGCAATCCACAAGGGACATTACCAGATTAGCACAGCAGGCAAAAATAAGGCTGGAACCGCGTTTAATTATCACCCCAATCCAAAGGGCCTGAATTGGCGCACCAATTTATACTATATCGAAACCACAGACCTCGGCAAAACATGGCAGACAGTTGATGGACAGAAATTGAAGCTGCCGCTTATGGCAGCCAAAAATCCCGCCTTTGTTCACGATTACCAGGCAGAAGGACTAAACGTTTACCTGAAGGACATCCGCTTTGATAAAAATGAAAAGCCGACAATCCTTTTCCTGACAAGCAAAGGTTACGAATCAGGCCCGAAAAATGACCCACGAACCTGGACCACCGCACGCTGGACGGGACATAAGTGGCAGATAAGACCTGCTTTCGTTTCGGATAACAATTATGATATGGGCCCGCTCTATATCGAAGAAGATGGGGCGTGGCGAATAATTGCACCTGCCGATACCGGGCCGCAGCCGTATAATCCCGGCGGTGAAATAGCTATGTGGACAAGCAAAGACCTGGGGAACACGTGGGCCAAAACCGGACAACTTACGAAAGACAGTCTCCGCAACCATACATACGCCAGAGAGCCGGTAAACGCCCATCCCGATTTCTACGCTCTCTGGGCTGATGGTCACGGCAGAAAGCCATCCGAATCTTATTTATACTTTTGTGACAAACAAGGAAACGTACGAATCCTGCCGCGAGAAATGACCGATGACTTTGCAAAACCGAAATTATTAAAACAATAAGTAAAACAGGTAAATTAAACATTGTGGAAACAAGACAAATAGCAAATCAGAGCGTTACTATTCATAGTTACAATACAATAATTGTTGGCTCCGGGGCCGCGGGTATGAACTGCGCGGTGCATCTTTATGAATTTATGGAACAAAAGAAAGTCGAGAATCCGCAGGAGAGGATTGCCGTGGTGACTGCGGGAATCGGCCTGGGCGCATCGCGGATGAGCGGCTCCGATAAGCAGACCTATTATAAGATGGGTACCAGCCCGGATGTCCCCGACAGCGCCGAGGAGTTTGCGAAAACCCTGACCACCGCCGGCTGCTGTCACGGCGACTTAGCACTTGCCGAAGCAATCGGCTCGCTGCGCGAGTTTTATCACCTGGTGCAGACAGGTGTGCCTTTCCCACACGACCCTATTGGAAGTTACTGCGGCTACAAAACCGACAACGACCCTTACGAGCGGGCAACCTCAGCAGGCCCAAAGACCAGCAGATTTATGAGCGAATGCCTGGAAAAACAGGTACGCCGATATGGAATCCAAATCTACGACCGCCAGGAAGCTGCACAATTACTAACTGTTGGAAGTGGCAAATCGAAACAAATTGCAGCAGTGGTTACAATCGACAATTCCAAAATTGGAGAGGGCAATTTACCAATAAATGTTTTCTACTGTTCTAATCTTGTTTTGGCTGCGGGTGGTCCCGGTGAACTTTATAAAACCAGTGTTTACCCAAAAGGCCAGGTTGGCATTCACGGCCTTGCGTTACAGGCCGGCTTGATTGCCGAAAACCTTACGGAGTCACAGTTTGGGCTTGCCAGCATAAAGTTTCGCTGGAACGTCTCAGGGAGTTTTTGTCAGGCAATACCAAGAATATACAGCACGGATGCCGATGGAAATGACCAGCGTGATTTCCTGATGGATTTCTTCCCGTCAATGAGCAAAATGGCAACGAATATTTTTCTTAAAGGGTATCAATGGCCTTTTGACCCGCAGCGTATTTCAGGCCATCAGTCCTCTTTGATTGACATTCTGGTGTTTAGAGAAAGACAAAATAACAGGCGCGTCTTTATGGACTTTTTACACAATCCGGCTGGCAGCGATTCAATGAAGCAGTTCGACATCGCCGACCTCGAGCCGGAAGCGCTTGAATATCTGAAAAAAACAGGCGCGCTTCAGGACACACCGATTGAACGCTTGACTCACATGAATCCATTGGCTATTGAGATTTACAAGGAAAACGGGATTGATTTATATTCGGAGCCGCTTGAGATTGCGGTCTGCGCCCAGCACAACAACGGCGGCTTTGCCGTGAACAAATGGTGGCAGTCCAATATAGGGCGGACTTTTGTAATCGGCGAGATGGCCGGGACACACGGCGTCAAGAGGCCGGGCGGCTCGGCCCTGAACGCCGGTCAGACCGGCGGACTGCGAGCAGCCGAATTCATTGCAAATGTGTATGCACCCGACCTGCCCGATTATTCGGACAACCAGGCCAAGATTGACAGGCAGTTAAAGCAGCTTGTCACTAAGCTTGAGGCCCACACGAACTCATCCGGTTTGTTGCCGGAAAAAGTAATCGACGAGATTCAAAACCGCATGACGGCATCAGCCGGCCATATAAGAGAATTAGAAGATGCCCGCAAAGCTTTAGCAGAAGCAGTTCAGCTTTATAAAGATATACAAAAGCAGGGCTTCAAATTAGAAAATAAAAAGAGTATCGTATCGGCAATCCAGGCCGAGCATCTTGCTTTATCCTGCGCAGCTTTTCTTAAAGCGATTGTGGAATTACTACAGCTCGGCAGCGGGTCCCGCGGTTCGCACCTTGTCCTTGCCGACGACGGGACCGAAATTCATCCCGACATTACCAACAAAACGACCGGCCAAACTGTGAAGTTCAAACCTGAACAAGAGCAGTTGCGAAATTCGATATTGCAGATTGAATACGACCCGGACGAAGCCGATTTGTTCCGATGCAAAAATATAGAACCAAGACCGGCACCGGCCCTCGGCAAGGCGTTCGAGCTGGCCTGGCAGGATTACAGGGAAGGAAAAATTTACGGGCCTTGAGGATAAGGCCGATAAGTAATTTGAATCAAGTATAAGCAAGAGTGACAAGATACGAAATATGATTGCCCAGACACTAAAATGGATTGGCGATATTGACGGCTGCCTGGAGCTTATCGACCAGAAGCGGCTTCCCGGTGAGCTTGTCAAACTGCAGTGCAGGGATACTGAGCATCTCTATGAAGCGATAAAAACGCTTGCCGTGCGCGGCGCCCCGGCGATAGGTGTTGCAGCCGCTTACGGGCTGGTTCTGAGTATGCAGAAGCTGACCGAAGCCGACATGGAACGGGGACTTGAGGCTTTAGCCAAATCGTGTGAGTATCTGGCGTCATCGCGTCCGACCGCTGTCAATCTGTTTTGGGCACTGGAAAGAGTACGAAAAAGTGCCGAGAAATTTGTCGCCGACAAACCAAATGCAAAGTTACAGGCGCTGCGTGAGGCCGTGTTATCCGAAGCAAATGCCATCTATCAGGAAGACGTGGATATGTGCCGGCAAATTGGAGAAAACGGGCAGAAGTTTATCACAGATGGCAGCGGCATCCTGACGCACTGCAACGCCGGTGCACTGGCTACCGCGGGACAGGGAACAGCTTTATCGCTTATGTTCGAGGCGCATAAAAAGGGCGGGAAATTCAAGGTTTATATAGACGAAACCCGGCCGTTGCTGCAGGGTGCCCGGTTGACGGCATGGGAGTTGAAACAGGCCGGTATCGATGTTGTGCTCATCTGCGACAATGCGGCCGGCTGGCTTATGAAGCAGGGACACATTAACGCGGTGATAACCGGCGCCGACCGAATCGCGGCAAACGGTGACACAGCAAACAAGATTGGCACCTACAGCCTGAGCATTCTTGCCGACCGGCACGGCATACCGTTTTATATCGCGGCACCTTCGAGCACCTTTGACCTCAGCATCAAAAGCGGCAACGAGATACCAATCGAGCAAAGGGCTCCTGAAGAGGTAACAGCATTTGGAAAAACGCAAATTGCTCCTGACGGGGTAAAAGTGTATAATCCTGCTTTTGATGTTACAGAGGCGGCCAATATTACCGCTATTATCACTGAAAAGGGCGTCATTGAAAATCCCAATGCCGAAAGCATCTCAAAACATTTGAGGTCTTGAGTTTATGAATGAGACAAAAAGTCAAACTTCTCAACCCCCGCAAACTGATGTCACTGAGCAGGCGGACGTGACCTCAAACACAAAGCAGCTCCTGCGCTGGAGAAAACGCAACACATATTATTACAAGTGGCTGGACAGGATTTACAAATTCGTGGTTCGCCCAAACAGCAAAGTCTTACACGTCGGCTGCGAATGCGGGGACCTTTTGGCTGCGGTTGAGCCGTCATACGGCGTGGGTATCGATGCCGACCCCGCGGCTGTCGAACTGGCGAAACAAAGATTCCCGCACCTGAAATTCCATACAATGGACCCGCACGAATTAAATCTCGATGAAAAATTCGATTATGTCCTTATCTGCAACTCGCTGGGTCGCTGGCACGACATCCAACAGGTCCTGGAACACATCCATCCGTTAACTAACGAAAGCACGCGGATTGTAATAACTTACTATAATTATCTCTGGGAATGGATTTTACGGGTAGGCTCACTTCTGAGGATTCGTCGACCTCAACCCTATCAGAACTGGCTGCCCCCGCAGGACATTGCAAATCTGCTCAATCTGACCAACTTCGATGTTATCCGCACGGATTCTTTCCTGCTGATGCCGAAACGCATTCCGCCGTTGACGATACTTTGCAATTATTTTCTCTCTTTGCTTCCGGGAATTCGATTTTTTAACCTGGTTAATCTGCTGGTAGCCCGGCCGGCTCCCATTGCCCAACAAGAAGAGAATTTGTCCGTCTCCGTAATAGTTCCCTGCCGAAATGAGCGCGGTAACATCGAAGATGTGGTAACACGGGTCCCCAAAATGGGCCGGGAAACCGAGATAATCTTCGTCGACGGAAACAGCACGGATGGTACACCTGAAGAGGTAGAGCACCAAATTAAGCAACACCCTGAACGCGACATTCGTTTAATCCACCAGGGAGACGGAGTAGGTAAAGGCGATGCCGTCAGGAAAGGTTTTACCGCCTCAAAGGCGGATGTTTTCGTCATCCAGGATGCGGACTTAACCGCCCCGCCCGAGGACTTGCCGAAATTCTTCAAAGCACTGCGCGACGGCAAAGGAGAGTTTATCAACGGCTCCCGGCTTGTCTATCCAATGGAAAAACAGGCGATGCGTTTTATCAATCATCTTGGAAACAAGTTTTTCGGCACGTTGTTTAGCTGGCTGTTGGGCCAAAGATTCAGAGATACCCTGTGCGGCACGAAAATGATTCGCAGGAAAGACTACGAGCTGATAGCGGCCAACCGTTCGTATTTTGGCGATTTTGACCCCTTCGGTGACTTTGACCTAATCTTCGGAGCGGTAAAGCAAAACTTTAAAGTCGTTGAGGTGCCGGTAACTTACCACGCACGAACATACGGCTCAACAAATATCAGTCGCTTCAAACACGGCTGGCTGCTGCTCAAGATGAGCTGGATAGCATTCAAGAAAATCAAGTGGCTCGGAAGGGCACGTTAAAATAATTATGAGCGTCATTGAATGGTTAAAGCTGCCGGAAATAAGGAATATCAAAGACCTTGACGACCCCGCTACAACACTGCTTCACTCTGAAATTGTACAGAAAAAGAAGTTTCTCAAAAAACTATATATTGATTTTTATACACAATTTAGAAAAGCAGTACCCGAACCCGAAACAAAGGTCCTTGTTGAGCTTGGCAGCGGCGGAGGTTTTGTCAAAGAGGTAATCGGCAGCGTGATTACATCCGACGTCCTCGACCTGCCGAATGTCGACAAAGTCTTCTCAGCCCTTGAAATGCCCCTCGACGATACAAGTGTTGACGCCTTTTTTATGTTCGATGTCCTTCATCACATTACCGACCCGGCGGCCTTCTTCAGGGAAGCCATACGCTGTCTTAAGCCCTCCGGCAAAATCGTGATGATTGAACCTGCAAACACATTGTGGTCAAGGTTCATCTATAAGAACTTTCATCACGAGCTTTTCGACCCCGAGGCGCAATGGGAGCTGCAAAAGCTTGGGCCCGTCTCGCATGGAAATGGCGCCATACCCTGGATTATCTTTTCACGCGACCGGCTGATTTTTGAAAAGGAGTTTCCCCGGCTGCGAATCGTAAGAATACGCAATCACACTCCGCTGCGATACCTGCTCAGCGGCGGTCTGACGCTGCGCCAACTTCTGCCTTCATTCACGTATCCTATTATCAAAGCTATAGAATACATATTGTCCCCATTAAATAATCTGCTGGGGATGTTTCAAACGATAGAGCTGGAGAAAACAATTACCGAGTAAAATTGCTGATTTCGTTCTATATAAAATGTTGCGATGCAAAGAAAAAGAATAAAAAAAAGAAGAGGCAAGGGAACCAAAATGCACAAGCCGGCGCCGTTAGATACCCTTGAGCCGGATTACAATAAGTCCGCCAGGGGCGGGGCCGAATATGTCGCTATTGGGCTTTTAGTCGCTCTGGGACTTACTTATTCACTGCACTTTTTGGGACACTTTGTCTTTCCGAATCCGGATTTCGTCGCATTTCTTGGCATAGGACGAAAATGGCTGCATTTTCAAATTCCCGGCAGTATGAAGCGTGCACCGCTCTTCTCGATTATTACCGCCCTGGCGGGTATCTTTTTTCCTACTCCCGACCGCAATCTTTTCGGCACGGAATTATACAATGCCATTATGCTGCCGACTGTAATGGTCTTGATTTACCTTACCGGCAGGAAATTTTTGAACAAAGCGGCCGTCTGGGTCGCACTGCTGGCCTGTATAAGTCCCTGGATGGTTCGAATGAGCAGCCAGCCCCTTGCCGAGCTGACATTGATAGCACTTTTTGCAGCCACCTGCCTGTGTATAAGAACTCACATAAAGTGGGCTTACCTTTTCGCAATGCTGGGTTCCATTGCTCGATGGGACATGGCCGGTCTCATTCCTGCAGTTGCTTTAGTTGATTTGATTCGCAATCGAAAATGGCTCAAGACAATAATTTCGACCGCGCTGGCCTCGATACCTTTTGGCCTGTGTATGATTATCACATGGCTTCAGTTGCGAGGCCAAAGCGACGGCGCCCATTACATCCAGGTGCTGGCAAAAGATCGGACATTCGAGTTGGCTGCGGATTTGGGCTTTTACTGGACCAATATCTGTTCTTTTTTGAATGCTCTACTGCTGCAATCTTCTCCTTCCGGACAGGTCAAGAGTCTGGAGGGACTGAACTCAGCAGTGTCTACGGTGACATCCTTACTTTTGGCGATGGCTTTCTTAGGGGGGAGCATAACGGCGGTTATCAAAAGACGCTGGGAAATTATCGTAATGCTCGTGGCAGGTATTCCCTACGTAATCATACACGCGATGTATCCATATCGGCTTCCACGATTTTGCATGCCCACGGCGTGGGCTGGCCTCGTTATCGCAGCATACGGAGTCGTTACATTCTGGCAATGGTTCGTCGGCAAGCCAAAACCGAAATTTCTGATACCCGTTCTTCAATTGATTGCAGCAATTATCTTCGTCTTGTGGGCAACGAAGATTGCCGGCATTTTGTGGGTATCTAAAAAAGCCGGCACACTCACCTACGCACAGGACAGGTGCCCCGTTATTTCGCAGCTCACCCTAATCTCGGCCTTGGTTGTTGTCGCCGGCTTTTTCGTTCTGCAGCTTGTGCGCCGACAAAAGCCCTCTATGAGGTGGCTCATCGTTCCGGCATTTCTGCTTTTAGGCGTGGTCAGTAACGCCGCAACGACGGGATTTTTAATGAGAGATGGCCAAAGCAACGCCAACTTTAAACGCCTTGGCCTATGGTTTCTGGAAAACGCCAAAGACGATGATCGAATGATTACCACGATGCCCAGCTGGATGCCAATTTACACAGGTCTGCCCATTGAACGGTTCGAACACATGGTAAATATTTCGCCCGAGAACGCGAAAGATTTTCCGGCCTTTATACAGGCATGCAGGGCCAGAAATATTACCCTGATTGCCTGGGATTCAAGATTAGCCGGCGTGCCCAATGACCGCTATTACAAACTCTGGGGGCTGGACCGGATACAAATACTCGGAAAACCAGCAGAACAAATTGGGCCCTGCAAATTAGTACACGTAATCAGCGAAGGCTCACCCGGAGTTGCCATCTACCGTATTATGCCGGAGCCCTGAGGCTGACAGCCGGGCAAAAGTGAGGGGGCTAATCGACCGCTACGACTTCTTTAACCTCTGGCACCTTTTCCTTCAAAACTCTCTCGATGCCCATTTTCATTGTCATCGCAGCGCCGGGGCAGCCCTGGCAGGCGCCCTGAAGCCGAACCCTAACGGTATTATCATCATCGGTTCCCACCAGCTCAATATCACCGCCGTGACCCTGAAGGGCCGGTCGGACCGATTCGATTACTTCCTTGACCTTGTCTTCGAAGGTGGTTTCTGCGTTCGCTGAACTACAGCCGCATTGTTCACACATAAAAAATCTCCTATGTCTATTCCAAACAGATGATTATAGCGATAATTGATTCTAAAGCAAGTAATCTTTCTACGTTTTGAAATTGGGTTTGTTTTTATTAGTTCGTTGTTCATTGTTCGTAGTTCGTTGATGTGAAATTGGGTAAATATGGCTGTTTGGGGTGGGGAAATTGGGTTTGATCCTGCTTCGCCAGAGGCTACGCAAGGATAAATTGGGTTCGTTTTGGGTTCGTTTTTCCCGCGTTCACCAAGTGTCCTTTTTTCATAATCCATTGTAATATAATAAGTTACGTTCATTTGACTTTTTTGGAAATTGGGTTCGTTTTGCATAAAAAGGTGATTTTGTAAAGGACTCACTACAGTTGTAAAGGGCCGCAGGCGCGAAAATAGCTGGATTCTCGACGTTATTATCATGTAGAGAGATAATTTCATATTACAAATCTCAGATTTCAAATTCAGTTGTTGGTTACTGGTTATTGGTTAATGGTAATTGGCTCTTAGATACAGACTGCTGACTCCTTACTTCTTACTTCTAAATCCTCAATTTTACATTCATAGTTCTAAATTCTCAATTGCGGTTTGTATTATACCAAACTTGGCTGGAATGTTCAATGAAAATCGAACTTTTTTTAGAATAAAATTAGCCACAGATTTCACAGATTACGCGGATTTATTAGCCACGAAAAGGCACAAAATGCACAAAAGAAGGAAAAAATGGCTTGAAATGTTCAATAAAATTCTAACTTTTTTGAAAAGATTTAGCCACGGATTACACTGATTTCACTGATTTTTTAACCACGAAGACACGAAGTATTTTTGCCACGAATTAACACGAATATACTTAGCCAGAGGGATAATAGAATTTTTTGCCAGCCGGTGCGGTCTTGGCAGCGGCTTTGTTATAGTCAACTGCGTGTAAAAAACTGGCCCCTTTAATTCTCCCTATCATTAGTAGGGCCCAGCTCATATAATTGGGATGGTTTGGGGCAATAGTATATTACGTGGAACATCCTGTTCTGTCTCAAAAGGATGTACAAGTGAAAGGAGAAGAGAAGTGAAACGTACAATAACACGCCGGAATTTCTTACAGAAAACGTCACGAGGATTTGGGCTGACTGTTTTGGCCGGTGCAACGAAAGGGTCAGCGGCAAACCAAGGCGTAAAACCAAAACCAAGAGGGGAGCGCCTGCCTCGGGAGATCTGGGTCGCCACTATATCGCAAAACCGAATGGAGGCCAAAGACTATGAACAAATGATTCAAAAAATGCTTGGCCGAATGGAGAAGGTTGTTCCCTATCAGCCGGACATAATCGGCCTTCCGGAAGTGTTTCCTTTCGTTAATCTTTCTTCGGGTCGGTCGAAGGTTTCAGATGTGGCGGAAGTGCCGATCGGTGACATCTCACGTCCCTTTGCCGAGTTTGCCCGTAAAAATCATTGTTATGTGGTTTGCCCGATTTATACAAAAGAGGGGGGCCATTATTATAACTCAGCGGTGTTATTCGACAATCAGGGAGGATTGGTCGGTGAATATCGCAAAATCCATCCGACTATCGGAGAGATAGATGACGGCATTACACCGGGGCCGGTGCAGCCTCCGGTTTTTAAGACTCCTTTCGGTGTAATAGGTATGCAAATCTGTTTTGATATAGAATGGAACGACGGCTGGCAGAATCTGCACAAAGCCGGCGCGGATATGGTCTTCTGGTCTTCGGCGTTTGCCGGGGGGGCGGCCGTTAATACTAAGGCATGGCAGAATAAATATGTCGTTGTCTCAAGCACCCGAAAGGATACCTCAAAAATCTGTGACATCTCCGGCGAAGAAATTGCCGGCACAGGCCGCTGGAATGACTGGGTGTGCGCGCCGGTGAATCTGGAAAAAGCTTTCCTGCACACATGGCCGTTCTGCCAAAGGTTCCAGGAGGTCGAGGCTAAATATGGAAGAAAAATACGCATTAAGAATTTTCATGAAGAAGAGTGGACCATTATTGAGAGCCGGTCACCGGAAGTCAAAGTAGACGACGTGTTAAAGGAATTCGAGTTTCAGACTCACGAAGAACACATTCAAGCTGCTGAAAAAAGACAAAAGAAGGAAAGACTATAAGAATTAATGCAATCGGGCACTGTTGCCTCCCTAATTGCCGGCTGTCAACTGCTTATAAGGCAGTTGAACTTGCGGGAACTCTTAGATGTTCAATGAAAATATGACTTTTTTTGGAAATTTTTTAACAAGTGGCTACATATGTAAGTGTTTGATCCTTTTGAACTTAAGGAACCTGCCCCCGACCTAAAAGTGGCTTATTTGAATGCTTTTTTCAGAGGATTTATCTACTGTTTACCAGTGAAGCTTTTCAGAACCAATTAAAAAGTCCAGATATAGTTCTTTATCTGGACCATGTTAATTCAAAAGTTAAATACTTCGTTTTTATCAGCTTGGCTTTAATCTACCAATTAGATCAAATGCCACTTTTATCTCAGAATCTTGTATTGGATCACCATTAAAGTATCGCTGCTTGTGTGTTTTAAAAAGACTGGGCATCTCCGACCGTGTGGCTCCATTATGCCACGTTTTTCTAACAAAGTCAACAGATGCAGCTAACTCCAGTTTCTTGGGATCACTCAATACGTTACCACAAATCTCTTTAAAGCTATCAAATCTTTCAATAGTATTTCCACTAAATTGCCAGGAACTCGACTCTTCTTCGTACCTCTCACTTTCAGAAGCAAGAACGGTATAGGCATCATAGACCAGATCCTGTGAGTATGGTCCGTACCTGTACCAGCTAAAGCCATAACCAAGCCGCAGCCCATATGCCTGAAGCAGGTAAACAGTCTTCTGTAACTTTAGACGCTCTTCAGTGCTGCCACGCTTCAAATCAAACACCTTGGCTACTTTATAAAGAATTTTTCGAGTATCCACCTGCATTTTCTAACATCCTTCCTTCTTCTGCTATCGACTCAAAACCCGCTATTTCTTGAATATAACACTTAAAATACTTCAAATCAATCTTTAATTTACATACTGTTCATAATTTTTCCAAAAAGCGTATTACTTCTCAACTCTTTGACGATTATATACAAGCTTATCGCGCATCGTTCTTCAGTTAACTATACTATAACTGACACCTATTTTAGTTGATTTAAGATTTAAATTCCTTTGAGACAAACCTACTATACGCTTGTTTTATGGCTTTTCTAATAGTATCAACCGCTGCTGAGGAATCCTTCTTGGGCTGCAAATAATAAATATTCAAAATAAACAAAGCTTTGTCTGCTAGATTGCCGAGAATTGTTGCATTCGATTTCGCGGCAAACGATCTTTTATCCAAACCATCTTTTTCAAATTTAATCCTAACAGCTTCGTTGTTAGATTCATCCTGTTCTTTTCCTTTAGGATTCATTCTTTTGTTATATTTCATGACTTCTTGATCAACTATATTTCTCACAATTCTCTTTTCGTAAATATTTAATTTTTTTGCAACTTTTCGGGCTATATTATTGACCTTATCTTCAAGAATCCTTTTTTTGCCCATTTCTTTTGCCAGATCAAAAACTTTCTGGCAGCTTTCAATCGGCTCATCTATTTGGCCATCCATGATCGTTTTTATACAATCATTTATATATGATTCTTCGTCTTTAGCTTTGTTATCCTTTTCCCTTTTATCCAGTTCCTCATGTAACTTCCTCATTTTGGAAAAGACCTGTGCATCCGTATAAGAATATATCTTATGCAAATCTTCACGCATATTACCTTTTGTGTGACAAATCCGATTACGTAACTGTTCCAAATTCATCAGGTGCCATTTTTCGTTCTCATGCTCAACCATGTATCTCATGACATCGCGAAAAAGCAAATCCATGAACCTAACTTTGCGGTTAAAGATTACTTGCGTCTGGAGAAAGAAACGTCCAAGTATATAATGCTCAACAGTATGAAGTCCCTTATTCTCAACACAAACATAGGCAACATTTTTTTCATCTCGAAATATTACAAGCCTCGAAATTATATAATCCAAATCAATCTTCCCATATCCTACTCCTGTGAAGAATGAATCTCTCAAAAGATAGTCAAGACGATCCGCATCAAGCTCAGAGTGAAGTAATAGTGTGGGTACGTCCATATAGTTTAATCCAACAATAATTTGGGCAATTCTCTTCTTTGCTTTCGATCGTGCTTTTTTGGTACGCCAAACCAAACTCAACAACTCGTCAATTTCCCGACTATGTAGTACAATCTCAGCCGACAAACGTTCATGAAGTTTTGTTGAACCACCACTATATTCTTTTTCTGGGAATAGCGCCCACCAACTCGGTTCTACTCCGAGATCAAAAGTACCATCTTCAGTTTCTGTCAAGAACTTTTCTTGAAGCTTCTCTTCTGCAGTGTATTTGAGCACTTCTTCTCCAACATGGGATAAAGGCAAATGCCCAATATCATGTAGAAGGGCCGCGAATTTTAACAGTTGTTTCTCTCGTTTCTTTTCGTCAAATCTATATTTATATTTATCTTCCCTCTTTTCCAAATGTTCAATCATCTTCTTTACTATGTAGAATACTCCTATTGTATGTGAAAATCTGGAATGTTGTGCGCTGGGAAAGACAGTATGCAAAGGACCAAGTTGTTTAATCCGATGCAAACGTTGAAATATAGGTGAGGTAACTAATTTGAATTCAACCTCCTCTAATTCAATGTAGCCGTACACTGCATCATATATTCTCCGTTTCTTAGGCATCACATTCTCCAATTCACCGGTAATAAAAATAACTATCCATAATTCCCTTCACACAATCCCCTTTTTATTATCACTATATAGCTGTTTCTGGGGCGGAGAATGTTGATAGAAAAATCCGCGGAGCGGATTTTTAGTTCATAGTTCATTGTTCGTAGTTCGTCGGTCATTTCACGTATCTCGTATGCTACCCCGCCCACAGGTGGCGGGGCTAACCAAGGCCGGGACGGCCCAAGTGAGATAATATAAAAGATCTCACGGGGTAAACAGGCGTTTTTTTAAGAGAAAACCCTACTTGTACATCACGCAATTAGGGACAAAATAGCATAGAACTTGACAAAGGACAAGTTAATTTAGAATTGAGAATGAAGAATTTCGAAATGGGATTGAGATTGCCGCGCTGCGCTCGCAATGACGCAAAAAATGAATATTGATTAATTGTGGATAAATTGCCGAAAAAATAATTGAAAGACATCGAATAACCTTGTATAATATCTTTGTATTTGTATGAAAACATGCAAATACAGACCTGAGACGTCCGCGAATGCGGATGGTTACGGGATTATGGCAGGGTTTTTAACCTTCGAGCTGTTCGGTCGCTTTTCGGGTAAAAGCGATTGGCTCCTCGGAGCGGCCCAATGGAGCCATAATCGGCCGGAATAACGAGTGGTTCCTGTTTTTGGATTTCAGGCCAAACAGGAGTCCTATAATGTTTATCAGGAAAGGAATATCAAAATGACATCACAACCTTCCTCTTCGGCACATTCGGCTTCCTCTAAAGACAAATCCTCTCTCAAGACAGGTGCCCAGATAATAGTCGATACCCTGATTGAACTGGGTGTGGACACAATGTTCGGCTATCCCGGCGGCGTCGTTCTGCCACTCTTTGACAGTCTATATGAGGCACCCATCAATTTTATACTGCCGCGGCACGAGCAGGGGGCCTGCCATATGGCTGACGCTTATGCCCGTGCAAGCGGAAAGGTCGGGGTAGTTCTTGCCACCAGCGGGCCGGGCGCGTGCAACCTGGTGACCGGCCTTGCAACGGCGAATATGGACTCGATACCTATCGTTGCGATGACAGGCCAGGTCCGCACGGAACTTATAGGAAACGATGCGTTCCAGGAAGCCGACACCACCGGCGTCACCCGCCCGGTTACGAAATACAACTGTATCGTCAAGGACGTCAAAGACCTGGCCCGGCTTATTAAGGAAGCCTTTCACATTGCTTCGACCGGTCGGCCCGGGCCGGTACTCATCGATTTACCCGTTGATGTTCAGGTCAACAAAGCCGGTGCAGACGTCTCAACCAAACTTGAGCTGCCCGGATATCGCGTTCGCACTAAAGGCCATGCCAGGCAGATATCAATGGCAGCAGAGGCGATAAACAACTCGAAACAGCCGGTCCTCTATGTCGGCGGCGGCGTTATCAGCGCAAACGCAAGCGAAGAATTAAGGGCATTGGCCCAAAAAGCGAATCTGCCCGTAACCACGACACTTTTGGGGCTGGGAAGCTACGACCAGAGCAGACCCGAATCACTGGATATGCTCGGTATGCACGGAACGGCTTACGCCAATTACGCCGTACAGGAATGCGATTTATTGATAGCCGTAGGTGCCCGCTTTGACGACAGGGTCACCGGAAAGCTCGATACCTTTGCTCCACATGCAAAGATAATCCATATCGATATCGATCCTTCGAGCATATCCAAGAATGTACACGTGGACATCCCGGTTGTGGGCGATGCGAAATACATACTTGTTGAAATGATTAAGGAAGTAAAACCCCAACCAAGGAAAAGGTGGTTTAGCAAAATCGCCGAGTGGAAGAAAAAGTTTCCACTTCGCTATGACAATAAATCGTCGGCCATCAAGCCGCAGTACGTAATCGACGAGCTCTGCCGTCAAACCGATGGCAAAGCCATTATCACAACGGGCGTTGGCCAGAACCAGATGTGGGCCGCCCAATTTTATCGTTTCAGCATACCCAGGCAGCTTATAAGCTCCGGCGGACTGGGCACAATGGGCTTCGGGCTGCCGGCCGCCATCGGCGCCCAGATAGCGAAACCGGATATGACCGTTATCGATATCGACGGCGACCACAGCTTCAATATGACCCTGACCGAGATTCCGACGGCAGTCGAACACAACCTGCCGATAAAGGTCTGTATCCTGAACAACGGGTACATGGGAATGGTTCGACAATGGCAGGAACTCTTCTATAACAGGCGATATTCCAAAAGCTACCTTTCCAACCCGGATTATGCAACTGTGGCCCGTGCGCTGGGCGCCCTCGGAGAAACCTGCGAACGACGAGCCGACGTTCCAAAGGTCATCAAGACGATGCTGGATTCAAAAAGGCCGTTTGTGGTTGACTTTAGAATCGAACGGGAGGAAAATGTCTGGCCTATGGTAGCAGCAGGCAAAAGCCTCAATGAAATGGACGGGCTTGACATTTTGGAAAGGTTAATCTGAATTGAAGTTGGAAAGCGGTTTGAAAAATGAAGCATATAATAAGTGCATTAGTTGAAAACAAACCCGGCGTTCTGGCACAGGTTGCCGGCATGTTTGCAGCGCGGGCGTTTAATATCGATTCGCTCGTTGTCGGCCGAACCGAAGACCCGAAGCTGAGCCGAATGACGATTGTTGTCGTCGGCGATGACAGGGTCGTTGAGCAGGTTCGAAAACAGTTGGCCAAGGTTGTTCCCGTTGTTAAGGTCCAGGATTTTGCCGGTGAGCCGTTGGTGGCCCGCGATTTGATGCTAATCAGCATCTCGGCGCCGCCGGAAAAAAGGCCCGAAATCCTGTCATTAATAGAAATATTCAAGGGGAAAGTGGTTGACCTGGGGCCAAAATTTATTATGGTCGAAGTCAGCGGCCCCGAGGCCAAAATCGAGGCGTTCATAAGTACCTGCAAGCCTTACGGCATTAAAAGCGTCGCCAGGACCGGAACCATCGCAATGCCCCGAGCGGCAA
>Ga0315537_1000748_pt1 | contig 25961 bp, 18 predicted proteins | sample SalMarSW160270MG_FD_203091 | JGI IMG/M metagenome (GOLD analysis project Ga0315537, IMG submission 203091) | Salt marsh sediment microbial communities from the Plum Island Ecosystem LTER, Massachusetts, United States - Salt Marsh Sediment SW1602-70 ...
AAGGGGTATGCAAATGACGACGGGGGTGCCATTTACAGCGCTTCCGGAACAACAGCCAAATTTATCAATTGTGTATTTTCAAATAATTGGGCCAATGATGAAGGAGGAGCAATACGGATCTATGAATGTTCACCGGAGTTTTATAACTGCAATTTCGTACTCAATGCCCTTCCCGATACCGACCCGGGTGGAGGAGGTACATATGGTCCGGCTGTCAGATGCTACCAGACTGCAGCACCATACATGAATACAGAACCAATATTTGTGAACTGTGCTTTCTGGAAAAACCTGGATGGAAGTGATCTCAGGGCATATGACATCAGTAATACAGGTGAAATGGCCACAGCCGGAGCCTTTGCTACTGTAAAAAATTGTGCCCTGGATACGCTCAGCGCTACGTCCTGTATTGTCTCTGATACCATTTATATTGGACCAATCAATGACCAATATGTGAATCCCGGTTTTGTAGATGTAAGCGGAACACCTGGATACCAGGGGTACAATCCGGCTTCAGACTGGAACCTTGTATCTACTTCCGTTTTAATTGGCGAGGGTACAAGTAGTGAACCCCTGGTACCTACAACGGATATCCGGGGCTTTGACCGGGGTGCCGAAATCGATATTGGAGCATATGAATATGGTTCCGGAACCGGGATTGAACCGGTCATTACAAAATCCGGATTCAACGTAAGAGTCTATCCAAATCCATCAAATGGTGATTTTGTTATCGAGTCGAATGAAGTGAATATTACCGAAGTGAAGGTTTTTGATATTACCGGTCGCATGATCAAACGACTCGAGAATCTCCAGTTTGAACGTGTTATTCCCGTAAACCTCACCGGAAATGCAAAAGGATTGTATTTCCTGAGAATTAAAGATTCAAAGGGTCGGGAAAGCATACATAAGGTAATCGTTAAGTAAAAATCGTTTATTTGTACAGGATAATAAGCTGTGGACATTTTGTTCACAGCTTATTATTATTATTAAACCCATGTTCGTTCATATGAAAATGAGGTCAGTTTACATGATACTCGCCCTGATCTTTATTCTTTTCTTTGGGGAAACCGGATATGCTATGGGAGATGACCAGAATCACCCGATAGTTGACCGGAAGGAAATCACCGTGGTAATTACAGATTCAGGACTGGGTGGGTTGGCAGTGATGGATGATATTGCAAGAAAGCTTACAGGAGCAGGGTACTATAAACGGGTTAATCTGATTTTTGTCAATGCATTGTTCGATGCTGAGAAAGGATACAATGCACTGCCTTCACGGGAAGAAAAAATAAACATGTTCAATTCCGTTCTTCACGGTATTGAAAACCGGTTTCATCCTGACATCATATTGATCGGATGCAATACCCTTTCTGTACTCTATGAAGAGACCGATTTTGTAAAAAGATCGGATACACCGGTTGTCGGGATCGTTCAGCCCGGAGTGAAATTAATAGCAAACCGGCTTTTGCAGAATGAAAAGTCGGTTGTGATCATCACCGGAACTGAAACCACCATCTCTGAAGGGAGCCATAGAAAAGCCTTGCTTGAAAAAGGATTCCCGGACAGGCGGATCATCACCCAGGCATGTCCTGAATTACAATCCTATATTGAAAAGGATCCTGTTGGTGAAGATACGGAGATGCTCATCTCATATTATGTTGACGAAGCACTGTCACAATTGACCAAAGAGAATATTCCAATCTACTTAAGCTTAAATTGCACCCACTACGGGTATTCAGAAAAACTTTGGCAAAAGGCATTCAATAATGCAGGAGCTGATCTTGTGGAAGTCTTAAATCCAAATATAATGATGGGGGATCTGTTGATAGCAGAAAAGAATAAAAACCGGTTTAAGAATACCAGAATAACCCATTCGGTCTATTCCAAAGTAGTCATCAAAAACAAGGAATCAATCTATAATCTGTTTAAGGATTCTTCTCCTGAACTGGCGGAAGCACTGATGCATTATGTGATTGACACAAATCTTTTCTAATTTTACCAGGGAATTTCAAGCTGTTTTCAACTATTGTAATTACATGAGATTATCGAAGGAATATAGAAAGATCCTTCATATTGGGCTTGTTGCAGTACTTTCCGTTATGGTTGCTGTAATAGTGATGTTCTTTTTCTTTAGGAGATGGGAAAACAGGCTCATTGAAGAACGTAAAAACATTTGTGAATCGTATGCCAGTGAAATTGCCTTTGAGGTTGAAAACAGTGACTCCATTCAACAGTATTTGTCGTTGCTGCTTCATGGCAATACCATATCGGTGGCATCATCAATGAAAATTGAAGAGCTGTTAACCGAAGTGATCAGGAATCATGTCATTGAAGTTGAAGGGCTCGAAGGTGGCTTCTACATGAAAGAGCTGGATGATTTTATCGGTTACGCCTTTCCTACATCAGAATCTCCAGTCCCCGTTTATGGCCCTCCCCCCCGGTCCTATAATATTATTAAAAACCAGGCCATTGAATCCATTGAGAGAAGCATACCCATCATTGATCTGCATGCTTTCGATCCGGCAGTTTTCCCGCTGGCTACGCATCCGTTTAGACAAGGTGATACGGTGTTTGGATCAGTATGGGTAAGGGTACACATTGAACGGGAACTGCCGGTGACGAAACTTAAAAGGATACTTAATTTTCTCACCATAATATCCCTTGTGGGTTTTGTGATTATGGCAATGTTTACCGCTTTTCTTCGCAACGGCATCAAGAGTATTCGTCGTGAGCTCGACAGTACCAGGAAAGATCCCGGTTACAGGCTGAGCCGGAGAGGAGGATGGTTCGGTTTTATCCCCGCAAGCATCAACGATATGCTTGAACTGATTGAAAAAGAGTATAATCAAAGGCGTGAATTGGAAAGGGAACTACAGCAAAAAGAGAAACTGGCTTCGTTAGGAAAAATGATCGCTGCAGTAGCACATGAGGTCAAAACACCACTTTCAGTCATCAAGATGCGAGTACAAATGTGGCAGAAGCAATTAAAGAACAACCGGGGACTGCCGGAAACGATCGATCCGGAATCGATCAACCTGGTACTGGATGAGATCAATCGATTATCCGGGCTTGTCAAGCGCCTTGTAGTGTTCTCAAGACCCATCTACAAAAACCTCAAACCGACACGTGTGGATCAGGTAATAGAAGAAATGCTCAGCCTGATTGATTACGGAAACGTTGACAAGAAGATCAGGATAAGAAAGAAGCTCCGTGAAGACCTGCCGCTCATTAATGCCGACTCCAATTCCCTGAAGCAACTTTTACTGAATATCCTTACCAATTCAATTGAATCGATTGAGAAGAGCGGAGAGATTTTAATTGAAACAGGATACAAGGGGAAAGAATCATGGATAACCATCGAGATCTCCGATACAGGAAAAGGAATACCGGATGATATCCTGAATAACATTTTTGATCCGTTCTTCACTTCAAAGGAAACGGGTACTGGCCTGGGATTAACCATTTCGCACGAGATCATTGTTGCCCATGGTGGAAATATATCCTTTGAGAAAAATGAAGGAAAAGGAACAAAATGTATTATAACTTTACCGGTACTAACGAAAGACAATCTGTGATGAATAATAGTGACAAAACTGTACTGGTCGTTGATGACGAAGCATCCATCAGACGTAACATAAGCGACCTGCTCTCTCCTCTGGGGTACAGGATCCTGTTGGCTGAAGATGGTGCATCTGCCATTGCAACCTTTTCAACGGATTCTCCCGGACTGGTAATCCTGGATATTAACATGCCCGATATGAACGGTCTTGATGTTCTGGAAGAGATCAAACGAATTAACAGAGATATCCCGGTGATCGTTTTTACTGCCTTTGGAACCAGCGAACGGGCTATCAGGGCGATGAAATGTGGTGCTTACGATTACATTGAAAAACCGTTTGAGCTGGATGAGTTTTTACTCATTGTGGAACGTGCCTTTCAGTATGGAAACCTGTTGAACGAAGTGAAACAGTTAAGAACCCTGGTCGATAATTCAGGGCAAACTGTGCCCGGTGATTACATTATTGGGAAAAGCTCCAAAATGCAGGAAATTTTTAAGCTGATTGGCCGGGTGGCACCCACCGATGCCACTGTCCTGATCCAGGGAGAAAGCGGAACAGGTAAAGAATTGGTTGCCGATGCCATCCAGCGTCATTCAACACTGCACGATAAACCCTATGTGAAAATAAACTGCGGCGCTTTATCAGAGTCCTTGCTGGAAAGCGAAATCTTTGGCCATGAAAAAGGAGCGTTTACCGGGGCGTTTGCACAGCGTAAAGGTCTTTTTGAAATCGCCGATGGCGGAACGGTTTTTCTCGATGAGATCAATAGCATGCCCCCGTCCCTTCAGGTAAAACTGCTCAGGGTTTTGCAAAATCAACCTTTTTTCCGGGTCGGAGGAGATAAACCCGTTGAAGTGAATGTTCGCATCCTGGCATCATCAAATAAAGATATTAAACCGGAAGTGGATGCCGGGAATTTCCGGGAAGACCTCTACTATAGACTCAACGTGGTTTCAATCTACGTACCCCCGCTGAGGGAAAGAATGTCCGATATGGTAATCCTGGTTCAACACTTCGTGCATAAATATTGTAACGACCGAAAGATCATTATCCCACCACAAACCATACGGAAATTGAAGAACTATAACTGGCCTGGTAATGTAAGGGAACTGGAAAATACCATTCATAGCGCTATTGTTACAGCTTCAGATGAGGTGCTGAATATCGATCAAATACCCGCTTCGGTGAACGATGATGTCGCTAAAACGGATTATCTCAGAATGATTGATAAAGGGATGTCGTTTAAAGAAGCAATAACTACGGTAGAGAAAAAAATAATTCATGATTCTCTGGCAAAGTTCGAATACAATCAGTCGAAAACGGCCGATTACCTTCAGATAAACCGGAGATTCCTCTATTCAAGGTTAAAAGAGTGGGATGACGTGGATTAAATTGTAATCGTTATTCAACTGTGCGGTTAAGATTGTTCCATTATTCATATGGTCTCAATAATAGACTATTTAACGCCTGAAAGGCTTTGATTTAACAGCACAGGGCATCGCCCTGTGTATTAGGATAATATATTTTAAAAGCCCTGAAAGGGCGCAATATGTCTTTTACGATCTTATCCTGAAAAATTTATATAGTTACTAGCTCTTTAATTAAATCTGTGTTTTTTAGATGTTATATCGCCCCTTCAAGGCTCTCTGTTCCTGTTATTTATTCTCATAGGGCGATGCCCCATGCTGCAATATTTCAGACCTATCGGCCTGATAAATAGAATAATAAATATGGTATAAATTAGAATAGCCGGAAGACAAAATACTTTAACCGCACAACGGGTTGAGTTACAACTGAACCGAGCGTAGCGAGCTCACGAACGTTTGAACGACGAAAGGAGTGAGAATCTCATGAGCAGATAGTGTGATTGAATTGCGGGCGCGAATAATCCGCCGGTAGGCGGTGAGTAATTACAATCGAGTTACTATTGATATCAAAACTTCAACTGCATCTGCACTTTCAGCTCCGTTTTTGTCTTTCCTGGAATCTCATTTAATCCGGTGCCAATCGATTGTACATGTGAGTAATAGGTTTGTGCCAGGCGGATCCAGAGATCCATATACTTCAATGGTGAGTATTTTACCAGGAGATAGGCGCGCATCCCGTTCTGATGAAGTGCCGGAATGGAAAAGGCATACAGGAGATCGTGTTCATAGGCATAGATCCTTGTATCCCAGGAATCGGTATCAAACATGGCGTAACGGAACGAGATAGAAAGCGGTAACTCTTCCGGTCTGAACAGAATATCCTGGAAAACCAGGTATCCATGCTCTAAAGGATCATCATCAAGACGGAATCTCGATAGCTCAATCCTGCTTCTGAGCTGAAGGTTCGACGAAACCCAGTATGCCAGCTGAAACCTGAATTTTGTCAACCGGGTATCCACTATTTCATTCAGCGATGGCAATTCACCACTCCTGTTTCTTGGTTTTGACTCTTCCTTCAGACTGCAAAAAATTTCCAGTATTTCCGATGGATAATAATCGATCCGAACCATGTAATCTGTTCCCTGTGAAGGTGCATCCACGTTGTATTTCAGCCAGGGAAACCAGAATGCATCGAAGTAAGCCGAAACCTTGAGGTGTTTCAGGGGACGTATCTCTGTTCCCAGGTACAATCCCCGTTCATTCTTATTGGTTGAATTTTCCGAAATAGCCTGGCTGTAAAAGGGATAATAATCTTTCTGGTAGTCTCTGTACAACACAGAGAGTGAGATCAGGGAGTGCAGGTTGAGTAATAAGCCATTCAGGTAAGCTATACCGTGCCCCAGTGAGTGTGAAACCTCTCCAAAAAGATTCACTTTGTTCCATCCAACCTGATAATCGAAACCGATGTTGGTATTGCTGTTTCCACGGAAATCAAACTGATTATACGGACGTTCATCGGACATTAATTTCTCACTGAAGTGATAATTGACCAGGGTCAATCCCACGTGGAACTTATCCCTGCCGTAGCTTATATTCCCGCCGGCAATGGATTCACTGATAGCATCTTCATCCTCAACTTCCGATGGAATGGAATGGTATCCGGTAACCTGGAAACTGGTTACATTCTCAATGTCATCATGCAATGTATCAAGGTAATGGATGTTTGCATCAATTTTTTTTCTGGAGTAGAATGCGGAAATATCCAGGTTTTTCAGAGTAATGGTCGTACCGGCACCACGCAGAAAACGGTTTTCTTCGGTTGAGCTGTACTTCGTGATCCCATATTGTCTTTTCTTAATGCTCAGAACATACGGCGTTTTTCCGTAAGAGATTCCTGACCACAGCGTCAGTCCCTGTCCGAACCGCAGATGATAATCCCCGAGTGCCAGTGTTTTAATCTTCCCGATATCATTTACCAGAAGATGTCCGGAGTAGAAATCAAAACCCTGTTTGTTGCTTCCCGAAAAAAATTCCTCTCCGGCATCTTTCTCGGCAGTAACGCCCCAGTAAATTCTGTCTTTATAATGGTACCTGTATCGCAAAACCCCTTTCAGCGGACTGCCAAGGTAGCGGGAGTTTGGGTTTGCTTCATAGGCAGAGTCAGATATGGAAGCATATCCCTTTTTCTCTTCCAGTATCTGGTCTGCACGGAGGATCAGTCGGTGTTTCCCTTTTTTTATGGAACTGAGCAGTGGTTCCTGTTCGGAAGGCTGTGCCTCTTCAATCAGGATAAACGGGAGTAACATCCGGATCGTTTTTTCATCCAGGCCTTCGATCAATTGAAGTTCAAAGAGAGAGAGTATGGGGCCATGCCGGCCGATATAGCTGATCAGGTTTCGTGCCTGGAATTCAGTCAGAAACCGGAGCCGCTGCAAATCCTCCATCGTTGCACTGTTTAGATTGATCGGATCTTCCTCTAACAGGAGAAGATCTTCATACAGGAGGGTATAGTCGATATCCAGGTCGCTGTTTCGTGCAATCTCTTCAATAAGATCCTCGAGATTTAACCGCTCTTCTTTGGAGATTTGTTGTCCAATTGCAGTATGTATAAGGAGAAGTGTAAATAATAATGTTAATCCTGCTTTCATTGAAACGCATACATCAGGGTAAAATGGGGTGTAAGCCCCAGTTGCTGGTGAACGGTAAAGGCAAGATCGGCCCGGAATCCCTTCAGGCTGTATCCGATTCCAAAGGAGGTCTGGGTGGGATTGGTGGATATTCCTGCCCTGAGAAAGAGGTTGTTTACCGGTTCCACTTCGATGCCTGCCTTGTTGATCGGTTTATGGTCAAGCTCCTTTTCTGTTTCAATACCCAGGAAAACCATTTCAAAAAGCTGTACGCCAACTCCAACCCGGATAATGGTCGGGACCGGTTCATCGTCATAGGTGGATATCTTGGTTCTTGTGGGATTAAAAACATGTGCACCGATATACAGGAAATCAACGGGTTTAGCCATGATCCCGCCTTCAACAGCAACATTTCCCTGGCTACCATAATCTTCTGCAAGAAAGGTATTCAGGTAATCCAGCTGGATCCCAGCTGCAATATATTCTCCGAAGACCCTCCCGAAGGAGAGCCCGACTTTCGATTCGTGGTATTTTGAATAGCCGAAATAGCTGTAGTTCAGTCCGATGGTTCCCGGCTTGGTGGGTATTGCGATTGCCAGGCTTTGTAATGCATACTCCGGGATGATGAATTTGTTTTCATGATGGAACCCGATACTCAGGTTCCGGACCCAGCCCAGTCCTGCCTGGTTATGAGAAACGGACCAGAGGTCGGGGAGCATGACCGAAGTATTACGCATGGCAGCAAAGCGGGAACCCAGAGGGTAATTATCGTACGTTGCATAAGCACAAGGTTCTCGCAGAAACAGGAGAAGCAGCAATAGGAACGTTACTGACCGGTCCGTTGAAATCATCATAAGGTTGACTACCCGATGTTGTCTAATTCGTTTTGTACTTGTATTTTACCACTGCCAGATCCTGGTTCGCCTTAACGATCTTCTCTTTCAGGCTATCTTTGAATTGGATCAGCTTTTCTGTCAGTTCAGGATTTCCAACCGATAGGATTTGAGCAGCCAGGATACCGGCATTCCGGGCAGCGTTGACCCCTACTGTGGCAACCGGTATTCCCGGAGGCATCTGCAGGATCGACAGGATCGAATCCCAACCGTCCAGTGAGGCGTTGATGGGTACCCCGATTACCGGTATGGTCGTCATTGCAGCAATTACACCGGGTAAATGAGCGGCCATTCCTGCTGCAGCAATGATCACACGGATACCCCGTCCACTGGCTGAACGGGCAAATTTCTCCACCTCTTCCGGGGTGCGGTGAGCCGATAATGCGTTGATCTCAAAAGGAATTTGAAAATCATCCAGAATTTTTGCCGCATCTTCCATGACAGGCAAATCGGATGTACTGCCCATAATAATGCTCACGATCGGTTTCATCTGTTCGTTCTGGTTTTATGATTTTGTATTTGTATTTTCGCAAGTTAATTAAAATCCATTAAATTTAACGATCTATGGATCGGGTAAAAATACTGGATAAGGAATTTAAACTGGCGATCTCTTCAAACGAAATTGACGATGCAGTTACCAGTTTGGCAACCCGGATGAACCGTGATCTGAACGGCAAAAAAGTGATCTTCCTGGGTATATTAAACGGCTCATTCGTGTTTGCAGCCGATCTTTTCCGAAAGATCACCTTTGATAGCCAGATTACCTTCCTTAAGCTGGCTTCCTACCAGGGAACATCAACATCCGGAAAGATCCAGCGGCTGATCGGTATGAACGAAGACATAAAAGACCATACGGTAATTATTCTTGAAGATATCGTTGATACTGGAAATACACTCGACAGCATCATAAAGCAGATCAAAGGGTATGAACCGGCAGAAATTAAAATTGCCACACTGCTTTTTAAACCGGATGCGTATCAGTTTAACATAAAACTGGATTATGTCGGGATAGAGGTACCCAATGACTTTCTCATTGGGTATGGACTTGATTATAATGGTTATGGGAGGAACCTGAAACAGATTTACTCAATAACCGGAACTTAATTTTTTTTACCATGCTGAATATCGTTTTATTCGGTCCTCCCGGATCCGGGAAAGGTACCCAGGCAGAAAAGCTGATACGGAAATACGGATTGATACACATGTCAACAGGAGATATCCTGCGGGAAGCCATTTCAAAGAAAACCCCATTGGGGGTAAGGGCAAAAGAGTACCTTGATAAAGGAGAACTTGTCCCGGATGAAGATGTTGTCAATATGGTGGTAAAAAAGCTGGACGCTGAAAATGATCCCAATGGCTTTATTTTTGACGGATTTCCGCGAACGTGTGGTCAGGCAAGGGTTTTGCGTAATTTGCTTACAGACCGCGATACCCGGATTAATGTAATGATCGCACTTGAAGTGCAAGAAGAAGAACTGATTAACCGGCTGTTGAAAAGAGGCCGGGAATCAGGCAGGTCGGATGATCAGCTTTCGGTAATAAAGAACCGGATTGCGGTGTATGAACGAGACACCTATCCGGTCATCGATTTTTACCGGAAAATGCGGAAGTATCGTTCCGTTAATGGAGTTGGAACCGTGGATGAAATATTTCAGCGGATTGTTGAAGTGATTGATCAGATGAAGTGAATTCCCCGGAATGACATCCAACATCTCGTATGCTAACTTTTCGGATGATGGCAGGCTCAAATTTTGTTGACTACGTAAAAGTGTTTTGCCGTTCCGGCAACGGTGGCCCCGGATCTGTCCATTTCCACAGGGATAGACTTAATCCCAGGGGAGGACCCGATGGGGGAGATGGAGGAAGGGGAGGACATGTGATCTTAACAGGAAATAAACAGCTTTGGACGCTGCTTCACCTTAAATACCGGAAACATGTGTTTGCTAAAAACGGGAATGGCGGTACAGGAGCATTGAAAACCGGTGCCGATGGGGAAGATGCAGTTGTCGAAGTCCCACTGGGTACAGTAGCGAAAAATGCGGAGTCCGAAGAGATACTCTTTGAAATAACTGAACACCAGCAAAACAAGATCCTTGCAGCCGGTGGACAGGGAGGCCTGGGTAACGCAAATTTTAAATCTGCAACAAACCGGACACCACGGTACGCCCAACCCGGAGAACCCGGAACCGAAGGGTGGTATATACTGGAATTGAAGATCCTGGCTGATGTCGGTCTTGTCGGATTTCCCAATGCAGGGAAATCCACACTCCTATCCGTTGTTTCAGCAGCAAAACCCAAAATAGCCGATTATCCTTTTACCACGCTGGTGCCAAACCTGGGGATCGTTAGCTACCGGGATGATAAATCATTCGTGATGGCAGATATACCCGGTATAATTGAAGGAGCGCATGAGGGGAAAGGACTGGGGATGCGATTTCTCAGACACATCGAAAGAAATTCCCTGCTGTTGTTCATGGTCCCTGCTGATAGCAATAATATTCATGAGGAATATAAGATACTGGTCAGTGAACTCAATGAATATAACCCCGAGTTGCTTGATAAGAAAAGAATACTGGCAATTACCAAATCCGATATGCTCGATGAAGAACTGACGCAAGAGATCAGGCAGGACCTGCCGGATATTCCATGTCTTTTCATCTCATCGATTAAGCAAACCGGACTTGTGGAGCTGAAAGATTTGATCTGGAGGGAGTTGAATGAAGGATGAAAGTTGAAGGATTAAGGATGAAGGAAGGAAAGTTCAGTGTACAGAGTTCTCCAAAGGAGTCCTTCGGACAAAGTACAGAGTTATGAGACTGTGAGACGATGAGACGGAGAGACTTGTTGACGGAGGGACGAAGCAATGAGCATAGAGCATGGAGCAAAGAGAAAAGGGAATATCGAATATTGAATGCTGAATTTCGAATTGTGGGGTGAACGGAGAAGGTGATGATAAGGTGATAGTAAATGTTCTAAAGGAGCTGAAAAACAGTAGTTTATAAAATACTGGTGTAAGTATATAGTTGTTGGGTTATTGATGTATGCCAAGGGCCCGCCTTGCGGACGGGCAAGCATCCTTCGGGATTAAGTTATTCATGTGTCTGAGTGGAGTGTTTATCAGTGGGGGGCCCGGTATAATACAATATAAAGATTGAATTTATACCTTTAAGTCAAAACATTACATCAATGTACTCACTTACTCACTAACCTCTAACTTAATAACTTGCTTTACAGATTGTTAAGTTGTAATGGGCAAGAACTGAAAACCGAAAACCGTAAACCAGAAACTATCGTATGCTTGAAACACTGATCACCTGGGATACCGATCTTTTCCTGTTTCTGAACGGGATGCACTCCCCCTTCTGGGACCAGGTGATGTGGTTGATCACCGGGACATGGATCTGGATACCACTTTACCTATTCATCCTGGGATGGCTCATACGGGATTATCGCTGGAAAGCTTCAATCCTCTTGATTTTCATTGTAATTTTGATTACCCTGAGTGATCAATCCTCTGTCCATCTGTTCAAAGAAGTCTTCCACCGGTTTCGTCCCTGCCATGATCCCCGGATTGCTGATCTCGTGCATACCGTAAACGGGAAATGCGGTGGTAAATATGGATTCGTATCCTCACACGCTGCAAACACGTTTGCCATCGCTGTTTTTTCACTTCTGCTCATCCGAAACAGGTACTATTCTATTTCGATCATCGCCTGGTCTTCCCTGGTATCATACAGCAGGGTTTACCTGGGTGTGCATTTTCCCGGTGATATCATTGCAGGCGCCCTGCTGGGAGCGTTTGTTGGATATATTGTATACAAAGGGTACAGGATCACGGAGTCCAGACTGCTTTCCAGGTATAAACGGTTTCAATAAGGATATCCGTTCGCAGATTGCCCGGCAAAAAGAATGCGATCATGCTCTGCATAAAAAACGAACATACCGACCCCTGCTTTAATGCAGCCGCTGAAGAGCACCTCTTTCGCAACATAGCCCGGGATTGCTTCATGCTGTACAGGAATCGTCCCAGCATTATTGTTGGGAAACATCAGAATGCCCTGGCAGAAATAAACCTTGATTTTGTAAAGAAGAAAAATATCAGCGTGATCAGAAGGTTATCGGGAGGAGGAACGGTATACCATGATCTCGGGAATCTGAATTTCACGTTTATCCGGAACGGTGAAGAGGGAAAACTGGTCGATTTTGTGAATTTTACCAAACCCATACTGGAAGTATTAAACAGCTTGTCTGTGCCTGCCCGCCTTGAAGGAGTGAACGACCTCAGGGTAGGGGATAAAAAAATATCGGGAAATGCGGAACACGTTTTTAAAAACAGGGTCTTGCACCACGGAACCTTATTGTTCTCTTCCAACCTAGCGGATTTGAACATGGCGCTGAAGGTCCGGCAGGGTGTTTACCGGGATAAAGCAGTCAGATCTGTTCGGGGTAATGTCTTAAATATCAGCGGATTCCTGGAATCTAAAATTTCAATTCTGGAGTTCCGCAATATAATTTTCCACCATATCCTTTCCTCATTCTCCGGGACAGAAGAGTATGAGCTGACCGAAAGCGACAAAAAGTCAATTCAACAATTGATGGAAGAAAAGTATACCAGATGGGAATGGAATTTTGGCTATTCACCACGCTATCAATTTCGGCAGGTACTGCAGGTTGGAGGGAAAAAGCTGGCAGTGAGGTTGCTGGTTGAACGGGGTATCATTTCAGAGATCCACCTGGTTGACCAGAAATCAAAGGAACCCCTGCATGAAATAGAGAAAGAATTGACCGGTATAGCACATAATCAAGCAGTTATCAGGGAGAAATTGGACTCGTTTGATATCCATCCATCCCTTCCCGGTGTCGACCAGACAGATCTTGTCAACGGGCTTTTCTGAGTTTTCTTAATTTTGTTAAACCAAATTACTTTTTTAAATTGGAGTAACAATACATGAAACAGATGGTCGCTGCTATCAGATCATTCATATCCTATATCATCGTATTCAGCCTGGTGTTTGGTCTTTTCCCATTCGCGCTGATTGTTTGGCTGGTGACTTTACCTTTCGATAAGAAACATTTAGTGCTCCATTATTACAGTTGCTTCTGGGGAACCATGTTTATCTGGACAAATCCGATGTGGCGTGTTAAAATAGCAAACCGCGATCGCATCAGAAAAGGAGAAACCTACATCCTGGTTTCCAATCATCAGTCCATGTTTGACATCTGTCTTATTTACCGCCTGTTCAAACCCTTTAAATGGGTCTCAAAATCGGAAAATTTTCTATTGCCGGTTATTGGCTGGAACCTGAGAATGAATGAATACATAAAAATAGAGAGGGAGAGCCGGAAAAGCATCATGAAAATGATGCAGGATTGCGAAAAAGCCATCGGGGAAGGGAACTCGATCATGATGTTCCCCGAAGGCACAAGAACACTGGATGGTGAATTGCGATCATTCAAGACAGGCGCTTTTATGCTGGCTCTGAAAACCAGGACCCCCATCATTCCTATTGTGATCGACGGAAGTATAAAAGTGCTTCCGAAAAAAGGATTGATTTTAAGCCCTAACCGGAATATTAAACTCAATGTCCTGGAGGAAATACCGGCGGAAAAATTTGAACAGATGGAGGTAAATGAACTGACGACAATGACCCGTGAAATAATGGAGCAAGAACTGCACCGTATACGCCGAAATTCATCCTGATATAACTTGTTTTCCATCATGAGATCTTTGCCGGAGAGAAAAATATTGCGAAAGATGAATTTTCTTTCTGACCAGGAAGGGATCATCTCCCGCTTTCTGAATGAAAGCAGCAACTGGGAACCACACCTGCATCAATCAAGGGAGTTTATTCTCGGTTGCATTCGCGGAAAGAATATTCCGGTGATTACTATCCTGGGGAGCGGCTGGCTGCTCGATGTGCCTCTGGAAGAGCTTCATAAACAGTGTGAGGAAATCCGGCTGGTCGATATCTTTCATCCTCCGCAGGTCCTGCGGAAAATCAGAGACCTTCCACATGTGGAAGCCATTCATCAGGACGTTACCGGCGGTATGATCGAACAGGCATATCAACTGGTACAGGAATTCAGGAAAACCGGAAGAAAACGGAATATAGCGGATCTGCAGTCATCCGGTTTTACACCGGACATTGCCGCGGGATTTGTGGTGTCACTGAATGTATTAAACCAGCTGGATATACTCATTGTCGATTACCTTAAAAAATTTGCAATCTATGCAGGGGAAGAGATCCTGGAATTGAGAAAGATGATCCAGCAGTCGCATCTCGATTCACTTCCGCGTGCTCATTCCTGCATCATCACCGATTTTGAGGAGCGGGTGTATGCAGATAACCAGCTGGAACGAATTAACCCGCTCATTCACATTCCACTTCCGGAGGGGAAAAGAAAAACCACCTGGGAATGGCTGTTCGACTCACAAAAAACATACTATAGCGGTAAAATAACGAAATTTAATGTAGTGGCTATTGAATTATAAGAGAATTTTATGCGGGATAGGATGGAAAAGGAGCTCATAATTAAATACCGGGAAAGAGTCTCCCTTTTTACCCGGGAACTGAAAATCAGGAAGCGAAAAGGCAACCTGTTGTCATTTCTCCGGTTGCTGATATTTATGGCCGGTATTATCCTGATTTATCTTGCTTCCGGGATTCATCCCTTCCTGGCAATAGCTTGCTTCCTCTTATCCGGCTTCTTGTTTTTTATCGCCGTTAAGAAACATGGACAAAACAACCTGCGGCAGCGTCATGTAAAAGAGTTGATCAAGATCAATGATGATGAGGTGCGTAGTATGGAAGGTGATATCAGCCCATTTGATAATGGGTCTGAATATGTCAATACCACCCATCCATTCTCCTTTGACCTGGATCTGTTTGGTGAGGGATCCCTGTTTCAATACCTGAACAGGACCTGTTCAACCGGTGGTAAAGAACGGTTAAAAGATTTATTGATCGAGCCTCTGAACGATCATTCTGAGATACGGGCAAGACAGGATGCGATAAAAGAACTCACTCCCGGATTGGATTGGAGGCAAAAGTTTCTGGCAACAGGAAACAGTTATGAAGAATCCGGAGAGGAGGAACAGCGTATTCTGGAATGGGCAAAAAAAACGCCGGAATTCAGAAACTCCCAAATCCTTCATGTTATCCGTTTTTTGTTTCCGTTTGTAACCATGTTATTACTGGTTCTTTCTATATGCAGGATCCTGCCTGCCTCCTTACCTGTTGCAATGATCCTTATCCAGCTGATGATAGTGGCAGTTCACCTGGTGCGCATTAACCGGGTCCACCAGCAGGTTACCAAACGGTATGAAATGCTGGAAAAATCCGCAAAGCTGCTTTCATTCATTCAGGACGAGGCATTTTCTACTCCATTCCTGATCTCTCTTCAAAAAACCCTGAATCAGGATGGAAATTCAGCTGCCGATCAGATTCAACGGTTAGCGCGGATCATCCATCGGTTCGACAGGCGTTTGGATATGATCATTGGTGTATTGCTCAATGGCCTTCTTTTATGGGATATCCATTGTGTTATCGCATTGGATAGATGGAGAAGTGAATCATGTAACGGAATCCCTTCATGGTTTACAGCTGTAAATGAGGTCGATGCCTTAATCAGTCTCTCCTCTTTTTCCTACAATAATCCGGATTACCCATTCCCGGAAATCAGACCAAATCAAGTCCTCCATTCAAAGAAACTGGGCCATCCGTTAATTCGCCGGGCAGAGCGGGTATCTAATGATTTCCAGTTGGAGAATGAGGGGATACTGGTCATTCTAACCGGGCCCAACATGGCCGGGAAAAGCACCTTTTTAAGAACGGTTGGGATAAACCTTATTCTGGGAATGATTGGAGCACCCGTTTGTGCGCATGAATTCCTCTTCACTCCGGTAAAGATATATTCCAGTATGAGGACCAGTGATTCCCTTCAGAAGAATGAATCCTATTTTTATGCTGAGCTCCGACGCTTGAAGATCCTCAAAGAGAGCCTGATGAAAAAGGAAAAAATCCTTATTCTCCTGGATGAAATATTGAAAGGGACCAATTCACAGGACAAGCATGCAGGGTCCATCATGTTTATTAAACAGCTCATCAAACTGAAAGGAACCGGTTTGATTGCAACCCATGATGTGGAACTGGGCAACCTGGAAAATGAGTACCCTGATCAGATCTCCAATAAATGCTTTGAAGTGGAGATCAATGGAGACCAGATTTCGTTCGACTATATCCTGCGGAAAGGGCTCACACAAAAAATGAATGCTGCCCACCTGATGAAGCAGATGGGCATTGTCTGAGCAGGTTAATCACCCTGAAATCCCTGTGTTTTTTGGTTTTTCCGGTAAATTTTCAACAACAAATAATTTCCAGGCTGATCAAATAACGATCAGTTTGTCAGTTAGTTAATGAAAAGCAAGCTCAAATGCCGGAGTTTTCAGGCTGTTCCTTGCTTTTGTTTTTGTTGAAAAGTCGCTTCATTCTCCTCTTTTCCTTTTTATATATTTGCAAAAATTCGAATGACCCATGACGGCGACTTACTCGGAAGAGACGATAAAAACCCTCGATTGGCGTGAACATATCCGGAAAAGACCGGGAATGTATATTGGTAAATTGGGGGATGGTACATCCAAGGACGATGGAATTTACATCCTGTTGAAGGAGACGTTTGATAATTCCATTGATGAGTACCTGATGGGGCATGGAAAGCACATTGATGTGACAATCGAGGAGAAAAAAGTAATGGTAAGAGATTATGGCAGGGGGATACCGCTCGGGAAAGTGATGGATGTCGTTTCCAAAATGAATACCGGGGCAAAATACGATTCGAAAGTCTTTAAAAAGTCAGTCGGATTGAATGGAGTTGGTATCAAGGCTGTCAATGCACTTTCGGCAAATTTTACGCTGCAATCGGTCAGGGAAAAGAAGATAAAAGAGGTGGAATTTTCTGAAGGGAAATTGGTACGGGATGAAAAACTCAAGGATTGCGATCTGGATGATGGAACGATAGTTACGTTTGTACCCGATGAGAAAATGTTTGGTAACTACCACTACATTTCGGAATATGTCGAGACCATGATGCGGAACTACGTTTATCTCAATTCCGGATTGGTGGTTAATTTTAACGGGAGCCGTTTTCATTCGAAAAATGGCCTGCTTGATCTGTTGGAAGAAAACATGAGTGGCGAGGGGCTGTATGAGATCATTCACCTGAAGAACCATGATATTGAAATAGCTTTTACCCACGGTAACCAGTACGGTGAGGATTACTATAGTTTTGTAAATGGGCAACATACAACACAGGGAGGAACCCACCTGGCGGCATTCCGGGAAGCGCTTGTGAAAACCATGCGTGAGTTTTACAAAAAAGATTTTGATCCCTCCGATATTCGTGCCTCCATTATTGCTGCCATCAGCATAAAAGTGGAAGAACCGGTGTTTGAATCACAGACAAAGACAAAACTCGGATCAAAAGACATTGGTCCGGATGGCCCTTCCGTCCGGAATTTTATTACCGATTTCCTGAAAACGGCACTGGATAATTTTCTTCATAAAAACCCGGAAACCGCTGATATCATTTATAAAAAGATCCTTGATTCGGAGAAGGAGAGAAAAGCAATCTCCAGCATACAAAAAATCGCCAGGGAACGGGCAAAAAAAGCCAGCCTGCATAACAAGAAATTGAGAGACTGCAGGATCCATTATAACTCAAAGGACAACCGGCGACTCAACACCACGATCTTTATCACTGAAGGAGATTCTGCCAGCGGATCGATTACCAAATCAAGGGATGTTGAGACACAAGCTGTTTTCAGCCTGAAGGGTAAACCATTGAATACCTATGGGCTGACGAAAAAAATTGTTTATGAAAATGAGGAGTTTAATCTGCTTCAGGCAGCATTGAACATTGAAGATGGACTTGAAAACCTCAGGTATAATAATGTTGTGATCGCTACCGATGCCGATGTGGATGGCATGCACATACGGCTGCTCCTGATCACTTTCTTTCTGCAGTTTTTCCCTGACCTGGTAAAACATGGTCACCTCTATATCCTGCAAACACCGCTATTCCGCGTACGGAATAAGAAGGAAACCCTTTACTGTTACTCGGCGGAAGAGAAAGATGAGGCCATTCAAAAATTAGGCCCGAATCCTGAAATCACACGGTTCAAAGGATTGGGGGAAATATCACCGGATGAGTTCAAACATTTTATTGGTAAGGCCATGCGACTCGATCCGGTCCGTTTGAGAAGAGAGGATAATGTGGCAGGATTTTTAGAATTTTACATGGGGAAAAATACCCCCGACCGCCAGGAATTCATTATTGAAAACCTGCGGGTTGAGGAGGACCTTGTGGAACAGATCTGACAGAGATCTGCCCCATTTCGTAATGGCTGATAGAACAGGTTAACATTTTCATTATTGTCACTGCAGGAGCATGGAACATTTGGAATGGAGTGAAGAGGGTAACGATCAGGACCCGATATCATCTGACCCGGAAACAGGCAAGACAAAAAGTACAGACCTCTACAAGGTTCTGAACCTGTCAGGAATGTACCAGGATTGGTTCCTTGATTATGCTTCTTATGTGATCCTCGAACGAGCGGTTCCTCATTTGAATGACGGGCTCAAACCGGTTCAACGCAGGATACTGCACGCCATGAAACGGCTGGATGATGGCCGTTTTAACAAGGTTGCCAACATCATCGGCCATACCATGCAGTTCCATCCCCATGGAGATGCCTCCATTGGGGATGCCCTGGTTCAGTTAGGACAGCGTGATCTTCTCATCGAAACGCAGGGAAACTGGGGGAATATTCTGACCGGAGATGGTGCAGCAGCAGCCCGGTATATCGAAGCCCGGCTCTCCAAATTCGCGAATGATGTCGTTTTTAATCCCAAAACAACCGAATGGAAACTTTCCTACGATGGCAGGAACAAAGAACCGGTAACCCTGCCCGTGAAATTCCCGCTCCTGCTTGCCCAGGGAATTGAGGGAATTGCAGTCGGCCTTGCTTCGAAAATACTGCCCCATAATTTCAATGAACTGATCGATGCCGTAATTCTTCACCTTCAGGATAAGCCGTTTGAAATCTTCCCCGATTTTCCTACCGGGGGACTTGCCGACTTCACCCGGTATAATGATGGACTCCGGGGAGGCCAGATCCGGGTCAGGGCAAAGATTTCAAAAGTCGATAAAAAAACACTGGTGATCACCGAAATACCCTTTGGCAAAACCACAGTTAGCCTGATTGAATCGATCATTAAAGCCAGTGAAAGAGGAAAAATCAAGATTAAGAAAATCGATGATAATACTGCAGAGAACGTCGAGATCCTGGTTCATCTGGCACCCGGTGTATCTTCCGATAAAACCATCGACGCCCTGTTTGCCTTTACCGACTGCGAAATCTCGATCTCACCCAATTCATGTGTGATCGATGAGGAGAAACCCAACTTCATGGGAGTAAGTGATATGCTGAAACGATCAGCCCGGAGTACCGTCGACCTGTTGACCCTTGAACTTGAGATCAGGAAGAAAGAGCTCCAGGATGCCTGGCATCAATCCTCCCTTGAAAAGATATTTATTGAAAACAGAATATACCAGAGCATTGAGCAGTGTGAAACATGGGAATCAATTATCGAAACAATAGACCAGGGACTTGAACCATTTAAAAAATTGTTATCAAGGGATGTAACCAGGGATGATATCATCCGGTTAACTGAAATAAAAATTAAACGGATCTCGAAATACGACTCAAAGAAAGCGGATGAACATATTCTGGAGATTGAAGCTGAAATTGAGGAGGTGAACAATCACCTGGCTAACATCATTTCCTATACCATTAATTATTTCAGGCAAATTAAAAAGAAGCACGGGAAAGGCCGGGAGAGAAGAACAGAGATCAAAAATTTTGATACGATCGTAGCAACAAAAGTTGTTGCCAACAATGCCAGGTTATACGTTAACCGGGAGGAAGGTTTTGCCGGAACCTCACTGAAAAAGGACGAATATGTGTGTGATTGTTCTGATATTGATGAGATTATCGTTTTCCTCCGTGATGGCAGATATATGATTGCCAAAATTGCCGATAAGCAATTTATCGGGAAAAACATCATTCATATTGCCGTCTTCAAGAAAAATGACAACCGTACGATCTATAATGTGGTATACCGTGATGGTAGAAATGGGAATGTGGTGGTTAAGCGTGCCGCAGTAACCGGCGTTACACGAGATAAAGAATACCATATCACACGGGGGAAGGCAGATTCGAAAATCCTCTATTTCAGTGCTAACCCCAATGGAGAAGCCGAGATCATTAAGGTCCATCTGAAACCAAAACCCAGGTTGAAAAACCTGACCTTCGAATTTGATTTCTCTGAGCTTGCGATCAAAGGAAGGGATGCGATGGGAAATATTCTGAGCAAAAAACCGGTATTGAAAATAACCCTGAAAGAGAGGGGTTTATCCACCCTGGGCGGACGCAAAATATGGTTCGATGAAGATGTTAACCGCCTGAATGCAGATAGCAGAGGCAGGTTCCTTGGAGAATTCAGCGCCAATGATAAAATCCTGGTCATTACAAAAACAGGAACATTCAGGCTCTCTAATTTTGACCTGGCAAACCACTATGAAGACGATATCCTGGTGCTGGAGAAATTTGATACATCAAAAGTCTATTCCGCCATTTATTTTGATGGTAAATTGAACTATTACTACGTGAAACGGTTCACCATCGAACCAGCTGAGAAACCCCTGAGCTTCATCAATGGACATCTGGAATCCCGTCTGGTTAGCCTTACCGAAGTAGAATATCCGCGCTTCGAAATTGAATTCGGCGGGAAAAATAAAAACAGAGAACCTGAAATTATCGAGGTGGCAGAGTTTATCGGTATAAAAAGTTATAAGGCAAAAGGAAAACGACTGACCAATTATCATGTGGAGAACATAAAAGAACTGGAGCCTGTCGTGAAGAAAGAGGGTGTGATCCCGGAAGAAAAGGATGAAGAACAGGGAAATAAAAAGGACGATATACTCCTGGAGCTTGACGATGAGAACGGTCAGATGAGACTGGATCTGAAATAGGAACACCCTTGAAGATATTCCTGATTGGTTTTATGGGCAGCGGAAAGTCGACGGCGGGTAAGAAACTCGCCGGAAGGCTGGGTTATCAATTTATTGATCTGGATGAGTACATCGAAAAGATGACCGGTATGACAGTCTCTTCTATCTTTTCTTCAAAGGGAGAACACGCCTTTCGGAAATTGGAAAAAGAAGCATTGGATCAGATCGATCGGCTAACCAGGGTTGTCATAGCAACGGGAGGAGGCACACCCTGCTTCTCAGACAATATGGATTTCATGAACAAATCGGGGCAGACAGTGTATCTCAAAATCCCGGTGAAAAAACTGATTGAACGGCTTCAGCATGAAAAGGAGCACAGGCCACTGATATGCGGGAAAAGTGATGAAGAGCTGGATCGGTATGTCAGGGATGAATTGAAAGAGCGGGAAGTCTATTATCGAAAAGCACAAACCATGATTCACGGCGATCCATTGAACCTGGAACCATTACTCACCCGTCACCGGTGATTTCTTCTTGAATTCATAATCCGGATCAATCTTCAGGTATTTGGATAAAAACCGGGTACCAATATAAAAAGGAATGGTATCAAGCAGGGCAGATGTCATTTTAAAAACGTAGTTGGAGAGGATAAGGATAATGACAGCATGCACGGCTTTTTCACCTGGATGTATGGAGATGGCATCGTGTGCCCAGAGATAGGTGATTGTAACCACTGCAATGGAGTCAACCATCTGACTGGTAAGGGTTGATCCATTATTCCTCAACCATAACATCTTCCCTTGAGTCATTTTTCGCAAACGGTGAAAAATGTGAACATCAATGAATTGGGCAGCTAAATAAGCCAGCATGGAGGCAATGGTTGCACCGAATGTCCACTTTCTTATCTGGAAAAAAGTCCTGACTTCAATGTCAACCGGAAGCCCATCGGGAGCCATTTCAGGATGAGGTGGTAATATACCCCCCAACCATAAAATGAACAAAACCCAAATGTTTAAAAACAATCCAACCCAAACAACCTTATTGGCCCTTCTTCTTCCATACAGCTCACTGATAAAGTCGGTACAAAGAAATGTGATGGGATAGGGAAGAACACCTATGAATACAATGAATGGAATGGTCTTTCCAAACAGGGTGAATGAAAGATCTATTTGCCGTGAGATTCCTAATATATTCAGGATGGCAAGTGTCCCAAGGAAAAAGCCGGAGAGAATGATAAATACAACTTCCCTCCGTTTGTTGGTCAGTTCATCTGTAGTGTCATCGTAGCCGAACATCCATATAAATATAGGTATTATTGCAGAATTCCGGCTTCAAAGTAAATAAATTTTATGAATAGGATAGTTACTATAGATAAACTCCCGGAAAAATGGTATAAGAAAAATTTTTGTGTCCTGTTTGCCTGTTCCTTTCAAACCCCAATCGGAATATTGTACCAAAATCTATTTTACCGGTGATAGCGATTGGATGATATAATTCTAATCAACAAATCCCCTGAAATTCTTGACTCCAATTCATATTTTGTGTTATCTTTATTCATTTTAATATCGGCAGATTATAAAAAACAGGGGCTATTTGCATCGTTAAACCGAAAAAAATTTAAAAATCATATGGCAGGTGGTATCTATAAGGCGCTTAATATTGAAGACAATGAAAGGGCCAGTGTTCTTATCCTGTTAACACAATCCATTTTTATCGGGATATTTTTCGGAGCGTTTGAGGTTGGAGCCACAGCACTCTTTCTCAATGAGTTTGAAGAGAAAATGATTGCAAATGCTTTTGCAGTCTCGGGTATGGTAGGCATAATCCTCACGTCCATCTATACAAAATTGCAGTCGGTAATTACGTTTAAACGGCTGGCGATTTTGAATCTGTTAACCATCGCAATTCTTACCGCTATTTTGAGGTATGGATTTGAGGTTTTGCCTGTCAGGTGGCTGGTCTTTGCCATTTTTGTGATGATGGGCCCCCTCAATATCATTGCACTGCTTGGTTTCTGGGGAACCGTTGGACGGCTATTTACCTTGCGACAGGGGAAACGACTTTTCGGTTTGATCGATACCGGTGGAATCCTCGGTATTATTCTCAGTAGCTACGCTGTTCCGGTTATTCTCGCTTTCCGGTTCCAAACAAAAGATATCCTGATCATCAGTGCCGGAAGCATTTTTATTGCTTTGATTTTCCAGTTTGTCATTGGAAGGAAATTTACACTCGACACCGTTTCAGAATCCAGCAGTGTGAAATCCAGGAAAAAGCTGTCGTTTTTCTCCCTGTTCAAAGACCGGTATATCACCATGATGTCGGTTTTTGTAGCCCTTTCCATGATCATGCTTTTTTTTGTTAGTTTCTCTTTCCTTGCGGCCACCCGTGAACAATATCCTGATCCCCGGGAGATGGCTTCGTTCCTGGGACTTTTCATGGGTACACTGATGATCTTTACATTGATCCTGAAGGCTTTTGTTTTCAGCTGGTTGATGAAGACCTATGGGTTAAAGATCGCCCTGGTGATTTCCGCTTTCCTGATGACGCTCTTTACCATCATTGCTTCACTGGTCGGAACATTCTTTGGTTATACGGCAGCATCTGAGGGATTTATGCTGTTCTTTATGATCATTGCATTGAGCCGGCTCTTCTCGAAAGCCCTCAAGGATTCTATTGAGGCACCATCATTTAAACTGTTATACCAATCACTTGATGAACAGATCCGATACGACGTGCAGGCCAGGGTAGACGGCACCATAAACGAATTGGCAGCATTGACGTCCGGTTTGATCCTGGCGGGGTTGGGAGCCCTTAGCTTTTTCAAACTGATCCATTTCTCCTATGTCCTGGTGGGAATCCTCATCATCTGGATCGTTGTCGCCCTGCGACTTTATAAGGAATATCGGGGATCCCTGCAAAATGCACTGGCATCATTTAAAACCCAGAGAACCGGGTCCATCCGAACCGGGGTCGATTATTCGAATTACCTTGAATCAACCTTTGAACAGAAAAAACCCGGTGCTATGATCCAGGGGATGAAAGTTATTAAGGAGATCAATCCATACCTCTATGATGAATTGTTACCTCAGGCATTGCATCACAAATCCGAGAAGGGTCGGAATTATATCGTTAAGTGGCTGAGAGAAGCCAATGACGGAACCATGTGGTTGAAAGCAGATGAAATCGTTTCGGAGTATGATCTGAAACTGGAGAAGGAACATCATAAAGAGATTTCAGGGAACGCCAGGGATTTTTACAAGGATGTTGATTCGATGAAACGAATAGATCAACTATTGCATTCGACGAGTCCGGAAGAGCGAATCAAAGGAGCAAAGTACCTCAGAACAATTCCCGATGGCCCCGATACAACTCTACTGGTTGCCCTGTTGAGGGATTTTGAGCCCCGCGTGAAAATCGAGGCGATCAAACTGGTGGAAGAGTTCACAAAAATCGAGCTGGCACCTACCCTGGTGGATCTCCTCTCATCCGACCTCTATGTGAACCATACCTACCATGCCCTGATCAGCCTCGGTGAAGAAGTCCTGGATGCATTGGACCTTTACTTCTATAAAACAGGAATTGAAGTTCAAACGTTGGTTCGGATTGTTCGCATATTTGGAAAAATTGGTGGAGAAAAAGCAATTCAATGCTTGCTGACTAAATTGGGGTATCACAAAAGAGAAGTTGTTCTTGAAACTGTGCGCTCCCTCAGATTATGTAATTACCGGTCAACAGAAGCGGACTTGATCCGTTTAAACCAGGTGTTGGAAAATGTGATAGAAACCACCGCATGGAACATCACTGCATCAGCCAGCATAGTGGAAGAAGAGGTGGGAACTGACCTCAAAGAAGCCATTCAGGAAGAACTCAACTCAAATTTTGACCTGATTTTTGAACTGTTAAGCTTGTCCTACGAACCCCAATCCATTTTCCAGATCAGGGAAAACCTGGAAAGCGGAACATCCGAAGGAGTCAATTTTGCCCTCGAGCTGCTGGACCTGGTGGTGGCTGAAGAATTGAAACCACGGTTATTCCCTCTGCTGGATGACATTTCAATGGAAGAGAAAATAAAATTGTTGCAAGACTTCTTACCACTGCAGAAAATGGATTCCCGGGATTTAGTCTATGCCATCATAAACCGGGACTACAATAAAGTGAATAACTGGACCAAGGCTTGTGCCATTAAAGCATTCTGGAATCTTAACCTGAAAGAGATAAAAGATGACCTGATCGCACAATTGTTTAATCCCGACCCGTTACTTCAGGGAATTGCAGCAAGGTTGATTTACAAAACAGATCCGGTCAAATACGAAGAGGTACTCTCAAGACTTCCGGAAGAGACACGGGATGATCTGAACAAGATTATTGAACGAGAGAGCGATGAACACCACCTGCTCTTCTCCAAAATCCAGTATTTCAGGAACTCACCCCATTTCAAACAGATAC
>Ga0315537_1000749_pt1 | contig 25937 bp, 24 predicted proteins | sample SalMarSW160270MG_FD_203091 | JGI IMG/M metagenome (GOLD analysis project Ga0315537, IMG submission 203091) | Salt marsh sediment microbial communities from the Plum Island Ecosystem LTER, Massachusetts, United States - Salt Marsh Sediment SW1602-70 ...
TTTCTTTTCATCCAGATATGAGGGTTGTTCGGCACGCCGCAAAGCCGACCGCACTCTGGCCAACAGCTCCCTGTTCCCCAGCGGCTTGGTTAGATACTCGTCAGCGCCGCTCTCAAGACCGCGCACAATGTCATCCTCGGTGTTCCGCTTTCCGGTAAGCATAATAACGGGGATATCGGTAATTTCACGGATGCAGCTACAGGTCTGCCAGCCGTCTATCCCGGGCATCATCACGTCCAGCAGGACAAGGTCGGGCCTCCGTTCAAATATAATACGCAGGGCTTCCTGTCCACTGTTAGCCTGGAGTACCTCGTAACCGTTACTGCTCAGAACCTGGTTGGCCAGTCTGAGCTGGGCGGGTTCATCATCAACGACAAGTATTTTCTTGGCCATGGCCATCCTCCGTGACGATAAGTTAGTGTTTTTCGGTATAATTGACTCCATCCGACTTCTTTTCAGGCTGGTCGAAATAATTAATAATCAGGCTCAGCAATTGCTTGCTGCTGGCGAGAATATCTTCCAGACTCTGTCTCTGATCTTCGTTAATTTTCCCTGGTACTTCATCGAGCATCAATTCTGTAAAGCCGATGACGATATTCAGAGGCGCGCGGAATTCATGGGATATCTTGGCCGTGAATTCGGACCTTGCCCGGGTTGCCTGTTTTAGTTCCTCATTGGCTTCAAACAACAGCTTACTATAATATTGCAGGCTCTCCGTAAACCTCCGTGTTTCTTCTTCGGTTCCGGAGACACTATGGAATTTGTTTGCCATAGGTATTATAATAGCATAAAAGTTGCCAATAGGCAATATCTCAGGGTAAAAAAATTTGCCTGTGGGGCAGGTATTGATATAACTGTATATATTGGGCAGGTTGCAGGTACTGAGGATATGCACAGAACGGAGATGCTACCGCCGGCGGCTAGGCTGATTTATCTTTGAGAAATTTCTGGATGGCCTTATCCAGGTAAAGAACGGCCACTTCCTCACGCCGGAACTGACGGTCGCCCCTGGCGCCAACTCGATAGGCCTTGAGTATCCCCTGCTCACTCCACCGCCTTATCGTATTCGAATGCACGCCGAATATGCGGGCGACCTCGCTTGTCGTCAGCATCGTACTTATTGGTTTTTCCGATTTTTTATTAGGTTTTCGTTTCGGCATCTTTCTTCTCCTACCAGCTTTTTACCCCGACTGCCTCGGGTTCGGGTGAGTTACCAAACCAGTGGTTGAATACTACCTCCGCCGGAGCATCTGCCAGGATTTTTCCCTTGACATCATCGTATTGCCCCTGATATTCGGGCATCTGCTCGCCCTTATCATCAAACGCCATCACCATGTTGTTGCTCATTCTGATAACGGTTTTAATCATTACGGCTCTCCTCTAGCTCTGTTTTCTTCCCTTACTTTAATCGTAGTTGACAGATATTAATTGCTCATAAAAGCATCATTAAAATTCCGTTAAAATTCCCTTATTCAGGTGACTGACGGATGGACGGAGAGCCTGCTAACATGGGATATGCCGCGTTGAAGTTATCGTCGCTTTTCACTATAATGTCTTTGTTACAGTTGAGGGGCGTTATGAGCCGACTTATCGACGAACTGAACAGAGCTGCCCGGGACACATCTCAGCCGATAGGTTTCAGGGCAGAACGAGCCGCGTCATCAGCTTCACGGATGTTGCTTATTGCCGGTCTGGATGTCTCGGCTGTCGGTGTCTTATCTGATTATGTTAGCGATGCTAATGCTGTTTTGTTACGTCCGGGGAAAACGCGCCTGACAGCGACCGCGATTCAAAAAGCGATTGAATCCCTGCCGGATATACCGTGGGGTGGATATCTGGAGGATGCGGGCGCTAAAAAGGTGGAGACGCTGGTCGAGGCAGGCTGCGATTTTATAGTATTCCCGGTGGCGAGCCCGGTTACAGCCATGTCTCAGGATGAGAAAGTCGGCAGGATTTTACAGCTGCAATCGGCGCTGGATGATGGTTCATTGAGGGCCATTAATGAGCTGTCAGTGGACGCCGTACTGGCCACCGATGCCTGTCAGGTGGGCGAAGCGGTGGCCTGGCACCACCTCATCAAGATACAGCACTTGGCCAATATATTGACCAAGCCCCTGCTGATTCCAGTATCTTTAGATACAGACTCCAGCGAACTCAAAGCTATCTGGGAAGCCGGTGTGGATGGTGTGGTCGTGGAAGCGGGTACGGGAGAGCCGGAGGGACTGAAGAAACTGCGAAAGGCTGTCAGCGAGTTACCTCCCCGTTCAGCACGAAAGAGAGGCAAGGCCGAGGCCCTGCTGCCGCAAGTTAGCGGGGAAGAAACCAGGGCGATTCCCGACGAAGAGGAAGAAGAAGAGGAGTAAAAACGCTAAAATCAGGCTTGATTTTTATACTCATCGCGGTAGCCACTGTCCTGCTCCCGGGATGTGCGTGGATAACGGGTGAAGAGACAGGCGAACATAAGGCCGACCGGATACCTGTCACCACGGAGTTCGGCAGAGTGCTCGGCTTCGTGCCCTACTCCTTCCTTGAGGAGGACGACATCTGGTTCGGCGACCCGGGCAGGGCCAAGCAGATATACGGCTACGAGGACATTAAAAATCTAGACGAACTTACGAAACTCTCCAACGAAGAGATTCACAAGGTAATTCAGGACCTGGCGGGAGTGGCCGGACTGAAAACGGAATACAATTTTACCGAGATAGCGCCGCTTGTTGGCTTTGACAGCATGATGATACACCGCACCGTTTTTAGCGACATACCGCCGCCCTGGTGCTTCTCGTTAATGGAAGGAGACTTTGACGAGGCGTTGATTGGCAACAAGCTGACCGAACAGGGGTATGAGAAGGCGGAGTATGGTACCTATACGTATTACTGGAAAAACGAGGATATGGGTATCGATATAAACAGCAAGATAACGCAGTGGGTAATGGCCGACCTGAACAGGATAGCCCTGTTTGACAATACTATCGTGACGGCTCCAGCCACCGATATCATGACCGGTGTACTGGATGCGATGTCCGGCGATGAGGTTGCCGTGATAGACAACGCCGTCTGCCGGGCGCTGGCGGACAGCCTGGGCGATGTCATTTCCGCCGTTATCTTTACCCCGGACAGGCTGCTTATCGCTTTCGACGAAGGCGAAACACAACTCCCATTTACCTTCACTGTCCCTGAGGGCTGGGGTACACTGCACCAGTACGATATGGCGGCTATGGGGTATCAGGACGACGGAGAGGAACGCTACTTTCTGGTATCCCTCTACTACATGGATGTAGAGGCAGCCCGGTCTGACGCCGGCGAACTGGTAAAAAGGATGGAAAGTTATGTCCTGATGACGCCGATGCCAAATGTGGAGAACATAGCTCTGACAGACTGGGTAGAGGTGGGCGAGGCCATGGTACAGAGTTATCCCGACGGGGCTACCCTGACGGTGTCATGCAAATTTCATTCGGGAAGAGGCAGTGTTAACATGCTCATGGGCCTACTGGGATTCCGCGATGCTTTCTATCTGAAGCCCGACCCTTCAATTTACGTGGGGGAGGGATAGGTAAGACGGGTGTAACCGACAGGCAACAATCAGTGGCCCTGCGCCATCTGCCATGATTTACCCTCGGTGACAATGGACGGGGCGATTACCATCTCGGCCTTATGCATTTCTTCGATAGTAGCCGCGCCGCAGACGCCCATCGCGGTACGCAGGGCACCGACGAGATTCTGGCTGCCGTCGGTAACCGAAGTTGGCCCGAAGAGGATTTGCTCCAGTGTACCTGTGGTGCCGACCTTGATACGTGTCCCCCTAGGCAGGGCCGGGTGGGGATGGGACATACCCCAGTGATAGCCCAGTCCGGGCGCTTCTTTGGCCTGAGCTAAAACCGAGCCTAGCATGACGGCATCGGCACCGGCGACAATAGCTTTGCAGACATCGCCGCCCTTGCGAAAACCACCGTCGGTAATTATCGGCACATAAATGCCCGATTCACGGAAATATTCATCTCTGGCGGCCGCACAGTCTATGGTGGCGGTTATCTGAGGGACGCCAACGCCGAGGACTTCCCGGGTAGTGCAGGCAGCACCGGGGCCGACGCCGACCAGGACCCCGGATATACCCGTCTCCATCAGTTCCAGGCAGGCGCTATAGCTGACACAGTTGCCGACAATAATCGGCATGGATATCTGCTCGCACAGCTCGGAGAAAATCAATCCCCGATAGCTCTTTGAGATATGCCGGGCGCTGGTAACCGTTGACTGTACTACCAGAATATCACCACCGGCCTTGGCTACCACAGGAGCCAGACGCTTGGTATTGGCCGGTATCAATGATATGGCGCACACCACCCCCGCCTTTTTAATCGCCTGTACTCTATCGCCGACCAGGTTTTCCTTTATAGGCTCCGCGTATATCTTCTGCATCAGGGCGGTAACTCTGGCGTTTGGAGCTTTGGCGATTTCCGCCAGTATCTCGGCGGGATTCTCATAGCGGGCCTGGATTCCATCCAGGTTGAGAACGGCGAGTCCGCCCAGATTGGCCATGAGGATAGCAAAGTCAACATCGACCACAGCATCCATGGCAGAGGTTACAATGGGAATTTTGAAGGTAAAGTCGCCAATCTTGAAATCGATGTCGGTCTGGTCGGGGTTAATGGTGACATCTCCAGGCACGATGGCCACTTCGTCAAATCCGTAGGAACGCCTTAATTCTTTGAACTTAGAAGTAGCCTTTTCGCTGCACATCTGTGCTTTTTATTATAGCATAGTTATCTTTTTTATTGCAAGAAAAAAGATAGGAAGCTGCGATACTAGTATCTCATATGGCTGCTTCAATATCGCATTTGACAACGGGTGACACACCATTTATAATTTGGCAACAATACTTATACATACTATAATGTAGTAAAGGTATTATTATGTTCATTCTTTTCATGATTCTAGCACTTATACTCCTCGTCGCCGGAGGTGTCGGTCTTTTCCACACCAATATCAACCTGGCTGCGGGTACTAACCTGTGGATTTACGGCAATATTACCTTCGGGACATTTACAGTAGTGGGAATAGCAGTTTTACTTTTCATGGCTCTTTTCAACAAGGAATTCGACTAGATACCAAATTCCCGCTATATAAACGCTGAAAGCGGTCTTAGAGAAATTCCCCATAACCACAAGCGAGTGGTACCCGGATGACTTCCAGGCTGGACAGGCAAAGGTACGCCGGTTTATAATAATTCAGGTTAAGGATAGCAAAAAATAATGCCGACCCTCTATGTTGTTGCCACCCCGATTGGAAACCTCGAGGATATTTCCCTGCGTGCCCTCCGCACCCTTCGCGAGGTCAAACTTATTGCGGCCGAAGATACCCGCAAGACAAGGCGTCTTCTCTCTGCCTATAATATCAAGACGCCCATGACAAGCTATTATGAGCATAGTAAAAAGGCCAAACTTAGCTATATTCTGGAGTTACTTCAAAAAGAAGATATCGCTCTGGTCTCTGAAGCCGGCATGCCGGGCATATCCGACCCCGGCTACGAACTGATTGTGGCCGCCAGCCAGCGCGGCATTACGGTTACTCCCGTACCGGGGCCTTCGGCGGTTACTGCGGCGCTGGCTGTCTCGGGACTGCCCACGGACAGGTTCACCTGCATCGGCTTTTTACCGCACAAGGCGAACGACAGGCGTCGAGCTCTGGAATCGGTGGCTGATGAAACCGGCACCATTATCGCCCTTGAAACGCCGCACCGTCTGCTGGCGGCGCTAAACGATGTACTGACAGTCCTCGGTGACAGGAGGCTGGCTGTCTGCCGCGAGCTTACCAAACTCCATGAGGAGGTCTTCCGGGGAACGGTCAGCGAGGCAATAAAGCGGTTCACGGAACCGAGGGGAGAATTCACTCTGGTAATTGAAGGTAAAGGGACGAAAGATAAACCGCGGTTGACCGATGATATAGAAAGGCAGTTGCAGCAAATATATCTGAGTGGGGCCACGGCTAAAGAGGCAATAGCCACGGTGGCCGGAGAAACGGGACTGACGAGGAAGGAGCTATATAGAGCCTGGCTCAGGCTGGATAAAGTCTGGGACAGAGAAAAGGATTCGTGTCAAAATCTGGAGAGGAGACAATAAATGCGTCGCGGCTGCATATCTTTAGGTGAGATAAAATGTGATGAGTGCCATAAAACCATACCCTATCCTGACCGCTATCTGGCCGTCGATGAAAAGGATGGTGTCGAGGACGAGGAAGGCGAGGTCCGGCGCTACTGCGTTGAATGCTGCCTGAAGAAGGGCTATGCCCATTATAAAGAAGAGAAAGGTGAACGCGTGCTGACCTTTTTCTAGACCCCTTCTTGAGGCGCTGAGTATGAGCGAGAGGATTTTTATTGGTGTCGCCTGGCCTTATGCCAACGGGTCGCTGCACCTGGGACAGATTGCCGGGGCTTACCTGCCCGCCGATATCTTCGCACGCTACCACCGCACCAGGGGCAACGAAGTATTAATGGTATCCGGCTCGGACCAGCACGGCACGCCGATAACCATTAAAGCCGAACAGGAGAGAAAGACACCGCAGGAGATAGCCCGGTTTTACCAGCGTGAATTCCTTGATTGCTGGCAGAAGCTGGGTATTTCTTTCGATTTATTCACCACCACGGGCACCGACAACCATGCCAGCGTCGCCCAGGATATTTTTCTGACTCTTCAGAGGAATGGTTATATCTACAGGGAGTCCGTATCACAGCCTTTTTGTCCCAATTGCCGGCGCTTCCTGCCGGACCGCTATATCGAGGGCACGTGCCCTTACTGCGGCGCCTCTGGAGCACGGGGAGACCAGTGTGATGATTGCGGCAAACCGATGAATCCGGCAGAGTTGCTTGACCCGCACTGCCGGATATGCGCCGCTACCCCCGTCTTTAAAGACTCGGAGCACTTTTTTCTGAAGCTGAGTGCCTTCCAGGACAGGCTGGCAGAATGGGTTGGCCAGCAGGGACAATGGCGACCCAATGTTTACGGCCTGACAGCACGTTACCTGAAAGAAGGACTGAGGGACAGGGCGATAACCCGCGATATTGACTGGGGCGTGCCGGTGCCAGTGGAAGGCTTTGAAGACAAGCGTATCTACGTATGGTTTGAGGCCGTTATCGGCTACCTCTCAGCGTCCAAAGAGTGGGCAGAATCCCGCGACCAGAAAGACAAATGGCGTGATTTCTGGCAGGGCGGTGGGGTGAAGAGCTATTACTTCATCGGCAAAGATAATATACCCTTCCATACCCTCATCTGGCCGGCTATGCTGATGGGCTACGGAGGCCTCAAGCTCCCCTTTGACGTACCGGCTAACGAGTTTCTGACGATTGAAGGTAAAAAGATATCAACAAGCCGGAACTGGGCCGTATGGCTGCCGGACTACCTGGAACGCTATGACCCGGACCCGCTGCGTTATCTGCTCTCCATAAACATGCCGGAGACCAGCGATACCGACTTCTCCTGGCGTGAGTTCGTCCGCCGCAACAACGACGAGCTGGTGGCTACCTATGGCAACCTGGTGAACCGCGTGCTTACCTTCGTTTACCGCAACTTTGACGGCCGGGTGCCGGAGCATGGCGAGCTGAACGACGTTGATAAAAATCTTATGAGAAATGCAGATTCCTGCCTCGAACAGGCGGGTGAGCTTATCTCCAGATGTAGTTTCAAGCAGGCTGTTATTATGGCTATGTCAGCCGCCCACGAGACTAACCGCTACCTCGATGATAAAGCGCCCTGGAAGGTAATCAAGGAGGACAAGCAGGCTGCCGCCGATTCTCTCTACGTGGCTCTCTACGCCATATCATGCCTGAAAACGGCAATGTATCCCTTCCTGCCTTTTAGCTCCCAGAAGGTGCATGAATACCTGGGCTTTGAGGGCAATGTGGAAGACTACGGCTGGCAGTCGCAGGCACTGCCACCGGGGCAAAAGCTGCGGGAACCGGAGCCCCTGTATACCAAGCTTGACGAGAGTATCATAGAAGAGGAGACCCGGCGCATTGGAGCTTGACCAGATTTACGAATCCATCCGTGACGACCTGGATAAGGTTAAGGAAACGCTGAAATCAATCAGCCGGATTGATTTCCCCTGGCTATCAGAGCAACTGAGTTATGTGCTGAAGGAAACCGGCAAGGGGATACGGCCGGCGCTTACCCTGTTGTCCGGCAGGTTCTATGATTATAACCTGACTTACCTTCTACCCATGGCTGTCTCCGTGGAGCTTATGCATACCGCCACGCTGGTTCACGATGATGCCATCGACAAGGCGGAAATCCGCCGGGGCCAGCCCACGATTAATAACATGTGGGGCGACGATATCGCCGTGCTGATGGGTGATTACCTGTTTGCCAGGGCAGGCGAGGCTGTCGCTGATACGCAGTCGACGCGGGCGGTTAAGCTCTTTTCCCAGACCCTGGGGATAATTTCTAGCGGCGAGATAAACCAGTATCGAAACGCGTTCAATCTGGAGCAAAATCGTGAGGACTATTTCAAACGTATTTACGGGAAAACAGCTTCTCTTTTTGCACTTTCGGCACAGTCGGGCGCTATTCTGAGCCACGCACCGGAAAAGGCGGTGGGAGTACTGAAGAATTACAGCGACAATCTCGGCACTGCCTTCCAGATTGTGGATGACATCCTGGACTTCACCAGCACCGAAGAAGTCATGGGCAAGCCGGTGGGCTCAGACCTGACCCAGGGCACCCTTACCCTGCCGGCTATGATGCTTATGGAACGCTACCCTGATGATAACCCGGTCAAGAGATTGTTCGAGTCTGGAGACAAAAAGAACGTGGACCTGGCGATAGAAATGGTGCTGAACTCATCAATTATCGATGACTGTTACCAGGTGGCCTCGGAATACTGTGAACTGGCCTGCCGTGGTCTCGATTTGCTTCCGGGGAACAGCAGCCGTCAGGCGCTATTGGGCCTTGCCAAATACGTCGTGAAAAGGAGTGTATAGCCCGATTCCTCTTTCACTCCCCTTCCCAGACACTGCCGTCCCGGTAGGTTTCCCTCTTTTTGGTGGGTAATTTCTGCTTGAACCGGTCAATAGCGTCCTGGCTGGCGGCAAATCCCTCCTTGCGGTGAGCCGCCGCTATGGCTACCACGAGATTGATATCGCCCACGGCCAGTCGGCCCACCCGGTGGTAAATGGCCACGTTATTCACCGGCCATTTCTGTTTAATTTCGTCGGCTATCTCCTGAAGTCTGTCCTCCGCTTTTCCATCGGCATCCTCATACTCCACCGAGAGCACAGACTTACCGCGGGAATGGTCCCGAATCAACCCGACATAGGTCACCACGCAACCGCTGTCGGCAGTCCTGACCGAATTGACCACGAGTTCAGGAGATATGGGCTTATCGGTAATCATGTTGCCCTCAATACCTACAGTCTCTTTCCAATAACCTTAATAATGGATAGGGGCCTTCGGGCGGATTCCGCCTGCAGGAAATATACGGTGACCCTGGCATTTTTAATCAGTTCCCGCGGGCGTCTGCTTGGGGACAAGGCGGGGCACTCCGGGGACTTTCTTGGGTTTTGGTGTTATCTCGGCTTCACCGACCGGCTTCACCGGCGCTGGTGTCTTTGTTTTTCTGACTCTCTTCTTGGGAGTGGGCAGGGAAAGCTCATTAAAGACTTTCTCCAGCTCGGCACCCTCAAGGGTCTCTTTCTCGATGAGCCTCTGAGCCAAGGAAACCAGTTTGGCTTTGTTCTCAGTTAGAATCTTTTTGGCCATTTCCTGGGCTTCCCGGATAACACGGTTAATCTCATCATCGATGCTATCAGCCAGCTGGTCGCCGTAATCCTTCTGCTCCGAGATTTCCCGTCCGAGAAAGACCAGTTCCTGCTTGTCGCCAAATGTCCTCGGCCCCAGCTTATCGCTCATGCCAAAATCGGTGACCATCCTGCGGGCCAGTCCGGTGGCACGTTTAATATCGTCCGAAGCCCCGGTGGTAATTTCGTTGAAAATCAGCTCCTCGGCGGTACGTCCCCCGAGCATATGCGCCAGCATGTCCATTATCTGGGAACGTGAAATAAGGTATCTATCCTCAATGGGTAGCTGCTTGGTGTACCCCAGCGCCATGCCACGTGACACGATGGAAATTTTATGCACAGGGTCGGCATGCGGCAACATCCTGGCAACAAGGGCATGCCCGGCCTCATGATAGGCGATAACTTCTTTTTCCTTGGGGCTTATCTTGCGGCTCTTTCTCTCCGGGCCGGCAAGCACCCGGTCAATAGACTCCTCAAACTCATCCATGCCTATAGATTTCTTGTTGCGTCTTGCCGCCAGAATAGCCGCTTCATTGACCAGATTGGCCAGGTCAGCCCCGCTGAAGCCAACCGTCCCTTTAGCCAGCGTCTCCAGGTTGACCGCCTTCTCCAGCGGTTTGCCGTTGGTATGCACCTTGAGGATGGCCAGCCGACCGTTGATATCCGGCTGGTCCAGTATGACACGCCGGTCAAAGCGCCCGGGGCGGAGCAGGGCGGGGTCAAGTATATCAGGCCGGTTGGTGGCCGCAATTACGATGACACTGGTATTGGTATCAAAGCCGTCCATTTCCACCAGGATTTGATTAAGCGTCTGTTCACGTTCATCATGACTGCCGCCCAGTCCAGCGCCGCGCTGGCGACCGACAGCATCAATCTCATCGATGAAGACGATGCAGGGTGTATTCCGCTTGGCCTGGTCAAAGAGGTCTCGCACCCTGGAGGCACCGACGCCGACAAACATCTCAACGAACTCACTGCCGCTGATGGAAAAGAAGGGAACATCGGCCTCGCCGGCTACCGCCCGTGCCATTAATGTCTTGCCGGTGCCCGGCGGACCAATCAATAATACGCCTTTGGGAATGCGCGCTCCCAGAGTCTGGAATTTCTCGCGCGACTTGAGGAAATCCACCACTTCCTGCATATCCTGTTTGGCTTCCTCAACGCCGGCGATGTCATCAAAGGTGACCGTAGTCCGGTTGGCGGGAAACAGCCGGGCCCGACTGCGACCGAAACTCATCGCCTGGCTGTTGGCACCCCGCGCCTGGCGGAACAGGAAGAAGAGCAGCGCGCCAAAAATCAGGAGTGGCAGGAAGTTAATCAGCAGGCCACCCCAGTTGATGCCCGACGAACCCTTGATATCATAATCCACACCTTCAAGGTTGAGCCCTTCGATATCGTATATGCTGGCGTTGCTTTCCTTATATGCCTGATACTCTTTATCATCCACCGCCGTAATCAGCAGGGATTCGCCGTCAACCTCAATCGCCTTTATTTCCTTGTTCTGTGACATGACGATAACCTTACTAAGGGGGATTTCTTCGGGTTTACTGCTTCCCGGCATAAGTAAGGAAAAGAGGAGAACGGCCGCCAGTAAGATGATGATGTATATAATGCTATTTCTCTTCCAGCTGGATTTCACGCTGTACCTCGGTTAATCAGATATTTTCTAGCCTACAACAATTATACCATAAAAATAATAAATAAAAGCTAAGGAAATATAAAAAATCGCTAAATATCGTGGCCGAATATTATCATGAGCATATCAACCCGGCTTAGGATGAGCATTGACAATGGACGTCAAGCTAATTATAGTGTCAGTAAATAGGTCGTACTGACATAACCCGGGATGCCAAGGGAGGTGGCGATGAAAGCAGTTGTGGAGCCAAACGAAATCAAATCCCTCAACAAGCTGAATAAACGTAGCCCCGATGACCTTTTCATCTGTTGTGCCAGTTTTGAGGAGAGGTGCCTCTCCAGTACGGCTATAATGGGCATGGACTTCCTGACGAAATTCGCCGTGATTTTTGTCGTTGAGGAGCCGCTCTATAAAAAGCAGGTTGAACATAACATGTTCCGCTTACAGACCGAACTGAGGAAACGGGCTACCGAAGGTATATTTATCATCTCCTGCCAGAGGAGCAATCCCCTGGAAGGCATCAGCCAGATGGAAGATGTCCTGAAGCAGTGTAATTTAAGTGCTAGTGGCGGTCCTTTCATTACCGTCGATATCAGTGGCTTTACCAAGATATACCTGCTTGAGCTTTTACATTATCTGGTCATAGAAAAGAACCTGGGTATCCCGCGCCTGCTCCACACCACCCAGCGATATCTGCCAACCAGACTGACCCGCGGTATTGAGCAGATTACCACCATACCGAACTTCTTTGGTAGTCCCTCAATGGACAAGGAGACGGCTCTGGTCCTGTTCCTCGGGTTCGAGCCGGAAAGGACCCTGGCGGTATGGAAGCAATATAATCCGGCGAGGACAATTGCCCTGATAACCAACCCCCCGCGCAGCGGGAATCCCGATTACCTTAAGTACGCCCAGCAGAACAACGCGGAACTCATCGAACGGCCCTCCGTGGAAGTCAGGGAAGTAATGGCGGATAACCCTTACGCCGTCAAGACCGTGCTGGAGGCTATACACGAAGAGATAAAGGATTCGTTCAATATGGTAATCGGGCCTTTCGGAACCAAGCCACAGGTGGTTGGTGTTTTTCTTTTTTGCATGGAGCACCGCAAGGTACAGGTGATCTATTCTTTCCCGGCAACATATACCAGGTCTTACCTGCGGCGCCAGCCTGGCTCGACACTGTTATTGCCCGTTGCCCCCTAGCCGTAGTCCCGAGCGAGAAGAGGGACAACGGGCAATAACAACCCTAAAAGTCACCGGTCCATGACGTTATTATCGTGCGTCTTATGGCCTTCCCGGCTTGAATGGCTGCCAGGGTTTGATGGGCTTCCCAGGCTTAAAGGGCAAACCCGGCTTCCATGGCTTTATCGGCTTACCCGGCTTGATTATCTCCGGCGGCGTATAGCTGACATATTTCCCTCCCCAGGTGACAGGGCCGACGAGGGTGTATATCTCCGTGCCCGGGATGGCATCATAATGGAGATCAGCTGACCATGCCCCCGAGGCCTTCACATTCTCAAAGACCCCGGTGCCACCGGTGCTTTTCCAGGTGCCTGAATCCATGATGTCACCTGTGTACAGGTTGCCCTGGATTTTACCGGTAAAGGAGCCATTAAGAGTACCCGAGCCATCGGGACGGGTAAGCGAAAACGTCCCCTTCATGGTGCCTTTGGCGTTGTACTGTTCATCCACCTTTACTACGGAATCATGTTCCGACCAGAAGATAGTCCCGGCCAGCAGGTCCCAGTCGCACTGGGCCAGAAATCCCTCTGCAATTTCGCCCTGGTAGCGCCATGTCTTACCTTTAATAATGGGGTCCGGCATATAGGTCACATAGATTAGTCCGGAGCCAGAGAAATTAGTGGTAGTCGGCCTGTTGTTCCACTTGTCAGACTTGGCTAGTGCCGTTGCGGGTGTCATTAGGGTCAGAATTAGGGACAGTACCAGGCTGATGAGTATCAGTTTCCTTTTCATTTTTTGTTATCCTCCTTTTTTTATTAATTTTTTCGGGTATGGCGTTCCCAGGCGTGGTGTAATCGATATTTATATAGTTATGAATTGTTAACGCGACACCGGTTCCATGGCGAAATCATGGTGGGCATCGGCCGCCGCCATTAACCTGTCAAACTCCGGCTTATTCTTATTCAATAGCCTCAAACAGGCATGTACTACATTGGAATCGTACAGGACACCGCTTGACCGTGATATTTCCTGCAGGGCGCTTTCCAGACCGAGAGCCGGACGGTAGGGTCGGTGAGAGGACATAGCCTCAACGACATCCGCCACACCCAGAATCCTGGCTTCGAGGACGATGTCGTCTCCAATCAGGCCTTCAGGATAACCAGAGCCGTCCAACCGTTCATGGTGCTGGAGAATCGCCTTGGTTACCGGCCAGGGGAAGTCTATGCGCTGAAGAATTTCATAGCCCACCTGGCAGTGATTCTTAATGATGCTGAATTCATAATGGTTCAAACTACCGGATTTACTCAGAATCTCGGATGGCACGGCTACCTTGCCAACATCGTGGAGAAGACCGGCAATATAAACCCCCATTATCTGCCACTCGGGCAGGCCCATCTCCTTGGCGATAGCCCGTGCCAGCTCCGCTACCCGCCGCTGGTGACCGGCGGTATAAGGGTCTCGGCTTTCAACCACCAGAGTCACGGCATGAATTACGCCATCCATCGCTTTCTGCAACTCGCTATGCTTACGTTTCATGTTCTCGTATAGATTGGCGTTCTCAACGTTAACCGCTACGTCATTAGCAACCTCCTGTAATAGCCGCCTCTCTTCATTTGAGTAGGGTTGGTGGGAAACCTTATTGCTCAGAAGCAGTATACCAGCCAGATGGCCTTCGTTGTTTAATGGAATCAGAAGCTCTATATTATTCTTCTCCAGGACTTGCCGGTCACTGTCAGTCAGACTTATCAGCGAGGGAATAATATCAATGTCATTGTAGTCAAGGATGCTATCTTGCTGCTTCATGGTGGCTACCAGCGGACTATTTGCGGCAAAAATCAGCCTGCCTTTGTTCTTCTGGCCGCAATATGCGTAAGTGGCATAGCTATTGGTGGTGGACGAAGGTATCAGCATGTAGACACCCTGACTCTGCATACCGTTGGCAACCGCAGTGACCAGTGATGAAGAAAGCGGCTCCAGGTCCAGGTCACCCTTCGTTTCTTGATTAAACCGTTTCAGGGTCTGGATATGGGCATATCTCTCCCTGAAAAACCACCTGTCCACGGTATGTTGCAGTCTTGACAGAACTGGTTGGAAAATCGAAGCGGCAATAAAGACAACCACAATGGTAATCGTCAGAGAGACAGGGCTCATGAAATTGCGGAAAAAATGACTCAGTAGATAAATGAAGCTGCCAAATATGCCGAAAATCAGTACGCTTGTCAACGAATATGTCGCCGCCGTCCGGACCATTACTTTCATTTCCAGGAGATTGTAACGAAGCATAGCCGTGGTGGTTATGAGACAGAACAGGATATTACCTATAATGCCCAGGGGATACATGTTTATGCCGAGGGCGGGCAGGTAATCAGTGGTGGCGCCGATAAACATAGCGACAATACCGGCGATGATATACTGGGCACGGACCCTATCATCGATAATCCGTGAGTGCTGGTAGTACTTGATAAGCATCATGGCACTGAGCACGATGGGTGCATAAGCCCCTAGAACGTAAAGGAAGAAAAGAGGCCCGATGACGGGGGCTTTGCCGTACCACATCATCTGCATGCCTTTGACGACGAGTCCTGTGGGAATCAGTGCCAGTAAAGTAAAATAGGAGATGTATATCGGATATAGAATCTGTTTTCTCGGCCGGGCACCGGCCAGGGCAATGGTGAACCGGTAAAAGAACAGGGAAGCGCTAAGTATTGAACAGAAGACGAGTTTTTCCCATACGAGTGCCATCGACATCTCGGAACTTGAACGCATCATGAAGATGAAGAAGCCCCATAGCGTCATGAAAACAAGAAACAGTGAGAAAAGTTTTCTGGCAATGTGCTTCTTACCGCTGACCATCAGGACTATCAGCAGCGCCAGACAGAAAACCACTTGAATTAAGGGTATCAACAGATACATATTTAAATCAGGCTCCCCAAATTCATATTCGTATCATTTCTTTTCGATATAAAATTGCTATGCTAAGCAATAGGTACTGGCTGCCTGTTTGCCAGGCTAATGAGTTCCCCTATAATTTCATCTGAGGCATTCATTCTTGGTGGCCGGCTCTGCGCCAGTTCGAAGCCGCTCTTTTGCTTTTCAGTGTAGAAATCTTTAAAAGTACCGGAACGGAGCATGGTAACCTCAAGTGGTCGTACTTCCATCATGATAGCCAGGTCATGATAACCGGGGTCTGTTTTCATTAACTGACTATGCAGGGCTGAAGGCAGGTTCTCCGGTTGGAGGCCGTTACGGAGCTCGATGTAAAGGTGAAGCGAGGGTTTTCCCTGCGTTATTTCCTTGCGGATTATCCAGTCTTCACAATCAATCCTGGCATTTGCAATTGCCTGCGTAATAGTTTTTTCACTTACCCTGGTAAAACCAGCTATATCAATCAGGTCGTCTGTCCTGGCCTCGAAGACCATTTGTGGTAGATAGACCTGAGCCTCTTCGTCTCCCATCGCCGTGATACGTACAAGATGCCCAAGCCGATACCGGATAAAAGGCATTCCGTGGAAACTGGTGATTACAAGCTCATACCGTTCACCGGCATTAAGCTCGGGAAGCAGAACGGTATCGGGCACGTACCCATCATCGTGCTTGCTCTTCAACCACTCACTTTCGGGAATGAACTCGAGGAAATTGGAGTTTGGCACAAAAGTCATGTCCCGCCGGGTCCAGCTCTGGACAGCTATGATACCTGCCTCCGTGCAGGCATGGAACTCGTAAGGATAGGCACCCCAGTATCTGTACACCAGGTCTCTATAAATGCTGGTATCAATCCCCCAGCCTATAATGGCTTTTACCGGCCACAGGTCCTTGGGCAACATGCTCCTGTTCTCAAGCTTACTCCTCAGGAAACCCCGTGAAAGACGGAAAAGCTCACCGGGGTGCATGAGGTGTTTGGATAGCCTGCTTTTCCCTGACATCTGGTTGAACTCATTCCCGGTCTTTACCAGAACGCTGGTCATGGCCACCAGTATGTCCATGCCGGTCCTCAAAGACATCTCGAAACCCTTGGTAATCTTCTCCTTAAAGTCCATGCCGTCATACATATCCGGCGATATCACCGGCCGGAGGTTAAAAATCTGGCTTGCCCCGCGGGCTAACAGGCCGGAAAGATAGGGAGGTGGAGCTACATTAAACAGGACGCGGTCACCTTCCATGATGGAGCTTTGTCCCTTTTGTTTGGAGCAGGCAAGAATGAGCACCGACATCAGGTTGTCCAGTGAACGGTTATATGCTTCAAGGGTATATGGGACACGCTTATAACGTCCGGCAGCACCTGATGTATTCGCCCACACGAAGGGTTCCTCAGGTAACGCCTGCCCGTTACCGGAATCCAGTTCCGGCAGGTAATCCTCGTAGACGGTTAAAGGCGCCAGATTGCGAAATTCCTTAACGCTATTCGGAGTTCTATGGCCTACCAGCCTTTTCCACAAAGAGCAGGGGGTAACCTTATCAAGCTGCTGAAGCAGGAGTGACTCCTGGGCTGACATGAATTGTTCAAGGCTCAGGTTAAGGAATCCGCAGTACTTTGTCCAGACTCGGTCATATTCCGACGGAACCATCGGATACTTGATATACTGCAAGGATCCCCCCTTTTTCGGGGGGGCACACGAGTTGTTCATTTCCGTAATCATTTTATGGCCCCTCTAATGACAGATTAAGTCTACGCAGGCAACATCAAGAGAACGTCACAATTCGGCTCTAGAATTTCTCAAAAAAATCACAAGAGTGATGCTGTAGTAGTACTACCCTTCTCATTTGCCGACAGAATTGTATTAAGATTGTGATTATCAACGCGCCTTTCCTTCGCAGGCAGGATAAGGTTGTCTTTACTTGACAAGGGTAAGCATACTATTGTAGATTTTTATTGTATTGCGTAAAATATCGCTTTTTTTAAATGCGATTTTTATCCAGCTCATTCCCTTCATCAGGTCAATAATAAGCAACAACGGCGAAGTACAGTTATGCACAGATTCTTGGAAGGAGAGTAATTGACATGGCTGACGGAAAAGGCAAAACAGTCGATGTTAAGCCTGATAAAACAGTAATAAAAGCCCTGGCGCTCGGGGGCTTACTCGGTGGTGGAGGCGAATGTGTTGTTGACGTTAAAGACGGTAAAGCCGTACGAATCAGGCCATTCCATTACGACTGGAAATATGATAAGAAAAATTTCAATGCCTGGAAGATAACGAGGAATGGCAAAACACTGGAACCTTTAATGAAAGCGCTACCCTCTACATTTTCGCTGGCCTATAAGAAAAGAACCCTTTCTCCGAATAGAATCAAGTACCCTTTAAAGAGAGTGGACTGGGACCCCAATGGTGAGCGGAACACGCAGAACCGGGGCAAAAGCAAGTACAAAAGGATATCATGGGAAGAAGCGACTGATTTAGTAGCCAGCGAGGTCAAGAGGATACACAAGCAATACGGCCCGCTGGCTATTCTGGTGCAGGGCGACGGGCATGGCGAATGCAAGACCATCCATACTCCTCATGGCCACCAGGGAAGACTCCTCGACATGATGGGGGGCTTCACCCAGCAGGTAAGAAATCCGGATAGCTGGGAAGGCTGGTACTGGGGGGCGAAGCACGTCTGGGGGCAGGGATTTCAGGGCATGATGTCCCCGGCGGCCAATCTTATTAAAGATATCTCCGAGAACTGCGATATGGTCCTGTGCTGGGGCTGTGACCCGGAGACCACGCCCTGGGGCTTTACCGGCCAATACGCCACGCGCATATGCTATTTCTGGACTCAGGCCGGTATTAAACAGGTTTATATCTGCCCTGACCTGAACTACGGCGCCGCTGTCCACGCTGATAAATGGATACCGGTGCTGCCCAACACCGATGCCGCTCTACAGCTGGCGATAATATATACGTGGCTGAAAGAAGGCACCTGGGACAAAGAATACATCAAGACCCATGCGGTAGGCATGGACAAGGTCGAGGACTATGTCCTGGGCAAGGAAGACGGCATCCCCAAGACGCCCGAATGGGCTTCCAAGAAATGCGGTATCCCGGAATGGACTATCAAGGCGCTGGCCAGGGAATGGGCCAAGAAAGTAACCTCCATCATACACTACTTCGGCGGCTCTTTTATCCGAGGTCCGTTCTCACATGAGCCGGGGCGTCTGGAATGTGTTCTGCTGGGGATGCGGGGACTCGGTAAGCCCGGCGTCCATCAATGCCAGATAACGTATTTCGGGATGCCCAGAGCCGAGGGCCTCAAGAGTATCCGCTTCTTTAATCCTCAATTGAGCGAACGACTTAAAATACCGTGTAGAACCACGATTGACGCCTGGGGGAAACAGCTTATTCCCAAGACCCTGATTCAGGATGCCATCCTGAAACCGCCGCTTACCTTCATCGGTAGCGGCGGCCAGGAATCTCCTACCGAAGACCAGTTTATAAAGTACACTTACCCCATAGCTAAAGAAGACGGCGGCACCGAGGTATATATGATTTGGACGGATACCCCCTGCCGCATTACCTGCTGGAACCATGGCAACTGGACGATTGAAGCCTTCCGCCACCCCAAGATAGAGTGCGTCGTCGCCCAGCACCCCTGGCTGGAGAACGAATGCCTCTATGCTGACATTGTCTTGCCGGCCAACACCACGCTGGAGGTCGAGGATATTATCACCAATACCCGCCAGGGGCCGCACTTCCAGAGCGTGGCTATCCAGGAGCAGGCGATTAAACCTATCGGCGAGTCCAAGAGTGACTACGAGATAGTCCTGGAGGTAGCCAAGAAGCTGGGAATGGGTGAGAAGTTCTCCGAGGGAAAGACAACCAGAGACCTGCAGAAGGACGTCTATGATACCATGGAAATGGACGACCTCATAAGCTGGGACGAATTTGAGGAGAAGAAATATTACGTCTACCCGGTCGCCAAGGACTGGGAAAACGACCCGCCCGGTTTTAAAAAGTTCTACGAAGACCCGGAGAACAATCCCCTCCCCACACCGACGGGTAAGCTGGAGTTCTACTCGGCCAGGCTGGCGGAGCACTTCCCGGACGACAGGGAAAGGCCGCCCATTCCGAAGTGGATTGAAAAAGGCGAGACGCATGACGAAAGGATTTCCAGTGAAAGGGCCGCCATGTTCCCCATGCTACTTATGTCCAACCACGGTCGGTGGCGCACACACGCTCAGTGCGATGACATCACCTGGACAAGGGAAACACCGACCGGTAAAGTACTTGGCTTTGATGGTTACAAGTATGAGCCCGTCTGGATTAACCCGATAGATGCCGAAAAGAGAGGCATCAAGGATGGAGATGTCGTCAAGGTCTTCAACGAGAGGGGCATCGTCCTCTGTGGCGCCAGGGTATGGGAAAGGGTGAGGCCCGGTGTTGCCTATGTCGACCACGGAGCCCGGCACGACCCCATAATTCCGAGCCGGGTTGACCGCGGTGGCGCTATCAACACCATCGCTCCCAACGGAATATCCTCCAAGAACGCTGTCGGCCAGGCCACCAGTGGTTATCTGGTCGATGTACAAAAGGTCAGTGGCGAAGAATGGGATGAATGGCGGAGGGACTATCCCGAAGCCTTTAAAAGAGAATATGACCCGGCCTCGGGGCTACGCTTCAACGCCTGGGTCGAAGGAGGTATGGAATAAATGAAGGTTTTTGTAATCGACGTTGGAATCTGTAATGGCTGCTATAGCTGCCAGATTGCCTGCAAGGACGAGCATGTCGGCAACGACTGGACACCCTATGCCAAGCCCCAGCCGGATACCGGCCAGTTCTGGATGAGGCAGACCGAGCATATCCGGGGCACTGTACCCAAGGTCAAGATGCATTACATTCCGATTCCCTGCCAGCATTGTGACGAAGCGCCGTGCATACCGGCCTGCCCCATCGAGGGGGTGATATACAGGAGGGATGATGGCCTTATTATCATCGACCCGGAGAAGTGCACGGGCTGTAAGGCCTGTGTGGACGCCTGCCCTTACAACGCCATCTTCTTCAACGAGAGCCTCAATATAGCCCAGAAGTGCACCGGCTGTGCTCACCTGCTTGACAGTGGCGAGTGGACGGTACCCCGCTGTGCCGACGCCTGTCCAACGGAGGCGATAAAGTTTGGCGAGGAGTCCGAGTTCAAAGAACTGATAGCCAAGGCTGAGGTACTGCACCCTGAATACAAAGCTAAGCCCAGGGTATATTACCTGAATATACCCAAGAAATTCATCGGCGGCACAGTATATGACCCGGTGGAAAAGGAGGTTGTCATCGGCGCCAGCTGCACGCTCAGCAGCGATGGTAAGAAGCTGACGGCAACCACAGATGGCTTTGGTGACTTCTGGTTTGAAGGGCTGGAAGACGGGACATATTCGCTGAAGATAGAGGCTAAAGGGTTTACCGCCAAGACATTCGATAAAATCAGTACCGAAAAAGACGTGAACCTGGGAGATATACCTCTATCCAAGTAAGCATCGACCTGAGTATCTGAAAATATAGGCTATAACGAGGAGGGAGTACCTGCTGGTAGGGCTCCCTCTATTTTTTCATACTACGGCGATATCGTTTCCATCCTCCTGCCACAATTCTTTGATATCTTTTCCCACCCACCACCCCGTGGTGTTGTTCCCCACCAGTGCCGCCCCTACCCAGATTTTGCTTCCCACCCACCCACCCTCGTGGCATCCATGCTCCAGACCGTTAATATCCCCCACCCCAGTTTCCCCCTTTGAAAAAGGGGGATTTAATATAGGGACACAGGGGGAGGAGGTAGATTATAAATACCCATGTCAATAGCTTCAACACCGTATTTGTTGTAAGATATAGATATTATGGCCGATGTGGTAAAGCGTCTGGCGGTTCTGGGGTCAACCGGCTCCATAGGACGGCAGACACTTAATGTTGTCCGTGCCCTTCCGGAGCGATTTCTCATTGTGGCGCTGGCTGCTGGCAAAAACATAGATATACTGGCAGGGCAGATTCGTGAGTTCAGACCGAAATTCATCAGCTACTTATCAGGCGATGAACATAATGAGAATAAGCAGTCGTGGTTGAGGGATGCGGGGTGCCGGTTTCTATCGCTGGAGGATATGGCCTGTCACCCTGATGTCGATATTGTAGTTATAGCGACATCGGGGACGGCCGGTTTAAATGCAACCCTGGCGGCGGTAAAGGCCGGTAAGAACGTAGCTCTCGCCAATAAAGAATCATTGGTGGCCGCCGGCGAACTGGTTATGGGTGCGGCCAGACAAAACGGCGCCCGGATTCTGCCCGTTGACAGTGAGCACAGCGCCATCTGGCAGTGTCTTAATGGAGAAAGGCAGGCCGCCCGCCGTATTATCCTGACGGCTTCCGGGGGGCCGTTCCGCGATTATTCAATGGCGCAGATGAGAGACGTAACCGTTGAGCAGGCCTTGGCGCACCCTTCATGGCATATGGGCAAAAAAGTGACCGTTGATTCCGCTACCTTGATGAATAAGGGGCTTGAGGTTATTGAAGCTCACTGGCTGTTCAATATACCCATTGACGATATCAGCGTACTGATACATCCCCAGAGCATTATTCACTCCATGGTGGAATTCATCGACGGCTCGGTGAAGGCCCAACTGAGTTATCCGGATATGCGTCTGCCGATTCAGTATGCCCTGTCCTATCCCGACCGTGTTGCCAATCCCGGGCTGCCGGGTCTTGACTTCAGTAAAATCGACCACCTGACCTTCGAACCACCCGATTCGAGTCGATTCCCCTGTCTCCAGCTGGCCATTGAAGCGGGAAAGAATGGGGGTACCTGCCCGGCAGTGCTCTGTGCTGCCGATGAGGTGGCGGTCGAGCTGTTCCTGTCAGAGATTATCCAGTTTACTGATATCGCTAATGTGGTGGCGAGGGTGCTGGAGCAGCACGAGAAGGTAGATAACCCCTCACTGGAAGAAATTATGACGGTGGACGCCTGGGCTAGAGAAAGTGTTGTCAGGCTGGTTGGTGGGGGCGGTTAATGCTGATAGCAATAATAGTTGGGATAGTTGTTCTTTCCATAATTGCCCTTTTCCATGAGTTCGGGCATTTCATTACGGCCAAGGCCTCGGGGGTAATGGTCAAGGAGTTCGGACTCGGTCTCCCGCCGCGTATAATCGGCAAGAAGTGGGGGGAGACGATATACTCGATAAACTGGATTCCCTTCGGGGCTTTCAACAGCATGTCCGGCGAGGTCGACCCCGCCGAGACGAGGAGCCTGGCGGGTAAGAAACCGGGCGTCAGGATACTGGTATTCGCCGCAGGCTCGCTAATGAATATCCTGCTGGCGTTTCTCGCTTTTTCGATTGCTTTCATGGTGCCCCATCATGTGGTCACGGAACCGGTGGTGGTGAAAGATATCGCTCCCGGCTCACCAGCGGCTATGGCCGGCATTAGAGCCGGAGACACGCTGCTGAGCGTGAATGATAAGCCGATGGAGAATATCGTTGACCTCATCCGGGGCATTCAGCTCAACCTGGGGGAGGAAATTACCATACTGACCAGGCACAGCGACGCCACGGAAGAGCTTGTCAGTGTCGTACCAAGGTGGCGGCCACCGGAAGGCGAGGGGGCCATCGGCATCCTCCTTGACGTTGAAGCCGCCGAGCTTAATCAAACCGTTGCCAGCCGGAGCTATCCATTCTGGGAGGCGATACCGAAGGGCGCTTCGGAGATGATTGATATTCTTTTCCTGTATAAAGACGGGATAGTCAGCATGATTGCGGGTACAGCGCCGGTGGAAGTGGCGGGGCCGGTGGGCATCGTGCAGATGACGGGAGAGGCGGCCAAGTCCGGCATAAGCCCGCTGCTGGAATTCGCCGCGATAATCAGTCTGGTAATAGGTATATTTAACTTCTTCCCGTTGCCGGCTCTGGACGGTGGGAGGATTGTCTTCGTCCTGCTGGAGTGGCTAAGGGGGGGCAAGCGCGTGTCGCCCCGCGTTGAAGGTATGGTGCACTATGTTGGATTCATTTTACTGATAGCTGTCATGGTAGCGATTACCTACCGGGATATAGCACGAATTATAGCTGGAGATAGCCTGATACCATGAATCCCAGACGAATAAGCAAGACAATTAAAATCGGTAACGTGACGATTGGCGATGGTGCGCCCATCGTGGTGCAGTCGATGACCAAGACCGATACCCGCAACGCCAGGGCTACTATCGAGCAAATCAAGGAGCTTGAGGACTGCGGCTGTGAGCTGGTGCGGGTGGCTGTCCCCGATGCCGAAGCCGCCCGTGCTATAGTTGACATAAAAAAGGGTATTTCCCTGCCGCTGGTCGCCGATATTCACTTCGATTACCGCCTGGCCCTGGCGGCTCTGGAAAGCGGCGCTGACGGACTCCGCCTTAATCCGGGCAATATCGGCGAGCCGGAGAAAGTGAAAGCGGTGGCCCTGGCGGCCAGGGAGAGGGGCGTACCGATACGCATCGGACTGAACGCCGGCAGCCTGCCGGAAACTGATAATCCGCATCTAACCATCGCTGAAAGAATGGTGGAGGCGGCTCTAGAGCAAATTCGCTGGCTTGAGAGCCTCGACTTCGACTTAATAAAGGTCTCGCTGAAGGCTTTTGATGTTCCCACCACCATCGAGGCTTATCAGGCTATCGCTGAAAAGATGCCCTATCCGCTGCACATCGGCATCACCGAGGCGGGCACGCCCCGGACGGGCGTTATCCGCAGCACGGTGGGCATCGGCACGCTGCTCTGGCTCGGCATCGGCGATACCATAAGGGTATCTCTGACCGCCCACCCCCGCGAGGAGGTTTTCGCCGGCTATGAAATCCTCAAGAGCCTGAATTTACGCCAGCGCGGGCCGGTGCTGGTAAGTTGCCCGACGTGTGGTCGGGCTGAGGCTGATGTGGTGAAACTGGCAGAGGCGGTGGAAGCCAGACTTCAGAAAATCGATAAGCCGATAAGGGTGGCGGTGATGGGCTGCGTGGTCAATGGACCCGGCGAGGCTAAAGACGCCGACGTCGGCATCGCCTGCGGCAAGGGCAAGGGCGTTATCTTTAAGAAGGGGGAAAAGGTGGCGACGGTGGGCGAAAAGGACTTCCTCACCGCCCTGATGAAAGAGGTGGAGGGGCTATAGAGATGGGAGACGGAACAAAAGAGAATCCCTACACACGTGAAGATGTGCTGAGGCTAATTAAAGAAAATGGTGGTAAAGCCGAGGGATTAGACCTTTCAGGGAAAACATTTGAACAGGGTATTAACCTTAGTGGACTTGACCTTAAAAAGGTTATTCTTAATAGGACTTTCTTCCCAACAAAGTTGCAAGTATCTGGCTTTCGGGCAATTGAGCAACCAGCCCAGTTTGTAGGAACTAATTTGATGCAGGCTGAGCTTAAAAAAGCCGATTTGGCACTTGCTCAATTACAGGGTGCCAATTTAATGGCAGCTGAGCTTCAAGAAGCTCATTTACTCGCAGTAAATTTACAAGGAGCTTTGTTGCGTATGGCTCAACTGCAGGATGCTTATCTTGGTAAAGCTCAACTTCAAAGTACGGAATTATACAAAACTAAACTTGAAGGGGCTTCTTTAAATGGCGCGAGATTTTCTGTTGATACCGAATTAGAGGATGCAGACTGGGGTAACTATATTCTGGGAGAGGAAAAAGGCGGCTTGTTCGATTGGGCAACTGCTTCCTATCGACAATTAAAGATATGGTATACAAATGCCGGTATATATGATGTTGCTGGTAAGTTCTTTTATAGGGAGATGGAGGCAAAGCGGAAAGCCCAAAGCTGGAAGAAGAATCCACATCTAAAGATATGGAACTGGGCTATGAGATTACTCTGTGGCTATGGTGAAAAACCTGAAAGAGTTGTTATATCAGCAGCAGCTATAATATTGGTTGCAGCTTTCGTATACTTTTTCGCAGGCTTGCTATTTGAATGGTCAGCTTTCTGGAGCAGTCTTTATTTCAGTGCGGTTTCTTTTACGGCTCTGGGTTACGGTAGCTGGGTAAGTACCAGCAGTGATTGGATACGGGGATTAGGTGCTGCCGAGTCTTTCCTCGGTGTTTTCATGATGGCGTTGTTCCTTGTAAGCTTTATACGAAAAATGACAAGATAGAAAGGGGTGTCTAAGAGGGGCGCAGCCCCTCTTCCATATCCTCCCCCTCTCTTGTGAAACCTCGTCAGGGAACATGGTTCATGGAAGGTTATGAGGCTTTAATATATCAACTCCTTAAAGGTTTGTCCTCTTTAAAAATGTAAATAAAATAAAGCAGTTGATATAGCTATAAAACTACCAGAGAGCTTAGTGGGCTAGTCATTGCCCTTTTATTATTAAGCACCATTCCCACCTGTAGAAGTATCTGACTTTTAATCAGGGTGTCACAGGTTCGAGACCTGTAC
>Ga0315537_1000751_pt1 | contig 25900 bp, 20 predicted proteins | sample SalMarSW160270MG_FD_203091 | JGI IMG/M metagenome (GOLD analysis project Ga0315537, IMG submission 203091) | Salt marsh sediment microbial communities from the Plum Island Ecosystem LTER, Massachusetts, United States - Salt Marsh Sediment SW1602-70 ...
CGTCGCCGCATTCAGTGGTGACGTTGAGGGAGACGGTATAGTTACCGGCGGTGGCGTAGCTGACCTCATGGGGTCCCTGGGTAGCGGCGCTAGTGATGGAGCCTCCGGTGAAGGACCAAGCCCAGGTGTCGATGTCTCTACCGTTGCCGTTGGACTTATCGGTGAAGGTGACATTGGTACCGACGCAGACCGTTTGGTCGTCGGCGGAGAAGTCAGCGGTAGGAGGGCCGGTGACGGTGATGTGTGTCGGAGGGAAGGGAAGCTCCTGGGGCTGACCCTGATAGTCGGTATAGCTTACCCTGGCGCCCTCCAGCGGTTCAGAGCCATCATAGACGTTTGCCCACTGGTAGCCAGGGTTGTCGAAGGTAACATCGAAGGTTACGGACCATGGATCATCATCAATGCTGATATTGCCAATATCCCAGGCCAGAGTGGTCTTGCCGTCAGCGGTAGTCGGGCCGGAAGTAGGTGGGATGGTGGCGTTGTCGGCATAGTTGACGCCATCGGGCAAGACCTCGATGGCGACGACGTTGGTGCCAGCTATGTTGGTGAGCTGCTGTGATATGTGGTCGAAGACGAACTCGAGGTCATCCGCGGTGGGAGCGTAGGAATATGTCCCGCCGCCGACGTAGGCCAGGCCATCCTGACCAGGCAAAGTGTATGGATGAACGGGATCGGCTGGATAATAGGTGTGCTCGCTGGCCGACTTGTCGTCGAGGAAGTACTGCGACAGGTGCGGTGCGGCTCCCAGCCCGATGGTATACAGGACAATATCGCCCTGGTCGGCCTCATCTCGGGCGTACTGGGCGTCGGCCTCCTCGAAGTTGCTGCCGTCGCCTGTCGGCTTGTTGGGCACGCCGTCGGTCAGCAGGATCTGGCCCCAGACAGCTCCGGCGCGCCCTTCGTTTCCAGGCGGGAGGAACTCGGTGTTGGTTACGTTGATGGCATGGCCGATGTTGGTGGCGCCGTTGGCGGACAGAGCGTTGATAGCAGCCTTCACCGCGTTGAAGTCAGAGGTCAGGCCTATGTCGAGGCTGGCCGAGCTGGCATAGGAGACCAAGCCCACGCGGTCCTGGGCTGGGTCGAGTAGGTCAATGAAGTCGATGGCGGCCTCTTTGGCCTTGCTCAGCCTGGTGGGGTCGTCGAAGCCCATCGACCCCGAGCGGTCCAGAATGAGCATAACGTCCACCGGGAGTCGCTCCCAGCCCGGCTCGCCGTCTCCCCAAACCGTGAGGGTAATCTGCGCTGTGTCATTTATGCATATAGGGTCGGGGGAGATGGTCTTGTTGACAGCTACGTATGGCGGCGTCCAGGGTTCGTAGTTGCCGAAGTTCACAGTCTGGGCCTGCCCGGCTGCTAGGGTGACACTGCGGCAGACGCTTGGGTTGCCCGCGGGAGTGGTTACCGTCCAGCCGTCCTGGAGCGTCTCGTTAACGGAGTAGGCGCCTTCTTCCAGGCCGGTGAAGACCACGTTGCCGCTGGCATTGGTCTCGCCGGAGTCCAGGGGCGTGCCAGAGCAGTCAGAGCCTTCGTGCAGGGTCATGGTCCAGCCTTCCAGGTCAGGCTCGCCGGCGTCCTGCACGCCGTTCTCGTCCAGGTCCCTGAACTTATGGGCGGTGATAGAGCCCTGGAGCGTCATCTCGAACTTCTCGCAGATTGTCTCAGCGAACTCCTGCGCAGTGGCGACCACGCGCACCCAGCCTGTGCCCTCGTCGAATTCCGGGGCATAGTAGCCGGGCTGCGGCCAGACAATATAGTCCCTCAGCCAGTTGCTGGCAGTGCCCTGGGAGCCGATGAACTCGGCGTCGAGTTCATCTTGAGCTTCTGTCATCTGCAGCTTGCTGAGGAGGTAATCGCGAGCCGCTACGGCACTGGCCCGGGGTTGCGTTCCGGTGCAGGAGTATCCTGTATATCCGTCGCAACAGCGGTTGGGCTCGCCATCGGTAACCACGTTGATGGCCTGCTTGATGCCAGGGTCGAACCCGTCGGTGTGGTAGTAGACGGTGATGGGGACCCAGTCCAGACGGACCCACGGATCCGACCCGCCGCCTGCTGAAGCAGTCAACCTCACCCCGAGGTTGCTGATCTCGGAAAGCGTCCAGGTTCGGCCCCAGGTGTCAGCGCTGCCGCCTACGTATTCCGTGTGCGGGTTCTGGTAGCGGGATAACCCTCCGGTGCCATGGCCGGTTGATGTCCAGTTTCCCCCTCCGTCCCAGGATAGCTCGACGTCGAGCGAACCTGTGCGGTTATCTCGCCGCCAGGCGTCGAGCCTGACCTCTATGCCGTCGATGGTCGCTCCGGCGGGAAGGGAAAAACCGTAGTCATGGTACTCGTGTGTGTCTCCGTCGTCGGCCTGAGCATAACCGCCACCGTAGTCGTGTGCGTTCGCCGGGTCGTCGAAAGCGCCAGCGTTGTTTGTCGGCGAATTCTGCTGGCTTTGTGTTGTGCCGTACAGCGTGTCAGCGGCCAGCCGGATACCGCAGGCGAGGGGAGTATAGCCTCCTATCTGGGTAATGCTCCTGATGTCGTCGGCCACCTCGGCGGCATTGTCTGTCGTGATAATCACTGGGCCCAGAGCGACCTCCGCTCTCTCATCGCCGAACTGAACTACCGTCAGTTCGACAGAGCCGTCCCGGGGAATGCAACCTGTGTCTGTGTCATCGTCGTTCACCGCGTCAGCCAGCCCCCCCCTGATGATTTGCCAACTGGTGCCGCCTATGCTCCCGGACCCATCCAGGACCATGGCCATCTGGACCTCTACACCGTCGTCCTCGGCCGAGACGGGCGAAGCAGCAACGGACAGCGCCATGCCGATTAGCATGATGAGGCTGAACAGCGACAGTGCTGTGCGTTTCATGGCAACCTCCCGGCCAGGACTAATGGCCTATTACCTTCGTATGCCTTCATCTATCTATTAGTCGCCGAAAAAAGAAGAATCCCTCGACTATCCAACATTTCGCGAGGGATTATTCGTAGGACTTACTTCCTGCATATGCCACTGCTACCGAGGGCAATCTGACCATCCACTCGCCTGCCTCCCCCCGTTTCCCGCCTCGACGGGGGCGAACATCAACCTGAATCAAGCATAGCACCGCGTCGCTCTCAAGTCAACAAGTCCTAGCACATATGTAATGGGAGGAGGGTCGGGTGACCAACTTCTAGCCCAAAACGGTACGTACGATTGATGGTACGGCGCTAGCTGGCCGCCAAGTTGGACGTATGTGGAAGCTGCGGCGTCTGTCCATGGGGCTACTGGCGTTACTGCTTGCTGGTTTTCTTTGGCTGAATTCGGGGGCACTCGCTGAGGGCAGTAAGGCCGATCATGAAAGCGATAGCAGCGACGTGGGTTGCGCTTCCTCTGTGACGGGGTGCGTGCATGGAACGCAGCACATGGCTTCCCCGCGAGATTGAATTGATGAGATTCCGTGCGGATGGTGAGGAGCTAGCTGCTACTCGCTGCCGCCACCAGCCTGGTGCGCAGGGCGTTGCGGGCGCGCGACAGCAGTCCCTCGACCGACTTGCCTGAACGGTCCATGACCTGGCCTATCTCCGACACCGACATCCCCTCGAAGTACTTTAGCGTGATCACCTCTCGGTAGTCTACAGGCAACTTGACCAGGGACTGCTGGACGAGATGGTAGGCTTCGGTTGACTCAATTATGTCGGGGGCCAGCGGCACGTTGTCACCGTTCATACCGTTGTTCAAAGGGTCGACATCGGGGCCCGGCTGCTCCCGACTCGCCTCTCGCGCTATGCCCCGGTAGAAGTCGGCTATCTTGTGGTGGGCTATGCCGCACAGCCATGTGTAGAGCTTACTGTCGCCGCGGAATGTGTCCAGGGAACCGAAAGCGGCGAGGAATATCTCCTGGACTATGTCCTCGGCGGCAGCTTGCTCTCCGTCCAGCTGTCTGGAGACGAAAGAGTGAAGCCTGTCCCTGTAGGCATGGTAGAGTTCCTCTCTGGCTTCAGGGTCTCCCGAGCGGAGCCTGTTGACCAGAAGGCTCTCGTACGTCTGAGGTGAAGAATCTATCACTTTCATGTCGCCGTCTCTCTCACATCCCTGGCGGGTATGTCGTATATTTAATAGGAAACACATTCCCAATACATGACCTGTTGGTACTGTTTTGAGCAGGAATTTAGTACGAGGACTCGCCCGTTCCTATTTGGAGGGGTGGGGACTCCTGCCCTGCGGCCTGATAGCATCAGAACCGAGCTGACGTTGACCCTGTTTTCCTGCCATGCTACAGTAGCTACGGGCAGCGTAGCTCAGCGGTAGAGCAGAGGACTCATAAGCCTTTGGTCAGTGGTTCAAATCCACTCGCTGCCACTTTCAAGTTCCAAGGGCGTGCACTCCCATTCCTGAAGACTGAATGGCGTCTCCGGCCAAATCAGGGCTGGCTATTTCCAGCCCGGCGGAGTTAGACTATAACACACGTCGCTGCCGGGAGTGGACATCGTCCCGGGAATACCGCAGGAGGTAACTATGAGGGTCCAGAAGATGAACCACGTTGGGGTGGTGGTCAGGGATCTCGGCAAGGCCGTGTCCTTCTACAAGGATGTGTTTGGGGCCACTTCCACTGCTATCAAAAAGAGAGAGGACCTGGGGGTGTCAGTGGCCCTGGTGTTCGTGGGAGACAGTGAACTGGAGATGTTTGCGCCTCTGGAGCGAAGGCCAGCGGGGAGCCTGGGTGAAACCATGCAGGAATTCCTCAACACAAGGGGGGAAGGGATGCACCACCTGGCTTTCAGCGTGGATGACATAGAAGCGGCGGTTGGAGAGATACGGGACAGGGGTCTGGTCCTGCTTGGTGCCGCTCCGCGGGATGGGATGCATGGGAAGATAGCGTTCATCAGCGAGGACTCTGCCTACGGGACACGCATCGAGCTATGCGAACTCTGGCCTGACGGACAAATAAGGCTCGGCTAGCTGCCGGGACTGCCGGGCTGGAGAGAATGCCCGGCGAGGCCTAGTTCCTCGCCTGGCCTTTGCTCTTTTTTCTCAACCTCAGTTCAATTCCTCTTCTGGCGGCGCATTCGTCAAGAAGTCCTCTGAGTACTCCAGCCCTGGCCCTCATGTCATCCGAACCGAGTTCGGTCATCCCTGTTTGTTGTCTGGCTCTATCCAGGGACGTCTCCAGGTCAGCTATCGGAAGCAGGGCGGCAGCAGTGCAATAGAAGCTCTTGGCTCTTCCATCATCGAAGGCCAGTACCATTGCCTTGAGCAGTTCAATTCGTCGCTCTTGCTGTCTGATGAATTCCTCTATACCGCGCTCCCGGACAAGAACAAGATTGGGCATAGCCTTCCTGTGAGTCACGAAAGAGTCATAGACACCCTCCCTGTCCTCTGTCCAGCCGTCGAACCTGGGGCACGGAAAGTCGTCACATTGGGCGCAAGCCTCAAGCCCCTTTCTTTTCACACAGCAAGTGATGAACGGGCACGACGGGTGTTTGGTGAAGAAATCGGGCCCGCAACATCCCGGGCACCGTGAGCTGCCCACCGTGTAGTATCTAAGGCACAGTCCACAGTCTATGCCACAACACCCGAGGGTGGGGTAGGTCTTGACTGGCTGTTCACTCATCCCGGTTATCCGGTCCGCGCCAAGGCTGTCGGTTCACTCCGCCTCGCGACATCTTCGCAGTTGGCGCGGTGGCCGTCAAGAGTCTCGCAAGGCTAGGATGTGAGTGGCTGGCAACCGGGGCAAAAGTAGCTGCCCCTGCCTCGCACCGAAACCCGGGTGATCGGCCTGCCGCAGCCAGGGCAGGGATCGCCGGGCTTATGGGCAACCTTGAAATGGAACTGGGCTGAGCCCAGGCGCCCCTGAGGAGTGATATAGGTGTTGACGCTGGCGCCCAGCCCAGCGCCCGCTTCTGGACCCGGGATATCAACTGATTTGCAGACCCGGACCGGGGAGGTCGGAGCTGCCGTGAGCGCGGCCCGGATGTTAGGGCTTATTGCCGACGGCCCAGAACTTGGTCCGGTCAGGATAGCCCTTGTCGAACCAGGTCTTGATGTGGACAAAGCCCAGGCGAACCAGTTCCGATTCTATTTCGGTCGGGGTGAAGCCGGTGCCCAGCCACGATGCTGCCTCTCCGGGGATGTGGGGAGTGCGCAGGGGAAGATGTCGCAGCGGGTATAGCAGGAGAAGCCGGAGCAGTATTTGAGCCGGTATTCGGAGCGGGCGTGGAAGGTGCCAGTAGATATACTCACGGAGGGGCGTTCTATCCGTCCTGAAGTGCAACTGGAAAGCGCCGCCGGGCCTGAGTACCCTGTAGGTCTCTGCCAGGTAGCTGAAGGCCATCCATCTGTGAGGCACATGTCGCAAGGCGTTGTAGCTGAAAACAAGGTCGAAATGGTCGTCGGGTACGCCTGCCAGGTCGCAGCCGCTGTTCGGCATGAGTGTGACGTTTGGACCGGCATGCAGCCCTGCAGCCCGGTCTATCATCTCCCGCGACACGTCCACTCCCCAGACCTCGGCAAACATCTCGGTGAAGCCGGGGAAGAGACGCCCGATGCCGCATCCGATCTCCAGCATACGTTTGCCGGCCGGCTCAAAAGCCAGTTCCTTGAAGCTGTCACAGGTGAGAGTGTAGGCCTGCTGTCTGCCGTGTTCGAAGTAGTCTGAAAGCGCCCACGGCGGGGAGTGGCTTTGGGTGAAGTGCTGGGGTACCGTAGCGGAGATAACATCCCGGGCGGCTCTCAGGTCCCAGTCCTGTTTCGCTCGTGAGAGCTGTTGGACTCTGTGCCTGTCTTGGGCAGGGGAGTCGGAGTAGCGTTCCTGCTTCGCGAATAGCTGCTCGGCATGTTGCAGGTCTTCGGGTGTGTCGATCTCAAACCACTTCAGCCCCGCAGTCGGCAGAGCCACGAGATGAACGGAGGTCGACTTGACTATTCTAGCCAGGGCGAACTCGTAGAACACATCGTGATGGCCCTCGGCGATCACCTGTTCCAGGCAGGGGATAAGGTGAGCCTCCATGAACTGTCTGGAGAACCTGTATATGTTCACTGTCTTCAGCCCGGGATTGTGGGGGATGACCTGGCTCCCGTTCTCCTTCGGAATGAACTCGGTCACAATGTCATGATCCACGTTGACCCCCGTCCCTTCCATGAAATCCTGGTATTCATCGGCAACCACGATGTTGGGGCAGTTGTGTCTGCAGACGCGGTCGATAAGCTCCCCTTCGAAGAATATGTCGTCCTCCAACAGCAGGATATCATCATTCAGATAATCCCTGGCCAACCATAACGAGTAGGCATTGTTGGTCGCGTCGAATAGCCGATTCTCGATGTAGATAAGCCGTATGCCCTGGAACTGCTCTCCAAGGGATTCCCTGACCATTTCGCCCAGGTGGCCAATGACTATCACAGCCGTGTCAATTCCGGTTGCGCCTAGGTGCTCCAGAGCATTGTGCAGGAGGGGCTTTCCGTTCACTCTGACGAGGCACTTGGGAGTGCTGTCGGTCAGGGGGCGCAACCTGGCGCCCCTCCCTGCTGCCAGGACAACTGCTTTCACCTTTTCGCCGTCTCCCAGGCTCTTATGGCTGCGATCAGCTCAGCGTTTTCCTCTTCGGTTCGTGAGCTTATCCTGATGAAGCGGGAGTCCAGGCCTCTCTTAGTGCTGCAGTCATATGTCAGTAGCCGGGACTTCTCGAAAAGAAACGCCACCAGGTCTCCGGATCTGGCGTTACCGGCGAGCTCGCAGAGCACGAAATTGGCCTCAGTGGGATACGGCCGGAGGCACTCCAGCCCCGAAAGCTCTGCATAGAGCCCTGCCGTAGCCCTGGCGGTCTTCCTGCAGGATTCCCGGAACTCCTCTCGGTAGCCTCCAAGCAGTTCAACGAAGCGTTGGGCAAACGAATTGACATTCCAGATTGGCAGTTCTTCACGCAGCATGTCTGCTCTTCTGGAATTGGCGCATATGGCGCACCCGAGCCTGAGCCCGGGTATTCCATAGACCTTGCTCAAGCTCTTCACAATGATGAGATTGTCATAGTCTCGGACAGACTCCAGAATGGAAGCACCCCCTTCCGTGGTGCTGAACTCTATGAAAGATTCGTCCACCAGGACCAGGTCAAGGCCGGTCAGTTCTGACAAGGCACGCTCCATCTCAGTCCTGGGGATTAGATTTCCCGTGGGGTTGTTCGGCCTGACGAACAGAGCTGCGTTCGAGCCGGATTCCCGGGCGAACTGGATATAGGAATCCAGGTCGAGTTTGAAGTCCTCCTCCCTCTTCGTCTCATAGAGGCTTGTGGGCTTGCCCTGTGACCTCAACCTGTTTATGTATTCATCGAAGGTAGGAACTGCGATGGCCAGTCTCTTGATAAACAAGGACCCTATGGCGGAAATCAATTCGCTGGCTCCGTTGGAGATAACAACCTCGTCCACCCCGAGGTTCAAGTAGTCTGAAAGCAGCTTTGATATGTGTCTATTTGTTGACGGATAGCTCCTGGACAACACTCCAACGCTAGCTGCGATTGTGTCCAGCATCTCCTGCGGTGGGAAGTACGGGTTAATCATATAGCGGAAGTCCGTGAGGTCGTAGTTCCAGTAGCCGCCGTAGAGTGTGTTGATGAAAGACAAATCTGGTATATCTGGCGGGTTCATTCTATTCCTCGGGCGGTCTCACCAACCGTGCAGTCGGACGCCGTGCTTGTTGACGTCGTATATCCCCAGAACTGCGCCAAACACCAGGGCTAAAGCAAGCAGGGCAAGATATACGAATCTGAAGTTGAGGTTCAGTGAAGTGACTGAGAGAGGAGGAACAAGCATGTCCAACAGGGAGGTTACGGGCAGGGCGAAGAAGAAAGCCGTGTGGTCAACAAGGGCTCGTGCGCGGCGTAGCACTCTGCGGGGCAGAACCGAGGAGGTCTCCGCAGGCCTAGCCTTCCCCAAGTCCCGGTGCAGGAATCCGTTTCGGTAAAGGATGCTGCGGCAGACAGGTGGTGAGACCCAGAATACAATCCAGCCAATAACCAGGACTAAGCCAAGTATGAAGACCACGGTATCCTGCAGCGCCTGATATATCCCGAAACACATGCACACACGCAGGAATGGGTAGCAAAACACAAACGCCATCGTATCGTTGTGCCGCCCGATGAGCGAAGTTGAGCCGTTGTATCTGGCGATTTCTCCATCACAGCAGTCCAGGATTTCGTGGACAAACAGCAGGCCCCAGGCCAGGAGCCAGTACTCAGGTTGTGGAAAGGCGAGCAGGATTCCAGCGCCAATACACGGCAAGAGGCTGAGTGCAGTGACCTTGTTGGCCGAAAGGCCGGCTTTGAGGAAGACCACGGTGAGGTATATGGAGACTCTCCTGAGTATGATACGGGTGAACCAATCGTCCTGAGTAGGGTCGTCGCACGGTTTGTGCTGACATATTTCCCGTAACTGTTGTAGAGACTCCATGACTATGGACCTGCGGGTCTTTCGGGGGTCCTGTTGGAGCAGTGGAACCGGCTACAGTATTGCACTCCGGGCGTACTTGAGGCAAGTGTTGTGATTTAAGTGTGGAGGAGGAGTATGACTGGGTCAAGCCGCATGGTGTTTTGCTCATTGGAAGCAGGATCGGAGCGGTGTTCGTCAAGAGTCTGGCAAGGCTAGGATGTGAGTGGCTGGCAACCGGGGCAAAAGTAGCTGCCCCTGTCTCGCACCGGAATCCGCATGATCGGCCTGCCGCAGCCAGGGCAGGGATCGCCGGGCTTATGGGCAACCTTGAAATCGAACTGGGCTGAGCCCAGGTGGCCCAGAGGAGTGACATAGGTGTTGACACTGGCGCCCGCGGCTGCTATGGCTGTTCGGAGGACGTGGCGAATAGCATGACATAAAGCCCCTAGTTCCCGGGTTGACAGCGCGTCTGCTTTTCGCAGCGGATGGATTCGGGCGGCAAAGAGAGCCTCATCGGCGTACATGTTGCCAATCCCGGCGATGATACTCTGGTCAAGCAGTGCAGCCTTTATCGGGATGTGGCGTTTCTTCAGTAGCTCTGCCAGGAGCCGGGGAGTGAAGCTCTGATCCAAAGGCTCAGGGCCCAGCTTGGCAGTTACCGCCTCGGCGTCTTCCACCAGCCGTATGAGGCCCAGCCGCCGCTGGTCCTTGAAAGCTAGCCTAATGCCGTTGGAGAAGCCGAAGACTGCCCGGACATGGCGGTCGAGGGCTTCAGGGTTGAGCAGTAGGGTGCCGGTCATTCTGAGGTGCATGACCAATGACTGTCCACCGGACAGATTGAAGAGGAGGTATTTTCCCCTGCGAGCAATGCCACATACTGCCTGCCCGATCAGTTGCTGGCGGAGTTCCGCCGTCGAGATCCCGGACATTATCTTGCAGTCAAAGACAATGACGCTGGTGAAGCTACGTCCCACTATCTGTGGCGAGAGTTCGTGCTTAATTGTCTCTACTTCGGGCAACTCAGGCATTGTCGAGGTAGTGTAGGACAAAGACCTTCCAGTTTCAATTCGTGATGCTATATAATTGCGGCATTATTGTTTCTGACTAGCTGAGGGAGGTTATGTATGTACAGGATACTGGCCAGAGAGGATCTTACTCCAGAAATCCATCTGTTCAGAGTTGAAGCTCCCGGAGTGGCCAGGAAGGCGCAGGCGGGGCAGTTCGTCATCGTTAGGAGTGACGAAAGGGGAGAGCGGATTCCGCTGACCATTGCGGATTGGGACGTGAAGGAGGGCAGCGTGACAGTTGTGTTCATGGAGGTGGGCGCTACCACCAGGAAGCTGAACCGTGTGAATGCCGGCGGTGGTATCCTGGACTTTGTCGGCCCGTTGGGGCGTCCAACGGAGGTTGAGAAATTTGGTACGGTGGCCTGTGTTGCTGGAGGATTTGCCATTGCCACTATCGTGCCTATCGCTCGGGCTATGCGGGAGGCGGGAAACAGGGTAGTCTCCATCATGGGGTTCCGAACCAGGGACCTCGTCTTCTGGGAGGATAGACTAAGCAGCGTCAGCGATGAACTTATCGTCACCACGGACGATGGCTCGTACAAGCGTAAGGGTCTGGTCACCGAGCCGTTGAAAGAGCTTCTGGAGAGCACGGAAATCGACAGAGTCATTGCCATTGGGCCCACGGTGATGATGAAGTTCTCCTCTCTGACCACCAAGCCTTTCGGTGTGAAGACCATCGTCAGCCTCAATCCCATAATGGTTGACGGCACCGGTATGTGCGGGTGCTGTCGGGTGTCCGTGGGTAAAGAGACCAAGTTCGTCTGTGTCGATGGTCCGGATTTCGACGGGCATGAAGTTGACTGGGACCTGCTAATGAGCCGTCAACGGGCTTATCTGGAGGAAGAGAAGGAAGCATCGGGGCTGTGGGAATCAGGTTGCTCAGGAGGTAAGAACCATGCCTAAGAAGGTGGACCTGAACCGGGTGCCTATACCCAAGCAGGAACCGGCGGCAAGAAAAAAGAACTTCAGCGAAGTGGCGCTGGGATATGGTGAGGAAGAAGCTATTGAGGAAGCCAACCGCTGTCTTCAGTGTCCCAAGCCGACGTGTAAGGATGGTTGCCCGGTCAATGTGGATATACCTGAATTCATAGAAGCAGTGCGCGATCGGAATATGGTTGAGGCGGTGAGAATACTGAAGAACAAGAACAGCCTTCCCGGCATTTGCGGTCGTGTCTGTCCTCAGGAGATGCAGTGTGAGGAACGCTGTGCTCTGGCCAAGAAAGGTGCTCCGATCGCCATTGGACGTCTGGAGAGGTATGTGGCTGATTGGGAGCGGGCCCACCCGGAGATTGCTGCGAAGCAGGAAGCGGACTGCGTGGCCGGTGGCAGGAAGGTGGCTGTGGTTGGTTCCGGGCCGGCGGGGTTAACCTGTGCCGCTGACCTGGCCAAAATGGGACATGAGCTTACGATCTTTGAAGCACTTCATGTTGCCGGCGGCGTGCTTATGTATGGAATACCTGAATTCAGGTTGCCAAAACAGATCGTTCAGGGAGAAGTTGATTACGTCAGATCACTGGGCGTGGAGATCAAGCTTGACCATGTCATCGGCAAGATAGCCACCGTGGATGAACTGCTGGAGAGCGGCTATGATGCCGTCTTTCTGGCTCCCGGGGCCGGGGCGCCAATGTTCCTGAATATCCCCGGTGAGAACCTGAACAACATCTACTCAGCGAACGAGTTCCTTACTCGAACGAACTTGATGAAGGCCTATCTCTTTCCCCAATGGGACACGCCGGTGAAGAGAGGCAGAAGAGTAGCAGTGTTCGGTGGAGGGAATGTGGCTATGGATGCCTCCAGATGTGCTCTTCGCCTGGGAGCTGAGGAGGTGAATGTCATCTATCGCCGTTCCAAAGTCGAGATGCCGGCCAGGCTCGAGGAAAGGGAGAATGCCGAGGAAGAGGGGATCGTCTTCAGGCTTTTGACCAATCCCAAGAGCTTCATGGGTGATGAGCAGGGAAGAGTCCGAGCCGTGGAGTGCTATGAGATGGAGCTCGGCGAGCCCGATGACAGTGGTAGGCGAAGGCCGATCCAGAAACCCGGCACAGAGCACTTCATTGATGTCGACACAGCGATCGTTGCCCTGGGGACAAGGCCCAATCCCATTATTCCCTCGACCACCGAAGGTCTGGAGCTTACCCGGTGGGGCACGGTAAGAGCGGATGAAGCCACGGGCAGAACCAGCAGGGACCGAATCTGGTGTGGTGGCGATATGGCTACTGGAGCAGCCACAGTCATCAGCGCTATGGGGGCGGGGAAGCGGGCTGCCGCTGATATCGACGCTTATCTTCGGGAGGAGTGCTGATTTGGAGCGCGAGTTGCCGATGGTCAGGATGCTGTAGTCGTCTGGCGCATGTCCCCCCAGTTGTTGCCAATCTTGATGTCTACCTTCAGGGGCACGGAAAGCTTCAGAGCCCGGGGCATCAGTTCGCCCACCAGTGAAGTCATCTGCTCCACTTCATCGTCGGGCACTTCGAATATCAGTTCATCGTGGATCTGCAGGAGCATCTTGCTTTTGAGGCGCCGTCGGATCATTTCCTGATGCAGGCTGACCATAGCGACCTTGATTATGTCCGCAGAAGTACCCTGTACCGGGGCGTTTATGGCCATCCTTTCGGCTGCTTCTCGTAGCTGGCGGTTAGGCGAGTTGACTTCCGGTATGAATCTGCGTCTCCCCATAACCGTCTGCACATAGCCCAGCTCTCTAGCTTGGGTCTTGGTTTTCTCGATATACTCCTTTACCTTGGGGTAGCGCTCGAAGTACAGGGTTATGAACTGGGCCGCCTCATATCGGCTGAAATCGGTAGCTTGCTCCAGGCCGTAGTCGCTCATCCCGTAGATGATGCCGAAATTCACTACCTTGGCCGCCCGGCGCATGTCGGGTGTGACTTCATGAGGAGCTATGCTGAAGATCCTGCTGGCGGTCGTGGTGTGGATATCTTCATTGTGGGCGAAGGCAGCGATGAGGTCGGGGTCCTGGGAGAGATGGGCCAGGGCCCTGAGGTCTATTTGTGAGTAGTCGGCGCTCAGCAGGTATGCCCCGGGGGGAGATTTGAGGGCCCGTCTTATTCTTCGCCCCAGCTCGGTTCTCACCGGGATGTTCTGCAGGTTCGGGTCGCTCGATGAGAGCCTCCCGGTGGTGGTGCCCGTCTGGTTGAAGACAGTATGTACCCTTGCAGTATCGGGGTTGACAAGCGCGGGCAGAGCATCAACATATGTTGACTTGAGCTTGCCAAGCTGGCGATACTGCAGCACAAGGCCGACCACAGGGAATTGCTCCTTCAGACCTTCGAGTATTGAGGCCTCTGTGGAGTAGCCGCTTTTGGTCTTGCGAGAGCCAGGCAGGCCTAGCTCACCAAAAAGAACCTGCCCCAACTGCCTGGGGGAATTGATGTTGAATCTGTGTCCCAAGGTGTTGTAGATTTGTGCTTCTAGCTTCAGCATCTCCTGCCCCAGTTCGAGAGACATCTTGCGGAGAAAGGCGATGTCCAGAGTGATGCCGTTCGTCTCCATGGCTACCAGCACGGGAACCAGAGGCATCTCGACTTCGCTGTAGAGTTGCCACAAGCCGTACTGGTTCAACTCGTCCCGAAACGTGTCTCTCAGGTTCCAGGCGACGCAAGCACTGGAGCAAGCATAGTCGGCAACTTGCTCTGCCCTTAGCAGTGCCGGAGAGACTTGTTTTCTGCCGGTGCCGGCCAATTCACTGAGAGAAGGTGTCTCCGTCCCCAGCCTATTGAGGGCCAGGGCTTTGAGTTCCAGGTTTTTCTCTCCCAGCAGATGTGCCGCAATTGTGATATCGAAAATCAGGCCTTCTAGCTTCACCCCGTACTCAGCCAGCACGGTTGTGATCTCCTTGCCGTCGTGAGCGATCTTGCCCGTGCTACTACTCTCCAGGATTGGCTTCAGTCCGGCCATGACTCGGGTCAGCGGAAGCTGCTCGGGCTGGTTCAAGCCGTAGTGTCCGAGCGGAATGTAGAAGCCACTTCCTCCGGCAGGCGAGAGGCCAATCCCCACAAGGCCCCCGGGCAGGCCTTCGCCTCGGAGGCCGCGCCCTCTCATGAGGCGAAAAGGGGATAGGGCAGTTATCAGGGTGATGGCTACCTCGGTTGAGGTCCCCACCCGGCTTATGAGCTGATTCAAGGCCGGTTCGGTATTCACCATTTGACAGGTGCCCTGTGGTGGTGCTGCGGATGTAGAGAACGCCGTCCTGCCCTGTGCTGTCTGGGGCAACCTGGGAAGCAGCCTGTTGAATTCGAGTTCCCGGAAGAGCTCTACTAGCTCATGCCGGTCATAATTGCTCACTTCACAGGCGCCCAAGTCCAGGGACACGGGAACATCGTTGACTATAGTGACTAGCTCCCTGCATTGTAGAGCCTGAGGTTGATGTTGCTGCAATGCCACTCGCACTTTTTCCGGTGTTATTTGTTCAACATGGGCATAGACCTCTTCCAGGCAGCCGTACTGTTGAATTAACCTGGTGGCGGTTTTCTCTCCGATTCCGGGTATGCCGGGGATGTTATCGGAGTTGTCGCCAACCAGTGCCTTGAAGTCGGTGATTTGCTCCGGCCTTACGCCATATTTCTGCTTGACTGCTTCCTCATCGTAGAGTACGGTTTCAGCCAATGATCGCTTGGGAGACAGGACTCTTACTCCGGGACGCACGACCTGGAGCATGTCATTATCACCGGTAACAATAATGGTCTCGATGTTCAACTCGCTGGACTGTTTGCTCAAGGTGCCCAGGACATCGTCGGCTTCGAAGCCGTCCACTTCATAGGCAGGAATGCCGAACGCATCCACCAACTGGTGGATGCGTTTTATCTGGCTTATGAGCTCTGCCGGTGCTGGAGGACGCTGTGCCTTGTATTTCTCGAACATCCTGTGTCTGAAGGTCGGAGCAGGAGTGTCAAAGGCGATGGCCCAATACCTGGGCTTGAGTTCAGCGAGCACTTTGAGCAAGGTGCTGGCAAAGCCGTAAACGGCGTTCACCATCTCCCCTGTGCTGGAGACTGTCAGTGGGGGCAAGGCATGAAAGGCGCGGTGCACCAGAGCATTGCCGTCAAAGAGCAATAACAGCGGCCCCTCGTTGCTGAGCATCCAGGCTATTATACAACCCGATGGGAGTGATATACTAAGCTCCTATTATGAAGAAGGACCTGCTTTCGGTATCGGATCTCAGCCCTGAGGAAGTCGAAGACCTCATAGAGCAAGCCTTGACTATGAAGCGGCAAGGGACGCCGTGCCGCCTCGTGGGAAGGACACTTGCGCTGCTCTTTGAGAAGCCTTCCCTGCGAACCAGACTTAGCTTTGATCTGGCGATGCAGCAGCTAGGAGGTCACGCCACCTACCTCTCTCCTGAAGAGGTAGGCTTGGGGAAGCGGGAGCCGGTGGCCGATGTGGCGCGCGTTCTCAGTCGCTACGTTGATGCCATTGCTGCTCGGACGTTCTCTCACCAGAGCTTGGCTGAGCTAGCGAAGTACTCAACGGTGCCCGTGATCAATGCGCTCTCAGATTTGGAGCACCCGTGCCAGGCCCTTTCTGACCTGCTTACCATATATGAGAAGAAAGGGAGACTCCGTGGCCTGGTGCTGGCGTTTATCGGGGATGGCAACAATGTGGCCAACAGCTTGCTCCTGGGAACCTCGCTTGCGGGCATGGATTTCCGCATGGCCTCGCCCGTCGGCTACGAAATCAGGAAAGAGGTGCTGGGTCGAGCCCGGGAACTTGCTGCTCGCGGTGGTGGCCAGATACAGCTTTTCGGTGAACCTCAGGAGGCGGCCAGAGGGGCCGACATAATATATACGGATGTATGGACCAGTATGGGACAGGAACTGGAGGCGAAGAAACGACGTCTTGCCTTTTCCCTGTACCAGGTAGACTATGAGATACTATCTTTAGCCAAGAGCGACGCTCTGTTCATGCATCCTCTGCCAGCTCACCATGGCGAGGAAATCTGCGACGGGATACTGGAGAGCCCTCAGTCAGTGGTCTTCGACCAGGCAGAGAACAGGCTCCACCTGCAGAAAGCATTGCTTGCCAGAATGCTCCTCCCAGCCGGCTCATAAGGGCAGGTAAGTGACTCGACCCATCGTAGCTATCGTGGGCCGGACCAACGTCGGCAAGTCCACCCTACTCAATCGCTTGGCGGGCAGGCGTCTTGCCGTTGTTGGTGACTTGGCCGGGATTACCAGAGACCGCGTGTTTGCCCCTGTGTCATGGGAAGGGTGGGAGTTGACTCTGGTTGACACTGCCGGTTGGCAACAGGAGCCGCAAGCAGCACTGGACCAGAAGATCAGACAGCAAGTAGAGGTGGCTATTGCCCAGGCGGATGTCATCATCTTTGTGGTGGATGGCAGGGACGGTGTTACTGCTGCGGATGAAGAAACGGCTGGCAGGTTGCGCACGGCCGGCAGGCCTACAGTTCTGGCGGTAAACAAGGTGGATTCAGACAAGCAGCGGAATGACATAGCAGACTTCTATCGTCTGGGCATTGACCCGCCGATAGCTATCAGCGCATATCACGGCCAGGGGATAGATGAACTCATGAGTGCTGTGCTGGGTTTCCTGCCACCACCTGGTGACTCGGAGGAACCGGAGGAGGCCAGACTGGCTATTGTTGGGCGGCCCAATGTGGGCAAATCGACATTGCTCAATGCCTTGCTTGGCTATCAAAGAGCTGTTGCCGATGAGTCTCCAGGGACAACTCGCGATGCTCTTGACGCCAGGCTCACCTGGGATGGCAAAGAGATACTGCTTATCGATACCGCCGGCGTCAAGCGGCGCGGCAGGGTTGATCCTGGCGTTGATTACTACGCTTTGCTACGGGCCCTGCAAGCCATAGAGCGGTGTGATATCGCCTTGCTGATGATTGACGCTAGTGAGTTTGTCACTGCTCAAGATATGCATATTGCCGGCTTCATCTTGGAAGCTGGCAAGGGCATGGTGCTGGTGGTCAACAAATGGGACCTTGTCCCTCGGATGCAGTGGTCGGATTTCCAGCGGCATCTGGAGCAGCGGCTCAGATTTATGTCTTACGTGCCTGCCGTTTACATATCTGCCAGCCTCAAGCATAATACTGACGGAATTCTACCTCTGGCTTGGCAGGTATGGCAGGGGAGACAGAAGCGTGTATCCGACTCAGCGATTGACATAGTTATCAAACAAGCGATGGTTGATCACCTCCCACCTCGAGTTGGCGCCAAGGAGCTACGTGTTATCCGGGCCTATCAGGATGCCTCCAGACCCTGGGTCTTCGTTTTGCAGGTCAACGACCCCCGGTTGGTCCACTTTTCCTATCAAAGGTATCTGGAGAACAGGCTTCGGGCCAACTTCGGTTTCCGTGGCTCTCCCTTGCAGGTGATCTTTACCAGGCCCGCGGGCAGAGGGAAAACAGCAAGAACAAGGACGGTGAGGACTTGATGGTCGCCAGGTTTGTTGCTGCGGTGATTGCTGCCTATCTTCTCGGGTCTATTCCGTTTGGCTTGATAATAGGCAGGCTGAGGAGCGGTGTCGACATCAGGCAGCATGGGAGTGGCAAGACTGGTGCTACCAACGTAATGCGAACCGTGGGCTTCAAGCTTGGCTGCTTGACCATGCTACTCGATGGGGTCAAAGCTGGGGGTGCGGTCTTGTTAGCTGCATTGATTGTGGATGGTGGTTCTCTTGTCATCGGCAGCATGTCTCTCGACTGGCAGGTGGCCCAGGTACTGGCCGGGATGGCAGCAATAGTGGGCCACAACTGGCCTGTCTTCGCTAGATTCAGGGGTGGCAGAGGCGTAGCTGTCTTTTTCGGCACGCTATTTGCTATCTATCCTCCAGCGGGCCTGCTGGGCGTCGAAGTCCTGGCCATATTGGCGTTGCGTAGCCGGCACATGTCGTTGGGCTCCGTAGCCGGGATCATAGCTGCACTGTGCCTGCTGCTGCCCTTGACCGTGTGCTATGGTTTCCCCCTCATCTATTTCGCCTACTGCTTTGTGGTAGCGGTCTTGGTTGTCTATCAGCACCGCGACAACATAAGGCGACTGCGGCAGGGCGTGGAACGCCAACTGTGGTGAGAAGGGAAAGAGCAAGATAGCCTGAAACGATGCCTAGAGCTACTATCATAGGCAATACCACCTGGGGTAACACCTTGGCTGCCTTGCTGAGCGACGCAGAGGTGACGGTGAAGCTGTGGGCGCGCAACGCATCCGAGGCCGAGCAGGTAAACCAAGAGACGTATGGCTATTCCTCCACCAGTTGCATCGGGGAAGCCATAGAAGGGTCTGACCTGGTGATCTGGGCCGTTCCCTCGCAAAGACTAAGGCAGAACGTGGTTCACGCCCGAGAGCATCTAACAGCCTCAATGCTGCTGATGAGTGCTGCCAAGGGATTGGAAATGGACAGCGGCAAGAGGATGTCTGAAGTGCTAGGAGAGGAGATCGCCTCTGCTCTCAGGCCGCATATCTGTGTGCTCTCCGGCCCCAATCTGGCTGCTGAGATCTCTCAGGGCCTGACTGCTGCTTCGGTAGTTGCTGCCGGGCAGATAGCCGTTGCTGAGAGAGCACGAGAGTTGATGGGGTCCCCCAGGTTTCTACTGTCTGCCACGGATGATGTTATCGGCGTGGAGATGGCTGGAGCTCTAAAGAATATTGTTGCCTTGGGCGCGGGAATGATGGACGGGCTTGGTCTGGGTGAGAATGCCAAGGCTGCCTTCGTGACCTGGAGCTGGGCTGAGATTGTTTCGCTGGGCGTAGCCCTGGGGGCTAGGGCCAGCACCTTCTATGGCCTGGCAGGTATGGGTGACCTGGTGGCTACCTGTGCGGGCAACCTGAGCCGCAACCACTACCTTGGCTATGAAGTGGCCAAAGGTAGGTCTCTGGAGGAGGTCAGCGCTTCCATGTCCCAGGTTGTCGAGGGGGTTGGCACCACCATGGCAGTCCACCAGCTAGCCCAGAGGTCTAACCTGAAGGCACCTATTGCGGATCTCATCTACCGGGTTCTCTTCGAGAATTTGCCTGTGCCCCGCACATTGGCTGATTTCCGTGAACTGATAGAGGTGTCGTAGCAAGCCTCCCGGGCGCGCCAGAATACTCCAGGCATCCGGCAAGGTTCAGCGGCACCTGTTGCTGTGTCTCACTGGGCTGCGTGCTCGGAGTTCGGCTCACTGCGGCGAGAAGGGCGTCCTAAGGCAGTTTCTCCTGAGGCAGGGTCCTGGCCAGCTCTTCGAAGAGGCGTTGTTGCTTCCCATCCAGGTGTTGTGGCGTGACTACCACGGCTCTAATGAGCTGGTCTCCTTTTCCTCTGCCCTCTAGCTCTGGCACTCCCTTGCCCTTGAGATGGAACAGCTTCCCGTTCTGGGTACCCGGCGGGATCCGGAGGCTGGTCTTTCCAACCAGGGTTGGTATCTCTATCTCATCGCCCACTGCAGCCTGGGCAAAATTGATGGGCAGGTCGTAGAGGATATCCAGTCCGTCTCTGCGGAACAGCTTGTGTGGCTTGACTGAAAGGTCAAGGTAGAGGTCTCCAGGCGCGCCTCCGTACATGCCGACACTACCCTCATTATCGAGGCGCAATCGATATCCGTCATCCACGCCGGCAGGGATGTCCGCCGTCAGTTTGCGCTTTGCCCTTGTCCTTCCCTTTCCGCGACATTCAGGGCAAGGCCGGGCTATCACCGTGCCGGCACCTTCGCAGCGAGGGCAGGTGGTAACGTGGCTGAAACGGCCAAAGATGCTTTGCTGAACCTTTCTCACCTGTCCTGTGCCGCGGCACTCAGGGCAGGTCTGGGGATTTGCCCCCTGCTCACAGCCTATTCCGTGGCAAACGGGGCAGTTCTCGATGCGTTGAACCTCGATTTCTTTCTGGCAGCCGAACACAGCTTCCTCGAAAGAAAGGGTCACGTGAGTCCTCAGGCTATCCCCTTTCTGTGGAGCGCGTTGGGCAGTCCTGGCAAACGGGCTTCCACCAAAAAAGGATTCGAAGATCTCTCCCAGACCGCCAAAGCCGAAATCGGCAAAGCCTCCTTGCCCCTCGGCTATCCGACCATATCGGTCGTAACTGAGCTTCTTCTCGGGGTCGGAAAGCACCTGGTAAGCTTCGTTTATTTCTTTGAATTTGTCTTCCGCCTCTGGATTCCTGTTGCGGTCGGGATGATACTGGAAAGCCAGCTTGCGAAATGCTCTCTTGATTTCCTCTTCACTCGCGTGTCGAGGTAACCCCAGCACTTCATAGTAGTCTCGTTTTACTGCCATCTGATCAAGCCTCAAACCAATTAGTGTAGACCTCCAGCTACCGTCTTGGCAAATCTCGTTCGTAGTGCTTTCTCATGACCGTTCAAATGCCTGAGCTTCAGCAAGGTGATATAATCGCCTCGCGGTGAAACAGAAGATCGCAGAGGCCCTGCGCAACTACAAGAAGAGGAGAATCACTGACGAAAGCCTGACCCCCTCGGCGGTACTCATTCCTCTGTTCATTGACGAAGGGGAAGAATGCCACGTCTTGCTTGCCGAGAGGAGCCGCGAGGTGGGTTCGCACAAGGGACAGGTCTGTTTTCCCGGGGGGACTAGCCAGGCAGGTGATGCTGGCCTTCTCCAGACTGCGCTCAGGGAGGCTGAAGAGGAGATAGGGTTAGGAGTCCAGGACGTGGAGGTTGTAGGTGAACTTGATGACGATGCAGTTGTCACCACGGGCTATGTCATCTCACCTTTTGTGGGGTTTGTACCTTGCCCTTACCCTTTCAAGGTGAACAAGAAGGAAATCGAGCAGATCTTCTCTGTCCCACTGTCAGTGTTGAGGGACGAAGCCAATCTCCGGCTAGATTACCACACTGTCGGAGACCGGACTTTCTTTGGCTACTGCTATGAACATGAAGGACATGTCATCTGGGGTGCTACAGCCAGAATTCTAAAACGATTCACCGAATTGCTGACGCCTGAGAGTGGGGCGCCGTCGTAGTCATTTCTTCTCTTTGGCTACTACCTTGATTGTCTTAGGCTTGGTCTCTTCAGCCTTGGGTATGGTCAGGGTTAGGGTACCGTTCTCCAGAGTGGCCTCAGCCTTGTCCGTTTGAAGTCCGAAGGGAAGGGTGATGCTGCGTGAGAAGCTGCCGTAGCGTATCTCCCTGCACAGGTAGTCTTCCTTCTCGACTTCCTCTTGCGCTTTGCATTCTCCCTTGATGGTCAGGGTATCTCGCGTAATGTCGATGCTGATGTCGTCTGCCTTGAGTCCGGGCGCAGCCGCCTTTACCACTACCTCGTTTTCAGTCTGGTAGGCATCTATGGCTGGCACGGTTACCTCTCCAAGGGCGCTAAACAGGCGGGAGGGACGAACGATGCTATCCTCGAACAGCCTGTCAACGGCCTGCCTCAGGCTCAGCATCTCCGGGAAGGGTTGGTACTTGATTATGTCCATGCTTTGCCTCCTTTTCCGTGTTCTCTATGTCGCTGGAGCCCCACTCTCAGGCTCGACGGTATTATAATAAAATCTACAATCATTTGTCAAATTCCTTGCAGTAGGTTGACAATATTTCTTAACAAGTCGTATAATATGCTGTAGAAGCAAGCTCGAGGTGCAAGGAAATGGCTAGAGAGAGAAGTCATCAAGGACCAGGAGATAGTGGATTGGCTCGCCAGAAGTCTGAGGATATAGATGAGGCCTACCAGATTCTCTCCCGGCTGCTCAAAACAAGGCAGAGCGCGGCTTCAGATCTGGAACCCCGATATGTGATAAGCATCGCCGCCAGGATGGTGGGCATAGAGGCCCACACTCTGCGTTACTACGAGAGGTTGGGACTGGTACGGCCGGGTCGTTCGGGGGGCAATACGCGTCTTTACTCTCAGGACGATGTTGATCAGCTATGCTGTGTTAAGGCGCTAATGAATGACCTGAGGGTCAATCTGGCAGGGGTGGAGCTTGCCTTGCAGTTGATGCAGAAGATGGAAGATGCGGAGCGTCGATTTGAGGAAATGGAGGAGAGGCTCAGGAGGCTGATGGGGGATGGCATAGACTCTGACAGGGAATGGAAGGAGGAATAGGACCATGATGTCGGAGAAGTTCACCGAACAAGCACAGGCGGTTCTGGCGGCGTCACAGGACATAGTGCGACGCTACCGTCACAGTCAGTGGGACGTGGAGCACATCTTGCTGGCTTTGCTGGAGCAGGAAAAGGGGGTAACTCAGGACATATTGCGGGAACTCGATGTGGACGTCGAGGCTCCGAAAGGGCGGGTGGAGGCAGGACTACGGGGATCTCCCAAGGTGGCCTATGAGGCTACCCAGATCTCTGTCACGCCGCGGGTTGCCCGCGTCCTGGAGAATGCTCGCCAGGAAGCCGACAGGCTGAAGGATGAATTCATCAGCTCCGAGCATCTGCTCATTGCCATTGCTGGTGAGGGGGGAGGAGAGGCCAGCGCGATTCTGTCTGAGTTTGGCATCAACCAGGAGAAGATCTATGGGGCTCTGCAGAAGATCCGCGGCGGCCATCGGGTTACCGACCAGCACGCTGAGAGCAAGTATCGTTCCCTGGAAAAATATGGATATGACCTCACGGAGATGGCTCGCCAGGGCAAGCTGGACCCTGTAATTGGCAGGGACGAGGAGATCAAGCGCACGATACAGGTGCTCTCCCGGCGCACCAAGAACAATCCGGTGCTTGTTGGCGATGCTGGTGTGGGCAAGACGGCTATTGCCGAAGGGTTAGCCCAGAAAATTGTAGCTGATGATGTCCCTGGTTCTCTCAAGGGCAAGAGAGTAGTGGCTCTTGATATGGGAGCTCTGGTGGCCGGTAGCAAGTTCAGGGGCGAGTTTGAGGAAAGGCTGAAGGCCGTTCTGGACGAGATTCGTCAGGCGAAGGGAGAGATCGTCCTGTTTGTCGATGAACTCCATGTCGTGGTAGGTGCCGGGGGAGCTGAGGGTGCAATTGATGCCAGCAATATGCTGAAACCGGCGCTGGCTCGCGGTGAACTTCAATGCATTGGGGCAACTACGCTTGACGAGTATCGTAAGTTCATTGAGAAGGATAAGGCCCTGGAGAGACGGTTCCAGCCCGTCTTTGTTGGTGAGCCCAGTGTGGAAGCGACCGTGGAGATGCTGAAAGGGCTTCGCCCCAGGTATGAAGCCCATCACAAGACAGTCAAGATCGACGATTCGGCTCTGGTAGCCGCCGCGAAGCTATCACAAAGGTACGTCTCCGACAGGTTCTTGCCTGACAAGGCAGTCGATCTAATAGACGAGGCAGCAAGCAAGCTGCGCATTGATATGGAGAGTGCCCCGGCTGAAGTCAAGGAATTGGATCAAAGGGTGAAACAACTGCGTGATGAGGAGGAAGCAGCTTCACAGAGGCAGGATTACCAGAAGGCTGCTGAGCTCAAGATGGAGGGGCTGAGGTTAGAGCAGGAATACAATGATGCTAAGTTCAGGTGGCAGCAGGAAAAGAGAATCGATGGGGTGGTGGATGAGGAGGACATTGCCCAGTTGATTTCCCAGTGGACGGGGGTACCGGTGTCTCGAATGCTTGAGGCTGAAATCGAAAAGCTGGTTCATATGGAGGAGAAGATCCACGAAAGGATAGTGGATCAGGAAGAGGCAGTTGCGACCATCTCTGAGGCTATACGGCGGAGTCGGGCAGGGCTCAAGGACCCCAAGCGCCCTATCGGTAGCTTCATCTTCCTCGGTCCCACTGGCGTGGGCAAGACGGAAGTGGCACGGGCCTTGGCGCAGTTCCTGTTCGATGATGAAAATGCCATGGTGAGGCTGGACATGTCTGAGTATATGGAGAAGCACACCGTGTCGCGTCTCATCGGAGCGCCACCCGGCTATGTGGGATATGATGAGGGAGGCCAGTTGACTGAAGCAGTTCGGCGGCGCCCTTTCCGGGTTATCCTGCTGGACGAGGTGGAGAAGGCTCACCCCGATGTGTTCAACATACTGCTGCAACTGCTGGAAGATGGCAGGCTTACTGATGGCCATGGCAGGACAGTGGATTTCAAGAACGTGGTGGTGATCATGACCAGCAACCTCGGCACAGAGGAGTTTCAGCGGGAGGGCATTGGCTTCGGCAACAGGGATGAGGTCGGTGAGGAGAAGATGAAGAAGAATGTAGAGAGCGCCTTGAAACGCACCTTCCGGCCTGAATTGCTCAATCGGATAGACGACGTCATTATCTTTCATCCTCTAACCGAAGAACACTTGAAGAGCATCGTTGACCTGCTCATCCGGGATACGGAGCAGAGGCTGGCCGAGCGTGGCATCAAGGTTGAGGTCAGCGACGAGGCCAGGGCCTGGCTGGCGAAGGCTGGCTACGACCCGGTGTATGGAGCTCGCCCTCTGCGCCGGGCCATCGAGAAACACGTGGATAATCCCCTGTCAACGAAGATACTACAGAGTGAGTTCAAGGAAGGAGATATGGTGCGCATTGGGGTGCAAGATGATGGTTTGGTCTTCAGCATTGCGGCATCTGGTGATGCGAAGGCGTAGATGCTGCCTTGGGTGGTGCAGTTTTGCTGTATAATGGGCGGTTGTGAAAGGAAAACTGACCGGAAGAGAAGCCCTCATAGGGGGTTTCTCTTTGACGGCTACCATAGTCCTGTGTATCCTCATTATCCAGCATCGTATCTACCTGGACCAGATAGCAAACTGGGGTTATCTGGGTTGCTTCCTGGTTAACTTGTTCTCCAGCGGGACCTTTGTTGTGCCCGGTCTCGGCATGGCGGTCACATTCACCTTGGGTGGTGTGTTGAATCCGGCCATAGTCGGTGCCGTGGCAGGGATTGGCGAAGCCACAGGTGCTGTTGGTGCCTACTTGACTGGCTATGGTGGCACAGGTCTTTTCCATGGCAGGAATGACGCTCTCTATGACCGATTCGGCGAGGTATTGCAGCGCCACGGCTCCAAAGCTGTCTTACTGATGGCAGCGATCATCAACCCTCTCTATTACCCCTTTGCTGTATTCATGGGTGTGCTTCGCTTCGGGCTGGGCAGGTTTTTCCTAATGACCTGGGCGGGCAGAACGGTGAAGAACATGCTTCTGGCTTACCTGGGTTACTTCGGCTTGCGGTCCGTATTGCAGTGGCTGGGGCTGACCTTCTAGCTTGAAATTGCCTGGCTCAGGTGCTACAGTGTGCTTCACAGGTGGGGCTGTAGCTCAATCGGGAGAGCGTTTGACTGGCAGTCAAAAGGTAGTGGGTTCGAATCCCATCAGCTCCACATCCGCTTCAAGGATACTGACTGAGGCTTCCGGGCCGAGGAGAGCTTCGTGAAGGTTCGTTTCTCATCCTCTTGCCAGCAAGTACTCTTCCTCACCCTACTCTCTGCCTGCTACTCCGTTCCTCACTAATCGAGCGCAGGTCGTATTTGCCGGTGCCTGCACAATGTCACGTTTTACCGCACAACCAATGGCGTTGTGGAGGGAAAGAATAACCGCATTAGAACGATGAAGAGGATGGCTTATGGTTACCGCAACATGGATAAGGCCCGA
>Ga0315537_1000754_pt1 | contig 25800 bp, 27 predicted proteins | sample SalMarSW160270MG_FD_203091 | JGI IMG/M metagenome (GOLD analysis project Ga0315537, IMG submission 203091) | Salt marsh sediment microbial communities from the Plum Island Ecosystem LTER, Massachusetts, United States - Salt Marsh Sediment SW1602-70 ...
CTCAATTTTCGAAAGCCAAAGTGAAAAGAAAAACAAGAGGATGAGAAGAGCCTACACAGGATGATCCACCGCAGAAGAAAAAAGTCAGTTTTATCGTTTATTATGGGGGGATGGCCCTGGGGTTGGGTTAGAAAATGAAGCAGGATAAAGTCACGACGCAGAGTAATAGGGAACATTTGAAAAAGCTCATCGAGAGGAGCACCCAGGATCTTCATCATCGAGTAGATATGCAACAACATGTGCTGCTCAGCATCCTGGGACAGATCAAAGATGGGTGCCCTGTTGACCTCTGCGTACTGGTGAATTGCCCGTATAGAAAGTTGCTGCGCCAGGTCCTCGCGGAGACCATAGAGGTTTTGGAGGAGACAAAGAAGGCATTTAAATCGAAAAAGCTGGAGAGTCTGCGAAAGAAGCTCACAGTGGCGCTAATGGACATAGCATGAAATTATCTTAGGAACGTCTTACGGCCCCTGAATCGGTCAGGGGAAGTGAAGGCGTAACTTGATGGCCCTACAACTAGGGTATCAGGTTACGCCTTTTTATTTTCAGAAATCGATAAAAAAAGGAGGTTTATGCTATGAGGAAAGGTTTTTTAATCTTATTTGCGGCTGTGTTGTTTGCCGGTGTTCCGCTCTTTACGGCGAACGCCCAGGAAGATCTGTTAAGGGAATTAGAGGTATTAAAAAAACGGGTGCAACAATTGGAGGGAAAACTCAAAGAACAGGAGCAGAGGGCCGCCGAGTCCGAGGAGGCACAAAATGAACATAGAAAGGCGCTTTCCGCCATCGTGGAGGCCCTCAAGGGTATCGAGATTGGGTTTTCGTCCACGGGTGTAGTCCAGGGGAGTGTGGGGACTCACACAAACGAAGGCATACCAAGTGAGCGGGACCGTGGCGATCGGGTGGATGGCTCTGTATCCGCTGACCTGGAGATCAGCAAGCGGATCGGCAAACATGGACTTGCCACCGTTATCCTCGCCGGTGCCTATGGTGATGGACTCGATCCCCGAATCCCCAGTTGGTGGGGAATAAACGGTGACGCCGAGGGAGAACAGACGGTCTATCTCAAGGAACTCTGGTATGAGCATGAACTCTTCGATGGAAGGCTTTGCTTCACCCTGGGGAAAGTGGATCTCAGCGCCTATATAGACACCAACGAGCTGGCAAACGATGAGAACACACAGTTCCTCTCCCCTGGGTTTGTTCACTCTGCCGCCATAGCGTTTCCCGATGACAATGGGCCTGGGGTGAGGGTTCAGCTCATCCCCCTGGAGCTTGTAGATATCTCCTTTGGCTGGGGTGAGGGGGATGCAGACTGGAATGATCTGGGGCAGAGGTCCTTCTTCATTGGAGAGGTAGGGCTTCATCCAACGCTGGGGGGGCTTCAGGGAAATTATCGCCTCTATGGTTGGTACAGACGGCATCATCGGGACGAGGGGTTTGTGAGTTGGGACGATCAGATAAGCGGCGACAGCGACAGCCAAAATGGTTGGGGTCTCGGGGTCAGCCTCGATCAGGCCGTAACCCCCACTGTCACCCTCTTTGGCCGTGTCGGGTATCAAGACCAAGCAGTCTATGAGTTCGAATGGGCCTGGAGCGTGGGCGCTGAGGTAAAGGGTGGCTATTGGGGCAGGCACAATGATGCCTTCGGTATTGCATATGGTATGGCCATGATCAGTGATGACTACCAAGATTTTAAAAGGATTGTAGATGCTGATCCCTGGTTCACAAAAGATGAGTCCCACCTGGAGCTTTACTACCGCTTTCAGTTAGATGACCATATCTCCATCTCACCTGATCTTCAGGTTCTTTGGAACGCCCAGGGGGATGAGAGATTCGATCCGGTAACGATCATAGGAATACGGGGCACCTTGGAGTTTTAGAAAAAAATATTTCCTTTCTCTGAGGACGGGCAAGGCTTACTGGACTTGACCTGCCCGATGATGGAATGTAAATGAGGCGAATCAATGGGTGATTGTATATCTAAATGGTGGGCATTGTTTCTTTTCATAGCTGGCTGAAGAAAAGCAGAGAGCCGATTATGGTGATCGCAAAGGCCCCAATGAGGGAAAGTGCTGCAGATGAGAGGGCAAAAATTTTTTGACTTCGGACGGTGACACGAAAGATAGTATTGCGTGAAGCAATGGAAAACAGGGCAAAAAAAGTGGTGGTTAACCCCATTCCCAAGGCGATGCACACCATAGCGATCAATCCTGGGATGAGAATATCCAGTGTGATGGTAAAGAGGAGAATCAATGCCGCGCCGGGGCACGGTACCAAACCTGTGGCTAAGGCCACGAGGGCCAAATGTCTAAAATCGGTTTCAGCCGTCTTGTACTGCTGCACATTAGTCAATGTACCTGTTTTTAACTCATGCACCCTATACAGGACAAGAAAAAGGCCGAGCACCATCAGGAAAGCATAACTTATCTTCTCCAGTATCCCTCGAACATCTTCAAATGAAGTCAGACCGGCGGTCTTAAGGGCGACATAGAAACCCAGAACAATGACAACGGCTGAAAAGACATGGACAAACGTAATCAAATTCCCCATGAGCACCCCATGAACGTATCTTCCAGGACGACTGAGAAAATATGAAAAAACAATGGATTTACCATGCCCGGGACCGAGGGCATGAATAACACCGTAGACAAAAGAAAGGATCAAAAACAATAGAAATGAGTGGCCCCACGGGTTTTCACTTATATCCCGGCTCACCTGGGTTAAATGCCCTCTCAATTTTTTCTGCCATACAGAGAGCATGGAAAAAACTGTTTGAAGCAACCGGGGACAACTGTTCTCCTTTTTTTCTTTTTGTTCCTCCTGCCTATTAGTGATCTCCTCTTCTGTCTTTTGTTCATCCTGCCCGCCTGAGAAAAAGGGGTTTTGGGCGGCGAGCACGGGACTGCTGAGCAAAACACAAAAAAGGAGCGATAGTGCAATGATCCTAGTCATTGTTCCGCTTGAACTTAATCGTGACGCCATCTGGTATGATTTGACCATAGTAAAAGGAAAATTCCTTTATGCGTTTGATATCATACGCCACTACAAAGGCACTGCCCCTTTCACATGAAAGTGAATCAGGCACGAGGGCCACATCAGTATAATACGTCTCATCAAACACGGAAACGGTAACCTGTTTAACCTGATCACCAGCGACGACATGACAGGGGATAAAAAACGTGTATAGCAATCTATTATCGTGAATCCCAGCCGAAAACTCCGTCACATAGTTGACATCAAATATGTTCCCATCAATCAAGATATGCGTAAAATAACCATAATTACGTAAATTGTTAAAGGCCCCTTTTTTGATCTCCCCAATCTCATGTACATCCAAAACGTGATCCTTGTTTTTGTCAAAATTACTCAGCATAGTGCTGGAAAACATCTCATCGAAGATCCACCGCTGACGAAATCCTGCGAGCCCCTTCTCATCGAAGACAATGGTCAACTCGGCATCGACAAAAACATGGGGATGAGAGAATCCCGTATGGCTGAAACATACGACAATAATAGCAACGACCAAAAAGAGACGAGTCTTCATCATCGGATACCTGAATATCGAATACGAGATTAAGCCGATAAGGTGCTGTGAAGGTGGTCAACCCGCAGACCAATCGCCGGTATCTATAGTTCACTCTTCAAAAATGCGCAGAAATAAAGACGATACATCCGTAACAGCTACAAGTATGATTTCATACCAACGAAATGCCGCCGGTAATATTTTTTTGAAAGCGAATCAATGCGTATCTTCTTACCCCATCCTGGTGCATGGATGATGTTATTCTCACCAAGATAGATCCCCACGTGAGATACCTCTCCACTGCCGGTAGTAGCAAAAAAGACGAGATCACCTTTTGATAATTGATCACGATTGATCGGCATACCGACCTTCCATTGTGCCTTCGACGATCGCGGCATGTTGAGCCCGTTGAGCTGATATACCGTCATCGAAAATCCACTACAATCAAACCCGCGTACGGGTGATGCACCGCCCCACCGATACGGCACATCAAGAAAACTCTTTGCTGTCCTGACGATCTCACTCCTCAGATACGGCCTTCCGGGTTTGTTGTCGTGGGGATAGTCTTGCGGACCGACAATAAAATATTCATCAATGATACCCAAGACATGAAGGTCTTCGGCGTTCTTTCGGGCGATCTCTTTGGATGCAAAATTCCCGAACCGAACCTTGTAGAGTCCTTCTCGGTGAATAAAGTAATAGGCATTCAAACCTTGTTTTTCTAAGGTTTCAGACAGCCGAACAGCATTGGAGAGATTTGAAAATGCCCCCACCTGGACCGTATACCCCATCGGTGCAAGAGCTGTTGGGGGAACCACAGGCTGAGTTTCAGGAGCAACGCTCACCCTTTTTCCACAACCCGCGGCCAAAATCAATACAAGCAAACAGACAACAACAGGCTTCAATGCGCAATCAGTATTGATTCGTACCCCCCTTGTTATCATCGTTGCCCATCAGTGTACATCATCTGACACGATACCCTTGCGTTATCCCGAGCTGTGCTACATCGCCGCATCTATTGTCCAGAGCACCCTTTATTCAGCACTTGCATCTGAGCGCTGAACTCTTTCACCAGTTCATTCACCTTCTGGTCTTCTCGGAATCTGGACGAGAGCATGATGAGCTCATTGCGATAGCTATTTTCTTGCCTTAATTCCTCAAGCTCTGCTTCCATCCTTTGCTTTACCTCTGCTGATGTCACGCCTTTGGTTTTGCCCCCCTCCACGGCCAGTTCTCTCTCCAGTTGAATGATCCTGGCCTCATCGACAAAGGGAGCGGCGGGATCCCTGAGGAAAAGTGTCAGCACCCCCAGATACCTGCCGTAGGCATAATTGCTTACCACAATAGTCTGCCCCACCTGCAGGGGCCTTCTCAACCCTGACGGATTGTCCCCAGCCACAGCGATCTTTATCCCCGGCACCTGGGAAAGCAGGGTCCTGAGCTCTTGCAACGGCATGGCTGCCAGGAGAATAATAATATCAGCCTTGCCCTGCAACTCCTCAACCACCTGTCTGCCCCTACTCACCGGATCCAACACCTTCCAGTCTCGGTTTTGGGCCTTTGCAGATGGATTGGCGCTCATGAGGCTGAAGATCCCCCACCTCAGTCCCCCTGCGTTCTTGATCACAGAGGGGTCGGATACCCGACGGCCATACTTTTTGACTATATTGACGGAGACAAAGGGAAAGTCAGCTTTCTTTTTCAATTTTGCGAATGCCTTGGCACCCAGTCTGAGATCATCGTGCCCGATCCCCACTGCGTCACACCCCATGAGGTTGCAGGCCTCGACTATCAATTGGGCGCTCAGCACAGCTTCCTTTTGCTGGGTGGAGGGCAAAGAAGGATCTACTTTCTTAGAGAAGAGGAGATTCCCCGCATCAAGGACAAGGACATTCTTGCCTGTTCCATTTAGATCCTGAATCGCAGCTGCCCTTCTGGCAAGACCGCCAGACCTGGACGCCCCTCACCCGGCAGGGTAGATCTGACCATTGATGTTGTTGCTGTAGACGATGGTGACATCTCTATCCTGGGCCCACGCGTAGGGGGTGACCATGGTGACGCAGAGAAAGAGAAAAAAAGCGATCCTTGACACTCCTGTAACCATTGCTATCCCTCCCATGTAAGGTTTCTGTAATACTGAATTATAAAGGACAGATAGGAGAGAAACAAGAAGAAACTACGCCGGAAGTTCAGGGAATACAAGTGGTAAGTTAAGAAAAAGAAGGGGGGAATTCTCCCACCTTCTTTTTCTTTAGCTTGTTCGTTTCTACCCAGTTAATATTACTCCACTGGGTAACCTGCTTTCAGCCAGGCCTGCCAGCCACCCTCAACGCTCTCGACGTTCTTATACCCCAACTCCTGCAGGGTGCTGCATGCCAGACAGGACCTGCCGCCGGTCTTGCAGTAAGCGATGATGTGGGCGTCTTTATTGGGTATTGAACTGGCAACTTTGAACTCCAGCAGCCCCCGGGGGATGTTTATGGCCTTGGGTATATGTCCCTTTCCGAACTCATCAGGCTCTCGCACATCCAGGATAAATAAAGGGGCACCGGAATCTATCTTCTCCTTCGCCTCGGCCGGTGAGATCTCACAGACCTTCCCCTTTGCTTCATTAACGAGGTCTGTTGCGGTCTTGTCCGCGGCTACTGGGGTGGTGCAAGAGGCGGAGAGTGCCAAGGCAGCGACCATCGCAATCACCCACAAGCCCTTCATTAAACGGAATTCTTTCATCGCGTTCACCTCCTTTCCGTATAAAAGTTATTTAATTTCCTCGGCCACGCACTGTTACGGAATAGCATCGTTCGGTACGATGACTCCCTTATTGGCCGCTCGCTCCTCAGGGACTACGTCTGCTTCCAGTAAAAAGAGTTCCTTTTTCCCATGACACGATTTACAGCTCTCGTTCTGAGGGGTCTTCAGCTGGATGTTGTGAGGAGTGGCCGGCTTCCATGTGGGTAACGCATCGAAATTGTTCAACCCATCCTTAACGTAGAATTCAAAAGTCTCTGTGCTTACCGGAACATGGCGTAGGGTAACAAATTTATAAGGCCTGCTCTCGCTGGGATGCGGGTTAAGCCCGATTTTAAAGGCCATTTCGGTCTTGTCCGTCTTGAAGTAGGCAAGTCCTTTGGCGTCCTTTCCAACGTGGCAGCTGTAGCAGTTTTTATAGGCCACCGAATGGCACGAGTGACAGCTTACCTTGTTATAGTGTGTTTTATGGGTTTTGGTCTTGGAATTGGGGCTTGCGGCATCATCATGGCAATCCTCACAACGGGGGCCATTTTCCACATCGTAGCGAGAAGTATAATCCTTTCCCATCCCGTGCATCTCATCGCCCGTGTGACAAGCAATACACTTCATTCCCTTCTTGCTATAGTGGACATCACCTGGTAATCCTTTGTTCTTGCCCAGGTATTCCATTTCCACCCGGCTGCCGTGGCAGGAGGTACAGTTGGTGTCCATGGGGGGGGTCTTGAGGAAGCGATGCCCTTGTACAAAACCACCCTCTACCGAGTCAGGACGGGAGACATGACACTGGCCACAGCTGCTGTGACACGTGAAGCAGTGTGTATCCATTGCCTTGAAGACTTTAGTTCGCGTCCCCTGGTCGGTGCTTGACCGCATGCCGATGATGTGCTTGTATGGATTGAGGGATACATGGAGGCTGGTCTTATTATTGGCGACGATCTCCTCATGGCACTCGCCGCATGTCTTGGATGGATCGGGATACGTGGGGTCAGGGACCAGACCTTTGTGAGCGACCTGCATGGTAGAAGCCTTGGGATTCCCCCCGTGGCATTGCTCGCAGGCGATCTCCGCATGGGGATCTTCCTCGAGGAACGAATCGTCGATGAGTACCTGTTCATATGGCTCCAACGGAGCCACCGCTCCCCCTCACCCCTCACCTTCGCTCTCCGCCGACTCCTGCGGAGGGCTCTTGGCTGCAATCTCCCTGGTGATATTCACCAGTTCCTTAACCGAGGTGTGACAGGAAATACACGTGCTTTCTTCTTGAGACTGAGCGGTATGAGGGATGCCCCAGAGGAGAAAATATCCCAATAAAATGATGGACACTACCCACACATACCAGATCTTTTTACTCTGTGCCCACAACATTTTTAGCTCCTTTCCTTCAATTGTACCGTGATCTCGACCTTATGAGGAATAATCTCTACTCTTTTTTTTATCACTTCTCCTTGTCTACCACTGCCCTTTGGGGAAAACTGAACCATTCCTCGTGTATATCGACTACTTCGGCACCTCAGGAAAAAAGTTCTACAAAATATGGCCTTGCGGCATAACTGCCTTTCTCAAGGCCATATTGAGGGGAAATATTAAGTTTGTATCATACTAGTCTTTCATAAGTCAAGGTGTCAAATGAAATATTTTTATTGACTTATAAAAATATTTCATAGGTTCTCTTGAAAACAAACCCTTAGCCCCATGCCTGTCTCCTGACAAACTCCAAGAAATTCTTGGTCTTCAAAGAGGGTATCTTCTGCTTTCGATACACCAGATAAAATGTATGCTTCAGCTCTCCCTCCTGTAATTGTAAAGCCTTTAGCTCCCCCACCTCCAGCTCCCGCTCAATGGCCTTGCGTGGCAAGAAGGAAACCCCCACCCCATTTTTTACCATCATTTTAATGACTTCATCGCTCCCCGATACTGTAATGATTTGAAACTTCCGCAAGTTCATACCATTTTGGGAGACTATCTCTTCGAATCGGACCCGCGTCCCCACCCCCTCCTCACGCAACAAAAGCTTCATTCCGGTCAAATCCTTCAAAGTAACCGTTCCTCCATCGATGCTCACATAGTCTGGTGAGGAGACCAAAAACAAGGTATGTTCGAAAAGCTCTTCTACTGCCAAGTCCCTGTGAGCCGCCTTATCGCCGATCAACCCCACATCAATAGTTCCCTTCAGCAGATTATCGATTACCGAAGGACAATTACCGATTTCAATGCTGAAGCTAACCTCCGGGTGTGCCTCACAGAAGTCTTTAACCAAATCGGGCATAAGATGCCCCCCCACCATAGTGCAGGCACCAATGACCAACTCTCCCTTTAACCTGCCGGTACAGTTCTCTATCTCTTGCCTCAGTTCATCATCTAATTTGGAGAACCTCTTGGCATACGTGTACAAGATCTGACCGGCTGGGGTAAGAAGGACGGTATTGCTCTCCCTCTTGAACAAGGGAGTAGCGAAGTAGCCCTCCAGATTTTTGACCTGGTGGGTCACCGCGGGCTGCGTCATATAGAGGGATCTGGCTGCCTCAGAGAAGCTCTTCTTTTCGGCAACCATCACAAATATCCTCAAACCAAATAGATTTATGTCCACATCAAACCACCTGTCCTGAGAATAATCCCCTATAATCAGCCATCACTGTTTGCGCTCCCCCTCACCCATATACATATTTCGTTTCCTGCTGATGCGTCCTTCTTGGGGGAGCTTGCCCACTGAAATAAGGCTCTCAAAGACCATGAGGCTGCAAGGATTTTCACGGTATCATGTGCCGTGAAGAGACTGCACGGCACATCCTATCGCAATGCCGACGAAAAGGCAACGTACACCCTCTCCGGGTGGGCATAGATGGTAAAACGATTCTCACGGGCAAAGCCGATGAGGGTCACCCCCAAGCGCTCTGCCGCCTCAATCCCACGATCAATGACTGCAGCCTTGGATACGACAATGGGAATTTTCGCCCGCGCTGCCTTCAAAACCATCCCTTCTGGTTGCCTGCCACTGCAACCCAAGATGGTCTGCGTTAAAGGAATATGATGTAAAAAAGCATACCCAACAACCTTGTCAACGGTGTTCCACCGCCCGATATCCTCTGCCACCTTGATCACCTTACCCCTCTGATCAAACAGTACGGAGCAATGTATCCCCCCTGTCTTCCTCCAGCTCTCAGACTGCTCGGGAATCTGTTGGGCGCACTGTATTATCAGGGCAGAAGTGACTTGCAATGTGGAGGAAACCAACGGGATCTTTCTCCATTCCCGCCTCCCATATAATACGTTTCGGTGCGCCTCCTTCAATGGAATACTCTTTTTGTTAGACGTTCTGATGATGATTTTATTCCCGTGTCGTTCTACTCCCTGCACTTCCTCCGGCTCCACAACCCCCTCAGTTACCACGTAGCCCAGGGCATGGGCCTCAAGGTCCGTAGGAGAAACCACGATGGTATCCACCAGCGTATCGTTGATGTAGAGGTCGTATGAATCCTCCGAGGCGACCCAATCTTCAATCTCTTTCGCCTTTCCGTCCTGTACCAAGATCGCAGAACGCTTCTTAAGCAGTCCCAATCGTGTCTCCCTCAGGTAGCGACACTGGGCCCCAGGGAGTGGGGGCAGACCTTCGGTATCCCTTCTCTACAGCTAGAATGTCGAGGTGAATAGTGATGATATCCTCGAGATCAAGGTAAGGCTCGTAATCCAGCTTGCGGGCATCCACCGTCTTGATATATCCCTTGCAGTGATCGCATAGATCCACCCGATAGGCCTCCTCCTCTTCGGCGTAGAGGTAGTGCAGCGAGTCCATTGCCTTGTTGTTGCACGAGGGGCAGGCTAGCCGCTCCCAGCGCCACTGACAACCGCAAAACGAGCACTGCAGATACCGCTTGCCTCCTTCATCCCTCAACTGGGCCATCTGAGGGGGTGAACCACAAAGGGGACACTCCCCCTGCAGCCATGCTTCCAGGTCGAGGGAACCCTGTAACTGTTCCATGTGGGCTTCGAGACACGGCCTGACACTGGCTTGGACTAAAAAAGCGAGGATGTCCTTGTCTAAACCACATCGCTCAGCCTCATGGCGGAGATGGAGCGCATCGTAATGCCGGGTGAGCAGTACTCTCAGGTCCAACTCACCTGCTTCAGCCACCTCGGTGATTCTCGGGATCTCATCCCCCATCTTCATGGTTGCCCTTTGTCCGACAGCTCTCATGAGGGTATAAAAGAGTCTTTGAGCTCCCTCAAGGTCTAGTGCGAATCCCTCTCTTCCCAGCAGAGGAAAGCCTTTCCCCCATCTGGATTTCACCAGTTCCTTGCTCACCTCCGGTACGGAGATCTGTAGCTGGGGACGAATCTTCACCTGTTCTTCAAAAATTCGGCCATAGAGATTGAGGATCTCCCGATAGTGCGGCCGCTCTTGCTGAAACCATGCGATCCGTTCTTTAATCTTATCCAACGATTCTATCATAGTAGATAACCTTCTCCCTATCTATACTATATCATCTCTCTGTGGAATTTCCCATGACCCTTTGTCATCCTCGAACTACATAAATCCCCCATCCCTTTTTAATAAAAGGGGAATGGGGGATCTGCATCCAATTCACTTCGAAACGAAAGGGCTTGCCCCGAGAGGAAACCCCTCAAGACAAGCCCATCCATTATAGTGCATGAAGGGTGAAAACTACCCCTGCAATCCCGTCAGACGAACCAGGGGTCTGATGAGCTTCTTCATGGCCATCAAACGTGTAATCCCCAAGGGATCGTGATTCTTGGCGAACTCATAGTACTTCTCCGAGTCATCGATGACCAGATAGATGGTGCGGACATCCTCGGCATTGAGCAGTTGGGCCTTGGGGTATTCTGCCTTCAGCTCCTTCAGACGCTTATCGGCCAGGGCGAGCATCTCGCTCCGATCGCCGAAGTTCATGGTCCCCGTAGGACAGGCCTTGACACAGGCAGGTAACATCCCGTTGGAGACGCGGTCAATGCACATCGTGCATTTGGCCATGGTCATCCCCTTAGGATCGTATCGCGGGATGTTATAGGGACAGGAGTCCTTGATCTCCTCGAAGTCCTCCGGCTTTACCTTCTGCTTCTGATTATAGAGCACCGCACCAGTCGCCGCATCTTGTGTGATTGCCTTCGTGTAACCGAGGGCCTCGGCGATCTCTTTGCACGGAGGCGCTATACAGTGACGGCACTGATCGGGGAAAAAGTACCAGCGGAGCTCCCCATCCGAGACCACCTCGGAGAAACGAACGAGCTTGTAGGTCACATAGGAGAGATCCTCAGGATTCTGAAAACTTCCCCAGTTCTTGGTTGTGGTAGCAGGGTTCTGGTTCCACTCTTTGCACGCTATCTGACAGCCGCGACAAGCGGTGCAACGGGTGGTATCGATAAAGAATGTCTTATCAGCCATAGGATCACCTCCTTTATGCCTTGCGTACGTTCACCATGAACGCCTTGGTCTCAGGTATTTTTGTGTTGGGATCACCCACCGAGGGGGTCAACAGGTTGGATGAGTCACCACCGTCCTTGGGGTGTACCCAGCCATAACACCACGGCAACCCGATCTCATGGATAGTCTGTCCCATAACCTTGAGGGGTTTGAAGCGCTTGGTCACCATCGCTACTGCCGTCACCTGGCCGCGCCCCGACTCTACGATCACCTTGTCTCCATTATTGATACCCCTCAGTCTTCCCAACTCCTCACTCATCTCGCAGAACTGCTGGGGCTGCGCCTCGAGCAACCACGGCTGCCAGCGCGTAGCCACACCGGTCTGCCAGTGTTCGGTGACCCGGTAGGTGGTACCTACAAAAGGATAGCGCGGATCGCAGGTGAAGCGCTTATCCATTTCGGTCTCAAATTGTTTCACCGTGGGGTTGATGAACTGAGAGCTCATCAGGTTGCGCTCCACCGGGCACTCCAAGGGCTCGTAGTGCTCGGGGAAGGGGCCATCCGGTCGGCCAGGACCGAAGATGTGGGCGTGGCCCTCTTCCTTCATGATGAAGGGGTACTTGGAATTGGGGTTAGGCGTCCCATCGGGATTGGCCATAGGTGGCCACCCACCGTCAGGCACATCACCAACCCACTTTTCGCCTGTCCAGCGGATCACCGGTTGCTTCGTATCCCACGGTTGACCCTTGAGGTCTACCGAGGCCCGGTTGTAGATGATCCGGCGGTTTACCGGCCAACACCACGACCACTCGAGGTAGAGCCCGATGCCGGACTCATCCTTGAGTCCCCTGCGGGCGGCCATATTCCCCTTCTCGGTGTAAGAGTTGCAATAGAGCCAGTTAGCCGAGGAGGTGGATCCGTCTGCCTGCAGGAAGGCGAATGAGGGGACAAGGGTCCCCTTCTTATAGGTGGTATCTTTAATAGTCACGTCCTGCAAGAAGTACCCGTTGATCTCCTTTGCCACCTTATGCGCGTCGAACGTGCCCCTCGTGGTGTAGTCCCACTTCAGGTTAATAATCGGCTCGGGCAGGACTCCCCCCTCTTTCCGGTAGAGTTCTTGTATCTTTGCGAAGAGTTCGACGATCATATCACCGTCAGGTTTGGCCTTTCCCGGCGGTTTGGCCGCTGCATAGCGCCACTGCATCCAGCGGCCGGAGTTGGTGATCGAGCCTTCCTTCTCCGCCGATACCGCACAGGGAAGGAAGAAGACCTCGGTCTGGACCTGCTGGGGATCCATCCCCGGGCCCTTCCAGAACGATGCGGTTTCGTTATCAAACATATTGACGTTCACCAGCCATTTCAGTTTTGCCATTCCCTCTCTGTTCTTGTTGGCGTTAGCCCCGGAGCACGCGGGGTTCTGCCCCCAGGCAAAGAACCCGGTGAATTTTCCCTTATACATCTCATCAAAGATAGTCAACCAAGAATAGTCGACTCCAACATCCACCTTGGGGAGCCACTGGTAGCCGAACTCGTTTGTCGGCCTCGCCGCATCCCCGAACATGGATTTGAGAAAGCTCACCATATACTTCGGTTCATTCTGCCACCAGTTGGCGCTCAAGGGATCATTGCTCTTGGCTCTCCTCTTGAGATAGTCATCGAGTACCAGCCAATTGGTGCTTGGGGTAGCCATGTAGCCAGGTAGAATGTGCCAGAGCAGGCAGTGGTCCGTGGAACCCTGCACGTTGGACTCACCCCTGAGGGCGTTGACACCACCTCCAGCCACCCCCATGTTACCCAACAGGAGCTGAATCATGGCCATGCTTCTGATGTTCTGGACACCAACGGTATGCTGGGTCCAACCCATGGCATACATGATCGTGCCGGCCTTGCCCTTTTTGCCGGTGGCCGCATAGGCCCTGTATATCTTTTTGAGCGAGGATTGGGGGGTGCCAGTTATGGCTGAGACCTTATCGAGGGTGTAGCGGGAGTAGTGCTTCTTGAGCTGCTGAAAGACGCTTCGTGGGTTTTGGAGGCTTCGATCTTTTTTGGGGTTACCCTGTGCATCCTTATCAAAGGCCCAGTAGCTCTTGTTGTAACTCTTGGTCTTTGAATCGTACCCCGAAAAGAGACCATCCCTGAAGCCATATTTCGTGCCCAGGATGAACGAGGCGTTGGTGTACTCGGCCACGTACTCCCGAAAATAGAGATTGTTATCCAGGATGTACTTGATCATCCCTCCCAAAAAAGCGATGTCAGTACCGGAACGAAGAGGCGCATAGATGTCTGCCTTAGAGGAGGTACGGGTAAATCGGGGGTCAACGGAAATAAGGGTGGCCCCCTGTTCCATCGCCTTGGTCACCCACTTAAAGGAAATGGGGTGATTCTCGGCGGCGTTGCTCCCCATAATGAGGATGCAATCACTGTTGCCGATATCGATCCAATGATTGGTCATGGCGCCACGTCCGAACGACTCTGCCAGAGCCGCTACAGTAGCGCTGTGTCAGATACGTGCCTGGTGCTCGATATAGACGAGCCCCAAGGCCCGCATCATGGCCTGCAGGGTCCAGCACTCCTCGTTGTCCAAGGCGGCGGACCCAACATGGGCGATGTTCTCAGTCCTGTTCACCACCTGTCCCTTGGCATTGGTCTTGACGAACCCCTGATCCCTGGCATCCTTGACCCGCTTGGAGATCTCGTTCAAGGCCCAGTTCCAGGAGACCGACTTCCAACTGTCGCTCCCCGGGGCCCGGTACAGAGGAGTGGTGATCCTGCTGTCATTGTTCACCCACTGATAGAGAGCAGCCCCCTTTGCGCAGAGGGCACCTTGATTGATGGGGTGATCGGGGTCCCCCTCGGTGTTGATCACCTTCCCGCCTTTCGAGTGGCAGATGATCCCGCACCCAACCGCGCAGTAAGGACAAATGGTGGTTGTCTCCTTGGCCCCCTTGATGCGCAGGGTGGCGGCGTAGGCAGAGGCAGGTGACAAATCAAACCCCAACTGACTGAACAATAAACCCGTCGTCGTCGCTCCTGATATTTTTAGGAAGTCTCGTCGCGTTACCTTCATTTCATACATTCCTCCCCTCTTCTAATGATTTTTATTGAGACTAACGACGTCAAATCCTCACCTCCTTACTAAACAAAGGGGAGAGGTAACCTCTCAGTTACACCTCTCCCCTTTGTTCAAACGCTTAATAATTCCTTCATATCTCCCCTCGATTTGTCATATATCACAAGATCCTCGTTTTGTCAATCCTTGGCTTACAAAAAACAACCTTTATCATATTTTCTTGGTTTTGCTTTAATTTTCTTCGGTTTACTTTAGTTTTATTTGTTTTTATTAGTTTGTTTTGGTTTTTTTTGGTTTGTTTTGAGTATTTTGAGCCTTTATAAGGACCGGATCGGCCGTTGTGGGACGGCGAGATAAAAATAAGAGCAGATTATAAGGAATAATTAAGAAGTCAGTACGCTACTGATACTGACGGCTACATCTATCTTTTGTCGAGGTGCTATCCTGCTTGTTCCCTAAGCTGATTTCTACTTCCTCTTGTATCATCTGAATGATCTTGGGGATCTTTGCCTCGATCTGAGGTGATAATTCCATCCCCATCTCAAGACAGAGGGGCTCTACCCCGATAATCGTGGTCTGAGGGGTCGACCCGATCAGACTTGAAAGGTTGATTACTTCCAGGATCGAAATTTGATGGACCGAGGTTTTAAAGAGATCCGGGTAGGGAGGGCAGTCATCTATGTCAAATCGGTAGATAGACCCTGGCTGCCCTCCCCCCTTTACGGCATCAATGAGAAGCATACGGTCGGCCTCTAAGATAACATTTACCAGGCCGAACCCATCAGTTCCTCCTTCCACAACATGCACTTCAGGAGGCAACTCCATGTGCATCATCCGCTGGGCCACATGGACCCCGACCCCCTCATCACTGAGAAGCAGGTTCCCGACGCCCAAAATCAAGATGTGCTTATACTGACGCTTTAAGGGTTCCCCCCTTTTCGTTGCCGACATCACTCGACTATGAACTTCCGTATCTCATTCGTCTTCGGATCGATAAGATGAACAGCGCATGCCAGACACGGATCAAAGGAGCGGATCACCCGTACGACGTTGATGGGATTCTCAGGGTCAGGCACCGGGACACCGATCAGTGACTCCTCATACTGTCCTCGCTTCCCCTTTTCATCCCGCGGCGAAGCGTTCCAAGTCGAGGGGACAACTGCCTGGTAGCTGGCGATCTTGTGATCCTGTATTCGTATCCAGTGTCCCAGGGCACCCCTGGGGGCCTCGTAAAAACCGGCCCCTTCCCCTGTTGCTGGTGGTTCCCAATGGGCCGTGTCATGGATCTTAAATCTCGGTTTGGTCATGGCTGCTGTCAACTCGTCGCACCACCCATACATCGCTTCCACGATCTTTTTCGTCTCAATTGCCCTGGCTGCATGTCTGGCCACGGCACCGGGCTTGACCCCCTGATTTTTTATCAGTCCAAGAATCGTTGGATCCTGATCTACGAGCGCCCTGGCCAGAGGGCCGACCTCCATGGGAACATCATCATATCGAGGGGCCTTCACAAAGGAATAGGCATCCGAACGCTTGAGATCAAAGACCTGTTCTCCTTGATACGGGTGCTTGGGGGTATCATTTTTGTACCAACTTGAGTGGACTGACTCGGTAATCTTCTTCTGGTCAAACGACTTTATTTTCATACCTCCGTTGAGGCCCATGATGACCCCCGGCTTGAAGAGGAGTTTCTTGCCGCTTTGATTCATTTCAAAGCTCCCGTAGGAGAGGTAGTTGTGATGCCCCCCACCGATACCGGCCTGAGCCAATGGGAGAAGAGGACCGGTTCCGAAGGCCACCACATCGGGGATATAGACCTCATTGACAAATGCGGCCAGCTCATCGAGCATGGAGCGGAAGCGCGCGACCTGGTTGATGTCAGGATACTGGGTAAAGCCCCCGGCCACAATGCTCTGGTAGTGCGGTGCCCTCCCCCCGAAGATAGAGCCCATATTCTTGGCCTTGACCTGCATCTGCAATGCATCGAGATAGTGCTTGACCGCGGATATGACGATATCAGGGTCCTTAACGCTAAATTCATCAGGGTCGTAACGAGGCACGAGCGGAAACACGTCCCCCCGCTTCACCAGCCCGACCACCTTTTCTTTCACCTTGTTGATTGCCGGGTCTTTACCCGTATAGTTGGCGACAGCCATGACATCGATGTAATCCAAGGCGCTCAGGTGGTAGAAATGGATCATGTGGTCGTAGATATACTCGGCCCCCATGACGAGATTTCTCAGGAGTGTCCCTCCCCAGGGAACCCGTGCGCCGAACGCGGCATCAAGGGCACGGGCCGAAGCAATCTGGTGAACGCTGAAGCAGACGCCGCAGAAGCGGCTCGTCACATAGCTGGCGTCCCTCGGGTCTTTCCCCAGCAATAAGGCCTCAAATCCCCGGGCCATGGTCCCACTGCTCCAGGCATCTTTGACCTTTCCGTTTTCCACCTCAACTTCGATCTTGAGGTGTCCTTCTATTCTGGTTACCGGATCAATAGTGATTCGCTTTCCCATGGGTCTCACCTCCTCCTATACAATCTCTTTTTTGGGAATCAAACCCGCAGCCTTTTTGGCCAATATCCGATCCGTGACAGGTCCCATCGCATAGAGCGGACTGTGTTCCACATAGAACCCGGGCTCAGAGCATCCCTGACAGGGCGCACCGGAATCGATACAGAAGTTGATTCCGCTGTTCCAGCGACGAATGGGACAGTCACTATAGGTCTCTGGCCCCTTGCACCCCTTCTCCAACAGACACCAGTCTTTTTGGTTGGGATCATTCCAGTCTGTCAGGTACTCATCGTTATCAAAATGGGCGCGGCGTCGACAGTTTTCGTGAACCGACATACCGAAATAGATCAACGGGCGATTCAGTTCGTCAAGAGGGGGTGCCTTCTTCGTGACCAGAAAATAGATGATGGTCCCTACCACGTGATCCATGTGAACCGGGCACGTGGGTAAATTGATAATGGTCTTGCCAGGGAGCACCGCGCTGGCCGGGGCGCCTTTAGTAGGGGTCCCTCTCGGGATCCCACCATAGGTAGCGCAGGCACCTACCGCGATAATGGCTGCGGCCTTTGAGGCTGTTTCCTGCAGGATCTCCTTAAAAGGACGCCCCCCGACCATGCAGAATCGGTCATCGGCATCGGGGATAGACCCTTCGACGACAAGTACATACCCACCTTCTTTGATCGCATCTTCCCGGGCCTTCTCAGCCACATGACCTGAAGCGGCCATGGCCGTCTCGTGATACCTCAGGGATATCTTGTCGAGGATGATGCTCGCCGGCGTGGGATCTTCTATGCTGAGAAAAGATATGGTACAGCCGGCGCAGTCCTGCCCTTCCAGCCAGATCACCGGAGGCTTCTTGGCAGCCGATTCCAGGGCCGCGGCGACCTTTTCAACGGCAAGCAGGTCTGAGAGCCCCACCGCTGCGGTTACGGTGCCACACAACTTCAAAAAATCCCGTCTGGATAAACCGTCAAATACCTTGACCATGTTTCCTCCCTCCTTTGCAGTTTTCTACTGATTTGCTTCAGCCCCGGAGGCTAAATACGGATTTAAAAAACTCAACAACCCTATAAGGGGAATAAAAAAAGGGGTACCTTTGTCCAAAGGAACCCTCTCTTGTTGATCATCACAACAAGTTATCATTCGTATCTCCCCTCTATATATATTTAATACAAACGTCTTGTTCTTTGTCAACCCTCAATCATCATAATTTTACCAAAAAAGCATAAGATGTCAATATTTTCTAGTTATTTTTGGTTATTATTAAACTTTATTGGTTATTCTTAGTAATTATTTTTCATATTTGATGCTCTTGTGATGTAGGCCATGCTCTCAATTATATAGTCTTGCCAAGGATAGACAGGAGGATTGGCCTGTGATAATTTACAAACCGATGGGTGTAATTATGGCACGATGAGGTTATAGGTGAGCGAAGAAAAACGATACATCGCGGTAGAGGGGCCTATTGGGGTGGGCAAGACGAGCCTGGCCAGGATGTTGGCATTGGAGTTGGATGGCGAACTTCTCCTCGAGCGGACAGAGGACAACCCCTTCCTGGAAAAGTTCTATCAGGACCGGAGGAGATATGCCTTGCAAACCCAGCTCTTCTTCCTCCTCACCCGCTACCAACAGCAAAAGGATCTCAGCCAACTGGACCTTTTCCAAGGGCTAATCGTCAGTGACTACCTCTTTGACCGCGATAGAATATTCGCCCACACGAATCTTGACAAAGATGAACTGAGACTATATGATGATATTTACACGCTCTTGGAGGCCCGGATCATCCGACCCGATCTGGTGATTCTGCTCCAGGCCCGGCCCGAGATCCTCAAAGAAAGGATCAGGACACGGGGAACGAGATCTGAGCGGGACATTTCCTTAGAGTACTTGGAGGAGGTAGCAGAGGCATATAAAGATTATTTTTTCTATTATAATGAATCCCCTCTTCTGGTAGTGGATACGACAGAAATCGATTTTGTACAGAGCAGGGATGACTTCGAGGATCTCGTAAGGGAGATCAAAGGGACCAAAAAGGGGACGTGGTATTACATGCCGCTTGGATCCAGGTAAGGCTGGACTGGGACGGAAGGTGCAAGCAGAGGACAAATGGATTATATGAGAGGCCTTCTGGGACGGTCCAGGAGGCCTTTTATTTTTAGACAACGCCTTCATGTGAAAGAGAAAAAAAAGGAGGGAACCATGCCGGACAAGGTGACAGTCCCTGGTATAATGTCGATGAAGGAGGAAGGCAAGAAGATCACCATGCTCACCGCTTACGACACCCCCTTCGCCCGCATCTTAGATCAAGCCGGGGTCGACATACTTCTGGTGGGAGACTCGGTGGGTTCTGTGGTGGCAGGGTATCCCAATACCCTCCCGGTCACCATCGATCAGATGATCTATCACACCCAGGCAGTTACCAGGGGGGCAGAACGGACCCTCGTGGTCATTGATATGCCCTTTATGTCCTACCAGATCAGCATCGAAGACGCCAAGCGCAATGCAGGGAGGATGATCAAGGAGAGCGGCGCCGAGGCAGTGAAGCTGGAGGGTGGTGTTAACATAAAGAAGACTATTGAGGCCATCGTCGCAATCGACATCCCGGTCATGGGGCACATCGGCCTGACCCCCCAGTCCGTCCACCAGATGGGAGGGTTTAAGGTGCAGGGCAAAGTGGAAGAACAAAAACAGAAGATCATAGCGGACGCCGTGGCGGTGGAGGAGGCCGGGGCCTTTTCTGTGGTGCTGGAGTGCATACCGACCGAACTGGCGCAGGAGATCACCGAACAACTGAGTATCCCCACCATCGGTATCGGGGCAGGTATGCATTGTGACGGGCAGGTATTGGTGATCCATGACCTACTGGGGCTTTTAGGGGATTTCCGCCCGAAATTTGTGAAGAGCTATATCGATCTGCGCGCGGTCATCTCTCAAGCGGTGGAGGAATACATGAAGGAGGTCCAAAAAGGCGCATTCCCCACCGAGAAGCATAGCTTTCACATCTGAGGACATAATGGAAGTCATCGCAACAGCCAAGGAGATGCAGCGGCGCTCTGACCAGCTCCGTCAGAAGGGAAAGAGCATCGCCTTCGTCCCCACGATGGGATATTTGCACGAGGGGCATCTCACGTTAATGCAGGCAGGGAAAGAGCGGGGGGACGCGCTGATCATCAGCATCTTTGTCAACCCCACCCAATTCGGCCCGGAAGAAGATTATGAGCGTTATCCCCGAGACATGCAACGGGATTTAAAACTGGCCCAGAAAGTGGGGGTGGATATCGTCTTTACCCCTTCGGCCCAAGAGATGTATCCCGACGGTTTTCAGACCACTGTGGAGGTGGAACGGGTTATCCAGAACCTCTGCGGCATCTCCCGTCCCGGCCACTTTCGCGGGGTGGCCACCATAGTAGCCAAGCTGTTCAATATCGTAAAGCCTCACGTCGCCCTCTTCGGTCAGAAAGACTACCAACAGCTCATCACCATCAAGCGAATGGTAAAGGATCTCAATATGGACATCGAGGTCATCGGTATACCCACCGTCAGGGAACGCGATGGCCTGGCCATGAGCTCGCGCAACGCCTATCTCAGTCCCAAAAAAAGGAAGGAAGCCGCAAGGCTGTATCGCGCCCTCCGCAAGGGCGAAGAGCTCTTTCGTCAGGGGAAAAGAAACACAGCCGCCATCCTCACCACAATCAGGGGTATCATCGAAGAGGAAAAATGGGCCACAATCGATTATGTCAAGATCTGCGATGCCCACACCCTGGAGGACATCGAGGAGATCAAGGGCGAGGCAATCATCGCGGTGGCCGTCCAGATAGGCAAAACGAGATTGATTGACAATATCATCCTTAAGGAGGTTTAACGTGCAGAGGATCATGTTAAAGGCCAAGATACATCGGGCGCGAGTAACCGATGCCAATCTTGACTACGAGGGAAGTATCACCATAGACGAAACGCTGATGGAAGCCGCGGATATCCACCCCTTCGAACAGGTCCAGATCTACAATGTGACCAACGGAAACCGCTTTGAGACCTATGCCATCACAGGGGAACGCGATTCCGGGGTCATCTGCATCAATGGTGCAGCCGCCCACCAAGCGAGCGAGGATGACATCGTTATCATCGCCAACTATGGCCTCCTCGACGAGGAGGAATACACCAACCACCACCCCAAGCTTATCTATGTAGATGAAGCAAATAGGATCATCAATATAAAATCCTGAGATTGACAAAGCGATCCCTTTGATTATTATAGAAAGAAACCCTGAGCAGGGTGATCGAGGGGATGTTCTTCGCACCATCAAGGGGGAGAAATGAGCAACAGACTGTTGTCCTTGCATGAGATTACCGCACGATATCGAAGGGGAGAGAATCTCTTCGATATCACCATTGAAAAGTGGGCGGGGATCAGGGATTCCCTCGATTCATTGGAAGAATTGTCCGACCTCAGTCCCATCATCAAAAGTGCCCGCACAGGAGGGGCCTTCTGCTTGGAGTTCCAGGAAGACTGCCTCATCTGCCCCCTGGAGAAATGGTGTAAGGACCCACAGGGCACCTATCAAACCATCGTCAAACTCATGTATCTGTACGCCTCCAGTGGCCAAAAGGAATTTAAACAGCAGATCCTAAAACACATCGAGAAGTTTTTGGAGGAGCTGGAAGAGTACAAGGAGGAGTTCCGACGGAGGCTCCACTGAGATGTCCCACCGACATGCGGTAACCGCCCTGAGCAAGTTGATGGCCTACATCTTGCGGCACCGCCCAGATGAATTCGGACTAGTCCTTGATGAGGATGGTTACATCTCCCTCAAAGAGCTGCTACAGGCCATCGGCGAGGAGGAGAGATGGTCATATGTCAGGCGCTCTCATATCACGGAGGTGGCTTATACCAGCGACCGGGAGCGCTTTAAAATCCAAGACGAGAAGATCAGGGCCACCTATGGGCATTCGCTACCCCACCGGATACACTACGAGCCTGCTGCGCCCCCCACAATACTCTATCACGGAACCAGGCACAGGGCGTACCCCCACATCCTCCAACGAGGCCTCGATCCCATGGGGAGACAATACGTCCATCTCGCCACCTCCCCGGAGCTTGCTATGAGGATCGGCAAGCGTCGGGACCCTCAGCCCGTCCTTTTGGAGATACAGGCCCAGCGAGCCTCCGAGGAGGGGGTATCCTTTTATCAAGCCAACCCCTTGATCTATCTGACGGACCATATCCCGCCATCCTATATCAACGGCCCACCCATCGCCAAGGTCCTGCCCGAACAAAAGCGGCCTCAAAAGAAAACCCCTCACAAAGAGGAAGAACCTCCCCGTGAGCGGGAACTCCCCGGTTCTGTCCTGCTCAACGTGAGGATGGAGCCCTTGCACAAGAAGGAAAAGAGAAGGACGTGGAAGGACCGTTCCCGGAAACGCCGCAGGGGAAAACGCCAAATATAAAAATCTATAGTTAAGGAGAGCATAATGATGGAAGAGGAGAAGGAGGAAAAAAAGGGTTTTCGGGTTGTCGATAAGCGGGTATCTGCCCAAGAAGAAGAGAAACCAAAAAAGGAGAAAAAGAAGAAAAAGAAAAAAGAGGCACAGCCGCAAGAAACACAAGAAGCTAAACAAGAGGCACAGAAGGAACAACCTCCCCCCTTGCCTGAGGTGAGTTTTGCTGCCTTTATCTACTCGCTCAGCACCTCGGCCTTGGTCCACTTGGGTGAGATCCCGGAACCCATCACCGAAAAGATGGACAAGAACCTTCCCCTGGCGAAACAGACCATCGATATCCTCGGGATCCTGCAGGAAAAGACCAAGGGAAACCTCACCCAAGAGGAGGAAAGCCTCCTCAACAACTTCCTGTATGACCTGCGGATGAGGTATGTCAAGGCCATGGGGTGAAGCATAATAAACGGTTCATCTACAGGGGCCCCATTGATGCAGGATGTGGGCCCCTCATTCCCCCCGCCCTTCTTCTGCCAGCCGTCGTAAGATGTCCCAGAAGGCACCACGATACCCCTTTTTGATGGCCTCCATGAGGATGCTGTTGTCGTTGTAATTATAATTGGCCTCGGGCTCTTCCCCCCCGCCAAAGAAAAACCGCTCGTCCCCCTTTACCAAGGAGGCGATAAAGGGGAACAACTCATCCCCCACGTCGCTTGAAACATAAAAAATGGGGTTGAAAAACTCAGGGGTTATGGACCCCCGCAGGTTGGTACCTCCTGTATTGATATCCTCCACAGCGATCTCGGCCAATCTCGTCCCGGGATATATCCTGACCCCTGCCGAGATCCCCACCCTCGAAGGATTTATCTCTTTCATCATAGCAATGGTCTTGGATAAACTCTCTTTGCTTTCTCCCGGACCACCTAAGAGGAGATCATACATAAAGGGGATCTCAAGCCTATGACAGAGCGCGGCCGTCTCTTTAATGTCGGCAGAAGTAAACGGCCTGCCCAGGGTCTTCAACATGCGATCTACTCCATGGTCGACCCCAAAGTTTATCCCTCTGCACCCCGCCCGAAGCATCACGTAGGCCAACTCTTCTGTGAAAGGAACCGGACTCAGGTAGGCGTACCATGAAAGCTTCTCCCCCAATCCGCGCCTTATGATCTCCTCGCAGATCCCTACGGCGTGGTGGTAAGGGAGATTAAACTCGCTGTCGCAGAGGTGCAGATTATCCACCCCTTGAGCCAAAAGTCCCTCTATCTCATCGGCAACAAGAGACGGCGGCCTCAGGCGATACCTCCTCCCCTTTGCCAGGGGATCAGCGCAGTAAATGCACTTCTGCTCACACCCCCGCTTCGTCTCTACACTTCCCATTCCCCCCTCGCGGAAATACCGGGGATTATCCACAGCCGCCCGGCGCGGAAGAGGAAATGCCAGCAGATCGGCTAGCTCAGGGGGGTTGGCATGATATCGCCCATTGGCTAAACCGGAGGTGACCCTTTGGTCAGAGCCACTGGCCAAGGAGCCACCTTCGGCTCCGGCCTTGCGAAAGATCAGGCCGGGGATTGCGTAAAAATCCTCTCCTGCTGCCAGCCTTGTTACCAGAGCAGTCAGGGGGCCTTCGCCGTCCCCCCAAATCCCCAGCTCGGCTCCGACATACGCCAAGATGGGTTCAGGCATTACCGAGAAACCGACACCCCCCAGGATGATCGGACGGTGGGTCTTACCTTTTATATAATCGACTATTTCCTTTATCCGTGGGACAATAAAATCCTGGCTTAGGTAGTAGCAGTCGTCGGTGTTGCGCACAGTGACTCCGATGGCCACGGGGTCGTAATCCTTGAAATAAGCATCCAATGCTTCTTTAAAAGAGGACGCGAAGCAGAGATCGATCAGTTCGACCTCAAACCCCGCCAATGCTAAAGCACTGGCGATATAGTCGAGGCCGATGGGTGTTACCGGAGGTTTCATCTCATTGGGGTTGACCAAGAGGACTCGTTTTGAACCTAAAGAAAAAGGTGGCATACGTTTGCTCCTTGCGAAAGACTATAGCATCCACCCTTTGCCGTGACAACCTTGTTGTGTCATATCCTCCCCAATTGTCTTATGAGAGCAAAAAGGTTATAGTTGAGGGCCATTTTCATGCGGAGGAGATCATGGATCTCAAAGAAATTATCACATTAGCCACAGGTGACCAAGAAGTTGATCTCCTTTTGCAAAACGTCCAACTCATCAATGTCCTCACGGGAACATTTGAACCTCAGGCAATCGCCATCGCCCAGGGGATGGTAGTGGGCTTCGGGGAGTATCCCGCCCGGAAGGTAATAGACCTCAAGGGGAAATTTCTCGCCCCCGGCTTCATCGACGCCCATTGCCACATCGAGAGCAGTATGGTGGGGGTGAGAGGGTATGCCAAGGCCATCCTCCCCCACGGGGTAACCGCGGTGGTGACCGATTTTCACGAGATCGCCAACGTCATGGGCTCACGGGGAATACGCCTCATGCGCGCCGGAGGTGGCCCTTTGGCCAAGGAGATGGGGGGAATCCCCTTAAACCTCTACGTCATGCTTCCCTCATGTGTACCAGCCACCGCACTGGAGACCGCAGGGGCCGAGATCCGGGCAGAGGACCTTAAAGACCTCATGAAAGAGAAATGGGTAAAGGGGCTCGGGGAGATGATGAACTTTCCTGGGGTGATCCATGCAGACCCCGAGGTACTGAAAAAGATCGAGATGGCCCACGGCAAACGGGTGGATGGCCATGCCCCAGGACTCAGCGGCAAGGAACTCACCGCCTATATCGCAGCGGGGATCGCCTCGGATCATGAGTGCACGCGCAGAGAAGAAGCCGAGGAAAAGCTAGCATTAGGAATGTACATCATGATCAGGGAGGGTTCCACGGCCAAGAATCTGGAGGAGCTGATCCCGATCGTCACCCCGGCACATGCCCGCCGCTGCATGTTCGTTACCGATGACCGCCACCCTGAGGACCTCATCGCCGAGGGAGGGGTGGATCACTGTGTAAGAAAGGCAATCCGCCTGGGGCTTGACCCGATCATCGCCATCCAGATGGCCACCATCAACCCTTCCCGATACTTTCCCCTTCCACGGATCGGCGCCATTGCCCCCGGG
>Ga0315537_1000756_pt1 | contig 25782 bp, 24 predicted proteins | sample SalMarSW160270MG_FD_203091 | JGI IMG/M metagenome (GOLD analysis project Ga0315537, IMG submission 203091) | Salt marsh sediment microbial communities from the Plum Island Ecosystem LTER, Massachusetts, United States - Salt Marsh Sediment SW1602-70 ...
GGCGCGAATGCCGAGTTGAGCTAACTGCTCAGCTCGGCAGTATCCCCAACGCAACCAGGGCCTCTTTCACCTGCTGGGGATGCTCGAAGCGGATAGTGTGCATGCCCAGCTTCCGAGCCCCTTCGATAAAGTCAGCCCGGTCATCGATAAAGACCGCTTCCGGCGGCTTGACCCCTAATCGTTCCAACGCTATCTCGTATATCCTCGGTTCCGGCTTGGCTGTTCCCTCTTCACACGAGAAGACCGTCGCATCGAACATGGTATATCCCTGTTGATGGAAAAACCGCACTGTTGGGGATTCTGTATTGGAGAGCAGGCCTATTTTATATCCCCGCTCTTTGAGCATGGAGGCTAGGGCGAACATCTCCTCCTTGGGGGTATAGACCTGTCCAAAGACATGTTCCCATAGCAACGGATCATAGGGTTTGGCCACATCCAAGGCGGCGCACAGGCCAACCCACAGGTCCTGTTCCGAGATCTGCCCCTTTTGAAATCGCGCCCCAAAAGGTATATAGGCGTTGTTGACCGCTTCCGGGGTCACACCAAGCTCTTGTGCAAAGAGGGCGAGCATGCCTGGCGCAGGAATGTCAACGAGCACGCCCCCCCAGTCAAAGATTACCGCCTGCATCATATTATAATAAGATCACAGGATGCCCCTGTCCAGGGTCCGGTACTGGATGGCCTCGGAGAGGTGGTGCGGGGCGATGGCCTCGGCGCCCTCCAGATCGGCAATAGTGCGGGCCACCTTCAGGATCCGCGTGTAGCCCCGGGCACTCAGGCCGAACTTTGCCATGGCGGTTTCGAGGAGGCGGCTCCCCTCCTCATCGATCTGGCAGTAGCGCTTGAGGTGCCGGGAGGTCATCTGGGCGTTGCAAAAGATCCGCTTCCCCTGGAACCGTTCGTGCTGGACCCCCCGCGCCACCTTGGCCCGGTCCCTGATCTGGCCGGAGGATTCCCCCTCCTGCCACTGCGTCAAATCACGATACCGCACTGCCGGGACCTCGATGTGGATGTCGATCCGGTCGAGCAGGGGGCCGGAGACCCGGGAGCGGTACCGCTGGATCTGGGGGATCGTACAGGTGCACTCATGCTGAGGGTCGCTGTAAAAGCCGCACGGACAGGGGTTCATGGCCGCCACCAGCATGATGCGCGCCGGGTAGGTGAGGGAAGTCGTGGCCCGGGCGATGGTGACGTTCCCGTCCTCCAGGGGCTGGCGCAGGACCTCCAGGACGTTCTTTTTGAACTCCGGCAGCTCATCGAGGAAGAGGACCCCATTATGGGCGAGGCTCACCTCTCCGGGGCGGGGTATCTGTCCCCCGCCGATGAGCCCGGCATCGGAGATCGTATGGTGCGGGGTTCTGAAGGGGCGGATGATCGTCAGGGCCCGTTCTTGGGGGATGAGTCCCACCACGCTGTGGACCTTGGTGGTCTCCAGGCTCTCCTCAATGGTCATAGGGGGGAGAATGGTGGGGAGGCGGCGCGCCAGCATGGTCTTACCCGCGCCCGGAGGGCCGATCATGAGGATGTTGTGTCCTCCGGCCGCGGCAATTTCCAAGGCCCGCTTGGCGTGCTCTTGCCCCTTCACGTCCTTGAAGTCCTCGGGGTATTGCCCTGCCTCCTTGAAGATCTCCGCCATGTCAATCTGGACCGGGGCGATCTCACGCTCACCCCGTAGCAGGCTCACCACCTGTCCGAGCCCTTGCATGGGTAAGACCTCAAGGCCATCCACTACTGCTGCCTCCCGCGCATTGGCTTTGGGGAGGCAGATCCCCCGCAATCCAGCTCCTTTGGCTGCCATGGCCATGGGAAGCCCGCCCCGGATGGGTTTTACTCCCCCATCTAAAGAGAGCTCACCCAGAAAGAGGTAATCATGAAGATGGTCCGGGGGTATAATCCCCTGGGCCGAGAGGATCCCAATCGCAATGGGAAGGTCGAAGGCCGAGCCTTCCTTTTTGATATCGGCAGGTGCCAGGTTGACCGTGATCCGGCGCGGGGGGAACTCATACCCCGCGTTCTTGATGGCCGCTTTCACCCGGTCCTTGCTCTCCTTGACCGCGCCTTCCGGCAAACCGACCGTGGAAAAAGAGGGAAGCCCCCCCGCAATATCCACCTCCACCTCTACAATGTAGCCGTCGATCCCCAGCACCGCGCTGCTCAGTACCTTTGCCAGCATGGATGAACCCCCCTTGTGTGTGAACGATGAAGCCGATACATACTAGCAAGTTCCCGTGCCTGAGGCAAGCCCAAGTCTCTCGTGCTGTGTTGTATCGAATTTTTCTGGAGTGGCAGTTAACCGGACGCCTAAAAGAGAAGAAAAGCCCTTGTAACCTGGAGGTGACCCCTTGAACCCAAGCAGGCCCTTCAGTAACGGGAGCCCGGGGGGGTGGTCCCCGCCCGTATCCGCGCCAGGAGACGCCGGCGCAGCAGCAGTGCCGCAACAGCCCCCACCAGTCCTACCGGGAGGAGCAGCCAGTAGGGGGTTGACCATCCGCCTGTGAGGTCGACCATGACGCCGAAGGCCGTTGGCCCGATCAGTATACCCGTGCTTTGCCCGATATAGGCGACTGCCTGCGGCACGCTGGTTACCTTCCCTTTCAACGAAAGATCGGCTACGAGAGACAAAATGACCGTTGGAATGGTGCTGCTGACGAGTCCGATTACAGCCATTAAGGGTATGAGGTGCTGCACGTTCAGCACGGATGCCCACGGCAGGAGGGCGGCAAAAAGCGTCATGGCGATAGCACACATGAGCCTGCGGTGGAGGATCCTGCCGACAAACCAACCGGCAAGGGGTGCGGAGATAAGGCCGAAGATCGGGACGAAACTCATGAGCAGGGATGCGTGGGCCAGCGAGGTTCCCCGTACCGTATAGAGAAACGTCGGCGTCCAGGTGATGAATGACCCGTACATGACACTGAAACAGCATAACGCAAGGCCCATGAGCCAGATATCCCAGTTAAAGAAGGCGCTTCGTGCGCCTGAGCTTTCCCGCTTTTGTGCGACTGTACCGCCCCTGTGGCCTCTCGGAAGGGGCTTTATGAAGAGAAAGTACAGGAGGCCTGCAATCACGGCATAGAGGGTGCCGAACCACCACACCGACTGCCACCCCCACCGTGTTGCCACAAGCGGCGCACCCAACAAGGCTATGGCGGAAGCGAGCGGGAACCAGACATTCAGTATGCCAAGGGCTATGGAGCGTTTTTGGAAGCCGAACCGGTAGGCAATAACCATGGGCGCAACCACTGCCATGAGGGTTAGGCCGATGCCTTCCACGAGACGGCTGACCAGCATCAGCCCGAAATGCGTGCTGAGCGCTCCCAGCCCGGAGCCGAGGGCAATAAAGCAGACGGCGATGGTCCCCGTCGTCCTGCCGCGAAGTTTGTCGAGGATAAGACCGGCGGGAATGGCGAGGGAGATCCCGGCCACGGCAAAGATAGACATGAGCAAGCCCGCAGTGCCGCGGCTCACCTGGAAGGCGCTGATGAGCAAGGGCATGAGGGGCGGGACCTTGTAAAGGTTTAAGCTTCCCGCCAGGCCGGCAAGGAGGACGAACACGAGGACGGACCACGGTGCATGTCCCTCACGGCCTTCTGGCGTCGACGGTTTCAACATGGGGAAAGGAGCTACGGAGTTGATTTTGCTATGGTAAAAAATAGCATTCCTTCGTTATGAAATCAAGGAATGGGATAGAGAGGGTTCACGTATTGAAATATTTGTGCGGAACTGGTAAGGTATCACAGGTACTCCGTAAGGAAGGGTGTGAAGCAATACGGGAGGTTTGGGAGATGAGGACATCTCCACAAAAGGTTTTCGGTTACCTGTCCTGAGGCAGGACACTGCCAAGGAGGAAAAGGGGGTATGAAGGGATGAAGGCAATAATCCAATGGACCATCTGGGGTGTATTGCTTGCTATCATCTTTAGTATGGCGTTGTTTTTTCGTTCACCGGAAGAGATCTATGACATGCTCATAAAGGTGGTCGATCAGACACGACCCTTTTCCGTTGTTGCCCACATACTATTTTTGCTTGTTTTCGTGGTCGGCCTGGTCTTTAAAAAGATCAGAACGGTCCTGTTCGCTTTTTTCATTGCCCTGCTCTCCCTTTCAGCTTTGACCATTGCCGTAGCATACATGATCCTTCCCAACATCATCATCTTTGCCATGTTTTTGGCCTTTATCATTCATGCATATCTCAAAAAGAAACTGAATTTTGAGTTGAAGAACATAGCGGGGGCGAATGTGTTTTTTGGGGTTGTGGGACTGGTGTTCGGCTTCTGGTACTTACATTGGGTGGAGAGCCCCCTATGGCTCAATGCGTTGTTCTATTCACCCTTGGGGATTGTCAACTGTCCGACTATGGTAACGGTGTGTGCCTTTCTCTGTCTTACGCGAAAGCCGAGATCGGTATTTTTGGAGGCGACGGTTGCGGGCATCACCCTCTATTTCGGCTTCTTTGGCGTCTTCTTATTAAAGGCGTATGTTGATGTTGTCCTGATCGCCTGCGCCATGTTTCTGTTGTTGAGATTGGGATCGTACTTGACCTTTGAAGATACTGCTCAGAAATCGCGAGTAAAAGCATAATAAGGAGGTGTGATGATGGGTGATTTCAACCGTTATGTAGACCTCTTCAAGACCTACGACATCGAATATATCATCATAATTGTCTTTCTCATTGCCATCATCTTCTTTTGGATGTATTTAAGCAAACGTCCGAAGAAGAAGGAAGGAAAGCGGTAAGGATACAAAGGGTAAGGTTACATTTGAATTAGTTAAGGACGGCTCCTAAAGCCGATACAAAGAAAATAGACTAGACCCCTCCTGTTATTGCTACTGAGTGAATAGTGTAGAGTTGACACCTTTGCCTGCTTCTCATCAGGAAAATAAGAAGCGTAAAAAATGTAAGGAGGGAAGCATATGCCCGTTATCCAAGTGAATGTTCTCAAACAGCCCGACATCGAAAAGAAGAAAAAATTGGTTGCGAAGCTGACGGACGTCATGGTTGAAGTCTACGGTGTGCCAAGAGAATCCGTTGTCGTCATGATCAAAGAAGACGAACGCGAGAACGTTGGTTTAGGAGGGGTGCTGGCTTTAGACAAGCTCACATAGCGCGCCGATGTAGAGTTTGTGTTTTTCAATATCGGTTAGAACAGAGGGGCAGGTCTATTTTGTTCAAGCTTGCACAGAAGGGGTTAACTGACTTGAAGGAGATGTCAAGAAAATAGACCCGACCCCATTTCGTTTCCGGTGGAGCAACTATAACTCATACGCTTATGGGAAAGAGGATACTGTGGTAGATGAGCATCCTATATATCAGGGTATATCGCGGGACGAAGCTGGGCGCAGGAGGAAGTATAGGGAGTTTGTGATGGGGAGACTGCGTGCAGGGGATGGGATGAGGGATGAAATGGACCGGAGGGTGATTTACGGGGATAAGACTTTGATCGCAAAGATTCGTAAGGAATACAAGGTAGCGGAAGTAACCAGGATACAGGGGAAACCCAAGAAGAAGGGGTAGCTAAAAAAGAGAACCGTCCCCTTTTTCTCTCTATATTGAAGGAGATGTCAAAAAATGACCTGCCCCCGGACGCCGACCCAGTAGCGACCTACTTCCCCTCATAGAGAGGCCTTCTCTTATCACGGAAGGCGGTAATTCCCTCCTCAAAGTCTCTGGTGGACATAATGTATATAGTGAATTCATCTTCAAGCTTTAAGCCATCCTCGAGGCTCATGCTTAAGCCTCTCATCATAGCTTCTTTGGTTGCTCTCACCGCTAGAGGGGCTGCCTTGCAGATACTGTCGGCTAATTTCCTGGCTTCAGTCATAAGGTGTTCTATCGGCACGACCTTGTTTACTAACCCTATGCGATATGCCTCCTGGGCATCTATCGCTTTTCCGGTGAATAACATCTCGGCAGCGATACGTCGTGGGATCGTTCGTGGCAATCTTTGCGTGCCACCCCCTCCCGGGCACACGCCAACCGTCACTTCAGGTAGACCAAATGTAGCATGTTCCGAGGCGATCATAATATCACAAGCCAGAGCTAATTCTAAACCGCCGCCTATTGTTTGACCATTACAGGCAGCGATAAGCGGCTTCCATATATCTAAGCCCCGCAGTATCCCGGTTGGCCTTTGCCATGGTTTATCCGTAGTCTTTTTTATAAAAGGTAGATAGTCTTTTATATCTACTCCGGCACTAAAAAATTTATCACCAGTACCGGTGATTATGCCAACCAGTAACTCATCATCATCACGAAAATCAATGAAGGCATTATGTAGCTGTCGCATGCCCTCGATATTTAAAGCTCCCTGTGCTTCAGGTCGGTTAATAGTAAATATGGCAATTCTGCTTTCCTTGGTATATTCAACAATAGCCATTATACACCTCCTCCACGTCTCCAAGGCTTCAGAACCTTAATTCTTCTCCACCACCTTTGCCCTGCCTTTCCCGTAGTGCTTACAGAATATCTCATTGTGGATAAGATAGTAGCTGCTCCCCCTGGAAAAGCTTGTACGCATAACATATCAAACCTTTCTCTCCGATCCTTCCCAATACTTCTCCCTTAGTTCCCTCTTCAAAATCTTGCCCGCGGGGTTCTTGGGCAGAGATTCCACGAATTCCACTGATTTCGGCGCTTTGTAGCGGGCTAGCCTCTGCTTGCAAAAGTCAATAAGCTCCTGAGCGGTGACGCTTGCTCCTTCCTTCACAGTCACTGCGGCATGGACTTTCTCTACCCAATACGGGTCGGGGATCCCGATGACCGCTACTTCTTCAATTGCAGGATGTGTGTAGAGGATCTCCTCCACCTCGCGGGGATAGACATTCTCACCGCCGGAAACAATCATATCCCTCTTTCTATCCACAATATAAACGTAGCCTTTCTCATCGTAGGTTCCCATGTCCCCGGTATGAAGCCATCCATTGGTAAGGGCTTCTCGGGTGTCATCCGGTTTATGCCAGAATTCAACCATGGTATGCTTGCTCTGGACTATTATCTCCCCTACCTGGCCGGGCTCAACGTCGTTGCCCTCATCATCTACAATCCTGACATGCACCCCGATACTCGGCCGCCCGGCAGAGGCCAGGATTCTCTGTTCCTCGGGAGACTTGTCCAGAACAGCATGGTCTTTGCTCGTCAAGTCGGAGATGGCGGGGCCGCTTTCGGTCTGACCGTAGCCCTGGATAAAAAGAGGCCCCCAGGTCTTTATCCCTTTCTTCAGCACCTCTACAGGCATGGGAGAGGCGGCATACCACATCCGTTTCAAGCAGCTGAGGTCATACTGATCCACATTGGGTAACGCGAGCATGGACACCAAGTGGGTAGCCACGATATCGATATCAGTCGCCTTTTCATCCTGGATGGTCTGCAAGGTAGCCGCCGGGTCAAATGATCTCTGCGGCATGATAACCGTGCTCCCCCCAATATAGAAGAAGGCCCGCAAATGGGTGCTTCCTCCAATATGAAACAGGGGCATGATTTGAATATGTTTGTCTCCCGGCTGTAACCCCATTATGATAGTCAAAGTCTTCGTATCATCCAGAAAACGGCTCTGGCTATAGAGCGCGCCACGAGGCGAGCCAGTGGTGCCGCTCGTATAGATGATGACCATCGGGTCATCCTCATCTACCTGGACATCGGGCTCTTCTTGGGAATGGGCAGCCAGCACATCACGGTGAGCTGTCATGTCGGCGGCAGCACCCTCAAAAGAGATGAAATGTTTTACCGTGGGCAAGCGGGACCACAGTGCATTGACCACCTCCACCAATTCCGGGCCGACAAAAAGCGTAGTGGCCTCTGAATAATTAATGAGATAATCCAACTCGCTTTCCTGCAACCTGGGATTAAACGGTGAGGCGATATATCCTCCCTTCATTGCCGCCCCGTAGACATCGACATAATCAAGGCAATTCCAGGACAGGACGCCGATTACATCGCCCTTCTTAACCCCCGCTGCCTGCAGGGCATGTATCAGACTATTTACTCTCGCATTGTACTCAACAAAGGTTATCCTCTCCGACCCGTATATAAAAGCCTCCGCATCGGGATATATGAGGGCGTTTCTGTACATGATATCGGCGAAGGTTCCAATCCGGTAACGACTGAGCTCCTGCAATAGTTTCTTCTCCGGCATTACGTTACCCCTTCGTGCTTAGGTATCGCCTATCTCCACGATGCCGGCTGTGGCGTCGACTTTTACGTAGTCGCCTGACTTGATTACTTCAAGTGGATTCTTGTCAAGTTTGTCCACCATAGGGATACCGGCGGTAATTGCGGCGCTGGCCAGGATAGCCTCAGCCTGAAGGCAGATCACGGCGGCGGGGTTGTTCCCCGCCTTCATGGCGTACCAGGAGATGACCGGACCCATGCTTGAACCCTTGCCGGTCGGCGTTACGAGTACTTTACCCCTCAAGTCCTCCCCGAATTGCTCGTTCAGGGGTGACGCTATCTTCCCGGTAGTTGGGTCCAGTTCGCCGAGGAATGAAAACGGGTCGCGCAGCACCACTGCCTCTCCCTCGGCCTTTCCCGGACTCACGGTATGCCCTTTCAGTATCATCGATGACCCCTTTCCCTTGGTGCGGTTACCAAATCAACGCAGTCCTTCATATCGTCATAATAGGTGCGGCACCTGCCCGCGGTTTGTGTCTGGAAAAAGCGGGCGCCGCGGGCCGAGTTGGTCGCTACGGCATCAACGCCCGTGATATGGACTAGGGGATTCTGACCGGAGACGCAGCAGTTCGTCATGATGGCCCCTGCCTTCTCAATGGTATCAACGTACCCGGCCTCTTTCGCCAGGCCGCAGGTCATATTAGAGACACCGACGGTGATCTGAGTCCCGTCCTTGAGCCTCTTCCCCTCCAATAGGGAAGCAAGCTCCCGTAATTCCGTGATGGTCAGGTGAGGACAGCCGAAGACAGCCAGCTGGACCTCGCCCGGGCTCACCGTGTTGAACATATCACGAACTGCCTGCAGGTCCTTCTTGGTTACTTTAATTATTTCTCTTGGCTTTTTGCCGCCCAAGGCCGCTTCCAAGGTGGGGGCCTCCGGGGTTACCCCCACCATATGGCACATGGTGCAGGCCCCGTCAACGGTCAGCGGTGAGGTGAGATATTTACATTGCTCAATAGTCATGGTGCGGGGCAGGTCGTCAAAGACCACGTTCCTGATCCCAGCTACTTTTCCTATGTAATACCCCAAGGCCCCGAAATCGGCATGGGTAAGATTACCCACATCCAGTTTCCCGGTGTCGATCTGCACCTCGGCGAACCTGTTTTCCGGCTTCATCAGGCCTTCGTAGGGGGCTACGCCGGTAATACTGCTGGCTACGCTGGTAGCAAGACTCTGCCGGGGGGCCCTGGCCCCGAACATGGAGTTGGCGGCATTCTGCCCTGAGGTCCCCGACCATATAACCGTATCGTTGCGCCGGGGGACAATGCCGACCGTATAGGGGGTACAGGTGAACGTGGGTATCACCCCCAACTGGTTCAATATGGCCATGTTTGTGGCGTAGTCCTTCTCATCGGTGAGCCCCACCCCTCCAATGAGCTTATCCGTGCTGACTATGCCGTATTTCTCTCTCCAGTAGTGGGGGTCGAAGCACGGCATCAGCGAGACCATCGTCCTCATGCCGGTAACGCCTTCGGTCATCTGCTCCAGGTACTCGGTCGGCATATCCGGGAGGATGTGGGTGCTGGTCACCCTGACCATCTTTTCCGCCTCCAGGGCCTCGCCGAGTGTCTTCAGAAAGGCCATCGCTCGCTGCGTACCGGGTCCGTATTCTCCCTCCAGCATCCTCTTTTCTTCGTCGCTTAGTATCATTGAGAGTACTCCAAAAAATGTGGGGCCTATTTTATTGGCGCGAGATTTTTAGATCAGTTCGCTGAATACTAGCAAACCGGTTTCGCTGATGTCAATGGACAATATGGGGGTTGTTGAGAAAAAAGGACGAAAAAAGGGGACGGTTCTATTTTATTGACGTGAGATGAGGTCTTTGATAGGATTGCGACATGCCAAGAATGGCACGGATAGCGCCACGAGGTCATGTTTTTCATGTGCTGACGAGGGGAAACAACCGTCAGGATGTTTTTCTCGATACAGCGGATTATCAGACATATTTGGAAATCTTGAATAGATACAAAGAAAAATTTGAGTTCAAGGTCTACCATTATGTCCTCATGACAAATCACGTCCATTTAGTTCTGGAGACTCTTGCAGAAGGCGGCAGCTTGGCTGAGGTGATGAAGGGGATCAACCTTTCCTATGCTCAACATTTTAAGAGGAGGTATGATCATATCGGCCATTTCTGGCAGGATCGATTCAAGAGTATCTTGATATCAAAAGATCGATACCTTCTTGCCTGTGGGAGCTATGTGGAATTGAACCCTGTGAGAGCGGGATTAGTCAAAGACCCAAGGGATTATCGGTTGAGCAGCTATAACTCATACGCTTATGGGAAAGAGGATACTGTGGTAGATGAGCATCCTATATATCAGGGCATATCGCGGGACGAAGCTGGGCGCAGGAGGAAGTATAGGGAGTTTGTGATGGGGAGACTGCGTGCAGGGAATGGGATGAGGGGTGAAATGAACCGGAGGGTGATTTACGGGGATAAGACATTTACCGCGAAGATTAGCAAGGAATACAGGGTAGCGGAAGTAACCAGGATGCAGGGGAGACCCAGGAAGAAGGGTTAGCCAGAAAAGAGAACCGTCCCTTTTTTTTCCTTCTTGAGTAGGGAATCCTTTTCTGTAGGTATTTCGGCAAACGTCAGAAGGAGAAACAAAGGGATGCCTCTTATTGCAGGATGTACCCTAAAAGAGATGCAGAGAACAGAGGCCTGACCTCTCCCCCTTTTCTTGTTTCGCTTTTCTATTGCAATATAATGTTTGCCGTATACGTGTCTTCAAGCCTGAATTTTGCCTTTTCAAAGCTGGGCGGCCCGAACGGCGAGCTGGCATTATTGGAAAACGCATAGTCTTCTTGCGGTATGCCGAGCACATTTTTGTCGAATTCCTTATTGCCATTGACGTCATGATACACCGCTAAGGCATATTCCCCGCTTGGAACATCCGAGAATGTGTACATGACCTTATCTGCTGTTACTGCTATTGATACCCTTTGATACCCCATATCATGGTCAGGAAAGGTATCAGCGCTGTTAAAAAACTGATGGCGATGTTGCCTGTACCTTGTTTGATTCCCGTAACTTCAACAATGATGGTCCCGGCGTGACTCCTTGCCATGACGAAAAAAACGGCAACGAGCGCAATGATAATTGATATACCTATTTTTTTCATGTTCCACCTCCTCTCTGGTGTAGCTTCTTATTGAACGATCCTGCGAAAGCGGATCCGGTTAAAGCGCTGGGTGATGATGCAGGGCATATTGACGATCAGCGCATATCCGATCATGATAAACCCCACCCACCACAGGTTCCAGAGAAAGAAGATCGGGGAGCAAAACAACGTAATCCAATGCGCCAGCTCCCCCCGGCATGTCTCTTTGAGAAAGCGCTGCAGATACGCGTCGTCGCTTTTTCTGAGTTTTTTCTTGGTAAACCCCCCTTTGAACCCCGCAGCGCCGTCGGGGAGCAACCCCTTCCATCGCTTTACCGCAAAGAGCGCTTCGTAGAGCGTGCCCTCTTTTTCCCATTCCCTTTTTTTATACAGCCACGCCTCGGGATTGAAATAGCGAACCGGCATGCGCGTTACGCTGTACGACACGCCCATGTGTATGACGAGCCACATAACGATGTCGAGGGAGATCACCCACACCCTGGGAAGGTGAAAGAGCATTACGATCCCCTCCCCCTGGTCGTGTCTATGCTTCTCCCTTTCCACTGGACGCTTTTCTTCAAGAAGATCAGGATCATCGAGCGCGCAAAGACGAGGATAAAAAAGAGCAGCGGGATTGGGAAGAGCAAGGCGGTATAGAATTGAAACCTCCCTATTCTGAAGAGCATCCAGTATATCTGCAGCACATAACAGAGGTAGAGGGCAGCCCAGGGGATCATCACAGGTGCGGATCCTGTAACGGCAGTTTGGATCAGATGCCTCGTGACGCCGACGCATCCCACGATCCACGCAACAACAATAATAAGCGCAGGGATCGATGTTTGTATCGCCCCTGTGGCAAAGCCCTTGCTCCAGCCGCCGATCAGGTCTTTTATCCCGTACGGATACATGCGAAACGAGAGGGCGCCCTTGCCGCCGTAACAGTGTATGGGGATGCGCGCCTTTTTGAATTGCTCCGGCAGAAATACCCCCTCGATTATCTTGTCCTTTACTCCCTTATGCCCGCCGCTCTTAACATAGTCCTCCCTGCTGATCACGAGGGCGGGGCCGAAAACGCCCGTCGGCTTGATGCGGTCCCCTGCAATGGTAAAGGCATTCATTGCCCCCATCATAACGATATTGAAAAAGGCGGAGAGTTTTTCGTAGAGCTTCTCTGTTGCATGGTACGGGCTGATGGAAAGAACGCCTTGTGTTCTCCGATAGGTATCGACGATCTTTTGCAGGCCGTTTGCTTCGAGCACGGTGTCCGCATCCAAAAAGATTAGTACCGCTCCCCTGGCCCCCTCGGCGCCCTGGTAGCAGGACCACATCTTGCCGACCCATCCGCGCGGCAGGGGTTTGGCACCTATGACCCGTGCCCCCGCTCCTTCGGCAATGGCCCGGGTGCGGTCTTCGGAATGATCGTCGACCACAATGATTTCAGCAGGCTTGAGGCGCTGCTTTTTGATGGAAGCAAGGAGAAGGGGGAGGGTCGTCTCTTCATTGCGCGCGGGGATGATGATGGATACGGAAGGGGGAGAAACTGTTTTATCGGCGCTCTCGAAGCAGTACGGTATGCGCGCGAGAAAGAGAATACCCAACAACCAAAATACGGCATAGATAATAAGTTGTTCCATGTCCCCTCCCCCCGTGAAGTCCTTATATCTATGTGAGTTGTAGAGAGATGTCCTATATGTATAGTAAAAAGCATTTTTTTGCAATATACTTAATGTGAGGTTTATGTCATGAAAAGGGCACTGTATATCATATTCCTCTGCATTGTCTTTGCAATCCATGTGGGCCATGCCCAAGATGATCTCTTATCGACTTTGCAAGGGGGTATCGACGAATTTAACCGCGGATATGATGAATGGAATGTAGAACGCTTTCATCGTGCAGCGGAGATATTCGAGGGGGAGATTACGCGTGAGCCCGCAAACTATCTGCCGTACTACTGGAAGGGGGTCGCCCAGTTTCATATGATTCTCTTTTATTACGGGGATGGAGAGCAGCCCAAGGATGAAGAAAAAGTGAAAGCGTCGATCGCAGCTGCATTAGCGACGCTGGAACAGGCAGTTGCGCTCAATGCAAATGACTCGGAAAGCTATGCGCTCCTCGGCGTCATCACCGGGATGAAGATAGCGGAAAGGCCCGTTTCAGCGGTCTGGCTCGGTTCAAAGGTGATGAAATATAAAAAACAGGCATTAGCGTCGGATCCGGAAAATCCCCGGGTGCATTATTTAACAGGGACAAGCTATTACCATGCCCCCGGCATACTGGGGGGGAGAGAGAAGAGCCTGGAGCACTTTTTAAAGGCGGAAGAACTTTATGAGCGGGAGATCAGTGCTGGGAAAGACCCCTTGCAGCCGCAGTGGGGGTACAGCACCTGCCTTGCATTTACCGCGAAGGTGTACGTAAAGGCCGAGGAAATAAAACGGGCAGAGGCGTATTATGCAAAAGCACTGAGGGTAAACCCGAACGACAAGCTTGCGCAGAAAGGGTTAGCTGACTTGCAGGAGATGCAAAGAAAATAGACCTGATCCCCCATAGACCCGTGAAGATTTCATTCCGACTCTGTACGGGGAATCCTGGTTACCGTTTTGCTCCAGATGAACTCCTTGATCTGTTCATCTGATCTGAATTTTCCCTTATCGTAATGTTCATAATGAACAATTTCGTCCAGCTCTCTCCGGAAGGGCGCCCGCTCCCTTACCGGACGAAGGGCCTTATTACTTTTTTCCTTTTCCTCGTCAGGGTACCCCAGTGGTATAATATGGTCAATGGTATATACATCAGGTATCCCTAACAACTTCCTGATTTGTGTTTCCCGTGCCTCAGTCTGCATGGTAGCCCAGGCCGTGGCCAGGCCGAAGCTTGCTGCCGCTAGTTGTAGCGTATAAATGGTAACGGCCAAACTCTGCCGCAAGAGAACTTCTCGTGGGAGATGAACAGGGTATGTCTTTTCCAACCGTCGATCACCACAGACTATGATGAGGACTGGCGCAGTGGATAAATGAGGTTGGACCGCTACCGCCCAATACATAGTTGGGTCGGCCTTATGTAGTTTTTGGTATCCCGATGTAATGCTCTGTGTTATACTTTTTTTTGTCTCAGCATCTTGAACTACCACAAACTCCCATGGCTGAGAGTTCCCAGCAGAAGGTGAATGTCTCGCTGCCTCAAGCACCTTCTCCACAATGTCCTTCGGTACTGGGTCGGATTTAAACCTGCGGAAGCTCCTCCTGTTCTTGACGAGTTCCAGAAAATCGTCATAACGCATCGTAACCTCCTTTCTCGATCTGGCATCGCTTCTCTCTGCCGAGGCATTGTAACAGCGCGAATGCTCACACTGCACCCCATTGTGGCTGGTCGAAGCGTAGGGGTATCTCCGCGATTCCTGAATTTTACAAACAACAACTTCGCTCCGACTCTGTGCACGAAGCCTGGGACTATCAATACAGTGCGAGGTGTTCTAGAACAGTTGGTGAATTCTAGCAAACCGGTTTCGCTGATGTCAATGGACAATATGCGAGTTGTTTGCAGTGAAGCTCCAGCACCTGCCTTGCATTTACCGCGCGGGTGTACGGAAAAGCTGGTGATAGAGAACGGGCAGAGGATTACTTCAGAAGGGCATTAAGGGTGAATCCGAAGGACAAGCTTGCACAGAAGGGGTTAGATGAGTTGAAAGAGATGTCAAAAAAATAGACCTGACCCCACGTGCTCTCCCTTCTTCTTTAATTTTCCTTCATGGTGATAGACACGACGGTGCCCACATCCCGCTTTTGGGCGCCGATAATTAATTGTGCATTTCCCTTTTGAAAAGCGGCCGTTGCGGTAGTGCCCCGCGCCACCGCCGTGAGTACACGCCACCCCTTATCCGTCATCGCCTGTTTGTAGAAGTTTATGATCTCTTCGGGCGAGGCCTGTGCCAGCAACTCTACCTGTTGCACACTGCCCGTGGTAGAGGTTTTGGTGACCTCTGCACCCTTGTAGAGGGGGACCGCCCCCCCGAAGATCTCCTCCGGCTGCTCGGTAGATTCCTCCACCATCTTCGACCCTTGGGCAGTGGTAGTCGGCCCGGTGGGTTCCTGCGATGCGGCTTCGTCCGGTTCCGGTTCAGGGGCCGGGGTGGTCTCGGGAGCTGCCGCCGGGGCGGTCACGGGAGCAACTGCCGGGGCCTCTGCTGCACCACCCATATCCTGGGTATCGGGCGAGGTGATAAAATCCGCACTGATCGATTGCGTCTCGCCGGCCTCGATGGTAATGCCGTTCACCATCTTTTTCTTTTTCGTCCCCCAGTCGTCCGCAAAGGTGACGTTGTAGACACCGGGCATCAGCTCAAGGGTGGGATTTGCCTTCGTGTTGGCGCCCCGGACCCGCTCGTTGGTTGCAGCATCAGAGATCGAGGCGGAGGCTTCTACCGTCTGCCCGTCCCGTTTGGCCGTAATCTGGAGATACCCGGGGCTGAATTCGGCCCTCTTCTCCACGGTCTGGTTGCCCTGGATCTGGACGTTCTCAAAGGTGACCGTCGGCACGGGGCGGATGTTCTCGTCCATTACATCGACCTGGTAGATGCCGGGCATCAGTTTATAGGTGTGGGGGCTTTTTCCTGTGATGCCAGCAAGCTTGGTAGTCCTTTTCTCATCATATACGATGCAACGGCCATAGGATTCCGTGCCGTTTTTGAAGATCCGAACCGTGAGATCCCCCTCGGAGAAATCCGCCTCTTTCTCTATACACTGACCGTTCTCGATAGAGAGATTCTGAAAGGTAATGGTCTGCTTGGGGCTCACATTTTCGTCCACCACAAACAGATCGTAGGTCCCCGGTTCGAGTTGCATGGTCTGGGGGTTGGCGGTCGAGGTGTCGCTGCTTGCGACCCTGGTTTCTGTCCCGGCCTGGTTGACGTAAATCCGCGCAAAGGAGGGTTTGCCGTTTTTGATGACGGCAACCGTGAGGGTCCCCCCTGAAAAGTCCACGGTCCGCTCAGCCGTTTTCCCGAGCTCTATCGCTATGCCGGTCACGGTTACTGTCGGCTTTGTCTGGACCCGTGCGTCGGTCACCCGGATGTCATACGTGCCGGGCTTGAGCTTCGTCCCTTTGTCACCCTTTTCGACGACCGTGCCGGTTGTAAAGAGGGATTTGTCCTGGCCCGCCGGATAGACCACCATGGTCGCCTGAAAGGGCGTACCGTTTTTCAGGGCCGTGACCCTCAGATAGCCGAACTCTTGGGCCTTCTCCACCACCTTTTGGGCGGCCATCTTGAACTGCCCTGCGGTCTTGGCCGTAAAGTATTCCCCGCCGCCCGCTTTGGCCATGCATTCGAGCTGCGCGCGTTCCTCCTCGGTCACATCGAACCCGATCACATGCATGACGAATTTGATGCCGAGCTTTTTGAGCTCCTTGACCAGGGCGCAGGGGTCCCCCTCACAGGTCTCCTTGCCGTCCGATACCAGGATGATGGTCGTCTCATCTTCCAAGACCTTGATCTTGTCGGCGGTCATCTGCACCGACAGGGTAATGGGGGTCTTGCCCTTGGGATTGATTTCCTGAATATTTGCGATGAGCTTTTCTTTGTCGACAGGACTCAAGGCGACCAATTCTTCGACATCCTTGCAGTCGCCCTTGCGCCGGTGGCCGTAGGCCACGAGCCCCACGTGGACATCCCCGGGCAGATCCTGGATGAGGCCGGTGAGGACCTCCTTGGCGATGGCGATCTTGGGTGTGCCCTCGATCTGTCCCCACATGGAACCTGAGGCGTCGAGGATAAAGATAAGGTTGCTACGCGCCCCGCCCTCCTGTGCAGGGGCATTTCCCGCTGTCTGAGGGGGTGAGGTCGTGGTTTGAGGCGTAGTAGCTGATGTCGTTGCAGTCTTTGCTCCCGAGGGCTGCGAGCCTCCTGATCCTTCTGCCTTGGTATACCCGGCCGGTATCTGAAAGAGTGCTGGATCGACCGGACCTTCCTTAATGTTCTTCAGCTCCATGACTGCGTCGCCGTTGTCGGCATACTGGACCTGCTTGACGAAAAAGCCGAGCTTCGATGATTCCCACACCGCCGCCTCGATCCGTGAACTCCCCGCCTCAGCGTAGACGGACTTGGTGCAGTCGTACCCGTTGACCGTCTCCGTGCCGCCGGGCTTTCTCTGCCAGTCCTTGCGCGCCCACTCCCACCCCACAATGGGATTCATCATCATGGTCTCTTCGACCTTTGTCGTCTCTGTGTACTGGAGCGACTGGGGATTGAGGCACAGCGTCACGCCGGTGTCTTGGTTGACGATCGTGGGGAAGGGCGGGATCTGCATGCCGCCCGAGACCTTCTCAAGGCGATACATGGTGTCCTTGACAGAGAGCTTGTATGAGTAGTTTGCGCCGGGCCCTGTAATGGCAATGTCCGCGGTAAACTGCGCTGCGTGTGAAGGGAGTGCAATTCCTAACAAGGCGCATACAAAGGCTACCGTGGCCATAAAGGTCTTGAGGGATATTTCTTTTTTCATCATTTCCCCCTTCATTTTTGATGGCTTCCGCTCGTTTCTGCCCTGATATTTGAAATCATTACTTGATTTCAAATAAAAATTCAGCCGTATTATCAGATCGATATTCTTCATTTTCCCGCTGCCTGTTTTGGGAATCAACAACAACTTCCAGTACATATTTCCCCTTCGATCCGATTCTACGTTGAGCAAGCTCCATTAGGATATCAATCTTTTGCGGTGCGTTGTACCAGGTGTCTGGATGCATATCACTGAATCCTATGCCTTCTGATTGTTGGTAAATAAGGAGCTTTTGAGGGAGTTTCAATACCCGGTAATCGATCATAACGTGTTTCAATCGCTTGGTCCCCTTATTTTTCACCCATACTTGGAATTCTAATTCACAGCGTTTATTATCAAACGCAGTATATGACAGTTTTGCATGTCGAATGTCGCACACCAGGTCAACATCAACCGGCCCATGAATCGTAAACTCTCCGTTGCTCTCATCCCAGTCTGATCCATCGAGGAGTGCGATGCGCACTTTGTATTTGCCGGGGGGTATGTTCTTGGTTACGTTACAGGGTACTGCTGGGTTATAGTATCTATTTGATCTGTTAGGTATAGGTTGTTTGCCCGCTTTCCAGCGTGGCACAATGGTGTACTCCTGGTTGGTCGCCGTGTTCTTCAGTGAGATGCTGGCATCTTTAAAATTATTGAGGTACGGCTTCCACGTTGTTTCATATTCAATCCCATATCTGTTCCCTTGAGTCCATACCTCATCGCCATTAGGGGAGATAATCTTGATTTCACCTTTCGGTTGTTTCACGGTCCTGGACCCGGCTACCGGTGCAACTACCGCTGGTCTTGTTCCAGTGGTCGATGTAACTGTGCCACCGGCTGCTCGCGTGAACGATTCTGATGAACGGTAATCTTCGCGGCCACTCTTATCAGTAAAGTGCGTTAAGACCTGCGCCTTCATCGTGTTTGCGCCTTCCATGGTTAAGACCAAGGATCTTTTGGCTATCTTCGTAGTGTATACGGCCCGCAAAGTATTGTCTCTGTAATATTGAGCCTTGGCCGTGCCCCAATCGCAGTCTTGCGGATGGCATTTACCCCATGCGTGGACCGTTATCCTCTGACCTTCCACGGTTATGTGGAGCGTTGTAATACCCCTTGTGTTGAGATCGGCGTTGGTCCATTTACCAACATAATCGTTAACCCCTGCGAAAGCCGCTGGAAAGAGAGCCAGCAGGAAAATCGCTCCCATGGCCAAACATAAAAGCTTTTTCATAACGGTTCCTCCTTTTTTAGTTTTATTGCAAGACACTTTTGAGACACATCAAAAGTAACCGGCAGATTGCTTAAACCTTTTATGTAAGGTTTTTGTCATTATTGCCTCTTTCCTGTGCATGTTACTTCTGTGTTGATTCTGGAGTGTTCCGTTATTCCATACACTATCCTGTACTGCCTGCCGAAATGACGCTCGACTGCCTTTAACGCACACACTATACGTCACCCAAAGTCACAGATAGGTCACAGATTGTAATTTTCTTGAGATTTCTGACAGCAAATGATGGCCGGGGGGCACGGGGTTTGAGAGGGGTTTGGGCCTCGCTAACTATTGGATATTATAATGAAACGTTATAAAGACACGCGCACATAAAGAGCGAAAAGGGATTATCGATGGTAAAACACTCATGAATTTGCCGGGTATTGAAAACTATGATTCTTTAAAAGAGGCGCATCGCACATGGGTGGCTAGTGCGATAGCAGTTGAAGGTCATGACAGAGAAGTAATAGGTTTTTCGAGGTCAATAATCAGGTCTTTCTATCTTGGACTTTGGCTGTATGTGTGCATAGATAGCGAAATAATCCTCGCGATATTAATAAGGTATAATGATATTCGAGCTGACTTCATGGAGCGGGGAGATGGTATGGGGGATGAGAGAAAGAGCTTTTCAGAACGTGTCGTGATGTAGGTCTCCGTTACTTCACCTGTGAACCTCTCACGATGTGATTCTTTTGTAGAGTTCCTCTGTTTCCGGCGATGGATCAACCCCCAGAGCGGTTGCGCACGTTTTTTTGCACTGTTGGTATGTCTTAACGGCATCCGCATGGTGGCCGAGTTGGTGGTGGCATACTATGAGACGCTGATACAATTTTTCTTCGAGATTATCTACCGATAACCCCCTTTCATAATGGGTGATCGCTTTCCCGTATGCTTGCTTCTGTTCATGCCACTTCCCCAGTTTTATAATGGTTGAAATAAAGACGTTTTTAAAACGTTCCCTGGTCAATAGTATCCAGGTCTTCCCATCGTCATCCGCCAGAAAATATCCTTTATAAAAGGATAGACCTTTCTCATACAAGCCGGCAGCTTCTTTTGCGTGACCTTTCTGACAGAGTTCTTCGGCCCTTTCGAGTGTACGTCGGAACGCCAGGGTATCCACCCAGCAGTACTTCTGGTTGAGCGTAATCCTCCCCTCTTTCAGCTGTATTGCGTCTTTATGGACCATGAGAGCGCGCAGGCGGTTCAAAGTTGTGGAAAAGGCGCTGTGGGCCATATCCCCATCTACTTCCTCCCACAGTGAATCGATGATTTTATCGATAGGGATATCAATGCCCCCATACGCAATAATGGCCTTTAGCAACTCAAGCGGTCTTTTCTGTGCCTTTCCTTTAAAATGAAGCGGTTTGCCGTCTATCGAGACAAGAAAATTCCCAAAGGTGTATATGGTAACGGCCCACGGCCAGTGTTCTATGTGATAGGGGGGGATATCCGGTGCAAGGTTATGGCAACGTATGAGGCGCTGTACATACTCAACTTCAATGCCTTGTTCGAGTGCTTTTGTGCAGAGTTGCGTCAGCATTTCAGGCTGTAGCCACCAGACCATATTGAGATAATTGTGCTTACGCCCTAGGGACATGGCTTCGTGCAGGTATTCGAGTCCTTTCCGATCCTTTCCCTCATCAAGCGCACATTTTGAGCGGAGCAAGAGACACATGAACAGGTAAATAGTGCTTTTTGTTTCTCGCGCTTCGGCATATGCGCGGTTCAACTCCGGTAATGCTTCCTTTGATTTCCCCTGCTCAAGTAAGATGTATGCCAGTTGAATCCGGCACACAATGGTAGCAAGAACGTAACCCGTCTCGTCGGACAGCCTTGCCGCCGTTTCGGCGTGCGCCAGTGCCCGTGTATGGTTTCCCGTAAGGATATTATAGAGTCCCGCAAAGTGATGAAAAACGGCATATCCATGGATATGTGTATTATCAAGGATCGATTCGAATCTTTTGAGGTAATAATCCGCATTCGACAATTCACCCAGCAAAAGAGAAGCAAAGATACCCGGCATAAAAAATATGTGCTCCCAGACATGAAGGCCCGTATGAGTGATCAGATTGAGGGCTTCCGATATTTCAGCCGGAGCCGATTCGATATCGGTCATGGTAGATATACGGGTTGATATATCAATCCATTTCCAGTGGATTATCATTGCCGGTGACGTCTGGTACGATCTTACCAGTTCTTTTGACTCATCCCGGATAGTCTCCGTTCTTGCGAAATTGCCGACCCATGAATAATAGGTCATTGCCCAATCGATAGCCTGAAGGCGGAGATTGATGTCGCCGTTTTTTTGGGATAGGGACAATGCCTTTTCCACCAACCGAATCATATCGGGTCGCTCAGGGTTTCGAATAACCGATGCGTACATCAAACATACCGTTACTTTTGCTTCAATCTCCGTGGAAGGGAAGGGATGCCCGGACTGCATCCAGTTCTCAAGCCATGCTATCCAGGGGTCGAAGTCGGTGAAATAGTTCCATTGATAGGCGATACTGTCGATGATTCCCGCCCACGAAAGTAATAGCCCTGACGTATCGGGACCTGTTTCAAACAGATGAAATGCCTTTTCAAAGTATCCCCTCGCCTCAGCGCTAGAAAAATGCTGGCAGCTGACACCCAGCCAGTACAGTAACCACGGCTGATCGTTCAACACATGTTCAGGGATTTTTTTAATCCAGCCTTCGAGGGTTTTATTTCGACCCTGGGCGATCAGCGTCGGTGCCATATTAAGGATGACCGAAATAAGACCTTCCATATCACCGGCCTCAAAGAAGAGCTCAACTGAGTTCTCAGTCTGGCCTGATGCGGCTAAGAGGTTAGCGGCATGCTGTTTCAGGCGGATGATGTCGTGACGGTCAAACTGCTCCGATGCCCTGGTGATCAGGAATTCACGGAAGAGCGCATGATATTGATAGGTCGGAATGGATGTAAAAAGCCGTTCGGTGAATACGTTATTACGGCGCAGAAAGGATAACAGGCTGCCGGCGTCGGGCATATTGGTCAGTTCTTCTGCCATGGGAACAGTCATTCTGGGAAATACAGCCGTTTTGAGCAAAAAATTTTTTGTGGTCTCATCCATTTTATCGAAAAGTTCTCCGACAAAATAATCGAAGATCTCAAGCGGGACACAGGTATCAAGGTGCTCCGGCGATATCGTGCCTCTCTTGATGCTCTTTGCCATGAGGACAAGACCGGCGGCCCATCCCCCGGTTTTTTCGTGTATCTGTGCAGTAACGGTACCGGAAAGTTTTTCCCCTGTCTCACGCCGGACGACTTTTTGTGATTCGCTGAGGTTCAAACAGAGCTCGCGTGAGTCGATTACTCTCATTTTCTTGTTTGCAACCATGGCGGCAAAGGCCGGCGGCGGATCCGTTCTGCTCACTATAACGATATGAATATCCCCGGATATTTTGGAAATCCCTTCTTTGAGAACGTCATGGAACGGCGATGTTAGCGGTATTCTTTGATAATCATCAAAAACGATACACGAAGGTGCCGGGAGTCTAATGCTTAGATTCTCAAAATACCGTTGGGAGAAAACGGAAATACCCAAAAAATATTCAGGAGTCAGGATCGGCAGGGGTTTCCGATTCCGGGGTGTGGCTTTTTTGGCTGCCAGTCCCAGATAGTGAAAAAAGGTGGAGAAATCGCTATCGCCCTCATCAATCCGGTACCAGAGACAGAAACGGTTCCGGTTGGCGATATAGCTGGCAACGAGGGTTGTTTTTCCCGAACCGGCCATGCCGGAAATCCAGGTCGCCCTGTGCTGTTTTTTTCGGTCCAGTAGCTTGAATAATCTTTCCCTCAGGACGACTTCCGGAAGCTCGGGCGGGGTTATTTTATTGATGGATGACCCCCTCCGTTTCATGGCGTCCCCCTTTGTTCGCTAACCTTAGTTCATTAAAATTTTTTTGTCAAGGATCGCGCATACCTCTCAAGTATCCGTTTTTTCAGGGGAAAATGGTTTTTAATCATTGTGGGAAAATGAAAAAATTTTCAATGCGTGACCTATCTGTGACTTTTTATGTGCTACGCATAGACGTACGATAACGGTTTTGTTATTTCGGCGCGGTTTGGCAATGCCCATGAACGTGCAACAAAAATCTAACACGTGGCAAAGCTCATTTTAAGCCATTAAAAAACTATATTAACCAAAGAAAGGAGATGCACATGGCTAGAAAAGTTATTATTCCGGGTGTGGTGATATCCATCGTTCTGTTGGTCGGTTATGCCTGGGCGGGTCCCCAGATGAACCCCGGTAAATGGGAAATCACCACCAGAACCGAAATGGCGGGAATGGCCCCACAGTCTGCAACGCATACCCAATGCATCACCGCTGATGACATGGTCCCCATGAGCGAGGATGCGAATCAGGAATGTCAGGTCACAGACATAACAACCCAGGGAAACACCGTGTCTTGGAGAATATCCTGTAGCGGCGGCAAAATGAACGGAACAGGATCGGTTACCTACAACGGTGACAGCATGAATGGTACCATGAGTATGACCATCGAGCCCTACGGAACGAGGGTACATAATACGCTTTCCGGCCGGCGCATCGGCCCCTGCGATGGCCAGGCAGCAACTTCTCCATCTGTTCCATCTCAAACCGCACCTCAGGAAACGCAACAACAATCAGAAGTCGAGGAATCCACTGCCGATACTCAGACACCGCAAGAAAGCTCCGAAGCACAGGAGCCCATGACCGAGGATGCCAATACTCAGACATCGCAAGAAGACTCCGAAGTCCAGGAGACCATTACCGAGGATGTCAAAGATGTGGGCAGGGCCGCCAAGGATGAAGCCAAAGAGAACGTCATCGATGAAGTACGCAAAGGGATACGGGGGGTAATAAGAGATCTCTTTGAATAAACTGGGCAAGACTGACCCAGCATCCGTATGAGGTCAATCTTCTGGTCTGCTGAAACCTGTCTTCACGATGGTGGAGTTCCAAGAGAATGATGCGGGTTATCCACGTTATCCAAAACCGTATTTATTAAACTTTTTGAGGTGATTATGGATAGTTATCTCACGCGCATATACCGGCGCAGCACGGATGATCCCGATGAGATCGTGGGGATCATCGAGGAGATCGATACCGGGGAGAAGCACTCTTTCAAGAATGTGTCGGAACTGAACGCTATCATTACCAAACCCGCGAGAAAGAAGCGTAACCGGACAACTGGAATAAAGGAGGGAAAATGACCATACAGAAGGTTTTCTGTGGAGAAAGGGTAGCCCCTCAAAAAGGAGGCCGCCTTTTTTTGCGCTGGCTTAAGTAGAGAAAAAGGAAGGCGGTGAGGGTGAATCAGAAGGATAAGCTGGCGAAGAAGGGGTTGGGTGAGTTGAAGGAGATGGGAAGAAAATAGACTTGAGTTCCTACTTTTCCCTAGAATGCTTCAATCAAAGACCTGACCCCTTTTCTGACTGAGATCACGAGATCAGCAGTCTGTAAATACCTAGCCCTTGTTGTCCTCCTCCACCGCCTCTATGAGCAGTTCACAGATGTCGGGGACCGCGGAGATCACCCTGTTCCAGTTCGGTATATAGGGGACCTCTATCGGTGTTTCGAGAAACTGCTCTCCCGCGCTCATGATGCACTGCGTGAAGGCCTCGGCCGAGCTCCCTTCCTTGTGTCGATCGAAGGTGAGACCGTTGACGACGGAGTCGTACTCGAAGCGGGCGATCAGATCCTGGGCAATGCGCAGGTAGCTGGCCTTCAACGACAAAAAGAATTCCTTCGTCAGGGTGTATCCCCTGCTCGCCATCGTCCTGAAGATCGTCTTGGCGATGTCCGTCCCCATCTTCAAGAGGCCCTTGTTGGGGTCTTCCAGGGTCAGGGGCTGATGCTTGTGCTCATAGTTGTCGGAGAGGTCGGCTTGGCAGACCCTGCGCAGGGCGCAATTGCGGTACACCTCCGCCAGGACCCCGACCTCTATCCCCCAATCACCGGGGATCCTGATCCGCCGCGCAAGCTCGGTATCCATGGAGAATTCACCGGCGAGGATATACCGGAAGCTGTCGAGATAATCGAGGAGCTCATTGGGCCCCAGGGTTGCCTTTAATGCACGAAGGAGGGGTGTTACAAAGATGCGGGTAACGCGTCCGTGCATCTGATCCGTGATCCTGCTGTAGTATCCCTTGCAGAACTCGAAGCCGATGCGCGGATCGGCAACGGGATAGCAGAGCCGTGCGAGGAGCTCTCGATCATAGGTCACGATGTCACAGTCGTGCAGGGCGATTACATGGCTGTCCTCACGGGCGAGGATGTATCCGTATGCAGTCCACGCCGATCTTCCCTTGCCGTCCTCGCCGACCTCGATCCCCTTTTCCGCCAGGAGGCGGTAGAGTGCCTCAATTCTCGGTCCGGTACACCAGATCAATTTCGGCTGCTGGGGGAGGGCGGCAAAGAACTCCCGCGCCTCCTTAAAGTCCTGTGCCGTGGCCCGTCCGATGGTAACGATGATGTTTTTCAGGTACGTAACGGAGCGGAGCTCTTCCGCAATCTTCGGCAGGCCGGGGCCTTCAAGCTCAACGGGGATATAGGGGAGGACGAGCGAAATAGGGCGATGTCTCGCTGCCTCCGCGAGCTCCGCTTCGATCACCGCGATATCCCGCGGTTTCAAGCGATGAAAGGTGGCGATCTCACCGTTTTGGAAGAAATCCGACATGGTCCCTCCTTTCCCCCTTGGTC
>Ga0315537_1000757_pt1 | contig 25773 bp, 31 predicted proteins | sample SalMarSW160270MG_FD_203091 | JGI IMG/M metagenome (GOLD analysis project Ga0315537, IMG submission 203091) | Salt marsh sediment microbial communities from the Plum Island Ecosystem LTER, Massachusetts, United States - Salt Marsh Sediment SW1602-70 ...
ATCGAAAACAGCAGGACCCCTGCGAACATCAATACCGTAAGCGTAAAAAGTACCGGATGGATTTTCTTCCGGAAAAGCAATATTACAGCAAGGCTTGCCAGTAACAGGATGTGCACTGTAATATGAAAATAATCCCTGAACCAGTACATCTTCATCTGATCCCGGATCCAGAGGATTGTCTCTTTCGATAGATCCCAGAGGGGCCAGATTTGTGTAGAGAAGAATTCCGTCTGATGAACCCGGTTGTAATGGATAGCAAATAGATACCACGCAACAATAACCGTGAGGTAGAAGGCAAACGGTAGCACGGTTTTTAAATTAACGCGCAACTGATTACCCTCCTGCTTCATCCGGAACCAGCCGAATGCATTGATAACATAAAGACCGGTAAGGGCGACCACATTGATGGCGGATGTGATCTTCAGTAATCCGGCAAGGGTGAAAAAGAGGAATGAAACATAGAAAAACCTGAATTTTCGGGAGGTATAAAAATGGAAGAAGAAATACCATCCCACAAGCACAAACGCTAACGAAGTGCTGTCGGTAAGGTAGTTGTTTGCATAGTATACCACAACCGGCGATGTGAAAAACAGAAGAGAAAGGGTTATTCCCCAGAATGGATCATTGAGCCACCGCTCCAGTAATTTATACAGTGCAAACAGACCGGTGAAAAAGATGAAGGTATTGACCAGCCGGTAGATCAGGTCGTGGGGCCCGAAGATTTTATAGAGCGATGCAATAAAGTAGTATAAGATCGGACATTCCCCGACAGCATATCCTGTGGTTCGGTTATCGGATGCCAGGTTATGTACCTCGGGTTGAAAAAAATTCATTCCGTGTTGAAAGTAATTCAGGGTAATGGAAGCGCAGTCCGATTGCCGCCATTTATGAATGGATTGCGGCTTGTAGGTGAGAATGTTGTGGTAATCGTAGTACCAGGAAGTTGCCAGGAAGAGAAAAACAAACAGGAGGGATGAGAAACCTCTTCGTGCCAGGGTGTTCCAGGGGGAGGCCTTTTTAGTCATTATCCATACCCGGTTTTAAAAGAGTTATCAGATCCGTTGATTCACCTCCTCTTACTGACTATCAGATATCGGATGTGCAAAAGCCACCACGTCTTTTCCTGTGATCTCCTTTTCACAGAGAATGATAAGCCGTTCCAGTACATTCCGGAATTCCCGGATGTTGCCTGTCCATCTGATCTTTTGCAGCTCCTTGATGGCATCTTCTGTAATGCTCTTAGGGCTCATGCCATACTCGTCACAAATGATTTGATTGAAATGCTTTGCCAGCAGGGGAATGTCTTCCTTGCGTTCACACAGGGTGGGAATGTCGATCAGGATGACGCTGATCCGGTGATAGAGATCTTCTCTGAACCTGTTTTTCTCAATTTCTTCCTTGATGTTTTTATTGGTAGCAGCGATAATCCGCACATCGACAATGATATCCTTATCGCTTCCAACGCGTGTAATTCTATTTTCCTGCAGAGCCCTGAGGACTTTAGCCTGTGCGGAAAGGCTCATATCTCCGATCTCATCGAGAAAGAGGGTTCCCCCATTCGCCTGCTCAAATTTCCCTTTTCGCTGTTTGATGGCAGAAGTAAAGGATCCTTTTTCGTGACCGAAAAGTTCACTTTCAATCAGTTCAGAGGGTATTGCTGCGCAGTTTACCTCAACGAATGGCTGGGCCGACCGGTTACTCCTCTCATGCAACCAGCGGGCAACAAGCTCCTTTCCCGTGCCGTTTTTGCCAGTAATCAGCACCCTTGCATCGGTGGGCGCAACACGCTCGATCATCTCTTTCACCTGCCGAATGGCTTTGGATTCACCCACCATTTCATGGGTTTTTGAAACTTTACGCTTCAGCACTTTTGCCTCGGTAATGAGAGAGGATTTATCCATCGCGTTTCGGATGGTTATCAGCAACCGGTTCAGATCCAGTGGTTTCTCAATGAAATCAAAGGCTCCTTTTTTTATGGCTTCAACAGCAGTATCAATATTGCCATGTCCGGAGATCATGATCACCGGAACTTCACCGGATATCTCAAAGATCTTTTCCAGCACTTCGATGCCGTCCATTTTCGGCATTTTAATATCACAGAGGACAACATCATACTGGTTGTTTTTGAATAATTCGAGTCCCTCCATCCCTTCCATGGCAAGATCAACCGTATGTTTTTCATATTCCAGGACCTCCTTCAGGGAATTCCGGATACTTTTTTCGTCATCAATCACCAGGATATTCGGCATCGTATTGTGTTGTTTGGAATGACCGGGATTGTATCGTTTATTTTCATGTGATCCATTGAATCAATATGAAATTGCCATTGTAAAGTTATATTTTATACCGCAACCATTTCCACATATCCTTATACGAAGGTTTTTTCCCGTAAAGCAATATACCGGTGCGGTATATCTTGGCAGCCATCCATGTGGTACCGATGAAGGTGATCACCAGTATAATCATGGATAATCCGATCTGCCATCCGGGCACACCGAACGGGATCCTTGCCATCATGACTACAGGAGAGGTAAGCGGGATGAATGAAAACCAGAAGGCGACTGAACTATCGGGATTTTGAAACGCTCCCATAGCAACAAAGAGAGCCAGCAAAAGGGGAATGGTGATTGGCATCATGAATTGCTGTGTGTCCGTTTCGTTATCCACGGCAGAGCCAATGGCAGCGAAGAGCGAGGCATAAAGCAGGTAACCACCCAGGAAAAAGACGATGAAAGAGAAGATAATAATACCCCAATTCTGGTTACCCAGGTTGTTGAAGATCTGTTGCACTTCACTCAGCTGCTGTATGTCTGCCGGTTGTGTCTGTCCTACAGGTGATGATGACATGATGTTATCGGGGAGGGGTGTCTGGCTGAGGGTTTCCATGTCCGGTAACAGGAGGGACTGAGCGATCGAAATGATAATAAACACCAGGATGATCCAGCAAAAAAACTGGGTTAATCCAACCAGGGCTATCCCAATGATTTTACCCATCATCAGTTGGAATGGTTTAACAGAGGAGATAATCACCTCTACGATCCGGCTGGTTTTCTCTTCAATCACACCCCGCATAACCTGCGCACCGAAAATGAAGGTAAGCATGTAAATAAGCAACCCGCAAATGTAAGCAACACCCATGGCAATGCCGGTACTGGTCTCCTTCTCAATGCCTTCATCATTGATCTTTATGGTCTGTAGCTTGATACTGGTTTCAACCTCTTTCAGTATCTCATCCAGGTCCTTGATATCATACGTTTCCAGTTTTAAGCGTTCGACCTCGTTTTCCAGTGCACCGGATATATGCATCGTCAGGTCAAGGGGGGGTTGTTTTGTGGAGATCAGCTGAACCGCATTCGGGATGTAGGTGATCTTGGGAGAAATATAGAGGATAGCGTAGTACCCCAGCTCGGTGAAATTGCTTTTTAAATCGTCCAGTGTAACCCCTTCGAGGTATTCGAATTGAAGGTATTTCGTACTGGGAATCACCCCTTTGAATATCCGGGTCCCATCCTCAATGACAGCTATTTTTTTCAGTTCCGTATCTTTTTGTGTCATGATCCAGACCGGGATGATAAACATGGCTGCCAGCAATAGGGGGGCAATCAGTGTCATGATGATAAATGACTTCTTCCTGACCCGGGTTATATATTCCCGCCTGATGATGATGGATACTTTATTCATTTTTGTTTTTGTCATTGATGTTTGATTCGCCTACCACGTTAATGAAGATATCATTCATGCTGGGTACTATCTCATTCATTGAGAGAATAGTACCGGCATTCAAAAGGGCTTTCATCATTTCATTGGTGGATGATCCTTCCAGAACTTTTGTCCTTATGATACTGCGTCCGTTTTTCTTTGTATGTTCCAGGAATTTATATTGTGAACTGAGGGTGGCTGTCAGGAGGTTTATCTCTCCATCAAACACAATCTCATATTCATTTGCAGCATGGATTTTCCTGATTTCGTCAATCGGTCCGTCGAGAATCGTTTTGGCTTTGTTAATGAGGGTGATGTGACTGCACAGCTCTTCCACCGAACCCATATCGTGGGTTGAAAAGATGATGGTTGTTCCTTTGTCTTTAATTTTAAGTATTTCCTGTTTGAGCAGTTTGACATTGATCGGGTCAAATCCGCTGAATGGTTCATCGAAAATCAGCAGTTTTGGTTCGTGAAGTACAGTGACAATGAATTGGACTTTTTGCTGCATCCCTTTCGAAAGCTCTTCAACCTTCTTATCCCACCATGGCTGGATCTCAAATTTTTCAAACCACTGTTTCAGCTTCCTGAGGGCATCTTTTTTTGACAGTCCCTTTAACCGGGCAAGGTATACAGCCTGTTCCCCAACTTTCATCTTCCGGTAAAGTCCACGCTCTTCAGGTAAATAGCCAATGTCATAGATTGCATTGGGCTGTAGTTTCTTCCCCCTGTACAACAATTCTCCGCTATCCGGTGCAGTGATCTGGTTGATGATCCTGAGCAGGGTTGTTTTACCGGCGCCATTTGGCCCGAGAAGTCCAAAAATACTTCCCCCGGGCACATTTATGCTTACATTGTCGAGTGCGAGGTGATTGGAAAATTGCTTAACAATATTACGGGCATTGAAAATTTCCATCGATGGATCTGTTTCTTAAATTTCAAAGCTGTAAAGATAGAAATTTTGATGTGAATTACAGGAGATGAAATAAGAGCTTTTCAATAAATAGATTGATTTATTAAAAACAACCGGGAATCGATTGTTTGGTGATGCAGTGAGAAATGACTGTTCCCGGAATCCCGGGAAAGCACCTTCAGCAGATGAGTGCTATTCGAAGTAACTTCTCATTCGTTCGAAGAAGTTGCGGTCAGATTTGTCGGGTTTGGGCATAAAATTCTCAGATTCACTGAGTTTGGAGAGTATCCGTTTTTCCTCTTTGGAAAGGATTTTTGGAATCCAAACGTTGATATTCACCAGGATGTCTCCTTTGCCGTATCCATTGACATCCGGTAACCCTTTCCCTCTAAGACGGAGGATTTTACCAGGCTGCGTTCCGGGTTCAATCTTTATTTTTACTTTTCCTTCAACGGTTGGAATTTCCGTCTGAGTTCCCAGCGATGCTTCTGTTATGCTGAGGTAAAGAGAATGGAACAGATCATTCCCATCTCGAAGCAGTTCAGGATGTTCCTCTTCGCTGATCAACACCAGCAGGTCTCCGTTTACCCCCCCCCTGCGGGCGGCATTCCCTTTGCCAGAAACTGTCATCTGCATTCCTTCGGCAACGCCTGCCGGGATATGAATGGAAATGACTTCCTGGTCTTTTACTATCCCCTCACCGTAACAGTTATTGCATTTTTTTGTGATCACTTTCCCCTCTCCTCCGCAGGAGGGACAGGTTGATGAAGTCTGAACCTGGCCGAGGAATGTGTTGGATATCCGCGTTACCTGGCCTGTCCCCCTGCATGTTGAACAGTCACTGTAGGAAGACGAGTCTGCAGCACCAGTTCCCCCGCAGGTTTTACAGGAGACATATTTGGTGACCTTGATCTTTTTTTCTACACCCGTTGCTATCTCTGACAGGGTAAGTTTAACTTTAACCCTCAGGTTTGATCCCTTGTTTACCCTTCGTCCACTACCTCTTCTGCTGGAGCCAAACCCTCCGAAGCCACCAAAACTTCCGCCGAAGATATCTCCGAAATGAGAAAATATGTCCTCAATGGTCATTCCTCCTGCACCAAATCCATTTCCGGCACCACTGACTCCCGCATGCCCGAACTGATCGTATCGAGCCCTCTTCTGCTCATTGCTCAAAACTTCATAGGCTTCTGCCGCTTCTTTGAATTTCTCTTCAGCGGCTGCATCACCCGGATTTTTATCCGGATGGTACCTCAAAGCCTGTTTGCGGTATGCTTTTTTAATTTCCGCAAGAGAAGCATCTTTTGAGACTTCCAGGATCTCATAATAATCTCTTTTAGCCATAGTGCATCAGTTTGTGCATGGTGCACCCTCTGTTTTTTATTCTATACAATGCAAGATGCAAATGTTGATGGTCCAGGTTTCGATCATGGTATACCGGCTCTATTCACCGATTACTACCTTGGAATAACGAATAACTTTGTCATGCAGGAAGTAGCCTTTTTCAACCACATCCACTATCTTCCCCTTCATCTTTTTTGAAGGAGCAGGAACCTTTGTAACCGCTTCATGGAGATCGGTATTAAACTCATCGTTCATGGCGGTGATTTCCTTTATTCCATTTGATGATAAAAACTCTTTAAACTTATTGTGAATCAAATCGATACCCTTCTTCATTGCCATGCAGTCAGTCGCTTCATTCATCGTTTGCAATGCCCGGTCAAAATCATCCATAACCGGAAGAAGCTTTAACAAAATATCTTCACCGGCAAGCTTTATCAAATCCATTTTTTCCTTTAGAGTACGCTTACGGTAATTGTCAAAGTCTGCAGAAAGCCTGAGGTATTTATCCTGAAGTTCTCGTGCTATTTCTTCACTGCTTTTTTCTTTCTCTTCCAGACCTTCTTCTTCAGAAACCTCTTCAGGTTCATCGGTAACCGATACTTTCTTCTCCTGAATTTCTTCGGGCAGATCTTTTTTCGTCTTTTTCCGGTCCTTCTTCAGGTTATCACTTTCCGGGTTTTTACTGGTTTTCTTGGTCATTGTTGCAACGATTTACAAAATTCCAAACTTCAGCATACTTCTGTTGCCAGCTAACAAATTATTTGCCAATCTGTCGAAAACGACAAATTGGCATGCAAAGATAGGGAAAATTGGTTAGTAGATGAGATTAGGGTTCGAAGTTGACTAATGTCGAATATCGAACAGGGAATATTGAATTTCAAAGTAAAATAGAGTTATGCAAGAGAACGTGCCGAAACGAAGATGGGTGGTCGGTCTTGGGTCAAAAAAGTGATGCCTGCCTGCCCTCCTTCGCTGCCAGTGCAGCTCCGGCGGGGAGCCCGGCAGGCAGGCGAAATCCGCAATCCCCTACTTCTTCCTCTGTGTATGTTTCTTCTTACTTTTCGACAGGATGTCCTTTGTTTCGGTGAGTTTGAGATCTTCCTGGACTACCAGTTTACCGCCCGACAGTTGCTTGATATCGTTAATAATTACTTCATCTGTCACCTGATTCCTGTTCCAGGTCAGGTAGGATTTTTTCATGTGGTTTGCCAGTAGCTTGATCAACCGTTTCTTATCCTCCCCATCCTCCATTTCAATGGCAACATCAATCATCTGGTGGATTATTCTTCCGTAATGCCGGTATTTTATGTCACCGGTAATATAGGGAACCTGCTTCGGTTTTGAGGTGAGCGTCTCCCTTGCAGGCATTTCATAAGGAGAGTCAATATCCAGATCAAAATCAGCCATTAGTGCCAGGTGATCCCAGAGCTTGTGTTTGAAGTCGCTGATATCACGAAGATGGGGATTCATATTCCCCATAATGGATATGATTGCTTTTGCTGCTTTGTTTCGCTCGTCCCTGTCTTCAATTGCCTTGAGGTGGTCAACCATTTTTTGAATATGCCTACCATATTCCGGTAATATCAATTTCTTTCTCGAGGTGTTGTAATCGTAATCCATATCCTGTATAATTTCTGCAAAGCTATGTGATTTAAGTTTAGATATCAAAGAATTGATCAGAATAATTCTTTTATTGAATGATTTTCAATCTGGCAAATTTAAGCAGCAGTTGTTTTTGTCCGTGGTTATGAAAGAAGACAGTGGCTTTTATGTCAGGGAAATCCCCCTCAAGGTGGATCACCTTTCCTTTCCCGAATCGCTGGTGTTCGACCACCATGCCTGTTTGGATGGATTTCGGATCATCACCTTCTCTGTTCGGAATTTCCCGATCAGCGCCTTTTTGCCTGTCCTGTTTGATCAGCTCAGGCTCCGGAACCGTGCGTCCGGAGAAGGATCTTTCCGGAGAGCGAGTTGTTTTTGAGGAAGGAATTTTCCGAAAGGTAGAGTAGGAGCGTTTGAATGTCGTATCATAGGGTTGTGTAGTAGCTGTTCCGTTCTCCTGCTCAAGCCCGTCAATATAGTCCCGGTTGATCTCTTTGATAAACCTGCTGGGCAGGCAGTTTACCAGATTTCCCCACCGGAAGCGGGTCTGTGCATACGATATGGTTACCTGTTCTTTTGCCCGGGTAAGTGCAACATAAAACAACCTTCTCTCTTCTTCCAGATCTTTTATATCGGATACGGAAAGATGAGAAGGGAACAGGTCTTCCTCCATTCCGGCGATAAAGACATATTTAAACTCCAAACCTTTGGCAGAGTGCACTGTCATGATGGTTACCTTGTCCTTCACCTCTTCCTTCTCATCATCCTGATCGGTGAGCAATGCAACGTTTTCCAGGTATTCGTCGAGAGTGACAAACCGGTCAGCCCGTTCCGGTTGAGAGACAAATTCACGGATACCATTGAGTAACTCCTGAAGGTTTTCATATTTACTCAATTCTTCCGGAGAAATCCTGTTGTGCAGTTCTTTCAGGATGCCGTTACGCTTTGCAATGCTGAGGGCAAGATCATAGGCATCCAGGTTGGCTTTCTGGTTGCTGAATTCATCAATAAGAGCGGAAAAGGCTTCGATTTTTTTTGTAATTCCCTGGTTAATCCCTGATTTGTACCTGCCAGGGTTTTTTATGATCTCCCAGATCGGCAGGTCATGTTTATCGGCGAGCTGTTCCAGGCGGGCAAGGGTTGTTTTTCCAATCCCACGGGCCGGGTAGTTCAGGATACGACGGAGTGCTTCGTCGTCGCGCTTGTTGCAGACAAGCCTGTAATAGGCGAGCATATCCTTGATCTCTTTCCTCTGGTAAAAGGAGATGCTTCCATATACCCTGTAGGGAATATCGCGCTTGCGAAGCGCCTCTTCAAAGATCCTCGATTGGGCATTTGTTCTGTACAATATAGCAAAATCACTGTAACGAAGTTGCTTCTGCAGGGAGGTGTCGAGAATGGAATTTGAAATCAGGAAACCCTCCTCGGCATCGGTCAGCACCCTGGCCACCCTGATCTTTTCACCAGCTGCCCGTTTGGACCACACTTCTTTTGAAATCTGACCTTTGTTTTTTTTAATCACGCTGTTGGCAGCGTTCACAATGTTTTGAGTGGACCTGTAATTCTGTTCCAGTTTGAATAATTTGTATTCCGGATAGTCACTTTTGAAATGGAGAATATTCTCTATTCGCGCTCCCCGGAAAGAATAGATGCTTTGAGCATCATCCCCGACAACACATACATTCTTGTGTGTTTCAGCCAGTTTATTTATGATCAGGTATTGTGAAAAGTTGGTGTCCTGGTATTCATCAACGAGAATAAAGCGGAACAACTCCTGGTATTTATGAAGAACATCGGGGAAATCCCGGAGAAGAATATTCATGTTCAGCAGCAGGTCATCGAAATCCATCGCTCCGGCTTTATAGCAACGTGCAGCATATTGCATATAAATATCTGTTAGCCTTGATCTTCTTGTTTTTTTGTCCTGTTCAAGCAAAGCCTGGTTGTTGGAGTATGCCTGTGCGGTTATCAGGTTATTTTTTGCATAGGAGATCCTTCCGACCACTTCATTAACACGGTAAACCTGGTCATCCAGATCCATATCTTTGATGATCCCCTTCATCACGTTTTTCGAGTCGATCGTATCGTAGATGGTATAGTTTGATGGGTATCCCAGCAAGCTCGACTCAACCCGCAATATCCGGGCAAAAATGGAATGAAAGGTTCCCATCCAGAGTGCCCTTGCCACATCATTCCCAACGATCCGGATGATCCTATCCTTCATCTCCCTGGCAGCCTTGTTTGTAAAAGTCAGGGCAAGGATGGAGTTTGCTTTAATGCCTTCCTGAAGTAAATGAGCTACCCGGTAGGTCAACACGCGGGTTTTGCCTGATCCGGCGCCGGCAATAACAAGTGCCGGACCATGATAGTTCACCACAGCTTCCCGTTGTGCTTCATTCAACTCCTTCAGGTAATCCAATTAGTGGGATGGTTTTTATTGATCCACCAAAAATAATACATGTTACCCAATTCATCCGGGTGGGAAAAGATATATTTGGGAAAGTTATTAACAGTTCATACTGGCCCTCCAATGGGAAAACCCTTTATGATTATTCCACATTCCAATAGCGAAGAGTTTCAGCTATTTTTTTTATTATTGTACCTTTCAAAAAACATGCGGGAAGGCTGGAATTTTATGTTGCCGGTTAAAATAATCCGGGCATATTTCAGTTTTTACACTGATGGAACAGAATAGATACATTATGGATGGGCTGTTGTCTTTTATTTCCAATGGTTGGAAATACCTGGTTATTTTATCGTTTTTTTGCCTGACCGGTGCAACCCTTCCTGCTCAAATTACCGCTCCTTCTGCAAGTTCGAGCAGAACTACACACTACCCGAATCATCCGGATCGAACCGATCCGATCTATATTTATTGTGTAACCAATACCGGTGGAGAAATCACCGGCTCGCTGACGGCAAGACATCCGGAAGATGCTGTTTCAGATTATGATTTTGAGTGGAGGAAATACAATCCCTCAATTCCCGGATTTGATCCTGTATTTAAGCAGGAAATCCAGGTAAAAACATCTTCTGCCAGCGGTCTTGAATCCGGTGGATACCAGGTACAGATCACCAATGGTGGATCCAATGATACAACACTGGTCGCATGGGTTTTCATAAACAAACCACTGGTCAGTGCTGAAATACAAAATTTTACCTGTGACTACCTTGCCATGAATGGTGATGCCATGGCACAGCTGTTCACCTACTACGATCCGGAAGATCATGCGGATGCCACTCTTCCCAATGGGCTCAATTTTGAGTGGTCCTCCATTCCTGCTTCTGCCATTCCATATCCGACCCTTGAACTGAACCCGATAACCTGGCAACCGCCTTACGAAGACACCGATTATTACTTGAAGGTTACCGACTGGCTGACCTGCCAGAATGAAGATTCCTTTTTCTATCATTCAATACATGTAAAACCCGATTTTACTCCGGAACCTGTCCAGGGAGAAGCACCCCTGGAGGTCAATTTCACCAACACTTCCTTGAATGCAGTTGTGTTTGAATGGTCTTTCGGAGACGATTCAACATCCATATTTGAAGTCCCGCCAACACATACCTACTACTTTCCTGATGAGTATGAGGTTAAACTGATTGCCCGAAGCGCAGAAGGTTGTGAAGACTCGTTGAAGTTTCAATACATTATCGTCGATCCTTCCGGGTTGGAAGTCCCCAATGTGTTTACGCCCAACGACGACGATTGGAACGACCGGTTTGTTGTTGCCTCGCAATCACTTCGTAGCATATATGTGCAGGTTTTTAGCAGAACCGGGAAGAAAGTATATGAATTTTCCGGGCAGGGAACCCGATTGCAGGAATGGAAAGGTTGGGATGGAAAGATCGATGGAGGTGCCGAGGCAAGCCCCGGTGTCTATTTTTATATTATAAGAGCCGTGGGTTGGGATGATGTTGAATACAAAGGGAAATTGTATAGAGGTACTGTCTATCTGATACGGGAGAAGTAACAAATTCACGAGTGAATTTGTAATTTCGAATATCCAATTTCGAATTTCGATTTTGACCGTCGAGAAAAGGACCTCTCAGTTAGCGTTTACACAAAATATTAGATACTACCACAAAATATTCTAAAGACTGCGGACTTATTATCTCGTCACGCGTTACGCGTCACTGCTGACTGCCTACTGCTTACTGCGTACTCCTTTCCTTCATCCATCGTCCATCAACCTTCATCCCTCCATGCTCCATGCCCTTTGCCCTATTATATCTGCAATTCGAAATTTCCATCTCTCCCCTCACTTAGTCCCTTCGTCCCTCACTTATAACTTATTAACCTATAACTTATCAACTTCCTCACTCCTCTTCTTTCTCTGCCTCATATGCTTTCAGCAGCTCTTCCTGCAGGTCGCCGGGAACCTGGACGTATTCGGCAAATTTCATGGAGTACATTGCGCGGCCATTGGTAAGGGAACTGAGGGCTGTTGAGTATTTTCCCATTTCTGCCAGTGGAACCTTGGCAGAAATTTTCTCAAATCCTTTTTCGCTGGACATGCCCAGCACCATGCCTCTTCTACCCTGCAGATCACTCATCACATCACCCATCCGGTCAGCAGGAACCAGTACCTCTAACTCATAAACCGGTTCCATGATTTTCGGCCCGGCATTTTTGAATGCATTGCTGAATGCATTTCGTCCTGCAAGTTTAAAGGATATTTCGTTGGAGTCAACCGGGTGCATCTTTCCATCATATACGGCAACCCGGATATCCCTGGCATAGGATCCGGTCAGGGGACCCTCTTCCATTTTCTCCATGATCCCTTTTAAAATAGCGGGCAGAAAGCGAGCATCGATTGATCCACCCACGATACAGTTGTAATAGATCAGTTTTCCACCCCATTCAAGATTGTATTCTTCTTTATTCCTGACATTCACTTTAATCTCTTTCCCATTGACCTTGTAAACTTTTGGATCCGGTAATTCTTCAGAGTAGGGCTCAATGACCAGGTGCACTTCGCCGAACTGACCGGCTCCACCTGACTGTTTTTTATGACGGTATTCCGCCTGTGCTATTTTGGTGATCGTTTCCCGGTAAGGGATTTTCGGAGCAATAAAATCGCACTCAACATGAAACACATTATCGAGATGCCACTTCAATATATTCAGGTGGTACTCCCCCTGCCCGTGAATAATAATCTGTTTTAGCTCTTTCGAATATTCAATTACAATGGTGGGATCTTCCTGGTGCATTCTTTGCAATCCTTCACCCAGTTTCTCTTCGTCACCTTCACTTTTCGGTTTGATTGCAGTGCGGTATTTCGGTTCCGGGAACTTGATGGGTTCAAAGGTCCATGATTGTCCGGAGGCCGTAAGGGTATGGTTTGTTTTGGTATTTTTCAGTTTAACCGTTGCACCGATATCACCGGCGGATAATTTGTCCACCTTATTTCTCTTCTTTCCGGCAACAACGTATATCTGAGCCATTCTTTCCTTGGTCTGCGAGTTGTTATTCACCAGGTCCATGCTTTCGCTGATCTCACCCGACATGACCTTGAAGTAATTGATCTCACCAATATGCTCCTCGATTGATGTCTTGAAAACAAAAAGGGAGGGACTTCCTTTTGGGTCGCATGCGATCTCTTTATCCTGTGAATTTTTCGGTGCCGGTAAATCGGCAGCCGATGGAGCGGTGTTGTTGATGAACTCAAGAAGCCGTTCCACACCCATGTTCTGCCTTGCCGATGTACAGAAAACCGGGAATATTCCCCGCTGGATCAGCCCGGCAGTAATGCCTTTCCTCATTTCGTCCTCATCCAGTGTATCTTTTTCGAAAAAAAGCTCCATCAACTCTTCATCATTTTCTGCTGCCTTTTCTACCAGTTCGTTGTGCAACTCCTCCGCCTTTTCCTTTTGATCATCGGGAATATCGATAATCTCCGGAGTACCGCCATCGGAAGGGTACCTGTACATTTTCATTTTCATGACATCCACCAATGCATTGAAACCAGTTCCTTCATTTACAGGATATTGAATGATAGTTACATTGTTCCCAAACCGTTCTTTTGCCATTTCAATGGCTTTATCAAAATGGGATTTTTCGTGGTCAACCGAGTTGACAACAAAAACCATGGGCTTGTTAACCTCGCCTGCTTTTCTGAAATGAATTTCGGTTCCGACCTCGATGGCGTTTTGTGCGTTGATCAACAGGATCCCTGTATCAGCAGCCCTGAGGGCAGATATTACTCCACCCACGAAATCATCCAATCCCGGTGTGTCGATGATATTCACCTTCTGGTTCTGGTATTCGGTATAAAGCACGGTGGAAAATATACTGTTCCCGTTTTCGTGTTCAATCTGATTGTAATCGGACGTGGTATTTTTATTCTCAACAGCCCCTCTTCTTTCAATGATTTTTCCTTCAAACAGCATTGCTTCTGCCAGGGTTGTTTTTCCAGAGCCTGAATTTCCCAACAAGACAACATTTTTAATTTGATCCGTCTGATAAGTTTTCATTTTATCACGATGATTTTCAGTTTATATATTATGATTTTTGTTCGCGTTACCCGGTTTAAAATGCGCCCCAAAAGTAATAATTTTTTATATACCTGCAATAGGTGAAAATGATTTATAGAAAATGATTTACCGCAGCTGTGACGGGTAAAATTTAATCTTTATTCATTGTTGTTTTTTAAAAAAAAAGAATACCTTTGCACACCGATTTGAAAAAGTAGATTTTTAACGTAAATCATACTGTTTATGCCAACAATACAACAGTTAGTTCGAAAAGGAAGAAAGAAGCTTGTCGATAAAAGCAAGGCGCCTGCTCTGGATTCTTGTCCGCAGCGGAGAGGTGTGTGTGTGCGTGTTTATACCACCACACCCAAAAAACCAAATTCGGCGATGAGAAAAGTTGCACGGGTACGATTGACCAATCAGAAGGAGGTGAATGCCTATATACCCGGAGAAGGACATAATCTCCAGGAGCACTCCATCGTATTGATCAGGGGCGGCAGGGTAAAGGATCTGCCCGGTGTCCGTTATCACCTTATCCGTGGTGCACTTGATACATCCGGTGTGGATGGACGGACACAACGGAGATCAAAGTATGGAACAAAAAGACCCAGGAAGTAATCGAAAAATGGAGCATGTAAAATGAGAAAATCCAAACCAAAAAAACGAATTCTGTTACCGGATCCCAAATTCAATGATCCTCTGGTAACCCGGTTTGTCAATAACCTGATGTTAGAGGGTAAAAAGAGCCTGGCTTATTCAACATTTTACCAAGCACTCGATATTGTAGGAGATAAGGTTCAAGATGCCGAAAAAACTCCACTGGAGATCTGGAAAAAAGCATTGGAAAACATTACACCAAACGTGGAGGTTAAAAGCCGCCGGGTAGGAGGCGCAACATTCCAGGTTCCTTTGGAAGTAAGACCCGACCGGAAAGTATCCATCAGCATGAAAAACCTGATCCTCTTCGCCCGCAAACGAAGTGGCAAGTCGATGAGCGATAAACTGGCTGCTGAGATCATTGCTGCCTATAACCTGGAGGGTGGAGCATTCAAGAAAAAAGAAGATACACACCGAATGGCAGAAGCGAATAAAGCATTTGCACATTTCCGGTTTTAATCGAGTGAAATAGTCCTGTGAAGATGCATCATTTATGAAAGAGAGTTTGAAATATACGAGGAACATTGGTATCATGGCTCATATCGATGCGGGAAAAACCACCACCACGGAGAGGATACTCTTCTATAGTGGTATTACCCATCGTATGGGCGAGGTACACGATGGAGCCGCACAGATGGATTGGATGGTGCAGGAACAGGAAAGAGGTATAACCATTACTTCTGCTGCTACAACTACCTTCTGGAAATATAAAAACCAGGACTACAAGATCAATATTATTGATACACCGGGACATGTCGATTTTACCGTTGAAGTGGAACGGTCACTGAGGGTACTCGATGGAGCAGTTGCCCTCTTTTGTGCTGTCGGAGGTGTTGAACCGCAATCGGAAACCGTTTGGAGACAAGCCGATAAATACCGGGTCCCCAGGATTGCCTTTGTGAATAAAATGGACCGGACCGGTGCCGATTTTTTAAGTGTTATAAACCAGATTAAAACCAAACTCAATGCCAATCCCATTCCCATTCAAATCCCAATTGGCTCTGAAGATAACTTTCGGGGAGTGGTGGATTTGATTGAGAATAAAGCAGTAGTGTGGCATAACGACGAAACGTTGGGGACAAATTATGAGCTGACCGATGTGCCGGATGAGATGAAAGAAGAGGTGGAGGAATGGAGAGGAAAACTGGTTGAAGCCATCGCGGAAAAAGATGATACCCTGCTTGAAAAATATTTCGATGACCCCGGTTCAATTACGCCTGATCACCTGATCCCGGTTATCCGGAAATCAACAATCGACAGAAGCATCGTTCCGGTTATGTGTGGATCCGCTTTTAAAAATAAAGGAGTGCAAAGACTCCTGGATGCCATTGCCGGATTTCTGCCAAGTCCTGTTGATGTCGGTCCGGTTTCCGGAATAAATCCCTTTACCGGTCAGGAAGTGATGAGAGCCCCTGATACAGAAGAACCACTTACCGCTCTTGTCTTTAAAATTGCTACTGATTCCTTTGTTGGCAGCCTGGCATTTTTGCGAATCTATTCTGGAACAATGGAAGCCGGAGAAATGGCCTATAATGCAAGAACCGGTAAAAAAGAGAGGATAAATCGCCTCTACCAGATGCATGCAAACAAGCAACATCCGAAAAAACAAATTGAAGCAGGGGATATCTGCGCTGCCGTTGGCTTTAAAAACCTTAAAACAGGGGATACCCTCTGCGATCCCAGGAAACCGATAACACTGGAGACGATGGAGTTCCCGGAACCTGTGATTGGCGTGGCGATTGAACCCAAAACACAGGCCGATATCGATAAACTGGGAATCGCCCTGGGAAAACTGGCTGAAGAGGATCCCACTTTTCAGGTAAAAGTCGATGATGAATCCGGTCAGACAATCATCAATGGTATGGGTGAGTTGCACCTGGAGATTCTAATTGACAGGATGAAAAGAGAATTTGGCATTGAATGCAATCAGGGAACACCACAGGTTGCCTATAAGGAAGCCATAACCTCCTCCATAGAATACCGGGAATTATTCAGGAAACAAACCGGGGGTAGAGGGAAATTTGCAGATATCCTGGTTGAGATATCTCCTGCGGATAAAGGTGTTAAAGGACTTCAGTTCGAAGACCATGTGAAAGGTGGAAATATTCCAAAGGAGTTTATCCCATCCGTTGAAAAGGGATTTAAAATGGCTATGCAAAATGGGGTACTGGCAGGCTACCCGCTGGAAAACCTGAAAGTTATATTAAAAGACGGATCATTCCATCCGGTTGACTCTGATGCACTCTCGTTTGAGATCGCAGCCAAAACAGCATTCCGAAAAGCCTGTGCCAAGGTAAACAGTGTACTGCTCGAACCCATCATGTCAGCCGAAGTGGTAACACCTGAAGAATATATGGGCGATATCATTTCTGATTTTAACAAACGAAGAGGTCAGGTGGAAGGAATGGAATCAAAAGCCGGATCCAGGGTGATTAAAGCGAAAGTGCCACTGGCTGAAAAATTCGGTTACGTTACCGTCCTGAGAACATTAACCTCAGGAAGAGCAACGTCAACCATGGAATTCTCACATTATGAGGAGGTTCCTCCTGAAATTTCAAAAAAAATAATTGAACGAACAAAAGGTATAATTCGTGTAACTGAATATTAAAATGAGTCAGAAGATTAGAATAAAACTCAAATCGTACGATCACAATTTGGTGGATAAATCTGCTGAAAAGATCGTTAAAACAGTGAAATCGACCGGTGCTGTTGTTAGTGGGCCAATCCCACTGCCGACTCACAAACGGATATTTACCGTTTTACGCTCTCCTTTTGTAAATAAAAAGTCGAGAGAACAGTTTCAACTCTCCTCCTTTAAACGATTGCTGGATATCTACAGTTCAACTCCAAAAACCATTGATGCGTTAATGAAATTGGAACTGCCCAGCGGTGTGGAAGTTGAAATTAAGGTTTAACTATCGTAAAAGTGCTGAACAAAAATGCAAGGATTAATTGGTAAAAAGATTGGAATGACCTCCCTGTTTGATGACAATGGGAAGAATATCCCCTGTACGGTACTGGAAGCCGGACCCTGTGTGGTTACACAAATAAAAACAAAGGACAAGGATGGGTATAAGGCTGTACAACTTGCTTTCGACGATAAGAAGGAGAAACGTACCTCAAACCCGGAGATGGGGCATTTCAAAAAAGCAAAAACAAAACCCAAAAGAAAACTGGCGGAATTTTCCGGTTTCGGCGAAGAGGTTAATCTGGGTGATGTGCTGAAGGTAAATCTCTTTGACGACGATACCTGGCTGGATGTCCGTGGATATGCTAAGGGAAAAGGATTCCAGGGTGTGGTTAAACGTTATGGATTCCATGGTGTTGGCGACAAAACCCATGGACAGCATAACCGCGAACGTGCACCAGGATCCCTGGGAGCATCATCATTCCCCTCCCGTGTGTTCAAAGGCATGAGAATGGGCGGCCGAACCGGAGGACAACTGGTAATGGCAATCAGCCTTCGCGTAATGAAAATTATGCATGATGATAATCTATTAATCGTAAAAGGATCAGTTCCGGGCCCCAATGGTGGCTATGTAATAATTACAAAGTAATGAAAGTAGAAGTTATAAATATTGAAGGTGAAAATACCGGGAAAAAGGTTGAATTGAATAATTCAATCTTTGGTATAGAGCCAAATGACCATGCCATATACCTTGATACCAAACAGTATCTGGCAAATAAAAGGCAGGGTACATCAAAGACCAAGGAACGGAGTGAAATCACCGGAAGCACACGAAAGATCAAACGCCAGAAAGGAACCGGTACAGCTCGTGCTGGTAATATCAAATCACCCATCTTCCGGGGAGGAGGAAGAGCTTTTGGCCCGGCACCCAGAGATTATGGCTTTAAATTGAATAAAAAAGTGAAACAACTGGCCAGAAAATCTGCCCTCTCCTATAAAGCAAAAGAGAAAAAAATCATCGTTCTGGAAGACTTTGATATGGAAGCCCCCAGAACAAAAGAATTCGCTGGTATTCATTCACTTATCAACCAGGGAAACAAAAATTCCCTCTACGTTTTACCCGAACAAAATAAAAATATATATTTGTCTTCTCGAAATTTTACGGGTGCCAAAGTCGTAACAGTTTCAGAATTAAATACATACGATATAGTGCGTGCGTCAAATCTGGTGCTTGCTGAGAGTACAATTGACGTTTTGAACCGAACGTTTGGAATATCATAAATAAATTGTGATGAGTATTTTAATAAAGCCTATAGTAACTGAGAAAATGACTGACCAGGGTGAGGAGATGAACCGGTATGGATTTATCGTTAAAAAAACGGCCAACAAAATTGAAATTAAACGAGCAGTTGAAGAGTTGTATGGCGTGACAGTCCAGTCGGTGAATACCATGCGTTATGGCGGCAAAGCCAAATCGAGGTTTACCAAGTCAGGCATGATAACCGGAAAATCAAAATCCTATAAGAAGGCGATTATTACCCTGGCCGAAGGCGAAAACATTGATTTTTACAGCAATATTTAAGGAATTATGGCTTCTCGAAAAGTAAAACCGGTTACCCCCGGACAGCGACATAAGATCATCAGTGCTTTCGATGATTTAACCTCCACTGTTCCTGAAAAATCGCTCCTTCATCCGTTGAAAAAAAGTGGCGGACGGAACAGCAGTGGCAAAATGACCATGAGATACATGGGTGGGGGACATAAGCGAAGATATCGCTCAATTGATTTTTTACGCGAAAAAGATGGAATCCCCGCAGTGGTTAAATCAATCGAGTATGATCCCAACCGCAGTGCCAGAATCGCACTGGTGGTCTATGCTGATGGAGAAAAACGGTATATCATAGCACCCAATGGACTGAAAACGGGAAACACGATACAATCCGGACCCGGTGTACCTCCCGAACCGGGAAATACACTGTTACTCTCGGATATCCCATTGGGTACAATTATTCATAATATAGAATTGAAACCGGGAAAAGGAGGAGCTATGGCCAGAAGTGCCGGCTCGTTTGCGCAACTTACCTCCAGAGATGGTAAGTACGCAATCATTAAACTTCCATCCGGTGAATCCAGAATGGTGCTGGTAACCTGTAAAGCAACGATCGGTGCCGTTTCTAATGCCGACCATGGAGCGGAATCCTCTGGTAAGGCAGGACGTAGCCGGTGGCTCGGCAGGAGACCAAGAGTGCGCGGAGTGGTGATGAATCCGGTGGACCATCCAATGGGAGGTGGTGAAGGAAGAGCATCCGGCGGACATCCCAGATCGCGAAAAGGAATCCCGGCAAAAGGATACAAAACAAGAGCCAGGAAAAAACAATCCAACAGATACATTGTTGAAAAGAGGAAATAACAATCAGAATAACCAGAGAATAGTATGAGCCGATCACTAAAAAAAGGTCCTTTTATTGATTTTAAATTGGAAAAACGGGTTCTTGAACAAAACGAGTCAGGAAAGAAGTCGGTGGTAAAAACATGGTCGAGAAGATCGGTTATCTCTCCCGACTTTGTGGGACATACCATTGCAGTACATAATGGGAATAAATTCATCCCGGTATACATTACCGAAAATATGGTTGGACATAAACTTGGAGAATTTGCTCCAACCCGCACCTGGAGAGGACATGGAGGAAAAGCCAGGTAAATATTCATCGTGAAAAAATGAGCAGAAAATGGGGGCACGTAAAAGAAACCGAGCAAATAAACTGAAAGAGGAGAGGAAAAACAAATTCTCAGCCACATTGAGAAATTGTCCTACCTCACCGAGGAAAATGCGCCTGGTGACCGATATGATCCGGGGTGTTGAAGTAAATAAAGCACTCGATATGCTGAAATATAACCCGAAAGAGGCTTCCAATACACTTGAAAAAGTGCTTCTTTCAGCAATCGCTAACTGGCAGGCAAAAAATGAAGGGGTGCGGATAGAGGAGAGTAACCTCTATGTGAAAGAGATCTTTGTGAATCAGGCCAGAATATTGAAACGGCTGCGCCCCGCTCCGCAGGGAAGAGCTCACAGAATAAGAAAAAGATCAAACCATGTTACCGTGGTACTCGATAGTGCTCATGGTGCAGAAGAACATAAAAGCCAAAAGGAATAGTAGTAAATGGGACAAAAAGTAAATCCGATAGGAAACAGGTTAGGCATCATCAAAGGATGGGACTCCAATTGGTATGGCGGTAAAAACTATGCCGATAAATTGATTGAGGATACAAAAATCAGAGAGTATCTGAATGTGCGTCTCGCAAAAGCCAGTATCTCAAAAATCGTTATTGAAAGAACCTTGAAACTGATAACGGTTACTGTCAATACCGCAAGACCCGGGATCATTATCGGAAAAGGAGGACAGGAGGTCGATAAGCTGAAAGAAGAGTTGAAGAATATTACCAATAAAGAGGTGCAGATCAATATTTTTGAGGTAAAACGACCCGAACTGGATGCTACCATCGTTGCCAGTAATATTGCCCGTCAGATTGAAGGAAAAATCTCTTACCGGAGAGCCATTAAAATGGCGATCGCCTCAACCATGAGAATGGGCGCCGAAGGAATAAAAGTACTTGTTTCCGGCCGTTTGGGAGGGGCTGAAATGGCCCGTAACGAAACCTATAAGGAGGGCAGAATACCACTCCATACCTTTCGTGCAGATATCGATTATGCACTGGCCGAAGCACTCACAAAGGTGGGCCTTGTTGGTATTAAAGTGTGGATCTGTAATGGAGAAGTGTATGGGAAAAGAGACCTCTCTCCAAATATCGGTGCTAAAAGTGCCAAAACAAAAGGATTTAAAAAAAGAAGAAAATAATCTGGTGAATCGTTGAAGGAGAAACCGCAATACCGATAACTGATGTTACAACCGAAAAAAACAAAATACAGGAGACAGCAAAAGGGAAAAATGAAGGGAAACTCCCAAAGAGGGAACCAGTTGGCTTTTGGCTCCTTTGGGATTAAAGCCCTTGAAGAGGCTTGGATAACCGGTCGGCAAATTGAAGCTGCACGACAAGCCGTGACACGTCATATGAAACGTGAAGGACAGATATGGATCAGGATATTCCCCGATAAACCCATTACAAAAAAACCAGCTGAAGTTAGAATGGGAAAAGGGAAAGGAGCCCCGGAAGCATTCGTCGCTCCCATTACTCCCGGACGAATTATCCTCGAAGCCGAAGGCGTACCGTTTGAAATTGCTAAAGAAGCATTGCGTCTTGCTGCACAGAAATTGCCCATAACTACGAGATTTGTCGTCAGACGTGACTTTGTCTATAAATCCAGTTAATCATGAAAACATCCGAGATCAGAGAACTGTCCATTAAGGAGATAGAAGAGAGACTTGATAATGAAAAACTTTTCCTGGTAAGGCAAAAGCTGAATCATGCTATATCTCCCCTGGATAATCCCATGAAAATCAAGGAGAGCCGCAGGAATGTAGCCAGGCTGAAGACCATACTACAACAGAAAAAAATAAACGAACAAACTAAAAGTTAATCTCCAAGATGGAAAATAGAAATATACGGAAAGAACGAACAGGAATCGTGGTGAGTAAAAAGATGCAAAAATCAGTTGTTGTTGCCGTGAAACGAAAAGTGAAACACCCCATCTATGGGAAGTTTGTGAATAAAACAAACCGCTTCTTTGTCCATGATGAAGAAAATTCCTGCAACGTTGGAGATACAGTGAAAATAATGGAAACCAGACCGTTGAGTAAAAATAAAAGCTGGCGGTTAGTGCAAATCATTGAAAGGGCTAAATAGTCATGATACAGCAAGAAAGCAGATTGGCAGTAGCTGACAACAGTGGAGCAAAAGAAGTACTGTGTATACGTGTTCTGGGTGGAACAGGTAAACGGTACGCTTCGGTGGGTGATAAGGTTGTCGTAACCGTAAAATCGGCTATGCCCTCCGGTGAAGCAAAAAAAGGAATGGTTAGTAAAGCAGTGGTGGTGAGGACTAAAAAAGAAATCCGAAGAACGGATGGCTCCTATATCCGTTTCGATGATAATGCTGTGGTCCTGTTAAATAACCTGGACGAAATCAGGGGTACACGAATCTTTGGACCGGTTCCAAGAGAATTACGCGATCGCTATATGAAAATCATATCATTGGCACCGGAAGTGCTGTAATTTCAAAATTTTGTCGAATGAGTAAAAAAAGACATATTAAAAAGGGTGATGCTGTTATCGTGATTTCCGGAGAATATAAAGGACAACAGGGAAGAGTGCTCGAAGTATCCGTTGATGAAAACAGAGCCATTGTGGAAGGTGTGAATATGGTTTTGAAACACACCAAACCCAATGCACAAAATCCCCAGGGAGGAATCATTAAAAAGGAGACCTATATTCATCTCTCCAACCTGCTCCCGGTGGATCCTTCCTCCGGAAAACCTACGCGTGTTGGAAGAAGAGTAAATGATAAGAATAAATTAGTGCGTTATGCTAAAAAATCAGGAGAGGAGATTAAGTAATGGATTACGTGCCAGCTTTAAAGATACAGTATAAGGAAAAAATTATCCCTGCGTTAAAAAAGGAATTCAATTACCGGTCAGTAATGCAGGTTCCCCGACTTCAGAAAATTGTGATAAATCAGGGAATCGGACAGGCTGTCGCTGATAAAAAACTGGTTGATATCGGTGTGGAAGAATTAACAGCTATCACCGGACAGAAAGCAGTGCAAACCGTGTCGTCCAAAGATATCGCAAACTTCAAATTGAGAAAGAAAATGCCGATCGGGGTAACCGTTACATTGCGGTCTGACAAAATGTATGAATTTCTTGAACGCCTGATAAATGTCGCTCTTCCAAGGATCAGAGACTTTAAGGGAGTGAATAGCAAATTGGATGGAAGAGGAAATTATACACTCGGTATTACCGAACAAATCATTTTTCAGGAGATCGATATCGATAAAATAAATAAAATAATGGGACTTCAAATTACCTTTGTTACAAATGCAAAGACAGATGAAGAAGGATTTGCCCTATTGAGGGAATTTGGATTACCCTTTAAAGCACAAAAAGTTAGCTAATATGGCAAAAGAATCAATGAAAGCAAGGGAGGTGAAACGCCTCAAGATGGTGAATCAATATACGGATAAAAGAAACAGACTGAAAGCAGAAGGAGATTATGTCGGACTAAGCCGCCTGCCGCGTAATTCAAATCCCAACCGACTGCATAATCGCTGCAAAATTACAGGCAGACCAAAAGGCTATATGCGGCAGTTCGGATTGAGCAGAATTACCTTCAGGGAGATGGCTTCTGCCGGACTGATTCCGGGAATTAAAAAGGCAAGCTGGTAAACGGAGTTGTTGAATCGTTAAGAAATAGTTGATCGGAAAATTAATTCAAAACAGTTAGAAATGACAGACCCTATTGCAGATTATTTAACGCGAGTCAGAAATGCAATTATGGCAAAGCATAAGGTGGTGGAAATTCCGGCATCGAACCTGAAAAAAGAGATAACCAAAATTCTCTATGAAAAGGGGTATATCCTGAGCTATAAATTTGAAGAGGATGACCTGCAAGGGAAGATCAGAATAGCGTTGAAATATCATCCGCAAACAAAGATGCCGGCAATCAAATCAATGAAAAGAATCAGCAGACCAGGCTTGCGTAAATATGCCGGAGCAGATAAACTCCCCAGGGTGTTGAATGGTTTAGGCATTGCTATCCTTTCTACTTCCCGGGGTGTGATGACAGATAAAGAAGCAAGAACTTTAAAAATTGGTGGCGAAGTATTGTGTTATGTACATTAACCGTTGGAGGAAATAGATTATGTCACGTATAGGAAATCTACCCATTGAAATACCCGAAGGCGTTACCATCTCTGTAAATGATAAGAACCTGGTAACCGTTAAAGGACCACTGGGTGAACTGAACCAGCTGGTTGACCGGGAAATTAAAGTAGCGGTAGAAGGAAATGAGTGTAAATTGAAGCGGCCATCTGAAATAAAACGCCATAAATCATTACATGGCCTTTACAGATCATTGATAAACAATATGGTAATCGGGGTCTCTCAGGGATATACGATCCAACAGGAACTGGTAGGGGTGGGCTTTAGAGCCGAAGCAAAAGGACAAATGCTTGAGATGTCACTGGGCTTTTCACACGATATCGTCATTGAATTACCTCCGGAAGTGAACGTTGAAACAAAGACCGAAAGGAGAAGCAATCCTGTGATCACCTTGACCAGCATCGATAAACAATTGTTAGGGCACATAGCATCAAAGATCCGTTCACTCAGGCCACCTGAACCCTATAAAGGAAAGGGAATAAAATATATTGGTGAACACATTAGAAGAAAAGCAGGAAAAGCTGCAAGCGTTTAATCCATCGATTTGAAAATTATGACATTAACGAAACTAGAGAGACGGAAAAGGATCAGAAAAAGGATCAGAAAAAAAATCGCCGGAACAACAAATCATCTACGGTTGAGTGTTTTTAGAAGCAACAAGCAGATCTATGCCCAGGTAATCAATGACCTGGAGGGAAAAACCATGGCATCAGCCTCTTCGCTCGAGAAACCCGTCGCCGAAAAAAAGGGAATAACAAAAACTGAACAGGCCCGGTTGGTTGGAAAACTGATCGCTGAAAAATCATTGAAAGCGGGAATTTCTGATGTTGTTTTCGATAGGGGAGGATACCTCTATCATGGAAGGGTAAAATCATTAGCCGAAGCCGCAAGAGAAGGCGGTCTAAAATTTTAAGATATTATGTCAAACGGTATTCGTAAAGTAAAAACGAGCGATCTGGAACTGAAGGATAGATTGGTTAGTATTCAGAGGGTTACAAAAGTGACAAAAGGTGGAAGAACCTTTAGCTTCTCCGCAATTGTTGTCGTTGGTAATGAAGATGGAATTGTCGGATATGGATTGGGCAAAGCCAATGAAGTAACCACTGCCATTGCAAAAGGAGTGGAAGATGCAAAGAAAAATCTGATCAAAGTGCCAGTCTATAAAGGAACAATCCCTCATGAACAGACCGCTAAGTATGGTGGAGCACGCGTGTTTCTTAAACCGGCTTCAGAAGGTACAGGCGTTAAGGCTGGCGGAGCAATGCGCGCCGTGTTGGAAAGTGTCGGAATAGTTAATGTCCTGGCAAAATCAAAAGGATCGTCAAACCCGCATAACCT
>Ga0315537_1000758_pt1 | contig 25758 bp, 19 predicted proteins | sample SalMarSW160270MG_FD_203091 | JGI IMG/M metagenome (GOLD analysis project Ga0315537, IMG submission 203091) | Salt marsh sediment microbial communities from the Plum Island Ecosystem LTER, Massachusetts, United States - Salt Marsh Sediment SW1602-70 ...
GGCTTTTTCTTTAACACAAAACATACGTAAGTGTTCACGGGGTGTGCTCCCCCGCTTCACTCTGGTGTCTACGTGTCTGGTCGTTTCAATGACTTAGCAGCGGTGGCATTCCTGCCCCCTCCGCGTTCTCCCGCGAAAAGCATGCGGGAGCCGCGGTCTCCCCCAATGCTAAGTCATTGAAATGACGAAGCCACTCCGCCAATATCGTTACACGAGGAAGCCCACCCCGTGAACACTTACATACATACGATTTATATTCATAAATCCTGGCGAAGTGAAAAAAAAAGCGATTTCAAATGGTTGAGCCCGAAGGGCGAGTTTTGTAATTGCCTGGACCGAGCCTTAGATTTATCAAAAAACGTTTCAGAGCCAGCGAAAAGTGATTTGGGCAACAAGCTGTTGAAACACTCAATTTAGTTGTTGGCATGTTGTGATATTTTTGCTAACGGTTTAATAAAAAATCTACGGAGGCTCTATCAATGAAAAAAACATTTCATAATTTTTTGTTGTTATTCCCGGTTATGCTTATTGGTGTTTTGGTTCTTGCCTGTGCCACAAAATCTTACATTAATGTCAACTACCATCTCCCGTTATCATCCTATGACCTCAACGGTAAGAAAATGTTCCTTGAAATAAGAGATATGCGATCCGTTAAAACTATTTTTAGTGAAAAAGCCAAAACTAAATTTAAAAACTTTACCGGTCTTTTTTTATTTTCTTTATCCCAAGGGGAAAAAAAGGACTATGTGGTCGGCGCCTTTGATCTTCCGTCACTTTTTGAGACGGCATTTTCGAGACGGCTTGAAAATCTAGGAATCGTAATGTTGAAAGAACCGGAAAAAACAGAACCGGTCATTGAAATCGATTTGCAAAAATTTTTTCTGGACCTGGTTGATCGAAAATGGGTTGCCCAAATCAGTTATGAAGCCCGACTGATAAAAGATAACAAGCTTCTCGCCAGAGAGACCATCAGCGGCGATGCAGAACGATACAAACTGCTTTCTCAGGGTGATGTGGAAAAAGTTCTGGGAGAAATTTTTACATCCCTGGTCAATAAACTCGATTTTCAAAAACTGTTTCAACAGGCAGAGCTATAGTTGCAAAACTTTTTAATTTTGCCACCGTCCGCCTTACTCCGCTTGGCAGGAGGGCGGACTTGTCCGGGTTAGGATAAATCCCTATTTCCGGGATTTTTTCCTATAAAAATAGACCTTTTTCTCTATGGACAAAATTTTTTAAAGTTATATTAATATTTTTTTGAGGTAATCCCACTTTTTACCTGTTTTTCTGATGAGATTAATTTTTTGGATTTTTAATCTTATGAATGGAGAATGGAGGTGTTTATTATGGTGGCGACCTCAGAAAAATCAAAATTTTCCAATTATTGGCGCAAGGGGATTCCCGCACCCCGCCATTTTTTCAACAAGACGCATACCAAGAACAAGAGTTACCAATTTTCTAATTTTGCCAGGGCCTATAGAAGCTGGTTTGTCCCCTACCTGAAATCCCGCATCCGTTCCCATGAATTCAGGCCCCTGCTTTCCTTTCTTTACACGGACCTCAACTGTAATCTCAACTGCCACTACTGTTACTGCCGGAGAAAAAAAATACCGGGCATGACCATGCAGGTGGCAAAGGATGCTGTAAAATGGCTTCAATCCGTGGGGTGTAGGGTATTGGCTTATATGGGCGGTGAACCTTTGGTGCGCAAAGACTTCATTATAGAATTAACGCGCCATGCCGTAAAAAACGGTTTTTTTGTGTATCTGCCCACCAACGGCATCTTAATGGACGAGGCCTTTATTGATGATATCGGAAAAGCAGGCATATCCGTCATCAATCTTGCTGTCGATGCTATAGATGGGTATAAAGGCATACCCAAATACTTCAATCGGATAAAACCTCAGTTCCAATACCTTGTACAGCAGGAAAAGAAATATGGATACATCACCTTCTTTAACATCAATATCACAAAAAATAACGTAAAAGACGCAAAGCATCTCACGGAAATCGCCCATAAACACGGGATTGCAACCGACTATCATATCAATGAACCTCCGCAAATTAAATATCAGGACTTTAGCCATGAACAGGACGGCGCGTGGATTACAAAAGCGGAATTTCATGAGGTTGATGATCTTCTGGATTGGGTGATCCGGAAAAATCTTGAAGGCTATACCATGGTTAATTCGGTTGAGCATCTTAGAGCCATGAAACTGTTCATTCGTCACCGGCTGCCTGCCTGGCCCTGCCTGGCCGGGAAGTACTCCATGATCATCCGTCTGGATGGCAGTTTTACCCCCTGTTTTGAACTGTATGGAACAGATGAAGACTGGGGCAATATTTATGACGGTCATAAGTTTGATCCTGAAAGATTGACCAGACAAAAGCAAAAATGCAGCCCCCACTGTCTTTCCACCTGCAACTATCAGGTCTGCCACTATTCCAGCTCCTTTATCTATTCCGTGCAGTGGCTGGCCAAACACGCCTATTCCAGCTTTTTAGGTATCTCATAACAGACACATTTTGGTAAAAAGTCAAAAAACCCACTTTTTACAAGAGGTTTGAGTTTTAGGTGTTATCTGTTAAAACATCCTAATTTAATTACCTTAAACCTAAATCATAAAACCTAAAACGTGATGAATTCTTGCTTTTACGAATTCATCAAATATAATGACCTTGAAAAATTCCTCTAATAACCCTATTATAAAAATTAGGTGTCAGGTGTCAAGGTTCAGAGATTGTCGGTTCACCTTACAACCTTAAACCGGTGAATGCTTACATTTGGAAAGAGGTTATTTGATAAAAAATAACATTTCGAACAAAAAATTTTCGGGGGCCACCCGGTACGTTCTGGATGATGAGCTGGCCAGCATCGTTAACGTTTCCATGGCCCTTGAAATGCCGCTTCTTCTGAAAGGGGAGCCGGGTACCGGCAAAACCATGCTGGCCCATGCCATTGCCGAGAGTCTGGCCATGCCGCTGATTGTCCTTAATGTGAAATCGAGCATGAAGCTGGTGGAGGCCCTGTACCAGTATGACACACTGACCCGCCTTAACGACAGCCGCTTTGGCGATTCTCACCGGGATGTCAGCAATATTGAAGATTACATAAAAATGGGCAAGATCGGGCAGTCTTTTACCTCCAAACAAAGGACCGTGCTGTTGATTGATGAAATCGACAAGGCCGATACCGATTTCCAGGATGATATGCTGGATGTGCTCGATCAAATGGAGTTTGATATTATCGAAATTGATAAAACCATGAAAGCTGTGCATCGTCCGGTAATCATTATTACGTCAAACGCCAAAAAAGACCTGTCCGATCCCTTTTTGGGAAGATGCAATTTTCATCACATCGCCTTTCCGGACCCCAAAATGATGCGCAAAATCATAAGGGTTCATTTCCCGGATATCGATTCCAACCTCATGGAGAATGTGGTGACAACCTTCTATAGAGTGCGAAAAATTGATGCCGTTGAAAAGAAGCCGGCAACCCGGGAACTGATCAACTGGATTCGGGCCTTGAAATCCGATCCGGATTTTAAGCCCAAGACCCTGATTACAGACGATATCCCCTATCTGGGGGTTTTGTTTAAAAAAAGCCAGGATTACGAACGTGCCGTGGGAGCAACAAGTCGCGGCCCTGTGATTTAGCCCGAATATTTCATGAAAATTTTCGAGAGGTCTTTTTATTAGCAATGAGCCCATGTTTATCGACTTTTTCTATAGCTTAAAAAATGCCGGAATTCAGGTCAGCCCCACGTCGTTCCTGACCCTACAGAAGGCCCTTAATATGGGATTGATTAATTCCCTGGATGATTTCTACACATCGGCCCGGGCCATTCTTGTGAAAAGTGAACGGTATTTTGATGTGTATGACCAGATTTTCGCACACCGCTTTGAAGGGGCGGAACTGCCTGAGTATCAAGGGGTTGAAATCGATGAGATTTCCAGGGCCATGCTGGACGAATGGCTCAAAGATCCCCGGACCCTTGCCCAGGCTCTGGATATGGATGAAGCGGAGTTACTCCAGCTGACCCCTGATGAGCTGATCCAATACTTCAAAGCGCGCCTTAACGATCAGAAAGGACGTCATTACGGGGGCGCAACCTGGATAGGTACGGGCGGATCATCGCCGGTGGGCCATTCCGGACACCACCCCGGAGGAATGCGGGTAGGAGGGGTTTCCCGAAACCGGTCGGCGGTAAAGCTTGCCCTGGAAAGACGATACAAAGACTATACCCGAAGGGGGCTTTTGACCCAGGACATGGTTGGAGAAGCCTTAAAACGGCTTCGCAACATGATACCCTTGGGTCCCGAAGATCAGGTGGACATCGATAAGACCATTTACCAGACCATGAGAAACTGCGGAGAAATCGAAATCGTTTTTTCAAAAAGTTTAAAAGATCGCCTCAAGGTGATCCTTGCCATCGACAACGGCGGATGGTCCATGGATCCTTACATACCGGTTGTCCAGACCCTTTTTAATTATGCCCGTGACCAGTTCAAGGATCTTAAAACCTGCTATTTCCACAACACGGTATATGACGTGCTCTGGGAAGATCCGGCAAGAGCCAACAAACCCATTCCCGTGGAACACCTTGCCGCCTTTGACCCGCAGACCCGTTTTATCCTGGTGGGCGATGCAAGCATGGCTCCCTATGAACTTATGGCTGCGGACGGATCCATACATGTAACGGAGCGGAGCGGAAAACCCAGCATCGATCAGCTTAAATTTCTGGCTCAAACCTTTGCTCATAGTGTGTGGCTGAATCCGGCATCTTCGCAAATGTGGGACTATACCCCCACCATTAAGACCATCCGCCATATTTTCCCCATGTTTGAGCTTTCCCTGGACGGTCTGGAGGAAGCGGTAAGGCATCTCATGGCCAAATAAACCCTGTGTCACGGAGCGCGGTTACAATGAAACAAGAGCTTATCCGAATCATATGTGAAAAATCTTTTAAATACAGCCCGGAGCCAAGTTTTAAACTGGTATCCGGCAAAATGAGCCATTTTTATGTCAATTGTAAACCCACCACAATGAGCCCCCGGGGCATGTTTCTGGTGGGCCATCTGGTGTTCGATGCGGTTAAGGATCTGAAAGCCCACGGGATCGGGGGACTGACATTCGGTGCCGATCCCATGGCCATTGCCACCGCCTTTGTCTCGGAATTAAAAGCAACCCCCATGAATGCATTTTCCATACGCAAGACCCAAAAAGATCATGGGATTGCGCGGTGGATCGAAGGAGATATGAACCCGGGACAGCGGGTTGTAATTATCGATGATGTGGTCACTACCGGAGGTTCCACGATCCAGGCCATAGAACGGGCCCGGTCCGAGGGACTGGAAGTGGTAAAGGCGGTAATCCTGGTTGACCGCCAGGAGGGCGGTCTTGAAAACCTCCGGGAACATGTCACGGATGTAACCGCGATCATTACCCGGGATGATCTCATGGCCCAATGGTCCGCGGTTAGGGGTTCCCGGATTTCATGAGCATTGCGGAATACGTCAACCTAAGATGAGCGTTTCAAATTTTAAAAGGGGAGGTAAGTATGAAGATAAAATACGTTATTGTTTTCGTTGCACTGTGGGCGTTCGCCATGCCCTTGAGCGGCTATTCTTCGGACCAAAACCAGCAACCGTCTCAACCGTGTCCGGCCGGCGGCAAGGGCACTCAGTGTATGGAGCGTTTTAAGTCCATGGATACCAACCATGACGGTGCGGTTAGCCTCGAAGAGTTCACAACAATCCCGCACCACCGGGGGAATCCTGAAAAAATTTTCAAAAAAAAAGACATTAACAAAGATGGTTCCCTGACACAGGAAGAACTCTGTGCGACCAAGGGGATGCATAAAAGAATGGGAAACTAGGCGACATCCATCCATTAGGTCAAATATGGCTCCTTCATGAGCGTTACTGATATCCGTACAAACGAAAATCAGGTGTTAGACCTGACCGCCATGACGATTTTGCTGGTACTGTGTGTGAGTTGGGGGCTGCAGCAGGTAGCCATCAAGGTTGCCAATCGCGGCATTTCGCCGCTGTTTCAATCCGGTATCCGATCCGTGGGCGCAACGGCGTTTATCTGGATCTGGATGGCGGTGCGCCGGGAAACCCTGATGGAAAGAGACGGCACCCTGTGGTGGGGCATCGCGGCAGGTCTTCTCTTTTCCGCGGAGTTCATTCTGATCTACTGGGGTCTGGATTATACCCATGCGTCCCGAGCGGTCATCTTTTTGTATATGTCGCCGTTTGTTGTGGCTCTGGGAGCCCAGCTCTTTATCCCCGGCGAACACCTTCGGACGATTCAAGTCGTGGGATTGTGCTGCGCCTTTGCAGGGATTGTCGTGGTGTTCAGAGAGTCCCTGAGTTACCCCACCTATGAAATGCTCATCGGTGACGGTATGCTGGCGGTCGCCGCGGTATTGTGGGGGGCGACCACGGTTCTCATCAAGGCCGGTCCCCTTGCCAGGATTAAGCCCAGCAAAACCCTGCTGTACCAGCTTGCGGTCTCTGCGGTGGTTTTGCCCCTTGGATCTTTGGCAAAAAATGAGCCCGGTATTGTTCTGATGACCCCCCTGATTGCCGGCAGCCTTGTATACCAGACGGTTTGGGTGGCGTTCATCACGTACCTGGCCTGGTTTTGGCTCATTCGCCACTATCCCCCGTCACGCCTGGCATCGTTCACCTTCCTCACGCCGCTGTTCGGCGTGATTGCCGGCGGTGTGCTTCTGAACGAGCCGATTACGGGCAGTCTCGTACTGGCCCTTGTTTTGGTGGGGATGGGTATTTTTTTGGTGAATCGACCGAATACCGGCTGAAATATTATCACGAAACACGAAAGAAAACCGAGACCGGATCCCTGAACCCGCCGGAGGCGGACAAGCCCTAAATTCTATGGAGGATGCCCTTATGAAAAAAAAACAATACCCCTCGGGAGACATTCGTGATCCCGCTTCCCGGGAAACGGACGCTTTGAAAAACGATATCCTCCGCCACATCCGCTTCACTCTGGGCAAAGATGCCTACAGGCCGGACAAGTATGCCTGTTTTATGGGGCTTGCCTACAGCGTGAGGGATCGGCTCATCGATCGGTGGATTAAAACCCAGCGTTCGCTTTACGAGACCCTGGCCAAGCGGGTCTATTTTCTTTCCCTTGAATTCCTTCCGGGTCGATTTTTAAAGAACTACATCATTAGCCTCGATATGGCCGAAGAAGCCCGCAACACCGTCCAGGAAATGGGATTCGATCTCGACGAACTCGAAGAAGAAGAATGGGATGCCGGTCTGGGGAACGGCGGTCTGGGAAGACTGGCGTCGTGCTATATGGATTCCATGGCCTGCCGGAATCTTCCCGGATACGGATACGGCATCCGGTATGACTATGGAATTTTTTTTCAGACCATAGACAACGGTTACCAGCGTGAGCAGTGCGACAACTGGCGACGGCGGGGAACCCCCTGGGAAATCCAGCGCCGGGATCATCTGATGCCGATCCGGTTCTACGGTCGATCCGAATCGTCCGTGGACGGCCGGGGACGGCGCCGATATCGCTGGATGGACACAGAGGTGGTGATGGCCATGGCCTGCGACATTCTCATTCCCGGGTATGGCGATGACTATGTTACCAACATGCGGCTGTGGGCCGCCAAATCCGGCCGGGAATTCAACCTGACACACTTCAACCGGGGAGATTATATCGGTGCGGTGCAGTCCAAGGTTTTGACCGAAAACATTTCAAAAGTGCTCTACCCCAGCGACGAGGCCGAGCCGGGCAAGGAACTCAGACTCAAACAGCAGTATTTTTTTGTTGCCGCCACACTGCTCGACATCATCCGGCGATATAAAAAGCAGAACCGGTCCTTTGAAGAGTTTTCGAACTATGTGGCCATTCAATTGAACGACACCCATCCGTCCATTGCCATTCCCGAACTCATGCGTCTTTTAATGGATGATGAAGGGCTGGAGTGGGACGACGCCTGGACCATTTGTGAAAAAACGTTTGCATACACCAACCATACGGTGATGCCCGAAGCCCTTGAAACCTGGCCACAGGACCTGATCGCCCGGCTGTTGCCCAGACATATGGAAATTATTTTTGAAATCAATCACCGTTTTTTAGAAGATTTAAGAAAAAAATATCCGGATCATCCGGAACTGCCGGCAAAACTTTCCATTATCCAGGAAGGCGACGTTCGCCAGGTGCGCATGGCCCATCTGGCCATCGTGGGGAGCCATTCGGTCAACGGGGTTGCCGACCTTCACACCCGCATTTTAAAAAGCGGCCTGTTCAGGGATTTTGATGAAATTTTCCCGGGCCGAATCAAAAACGTCACCAACGGCATCACCCCGCGTCGCTGGCTGTATCAGGCCAATCCTTCGCTTTCACGGCTCATTACGTCGGTCATCGGTCCGGACTGGATCGTTGACCTGGGCCGGCTCAAAAAATTGGTCCCCTTTGCCGATGATCCTGAATTTCGCGCGGCCTGGATAGAAACCAAACAGGAAAACAAAAAACGGCTTGCCCGATATATTTTGCGCAAAATCGGGTTGGGGGTAAACCCGGGCACCCTGTTCGATGTCCATGTCAAGCGGTTGCACGAATACAAGCGCCAGCTCCTCAATGTGTTGCACGTGGTTACCCTGTACAACCGCATCAGGGAAAATCCCCAAGCAACCGTTGTTCCGCGGACCGTCCTTTTTGCCGGAAAGGCCGCCCCTGCTTACCACCAGGCTAAAATCATCATCAAGCTGATCAATGCCGTGGGGGATGTCATCAACAACGACCCGGACGTCCAGGGAAGGCTCCGGGTGCTTTTTATGCCCAATTACTGTGTGTCCCAGGCCGAAAAAATCATTACGGCCGCGGACCTGTCCGAGCAAATTTCTACGGCGGGCATGGAAGCGTCCGGAACAGGGAACATGAAAATGGCACTTAACGGCGCCCTGACCATCGGAACCTTAGACGGCGCCAATGTGGAAATCATGAACGAGGTGGGCCCGGAAAACATCTTTATTTTCGGCTTGACCGCCGAAGACGTCATGGCCTTGCGCGCCGGCGGCTACGATCCCGGGCACTATCACGGAAATGATCCGGAGCTTCAAAAGGTCCTGGAAATGATCGGTTCCGGATTTTTTTCTCCCACGGAACCGGGGCTGTTTGCACCCATTGTCAGGGCCCTTCTCGACCAGGGCGATTACTACATGCTGCTAGCCGATTACCGGCCCTATGTGACCGCCCAGGAAGAAGTGAGCCGGGTATTTTTGGATCCGGACCAATGGACGCGCCGATCCATTCTCAACACCGCCCACATGGGCAAGTTTTCCAGCGACCGATCCATATTGGATTATGCAAGAGACATCTGGAACGTACAGCCGCTTGAATGATCCCTTTGTTGCATAAATGAGGGCTCGGGGAGCTATTCCTTAAAACCCTTAAATGAAGCGGAATGAATGATCAGCAACGAAATCGTACACTGTTTGAATGCATTAGGGATCGTTGCGAAAGAACAGCGCCTTTTTCGAATTCGCACTTAAAAGATAAAAAATATGATCCACCTAACCCATTTATTTTACTATTTAAATACTGTTCTTTCGTTACGAGCCCTTATGTATGAGTTTGTACGATGTAGTTGCTGATTATTCATGGAGCGGTTGAATTAAAAAAAAACTCCCCGACCTCTCACATAAATAAGCTGACAAAATGGATTTAAGGACAAGAGGAGGTAGCGGCCGTGACCGAAAAAAAGACCCAAAATGAACATCCGGTTTCCGTATCCATTGCCCGACAGCCCGTGTTCGATGAAAAGGGCCAGCTTTGGGGCTATGAACTTTTCTGTGTGGGAAGCGACGAAACCACCCCTTCCGGTTTCCCGGAACACGAGAACGTGGCTTTGAGCGTGGCATCCAGCGCCTACATCGGCTTGCAGCAGATTCTGGACAGAGAAAAAAAAATAATTGTCAATTTTAATGAAAAAACTATTCTGGACGATCTCCCCTATGCGTTTCCGCCGATTCTCGCCGTTGTTAAGATGGCCGAAGACATATACACACAGCCCCATGTTCCGGAGATGTTGAAACGATTAAAATCCGACGGGTATCTGATTGCCGTCGGGGGATTTACGGGAAATCCCGCTTTGGGGCCGCTGTATGGTTTGGCCGATATCATCGGCACGGACGTCTCTTTGGGACAAAAGGACGCGCTCAGGGCCTTGCTCGACATGGCCCGACCCTACACGGCCTTGCTTTTGGCCGGCCAGGTGGAGGATCCGGCCCGTTTCAAAATGTACAGGCAATTGGGGTTTACCCTGTTTCACGGCCCGTTTTTCAAATCGCCGGACAAGATCACCGTCCGGAAATTGTCCTCCATCGAGGTGTCGCGGTTCAACCTCCTGCACCTCATTGAAACAGACGAGCCGAATCTCGATCAGCTCGCGGCAACCATCCAGGGCGATGTCTCCATTAGCTTTCGCCTCCTGGCATATCTCAATTCAACGTTCTTTGGTTTGCGCCAAAAGATAAAGTCCATCCACCAGGCCATGTTGCTTCTGGGGTGGCAAAAAATGAAGAACTGGCTTCGGGTGGTTCTGTTGTCGGACATGAGCCAGAGCAAAGACGCCCCTGAGCTGGTGTTGCTCTCCGCACAACGGGGAAAATTTTTAGAGCTCGTCGCCCGGGACCATGATTTTTGGGGATTCGATCCGGACAGCCTGAATTTACTGGGAATGTTTTCTCTGCTGGACGCCCTGCTCGGTATTCCCATGACCGAGATCGTGGGGTATTTGCCCCTGGAAAACCGGCTCAAGGCGGCGTTGTGCCGGGAGGCGAACAATGAGTATTTGCCCCTGCTTCATCTGGCGCGATATCTCGAAGAAGCCAAATGGGAAAAAGCCGAAAAAATGATTCATCAGTTAAACCTTGACGTCAATAAGATCAAGGCGGCCTTTCAAACGTCCGTCGACTGGGCCGGTGAACTGGCCGCCCTGCATTCCAAACAAACAAAAAGGGATTGAGTCAACATCGTCAACACCGCTCCCAAAGAACGGGAATGAATTTGATTTCTAAAGGAAAGAGGGGGATAATTAATTAAATATTAAAGAAAAAAGATTGACATTACGATAGAGTATAAAAGGGAGGAAAGATGGTCATCTGGATAATCGTTTTTGTCATTGTGTTGGGCGGCATCCTGTATGCCGTTGCACTTTACAATAAGCTGGTTCGAAATAAAAACATGGTGGCAGAGGGTTGGAGTGGCATTGAAGTGCAGCTCAAACGACGATCCAATCTGATTCCGAATCTCATTGAAACGGTCAAAGGGTACATGGCGCACGAGGCAGGACTTCTGTCCGAAATCGCAAAACTCAGATCCAGGAGCAAGGAGACCCGGGCAGTGCCTGAAAAGAGCCGGATAGAGTCTGCCCTGACCCGGTCCCTGGGCAACCTGTTTGCCCTGGCCGAAGCGTATCCCGACTTGAAAGCCAGCCAGAATTTTCTGGACCTTCAAGACGATCTTTCCCAAATCGAAAGCGAAATACAGATGGCCCGCCGATACTATAACGGCACGGTAAGAAATCTGAATATCTCCATCGAATCCTTTCCCAGCAGCCTTATTGCCGAGCGATTCAGGTTTGAAAAAGCGGATTTTTTTGAAATTGAAGATGCCGCCGAACGGGAGGTGCCGGAGGTCAAATTTTAGCCGGGATATCTCTTGAGTGTAAAATCCCGTTTTTTGAAGCATCAAGCCGGGGAGCAGATCAATGAAGCCAAAAAAGTCAATGGCCCGGATCCTGATTGTTTGTGGAGTACTGACGTTTCTGCTGTCGCCTGCCGCTGATGCACAACAGGCGGAACGCATTCTAAGGTTCAAAAGCCACATGCGGATCCAAACCGACGGCAGTATGACGGTCACCGAAACCATCACCGTGAATGCAGCCGGCCAACAGATCAAGCGCGGCATTTATCGCGACTTTCCGACCAGATATAAAGATCGTTTCGGAAATACCGTGCGCGTCGGGTTCGAGGTGATGTCGGTATTCAGAAACGGCCGGCCCGAAGCCTTTCATTTAAAAAAGGAAGCCAACGGTATCCGGGTTTACATGGGGCGGAAAAACCAGAGGGTGCGAACCGGTAACCATGCGTACACTCTCACGTATCGTACAGACCGGCAGCTTGGATATTTCGACGAATTCGACGAGCTCTACTGGAATGTTACCGGTAATGGATGGTCTTTTTCCATTGAGCAGGTCCAGGCCGTGGTAGAACCGCCACCCGACGCAGAAGTCCTCGAGGTATCGGCGTACACAGGCCCCAAGGGTGCCCGGGGGCAGGATTTTACGGTGGACCGGGATGATCTGGGCAACATTCATTTTGTCACCACCCGACCGCTCAGGCCCCGGGAAGGGCTGACCATCGCGGTTTCATGGCCCAAAGGTTTTGTGGCAACACCCACGTTCACAGATAAGGTCGGTTATTTTTTCGGCGACAATCCTACAACCCTTGTTGCCGTGCTGGGGATGATCATTTTATTGGGGTATTATTTTTGGGTATGGTTCAAAATAGGCCGGGATCCGGCCAAAGGACCGATCATCCCCCTGTTCTCGCCGCCGGAGGGCTTTACGCCTGCAGCCGTCCGTTTTGTGACCCGGATGGGCTTTGATCATAAATCTTTTGCTTCAGCCGTGGTCGACATGGCCGTCAAAGGCTTTCTGAATATTCAGGAAAACGATGACGAATTTACCCTGTCTAAAAACGGAACCGGTGAATCCCTGCTCTCTAAAGGTGAAAAAAGGATCGAGAAAAACCTGTTCCAAGGGGCAGATCGCATAAAACTGGAAACCGCCAACCACGGCAAAATCGGCAAGGCCATGGACTCTTTTAAAAAAAGCCTGAAAATTGATTTTGAAAAACTTTATTTCCAGCGCAATTCCAAGTGGCTGATCCCCGGGGGGGGCATCTCTCTGCTCATCCTGGTGTGCGTGGTGTTGTCAGCTTCTGAAATCGGAGGCGCCGTTTTTATGCTGGTCTGGCTGACCATTTGGACGGGGGGCTGTTTTGCGCTGGTCCTTACGACCATCAGGGCATGGCAAACAGCATTTTCCAGTGGCGGTTCCGGCGGCTTTTTCAAAAAATCAGGCGCCGTCGGCATCACGCTGTTTACGCTGCCTTTTGTGGGATTCGAGTTCTTTGGTATGTGGGCTTTTTCCAGCATGGCCTCACCCATGGCCGTTGTGGTTTTGGTTCTGATCATCGCTGTCAATTTCCTCTTTCATCACCTGATGAAGGCGCCCACCATTTATGGCCGAAGGATCATGGATCAGATCGAGGGGTTTAAACTCTATCTTTCCGTTGCTGAAAAACAAGGCCTTGACATGCGAAATCCTCCGGAAAAAACTCCGCAGCTATTTGAAAAATTTCTTCCATTTGCCCTGGCCTTAGACGTCGAAAACCAGTGGACCGAGCAGTTTGCCCATGTCCTGGCCCGGGCGGGAAGGAGCAGCGATTATTCACCGTCCTGGTATAGCGGCGGGAACTGGCACCGTCTGGGTGCATCCGGCATGGCAAACAGCCTTGGATCATCCTTTTCTTCCGCCATCTCTTCGTCTGCTTCTCCACCCGGATCCAGTTCGGGCGGCGGCGGTGGCGGTTCGTCCGGCGGCGGCGGCGGTGGTGGTGGCGGCGGCGGATGGTAGTCTATCCCTGACACTCAACAGCTGACCCCTGGCCTCTGAACCCGCCGGTTGAAGATGCCGCTTTGTCGAAGATCCCGCTTGCGGGGCGGTGAGGCGGACAAGCCCTGACACCCGACCCCTGTTATCATACTTGACAAATACATTTATAGGGTTAAAGTGAGTATAGATTTCCAAGCGCCCTGCCTGAGGCGGGCAAGCCCTGAACATTCTATGGAGGTAATTATGGAACTTCGTATGCTGGGCACATCCAATATTAAAATATCCCCGATCATTATGGGAACATGGCAGGCCGGCAAGGACATGTGGGTGGGCATCGATGATACTGAATCGATACAGGCGATAAAAGCAGCCTATGATGCGGGGATCACGACATTCGATACGGCAGAGGTGTATGGTAACGGCCATTCGGAAAAAATCGTCGGAAATGCCCTTCAGGATGTGCGTGACAAAGTCGTGATCGCCACCAAGGTGTTTTCGAATCACCTAAAATACCACCAGGTCATGGATGCATGTCATGGATCTTTAAAAAATCTCAACACCGATTATATAGATCTCTATCAGATCCATTGGCCCCCGGGTTCCTTTGGCAGCAAAAAAGTTCCTCTGGAAGAAACCATGCGAGCCATGACCGACTTGAAATCACAGGGTAAAATTCGCGCCGTGGGTGTTTCCAATTTTTCCCGATCGCAGCTGAAGGACGCTGCAAAATACGGAAGAATCCACAGCCTCCAGCCGCCGTATTCGTTGTTTTGGCGCAAGGTTGAGACAGATGCTATGCCGTATTGTCTTGAAAACAATATTACGTTGCTGGCCTATTCTTCCATGGCCCAGGGGTTGTTGACCGGAAAATTCGGTCCGGACCACACATTTGCCAAAGGGGATCACCGGTTCAGAAACAAACTGTTTCAGCCGGAAAATTATGAGCGGGTCCAGAAGGCATTGGAAAAACTCCGTCCCATAGCCAGAGCCAATAATATCACTTTGGGGCAACTGGCCCTGGCCTGGATCATTTCCCATCACGGAATATGCGCCATCGCCGGCGCCCGCAACGCCGAACAAGCCGCTCAAAATGCCGCAGCAGGAAATGTTCGCTTGTCTGAAGAAGATCTGTCGGCTATCGATAACATCGGAAAAACGGTTACCGATCCATTGGATAATGATCCATTGATGTGGAATTGGTAACCCTGACCGGCGCCATGCTCGACGGATTGCTGAGACACAGGGTCCTGAAGTTTGAAGAGGGGGAAGGGATTAAGCAGACCACCCTGCCCCGCTGTGCCCTACTTGCTTTGTAGCTCCGGCAGATGGTACTGTGGTGAAATTTTTACCCCGTTAAACCGGTGTATTTTTTTGTTTTACCGGGGTGCAATAGCAACAGCGAAGCGCATTTCACCGGGGTAGTTCCCCGTGGAACTGCCGGGACAGGCCGGAAGATGGTATCAGGGTGGCTAATTAAACAATCTGTGTCAATCCGCGAAAACTGCGCATAATTATTATTGGATTAAAAAAGGAGAACACCATGACCCGGGTAGTAAAAGCGTGCAAAAATTTGACGCTGGTTCTTGTTTTATTCGCCTTTTTGGCCATTGCGGGCTGTGAAGGAACTGAGACTCGCGAGCAGGTGGATGATACGGTTAAGGAGTTGGCCGGAAAGAAAAACATTGATCGAATGGACCAGATGAAAAAAGATATCAATAAGGCCCGGCAACAACAGGCGGATCGACTTAAAAAGATAGATGAAAGTGCTGAGGAAAAATAAAAGGTTATAAATTTAGGATGTCCCGCAGAGCATCACCGATCGACCCCTAACGTGAATCATTACGATGCGATCCTGAATTTTTTGCGGTCGGAGTTCTCCACAGTGAAAGGAGCCATTGACGGTCTGATTAAAAAATGAATGTGGCCATTGAAACGTCCAATCCGTTTATCCCGGATATTCAGCAGTGAGAAATTCATCTAAAATTACGCCGGGTCCACGTTTTAAGACCGTGGTAATCCTGAAAAAGGAATGATCATGCCGCAAGTATTAATACCTGCATTTTTTGTATTGTTCGTATCGATTGCCTGGTTTATCGGTACCTATAACCGGTTTATTAAGTATAAAAACAAAATTGAAGAAGCATGGAGCGGTATTGATGTTGCGTTGAAGCGCCGCTTTAATTTGATTCCGAATTTGATTCGTTCCGTTGAAGGATACAGTGAACACGAAGCCAATATCTTTCGGACAAAAAGCGATTATCTGACCGGTTCGACGGGTATTTCAAATCGTGTAGAAAAGGAGAGCCAGATATCCAAATCACTGCGCGGACTTCTGGCCCTGGCCGAGGCATATCCGGATCTTAAAGCCAGTGCCAATTTTATTGACCTGCAAAACAGTCTGGATGAGATTGAGGAAGATATTCAAAAAGCCAGAAATCGATATAACAGTTTCGTGGGTAGATTCAACACACTTGTTGAATCCTTTCCTGCCACCTTTATCGCCAAAAAATTCGGATTTGAAAAACAAAACTATTTTGCGCTTGACCTGGCAACCCAAAGGGAACTGCCGGAGGTTGATTTCTCTGAAGCTCGTGGTTCCAAGAAGTAAGTTCAGTTCCAGTCTGGACTCACCCCCCCGCCCGCATTCTTTCTAAACGGCATCCAGGCCAACCCGAAGATTTCCAAAGTAATATCCGTGCTCTTGGGCTTTACGCTGATTTTTTCGAGTTCTTCGGCTTCAGCATTCATGGAGAACGATAGGGCATCAATATCCTGTTGCAGGCGCTCGTCGAGTTCGGATAATTGCAGGCGAACCGCCTCGGCCCTCTCCTGGGCCCTGGCCACATCCATTTTTTCTTTTTGAACACGGCTGGCGGATCTCATGGCGGTTCCAACCCGTTGTGCCGATGCGGCGCTTACCGCTTTGCGGCCCAAGAACGCGCCAAGGATCGCGGTCCCAAAGGATATGGCGGTCTGCATTTTGCTGGCTTTGGCCTGCTCGTCTTCTCTGGCAATGGCCTGTTCGGCGCGCATGAGACGATCTTTTAAGGTGGTGAATTGTGTGTCGTATTTTTTGCGCAGCTTCTCGACTTCCAGGTCGCGATTTTCACGCATGACCTGTGCCAGCCTCGACCGAAACTCGCCCTCGGATTCACCCAATTGGCTGGTCAGGCCAAAACTCTTGGAACGCAACACCACCAGGGGCCGGTTTTGGCGAACCCAGCGTAACAGATCCTTGTTCCACTTGCGAAAATTGGATACGTTTTGTGCGGCAGACGGCAGATCGGCATATTCGCCATCCGGTACCGGCGATGCCTCAACGGCGATGGGATCAAACTGAACGGCGCCGTCCCAGTCCAGAGCAACAGGGCCTTCTTCCAACTGGGCCGTAAGTGCCAGTGTCTCGGTGGTATCTACGTTATGCTTGGCATTAGAATAATGAACATCCATGCGGCCGACCACGCCCGGGTAATATACCACGCCATGGCCGGCACCGGATGCGGCCAGATAAAATGTGTCGATCCCCGGGGGCACCAGGGATGGTCCTTCTGCCGTCCGGACCGGAGGAGCAGGTTTAAAAGGATCCGCAACTTCGGGGAAAGCGGATATTTCGGCGCCGGTCGTGGTCGGGCTTTTTCTATGGGCCATAAGGACCTTGATTTGTTCCCGGGTCATGGGTCCCCGTAAATAAGATAGTACCCAGCGGCTTTGGAAAATCGCAGGTTCATTTTCGTGGACGTTGTGCAAAAGAAATACCCGCTTCCCCAAACCGGCCAGAATCTCTTCCATTCGGCTGCGATCGAATCCGCTACCCGCAGCAGCGCCTTCAAGGCCTTCCAGAACGCGTGCCTTGTCACGTTCGGTCTGGAGACGGCCAATGAACCATGTACCGGTATTGGAAAGCCCTTTATAATCCAGATCCACCGGATTTTGGGTCGACAGTACCACGCCCAGGCCAAATGCCCGGGCCTGCTTCAACAGGGTCAAAAGAGGCGTCTTGGGCGGTGGATTGCCCACCGGAGGAAAATAGCCGAAAATCTCATCCATATACAAAATGGCTCGCAAGCTGGACGTACCGGGTTGTGTCCGCATCCATCCTAAAATCTCGTTGAGCAGCATGGAAACGAAAAACATTCGTTCGGAATCGGAAAGATGGCTAATGGTGAATATAGACGCCCGGGGTTTGCCTTCCGGGGTATACAGCATCTGTCCGATATTGAGAGGATCGCCTTCCATCCAGGATTCAAAACCCGGCGACGCGAGAAGATTGTTCATCCGCATGGCCAGGGCAAAACGTTCCTTAGCCGGATAGAACGATTCCAGATCCATCACCCCGATACGTTCAAAAGGCGGTGCCTGGATGGCGTGGATTAGTGCGGCCAGGTCCAGGCTTTTTGCCGCCGACCAGACCGTTTCGAAAATGTTGGATAGCAATATGTGTTCCCGGCTGATAATGGGATCGGCTTCAATGCCCAAAAGCGCGAGAAGGCCCGTGGCCGTGGTTTGGATCCGTTCGCGAAGCAGGTCGGGGTCTTCAAGAGTTGCAGGGGAAGGGGGCGAAAAGGATCTTAGAACGCTTACCGGAAGCCCGGCATGGCTTCCCGGAGTGTAAACGGCAAAATCGGCGGCGGCCTTGAGGCGGGCGATGCGATCCGGTTCTTGTCCCCAGTCGGCGAGGCCTTTTCGCCAGGTCTCTGCCTGCTTTGCAGCGGATTGGTCTAGGGTAAGCCCGTTATTCAGAGCATCCTGGGCGTTCACCCAGGGCCGGAAATCTTCAGGATTAAGATCCGGAAAGGTCAACAGCAGATTTGGCAGATCTCCTTTGGGGTCGATGGCAATAATGGGAATATTGTCGATCAACGCTTCTTCCAAAATGCCGATTCCCAGTCCGGTTTTCCCGCTGCCGGTCATGCCGATAATGACCGCATGGGTATTCAGGTCTTTGGAGTCATAGAGGATCAGATCTTCTTTAAGCGTTCGGGACGCCGGATCATATTCCCTGCCCAGATAAAACGCGCCAAGCTTCTCGTAGTTTTTTTTCATGGATCGCCCCCCACTAAAAGGTTGTCCGTTATTGCTGACGAAAACGCACTTGTGATGCAAAAGTGTTTTGAAACCACTTCTATAATTTAAATTATAAGAAAGCATGATTTGTGTGTCAATATTGAATTCCCCGGGGGGGCTCCAACTTATTTTTATTGATAATAAATGAAATTTATTCTTATAATTTCATTGACGGAACAAATGTTTTTCTTTGATGTTAAAGATTACATTTTGGATTTTTGAAAATCGTATGGCTTCAACTTAGGTTAGTGCCCATCCATAAAGGAGGTGTCGGTTGACGGGAGAGGTAAAAATGGAGGAAAATAATAATAGTGTTGCTTCAAAAATAACCCAAAAGCGATTGGGTTGTTTGCAAATATTCGGGTTAATGGTCATTACCGTCATTATTACCGCATGGGTGACCATTTTTGTTTTTAAAACCTATTTTTTTCCATCAGAGTTCAAGCCGGTGACACTGAATCCTGCCGAAGAAAAAGTTTTGGCTGCAAAATTGGAAAACCTTGATTCAATAGGGGCCGGTGTTACTTCACATAAGAAGGATGACTCCAACAACTCATCCAAATCAGACCGGTTTGATCCAAATACCCCTCTCGAACCGGAACGTTATAGTGAAAAAGACAGTAAAAGGGAGATTGGATTCACCGAAAGGGAACTCAACGGACTACTGGCAAAGAATACGGATCTTGCAAAAAAGTTGGCGATTGATTTATCCGACGATCTTATCAGTGCAAAATTACTCCTGCCCGTTGATGAAGATTTTCCGATACTTGGGGGCAAAATTCTCCGTCTCAGATCCGGTATGGCTTTTACGTACAATAAGGGCAAACCGGTCGTCATTCTTAAAGGCATTACGATTATGGGCGTACCCATTCCAAATGCGTGGCTGGGAGGAATAAAGAATGTAGATCTGGTTGAAAAATTTGGTGCGGAAAAGGGTTTCTGGAAGATTTTTTCCGATGGGGTCGAGGATATTAAGGTAGAGGAAGGTCTTTTAAAGATAAAACTGAAGGAATGACCAAGGCCATGACAGAGTATCAGATTCGGAATCGTTTTATCCCTTTCAGGAAAGCGGATATTATAGAAATGTGCATCAACGATTCACGGCTTTCCAAACAGGATCAAAATTTATTTAGACGGTTTTGCCATATTTTAGAAAGTCTGATTCATTTTGAGTTCCACCATCAAGTGGAAATGCTTAAAGACTGTTATTCACCATTTAACCCCGATGCAGACACTCGGTTGAACTCCGATTACTCGGAGCAAAAAAAAAATGAGCTGCAAAAAAAACTTGTCGAGACATTGACTGCGATCCTTAATGCCGCCAATTTCCAAAAGATAACAGAGACCGATCTTAAAGAAGCTCTGAAAGAGGAGTCTCTCTTTAAGATCCGTCTTCGGGTTGAATTCAAAGATTTTGAGGAAGTTTTATTTTATCAACGCGGTCAAAGTACAAAGGAAGAGACTCTCGTAAAATTTTTTGGGTTGAAGAAAGAGCCCATCACATTTACCAACTATGAACGGGTTGTGATATATATCAAATTTAAAAAAGAGGATTACTTTAAAGCAAAAAAGCAAAAAAATCTTTACTTCACGCCGGGTTCAACCATCATCAAACTTTTTCAAAATGTTCCCAAGGCGGATCTTGAAATGCTTTTTCCCAACAGCGAGGTCCGCATGAAAACCGTCGATAAACTCATTATCGGTGTGCCGGCCGCAGTAAGCGGCGTTGTTTTAACGGCAACCAAGCTTGGGGGTACGATTCTTTTGATTGCCTCTGTAATTTCTTTCTGGCTCGGATTAACCCAAAAGGAGATAAAGATTGAACAGCAGCACCTTATCGCCTTAGCCTTAGGTCTGGCCACGCTGGGCGGCTTTTTGTTTAAACAGATAAACAAGTTCAAAAACCGTAAAATTAAGTTTATGAAAGCGCTTTCCGACAACCTTTACTTCAAGAACCTTGACAACAACACCGGGGTGTTTCATCATCTGGTGGACACGGCCGAAGAAGAGGAGTTCAAAGAAGCGATCTTAGCATATTTTTTTCTTCTGGTAGAGGATAGGGACCTCACAATAACCCAACTGGATGAAACCGTAGAGCGCTGGTTTGAAAACAAACATAACTGCAGGATTAATTTTGAAATTGAGGATGCTTTGCAGAAGCTGGAACGATGGAATATTGTGAATCGGGACGGAAACCTCATCCGCGGAAAAAATATGAATGACGCCATGCAGCAACTCGATAAAATTTGGGACAATTACTTTCCATATCACAAGGCTGACGAATTGCCTAAGATGTCCTAACCTTGTCTTTAGCTAATATCTTTCTTGAATCGGGACAAATTCATTTAACAGGGTTTGCTATTCCATTTTTATGGTATATGTTATAGCATAAATTGATTTGAGAATGTTCGAATGTTAAAAAATAAAAGCCAACGGAGGTGTAACATGATTAGAGGACAATTTGTTAATAAGATATTGTTAACATTATTTTCGGTTTTCTGGATGGTGTATACGCCAGTGTATGCCGGAGACATGGGTTTGGTGGATCTCCTTTCAAGTCAGCTTGGAGTTTCTAAAGATCAAGCCGAAGGTGGCGCCGGATCAATTTTTCAATTGGTAAAACAAAAGCTTAGCGTTGAAGACTTTTCTAGTATTGCAAAAGCTGTCCCCGGTGTTGACCAGATGATCGGTGCGGCACCAAAAATAGAAGAGAGTTCAAGTGCTCTTGGAGGTATTTCATCGATGATGGGTAAAACCTCTGACAAACTCGGAGGAATGGCGGGTTTAACAAGCTCTTTTGAAAAACTGGGCTTGTCCGGTGACATGGTTAATAAATTTACGCCAATAATCCTTGATTATGTTAAAAACAAAGGCGGTGAACATGCAATGAGCCTCCTTAAGGGCGCTTTGTTGTAGTCATCACCCCACAAAATCTAACCTTGCATCTGCCTGTCGTAACATAGTGAAGATCCCGCTATCGGGGCCCCGCGATGCCCAATGAAATGCATCGCCGATTTCATCGGGGCGAAGCCTATTTCACCGGGGTAGCTCCCCGTGAAAGTTCCGGGACAGGCCGAAAGATGGTACCGGGGTGGCTAATTAAACAATCTGTGTCTATTTGTTCTCATTTGTGGTTAAGAATACCTGTGTAAAAACGACACAATTTTACCATCCCTAACACACCCCTTTTGTAACATATTGAATCACCTGATCATTTTCATTGATTTTTTCCTCATATTCAATTATATATCCTCAGAGCTTGTTTAAGCAGGGAGAATATCGGGAACGCCCCTTGATTCTCCTGTCGTAATGACCACCTGCTGCCGCTTCACAGTATGTCCGATAGCTCAAGGACGTTCCCAACCTGAATTTCTCAAACAATCATATAATATCGCCGTTCAAAATGTTCGAGACAAAAAAACGCATAATTACATGACCATTCCGGAATAAATCCCGGATTATTGATGAAGGGTTAAGGCACGTTCAGCATCAACGCCCCCAATGACCTAAGGACTAAAAATTATATTTTTTGGAGTCTGCTAAACAGTGCTGACAAGATAGAAGGGTGGGAAAAAAATGATGAAAAAAAGAACTAATTTTATCAAACTCATTAAATTATGGGGAATCATTTTTCTATTGGGGATGGGTGTCAGTATTGTTGTAATTGATGTTATAGGCTCTCATCGTGATTTCAATTTCCGCGCCGATCAAATGCGCGCAGATTACATTGCCCGTCAGAAACAAATAATCAAACAGGAAGTTAATCGTGTTGTTGATTTGATTTCTTATGAAAAAGCACAAAGTGAGATATTGACAAGAAGTAAGATCAAATCGAGGGGTTATGAGGCCTATTCTATCGCTCAAAATATCTATCAACACAATAAAACCGCAAAAAGCGAGGCTGAAATTCAGCAAATGATTCTGGATGCTTTAAGACCCATCCGATTTGAATATGGAAGCGGTTATTATTTTGCCACTCGACTGGATGGCGTTGAGATGCTCTTTGCCGATAAACCGGAAATGGAAGGATTAAATCTGCTGGATGTGCAGGATACACGCGACCAATATGTCATTAAAGATATGGTTGAAATCGCGAAGCAATCCGGGGAAGGCTTTTATGAATACCACTGGACAAAACCGGATTCGGTTGGGAATGACTTTAAAAAAATATCTTTTATCAAACGATTTGAGCCATACGACTGGTTTATCGGGACCGGTTTGTATGTTGATGATGTTGAGGGTCACATAAAAGCAAACCTGCTATCGACCATCAGCAGAATACGGTTTGGCAAAGAAGGATATATTTTTATTAACAGATTAAATGGGGATGCTTTAGTTTCAAATGGAAAACTTTTTTCCGGAACAAAAAAACTATGGGAGGTTTTTAATAAAAATCCTGAAAAGATGAAAGATATTTTTGATAAGGAGTATAATGCCGCTTTAAAACCCGAAGGTGATTATATTTATTACTCGCATATTAAATTAACCACCCCAAATAAAGAATCGCCAAAAGCCTCTTTTATTTACGGAATCCCTGACTTGCAATGGCTTGTCGGCGCCGGCGTGTATCTTGATGATGTAGAAACGGATATTGCCTTGATGCAAACCAAATTAAACAATCAGATAAAAAAGAAAATGCTTTATTTTATCCTGATTGTTATGGGAATCGTCGCGCTTTTTTTTCTGTTTTTTAATTGGTTGAACCGCGGACTCAAGAACGATTTCAACCTTTTTATCTCGTTTTTTAACCGGGCTGCACGGTCTGATGAAGAAATTGACCGAGAAACGATTAAATTTGTTGAACTTGACCAGATGGCAGAATATGCCAACAAGATGCTGGCGGACCGCAAGCAGGCAGAGGATGCGCTGCGAGAAAGTGAAGAACATTTCCGTCTTCTGACCGAAGCATCTTTTGAGGGTATTGTTATTCATGATAAAGGTAAAATCTTGTTGGCAAATGACCGCTATTATGAGTTATTTGGATATGAGCCCGATGAGTTGGCCGGCAAGGATGCGATTTCGTTGACTGCAACACCGGATTCGGTTCGGCGAATAAGAGAGTGTATTGCTGAAGGGAATCCGGGGCCCTACGAAGTGACAGGAAAGAAAAAAGACGGAACAATATTTCCGATGGAAATCTGGAGCAAGATGTTCCAGTACCAAGGACAGACCGCAAGGATGAGTGCCATAAGAGATATCACCGAAAAAAAGAAACTGGAAGGTCAGCTCCATCATGTGCTGAAGATGGAGTCGATCGGGACGCTGGCAGGCGGCATTGCCCATGATTTTAACAATATTATTGGAATCATTCTTGGGAATACCGAACTGGCGATGGATGATGTTCCTGAATGGAATCCTGCCCGACTCAATTTGGAAGAAATCCTGACAGCCTGTCTCCGAGCAAAAGACGTCGTACGTCAACTCCTTAGTTTTGCACGTAAAACAAAATTGGAGAAAAAACCAACGAATATCCTCCCCATTGTCAAAGACTCACTCAAATTACTCCGGTCATCTATTCCCACAAGCATTGAGCTTCGCCAAAATATTGCGAAAAACGTTGACACCATTCTGGCAGACCCCACGCAAATCAACCAGGTTCTTATAAATCTTTGCACCAATGCGGATCATGCCATGCCGGATGGCGGTGTTATTGTCGTCACTCTTAAAAATGTAGAACTTGATGAAGATACTGCGGCTCAATATACGGATTTAAACCCGGGACGGTATGTAAATCTGGCTGTAAGCGACACCGGTCACGGCATTTCCCTGGAAGAATTTGATCGAATCTTTGACCCTTATTTTACGACAAAGGAACTGGGGAAAGGTACGGGGATGGGCTTGGCCGTAGTTCACGGCATCGTCAAAGGGCATAACGGTTTAATTTCCGTTGAAAGCGAACTTGGAAAAGGAACGACGTTTAGCATCTTTTTTCCTGCGGTTGAAAAAGAAGCCGTCGTAGAAACTGAAACCGGTGAAGAACTTCCTACCGGAGATGAAAGAATACTTTTTGTTGATGATGAAGAATCGTTAGTAAAAATGGGGTAGCAAAGACTGGAACGACTGGGGTATAAAGTTGATGCGACCACAAGCCCGGTTGAGGCGTTGGAGCTGTTTGGATCCAAGCCGGATCAGTTCGATCTGGTAATAACCGATCTGACGATGCCTAAATTGACCGGTGACGTGCTGGTTAAAGAAATCCTGAACATACGACCGGACATTCCTGTTATCTTATGCACCGGATTCAGCGATAAGATAGATGAAAAAAAAGCAACTGCCATAGGTGCTGCTGATTACATTGAAAAACCACTGGATAAGCGTGATTTTGCATTTATAATTCGGAAGGTGTTAGACATAAAGCAAGGATAAGATTACGTTTCGAAATTGTTCAACAGTCTTGGATTACTGTAATATATCAGACCGAATACGGTCAAACCACAGATGCACATTAATATGTGCACTCATGCCCATATTAATGTGCATTTCTGACAAATAAAAAGCTTTATTTTAATAGAAATTATTGCAGGGGCTTTTGCCTTATTAAGCGTAAGCCTTTTTGGTGCTACCCTTTAAAATTTTGTGATTCAGCACATATATTTTAATCAACAGAATTCAGGATAGACAGGAATCGAGGTATTCTCAATAGATCGCATAAAATGTTAGAAATGAAATACCGATTAGATATCACAACAGCGGTTATGGTTCACATAATGGCACCCATTAAAAGGCCCCTGTCAAGAGGAAACACTTCTCCATCGCAAAAAATGATGTCTTTTTTGCAGGGTCGGTATTGAGTCCGGAAGATGACCCTTTTGAATCTCTGCGTCCGACTTTTTCAATTGTTATGGTGTGGACCTTTCGTAGATCTGCTACCAGGCACCCATCAGGATCAAGGTCATTTAAGAAAAAATAAAATTGGCGGTTGCGTAGCGCAGAGACCTTAATTGTCTCGTAGCGAAGCAACCTTCCTTATTTTTCTAACGACCCCTGGTCCGTTAAACGGACCCCAGAAAAACATCGG
>Ga0315537_1000759_pt1 | contig 25720 bp, 24 predicted proteins | sample SalMarSW160270MG_FD_203091 | JGI IMG/M metagenome (GOLD analysis project Ga0315537, IMG submission 203091) | Salt marsh sediment microbial communities from the Plum Island Ecosystem LTER, Massachusetts, United States - Salt Marsh Sediment SW1602-70 ...
AGATTTTAAAATCTTCGACCTGCAGGATATCGTGAGTGGCAAGATTCCCCGTGTCAGCAAAGAACCGGTCAGGATCAAGAAAATCCATGATGCTCTGGTCCTCGGGTTGAAGGATTATTTCCGAAAAGCAGGATTCAAAAAAGCAATCCTTGGATTATCCGGGGGCATCGACTCAGCAGTAAGCCTGGTATTGGCAGCAAAAGCACTGGGAAGTGAACATGTCGAAATTCTCCTGATGCCCTCAAAATATTCATCGGAGCATTCGGTTTCAGATGCACTGCTCCTGGCTAAAAATCTTAATGTTAAACACGAGATCATACCCGTTGAAACAATCGTTCAGCAGTTTGATGACGCATTGAAACCCCTCTTTCAGAACTATCCTCCCGATATAACCGAAGAGAACATTCAGGCAAGAATACGGGCTATCCTGCTAATGGCTGTTTCAAATAAATTCGGGAATATACTGCTGAATACATCCAATAAAAGTGAAGCTGCAGTCGGATACGGAACCTTATATGGAGACATGGCCGGGGGATTATCTCCCCTGGGTGATGTTTATAAAACGGATGTATATCGTCTTGCCCGCTTCATAAACAGCGAAAAAGAGATCATTCCTGAAAATACCATTATTAAACCTCCTTCCGCAGAGCTGAGACCGGACCAGAAAGATACCGATTCCCTGCCAGATTATGAGGTACTGGATCCCATCCTGTTCCGCTACATCGAATTGCAGCAATCGGAACAGGAGATTGCAAAACAAGGATTTGACCGGCAGCTTGTGAGAGAAATCATTAACCGGGTAAACACCAACGAATATAAACGGTACCAGGCCCCTCCCATCCTGCGGATATCTTCTAAAGCATTCGGACTGGGGAGGAGGTTTCCCTTAGCGGCAAAATATTGAGAAAAAATGCCTTCTTAAAGAATATTATCGAATTTCGTTTCGAATTAGGTAGTTTTTTATAAATTTGGATGTTTTTTAACATATTTTTGAAATCTTCAAATGCAGTACAACGATTCTTACTGTGAAAAATGTATTGAAAACAGTGAGTCTGTTTTCAATATTCTTTCTGAGAGTGAAAAATCCATGTTATCAGAAAACCACACATGCTACCACTATAAAAAGGGAGAGTTTATTTACAAGGAAGGAGAAAAACCACCCGGATTGATCTGCCTCTCGTCAGGGAAAGTTAAGATCTTCAAGGAAGGGGTTGGCGGCAGGGAACAAATTGTGCGAATGGCAAAGCCTGTAGGTTTTATTGGTTACCGTGCACTCTTTGCCGAAGAGAATTACATTGCCTCTGCCGTGGCAATTGAAGATTCCACGATCTGTGTGATCGACCGGGAAGCCCTTTTTAAATTGCTCAAGGGAAATGCCGAACTAACCCTCAGGATGATCCGGTCGCTGGCAACCGAACTCGGTTTTTCCAATAGCAGGACGGTTACCCTGACACAGAAACACATCCGGGGAAGGTTGGCAGAATCCCTCCTGTTTCTGAAAGATACATACGGATACGAAGAGGATGGTTCAACCATCAAGGTATACCTCTCCCGCGAGGACATTGCAAACCTTTCGAACATGACCACATCCAATGCCATCCGAACCCTCTCCACCTTTGCGAGTGAAAATGTGATCTCGCTGGATGGCCGGAAAATCAAGATCCTGGAACTGAAAAAGCTGGAACGGATCAGTGATCTGGGATAATTCGTAATATTCAAATAGTGCCTGGTGTCCAAATAGTTGCAGACTCCTCCAAAGATAATAAATTTAATGGGACGGAACTGCAGGATTATCTGGGACCGGATTGGTATGATGGCTCCCGGATGCCTGGGATAAAAATAATCAGTCGACCAGCAGGAAAAAAACCAGTCGTGCCCCGGCTTCAGTCCGGGGTACGACTTTAAGAATCCCGATAACTCGTCGTCCCAGCTGTCGCATAGCGATTCCTTCGGAAAAGTGGAGCGACGAGAAAGTCCATCCCCAGCCGACAGGGACTAGATTATTTAATTTTATTTATTCAAAATTCGTTAACTTTGTAGTATGGACATGAAATCTGACATATTGATTAGAATAAAAAAATCTGTTAAAGCAACAGATCCTGATGCTATTGTACTTCTATACGGATCTTTTGCCCGGGGAGATGAACAAAAAGGATCGGATATAGATCTTATTATATTGCTTAATAAGGACAATATAAGCCGTGATGATGAAAAAAGGATAAAATATCCTTTATATGATATTGAATTTGAATCGGGGCAGATAATTAGCCCTATGGTTATTTCTAAGAACAGGTGGGATACACTTTACAGAATTACTCCATTATACGAGAATGTTACCTCTGAAGGAATTGAACTATGACAAAATCCAGGGACCTTGATCTGATAACTTATCGTTTGAACAGGGCTAGGGAAACACTAGGTGAGGTTGACATTCATATCCAAAACAAACTCTGGAATACAGCCGTCAACAGGCTCTATTATGCATGCTATTATGCAGTTACAGCCCTCCTTCTAAGTAAAGGCATCAAAGTGCAGACTCATTCAGGGGCCAGGCAGATGTTTGGTTTACATTTTATTAAATCCGGGTTGATTGATAACAAACTTGGTAAATTCTATTCTGATCTGTTTGACAAACGTCAAATGTGCGATTATGATGATTTTACTGATATTACAAGGGAAGATGTTTTGGATCTTATTGTACCAGCCAGGGAATTGATAAAAAACATCGAAAATATTCTAAAAGAATAGAATGATTAAACATTCTGTTTTGTGAATTTTGATTAAACTTCAACTTCTTATTTTTCAGTTAGTTAAAAACTAAGCTTTTTGTTAAATTTCCAATTTTCAAACAAATCGTTCTTTTAAATATCAGATTATTACTTGTTTGTAAAAGTAGTAGTATGATTACGGGGCAAGGTTCTATGATCCGGTTATCGGGTGGATGCATAGTGTGGATCCGGTGAACCGGTTCGACGGAATATATACCGGTATTGGGTGTAAAATCTTTTAAAAAAAGGGGATTGTTTTTATCCTGTGTTCCGCACAATGAATTTTTATTGGTTCTTCTCCTCCATGCTCTATGCTCTATGCCCTCACCCTCATCCTTCCTGGAAGTAGACCCGTTTCACCCGTTGGGAGACGCCGGTGAGTATTTCATACGGTATGGTATCGATTTTTTTTGCCAGTTCCGTAACCGGGTTTTTTTCACCAAATATCTCCACCTCATCCCCAACTGATGCGTTCAAGCCGGTAACATCGACCATGCACATATCCATACAAATATCCCCCACCACCGCAACCTTCCTGTTTTTCACAACGAACCGGCCCACACCATTGCCGAGTTTTCTATTCAGTCCATCAGCATATCCCACCGGGACAACGGCAATTTTCATCTCTTCTTTTGCCATACTGCTTCTTCCATACCCGATGCTCTCCCCTGCCCGAACGGTTTTCAATTGTGAGATCCTGCTTTTCAGGGTTGATACATTTTTCATCCGTCCCTGGTTGCATGAACTGATACCGTACAATCCGATACCGAGTCGAACCATATCAAACTGGGCATGTGGAAACCGTTCAATTCCGGATGAATTCAGGATGTGTCTTGTTACTGGGTAGTTTAATGAAGCCATGAGGTTTTCGCTCATTTCTTCAAACCGTCCGATTTGCCGGTGCGTAAATTCATCGTGTTCCTTCCGCTCGCTCGCTGCCAGGTGTGAAAAGATTGATTGAACACGAATTTCCGGATGTTTCAACAGGATCTCTTTCAGTTCCTCCACTTCACCAGCAGTAAAACCCAGCCTGTTCATTCCGGTATCGAGCTTGATGTGAACCGGGAACTGATTCAAGCCGTTTTTCCTTACTGCTTCAGAAAATCCTTCAAGGATAGTGAAGCTGTATATTTCCGGTTCCAGGTCGTGTTGTATGATGGTTTCATGTGCAGCTAATTCGGGGTTCATGACCATGATGGGCAGGGTTATTCCTCCTTCCCGCAGTATAACTCCTTCATCGGCAAATGCCACAGCCAGGGCATCCACCCGTTGAAACTGAAGCATGTTAGCAATCTCGAATGATCCCGTTCCATAGGAAAAAGCCTTCACCATGACCATTATTCTGGTTGTGGGATTCAGCATGGACCTGAAATGGTTCAGGTTTTGAGCCAGGGCATCCAGGTTGATTTCCAGCTCGGTCTGATGAATTTGCAATTCAAGGCTTTGAAGGATCTTTTCAAAGGTAAATTTTCTTGCCCCTTTCAGCAGGATTGTTTCATTGGAGAATCTGTTTTTTGGATGAGTGTAAAGAAACTGCTCTGTTGTGTGAAAAAATTCTTTCTCCAGGTGAAAGAGGTGTGCATGCTGACCGATGGCTTCTCCAATTCCGATAATTCTGGTCAGTTTTTTCTGGTGAACAAGCTTCGCCACTTCAGCATAGAGATCCTCATCGTCCCGTCCGCTTTGAAGGATATCTGAAAGAACGAGGGTTCTTTTTTCATGCTGTTTTTGCGACAGGAGGAAATCCAGTGCGATACTCAATGATCCAAGGTCCGAATTATAACTATCGTTTATGATGGTACAGTTATTGATTCCTTTCTTCACATCAAGGCGCATCCCTACGGGTTCAAGTTTTGCCGTTACCTGTTCGATCACATCATCCGGATATCCCAGGTAGAGCAGGAGGCACCAGACATGAATGGCATTTTCTACAGAGGCTTTATCGGTAAACGGGATACGGATTGTTATCGACCGGTTATTATAGAGACCCTCTATGCGTGTTTTTCCACCCTCTTCGATGGTTCGGATAACGGTAACCTCTGAGCCTGGTTTTTCCGACCAGCGGATTTTCTCTTTATTATGAAATCCCGGTATGGCTTCTATTGCATGGTGAATCTCCTCATGATCCCGGCAATAGATCAACACGGGTGTGTCTTCAAAAAGGTGCAATTTTTCCCTGATCTTCTGGTCGAGACTGGTGAAGTTTTCCTGGTGTGCTTCACCGATATTGGTAAATATGCCGATATCCGGAGAGATGATCTCCTGCAGCCGTTTCATTTCCCCCGGTTTTGAAATCCCTGCTTCAATAACACCGATATCATACCGATTGTCAAGCAACCACACCGATAACGGAACGCCTACCTGTGAATTGTAGCTCTTCGGACTCCTCACCACTTTTTTATCGACACTGAGAACCTGTGAAAGCCATTCTTTAACCACCGTTTTGCCATTGCTACCGGTGACGGATATCACCGGGTGGTGAAATGTTTTTCGAATGAAGGAGGCAACCTGTTGCAGTGCAAGCAATGGTTCATTCACAACCAGGAAATGGGTATCTCTATAGTGTTTGTGATCATCGGGAGGGGTTTTCACAACAAAATTCCGTACACCTTTCTGATACAGACCCCGGATAAACTGATGACCATCGTGGTGCATTCCCTGGAGTGCAAAAAAAAGTGTCCCTTCCACTGAAATCACTTTTCTGCTATCAACCAGCAGGTACTCTATCCACTCTTCGTGCAAGCAGAGCAGGGTTCCACCTGTAATTCTGGCAATATCCTGTATGGAGAGTTTATTCATATTGAATGTACCATTACCTCTGACTGATCCCCGACATCAAACCTGAAACGGGCTATTTCTTTACATGGGTAGCTTCGATGTAACAAGCTCTGCAAAGCGGCTCATATTCATCCTTTTCACCAAGAAATACCAGTTTATCCGTATCTGACTTCCTGTAAGAATATTGGGCAAGATTTCCACATCGTGTACAGATGGCGTGAACTTTAGTAACGTAATCGGCAATGGCAAACAGATCCGGAATGGGTCCGAATGGTTTACCACGAAAGTCCATATCCAGTCCGGCTACTATCACCCGGAGCCCCCTGTTTGCCAGTTCATTGCAAACATCCACCAGTCCATCATCAAAAAACTGGGCTTCATCAATCCCAACCACTTCGACATTCGAGGCAAGCAACAGAATGTGGGAAGCTGAAGGCACAGGAGTTGACATGATGGCATTGGCATCATGCGATACAACCTCCTTATCAGAATAGCGGGTATCAACAATGGGTTTATATATTTCGACTTTCTGGTTGGCAATCATAGCTCTTTTCAGGCGTCGTATCAACTCCTCTGTCTTTCCGGAAAACATGGATCCGGAAATAACCTCAATGAAACCTGAGCGTTTTGTGCTACCGATTGATCTTTCCAGAAACGTCATACAAAAAAATCTCAATTATTATCCTTACTTTTGCAAAAGTAATGAAAATACCCTACCCTTACCATGAACCCGAACTGTTATGGAAGTAAAGAATATCATAGAAAACCTAATTAAAGATATACAAGATATTGAGAAATTTGTCAATACGTTTAAAAATTCCTCTCACCTTTCCCGTATTGAAACTGATCTGATCCTGTCCCGGTTACAGAATCTCTATGATGCCGTTCTTCAATTGAGAGAAAATCCAGAACCTGTTGATGAAGAGCCTGTTACAGACACTGCCCGGGGGGAATTGACAGAAGAAACAGCTGAGAATGAAGAACCGGTGGAGTACGAAAAACCGGTAGAGGAGGAAGAGGTTATGCAGGATTTTGAGCTTGAAAGCAACTCAAAAAGTGATCTGGGTGAAGGGGAAGAAATAGAGAAACCGGCACCGGATGAGGCAGAGAAAAAAGAGAAGGTCTCCCCGGAGAAGAAGTCTGCCGGGATTATTGCCGACCAGCTGGCCGGTTCAAAACAGTTCAGGAACGAGGAACTGGGAAAAACATTTCACGGCACCGACCTATCCTCTAAATTACAGTCACAACCGTTGAAAGATATCGGTGCGGCTATTGGTGTCAATGACCGTTTCTATTACATAAAAGAGTTGTTTAAAGGCGATCCACAAAAATTTGATAACACCATTAAGGTGCTTAACAACTCACCCAATTTCAACGAGGCTTTCAATTACCTGAGCGAAAATTACAACTGGGATATGGATGATCCGGCAGTTCAGAATCTCCTTGAACTGATACGGAGAAAACACATTATCAACACTGATGAGTAAACTCTATATTGTCCCTACTCCGATTGGTAATTTACAGGATCTTACGCTTCGTTCCCTTGAATGTCTCAAGGAGGTAAATACTATTCTTGCTGAAGATTCCAGGAAAACCAGGATATTGCTTGCACATTATGGCATTGAAAAAAAGATCCATCCCTATCATGCATTCAATGAACACAAAGTAGTGGAAGCGCTTGTAGAGCGAATAAAGAATGGCGAGTCAATGGCACTTGTTACAGATGCCGGCACACCTTCCATTTCCGACCCGGGATTCCTGCTCATCAGAAGCTGTCTGGCCCATGGCGTAGATGTGGAATGCCTTCCCGGACCGACCGCGTTCATTCCCGCACTGGTGAACTCCGGATTGCCCTCCGACCGGTTCTGTTTTGAAGGATTCCTGCCCCATAAAAAAGGAAGGAACAAGCGTTTATCCCAGCTTCGCGATGAAAACCGTACCATGATCTTTTATGAATCCCCACACCGACTGATTAAAACCCTTCAGCAATTAGCCGAATGCCTTGGAGAGGATAGAGCATCCAGCATCTCAAGGGAACTTACCAAAATACACGAAGAGACCATCCGTGGAACACTTTCCGAATTGATCAATCACTTTCAGAATCACACGGTGAAAGGTGAGTTTGTTATTGTTATAGAGGGGAATAAGGGGAAGTAGAGCTAAACGCGGGATCCTGCCGGTAGAAGAACCAAATACTCCTTTCCCTGTAATACCAGCTACTCGTCAGACGACTGGAGTTCGTCTGACAAGTTTTTACCAGGTTAGTACAAATTAAGCGTCCGGTGGTTGTTCACAATCGTACGATACTGAATGGAACCGAACACTTTTAACACATGTTAACAGTCGGTAAAATTCATGTAAACCACAGTAAACTATTTAGTTATATACTTTGGCATGCAATATGAAAACAAATAGTATCAAGAGAAAGTTGAAAAGACGATAAGCGATGTAAGGTATGAAAACAAGGATTATAGAAAAGAACGGATTTTTAAAGCCCCTGGGATTGATCCTGATCATTATAGTATTGAGTCTAACCTGTTTTGTCAACCTGGTTTTTGCTGACGGCACAACTACCGCTGAACCGGATTTATTAACTGAAAAAACAATCGGGGATGTACCCGGTGCGTTGGTTGTTGAGGGAACAACAGCTTTACCTTTCAATAACGGCCTTTAATAATACTACTTTACTGGTATTCAATCAGTGTGGATTGCACAGGCAGTTCACTTAATTAACCAGCTAATCGTCAGACGAACTCCAGTCGTCTGACGATATCTACACTGAATCGGTAATTTCCTCGTCGGGATTACCCGCTTCAGCCCGTTCAATAAGGTTATCGGGAAGGGTTTTTTGAGTTTTCGCACCCAGTTTCTTGATCTGCTCCACCCTGCTCACCAGGTTTCCTTTTCCTTCTGACAGTTTTTTCATCGAACTCTCATAGCTGACCTTTGCTGAATCGAGTTTTCTGCCCACATCGAGCAGGTCAGTGACCAGTCCTTCAAATTTATCATACAGGGCACCGCTTTGCCGGGCTATTTCCAGCACGTTTTTATTCTGATATTCCTGCTGCCACATGCTTTCGACCATTCTCAGTGCAGCGATCAGGTTGGTTGGGCTGATCAGCAATATCCGCTTTTCGTAGGCAAATGTCCATAAACTTGTATCGCTCTGAACAGCGAGATAATAGGCAGGTTCAACCGGCAGAAACATCATCACGAAATCGAGGCTTTTCAGGTTATGGATGTCCTGGTAGTTCTTTTCACTCAATTCCCGGATATGGTTACGGACTGATTGGAGATGGTCTTTCTTAGCCGCTTCTTTCATCTCATCGGTTTCTGCTGCCACAAACTTTTCATATGCATTCAGGGAGACTTTTGAATCGATAACAACGCTTCTGTTTCCCGGATAAGCGACTACCACATCGGGTTGCAATCGTTTGCCCGAATCATCGGTGAACGAAGGTTGGATAAAATACTCACGGTCTTTTTCGAGGCCCGATTTTTCAAGAATATTTTCCAGGATCATCTCTCCCCAGTTACCCCGTGCTTTCGAGTCTCCTTTCAGTGCTTTGGTCAGATTGCTTGCTTCCCTGCTGACCTGCTGGTTCAGTTCAGCCAGCCTCTTGACCTCCTCTTTCAATGAGAATCGCTGTTGTGCTTCCTTATCATAGGTCTCCTCCACTTTTTTCTCAAAGTCTTTTATTTTCTCATTGAGGGGTTTCAGTATTTCATCGAGTTTAACCCGGTTATGTTCGGTAAATTTTTTTGATTTCTCATCGAAGATCTCATTCGCCAGGTTTTTAAACTCAGCCTGAAACCGCTCCTGGATTTTCTCAATTTCCGTTTTTTGCTGATCCAGTTTCTCCTGAAGGTTCCGGTGGTCAGCCTCTTTAGCTGAAAGGCTTCTATTCAATTCGATGATCTCACCTTCTTTAATCTCCAGCTCATTATGTGTATTGTTCAACAGTTCGGTGAAATTCCTGATTTTCTCTTCCGACACTTCCCGGGCGCCGGATGAACGGGATCTTACGATAAGCCAGCCAAGGGTCCCACCAATGCCAATTCCTATAACCAGGTAGATAATTTCCATACCAGTTCAATTTACACAATCATTCCGAAGACAAACAAAGGTAATCAGGATTTTTTTCTTTCCGAACATATTTTCCATCAGGTTTTCCACCAGGCCGGGTGGTTTCCCGGCAACCGGGATGGATTACGTTTGAAGACGATACCTTTTGCAACTGCAGCAACAATCAGGATCTGCTGATTTCCGGGGGCAGGGGACTTCTGAAGATGGTATATCCGATCAGTTTTTCAATGCGGGAAATGATTTTCACCTCATCCCTCGAGACCAGTGTGATGGCGACCCCGGTTGCCTGTGCACGTGCTGTTCTTCCCACCCGGTGTACATAATCTTCTGCATCCCTGGGAGAATCATAATTAATGATCAGGTCGATATTTTCAATATCGATACCCCGGGAGATGACATCGGTTGCCACCAGGATCTGGATCTTCCGGTTTTTAAATTCCAGGAGCACTTTTTCCCGCTCCTTCTGAACCAGGTCCGAGTGAATTGCCCTGACAGAGAATCCAAGTTTGGTCAACTCTTTCTCAAGGATTTTAACACTATTTTTTGTAGAACAAAAGATCAGGATACTGGGCACATCTTTTCCAGACAACAGGTTCACGATCAATTTTGTCTTCAATGGATTTTCTACCCGGTAGATTGTTTGCAAAATCCCTTCCGCCGGCTTGGCGAGGGATATATTTATCTCCACCGGATCGATCAGTATCTTTTTAGCCAACTGCCTGATCTCCGGTGGCATGGTGGCAGAAAAGAGAAGGTTTTGCCGCTGTTCGGGAAGGTATTCGATAATCTGGACTATGTCATCATAGAAGCCCATATCAAGCATCCTGTCAGCCTCGTCCAACACCAGGAATTTAACCTGGTTCAGGGAGAGATAACCAAGCTTTAAGTGGGTGATAAGTCTGCCCGGGGTAGCAATCACAACATCTGCACCTTTCAGCATGGCAGATTTCTGAACATCCCAGGCTGTTCCATCTCCCCCACCATAAACAGGAATAGAACTAACCGGGACATAATAGGAAAAACCTTCAAAATGCTGGTCAATCTGGAGTGCCAGCTCCCGTGTGGGCGCAATGACAAGGGTGGTGATTGCCTTTGTCTGCCTTTGCAGGTATATCATCTTTTCCAGCAGAGGCAATATATAGGCGGCTGTTTTGCCGGTTCCTGTCTGGGCACAACCGATAAGGTCCCTGCCATTGAGAATGGCAGGGATAGCCTCTATCTGAATGGCTGTCGGTTCCCGAAATCCCATGGCTTCAATGCCCTGTGAGATCTCTTTTGAAAAGTTAAATTTCGTAAAGTTCATTCAGCGCCAAAATTAATCTTTTTCGACATTAATCCCGTTTCAAAATCTTCTATCTTTGCAGTTTGCTAATTATGATACAGAAGTACAGGCATATTCTCTTCGATCTGGATGGTACCTTGTGGGATTTTGAAGGAAATTCAAAAGAAGCATTTGCCGATATTTTTAACGATTACAACCTTTCTGTACTGGATTCTGACTTCAGGAAGTTTGAAGAAGTGTACCACAAATTCAATAACCGGTTATGGGGTCAGTACAGGGAAGGAAAGATAGAGAAAGAGGTCTTACGGTGGATGCGGTTTTATCTCACATTGCTGGAATTCGGGATCGATGATAAATCGCTGGCAGAAAAAATTGATCAGCAATATATAGCTCTCAGTCCGGAGAAAACCGGATTAATTCCCTTTTCCCGGGAGATCCTGGAATATCTTCAGCCAAAATACACCCTTCATATTGTAACAAACGGATTCAACGAGGTTCAATTTACCAAACTGCAGAATGCAGGACTGACCGATTTTTTTTCCAACATAATCACTTCAGAAATGGCGGGGTACCTGAAACCCAATCCGGAATTTTTCTATTACACGCTGGAAATCATTCAATCAAAACCAGGCGAATGTCTGATGATCGGTGACAATTACCAGGTGGATATTGAAGGAGCGATGAGTATTGGTATGGACCAGGTATTTTTTAGTCCCACAGGAGAAGAATTTCAATCGGGACCAACCTATCAGGTAAAATCGCTGCTTGAGCTGAAAGAGATCCTGTGATACCGGTACCTGCCCTGGATTCAGAACGGTTGCTTGTCACCACCTCCCTCATTATTCATCCTCGAACCAATGGTAAAGGTTTTCTGGCTGGCATCACCCTTCAGGTAATCGATCTCCATATCATCCAGTTCCACAAACTTGGCTGTCTCATCCCGGAACCGCAGTTGGATATCCCCCACCGGGCCATTCCTGTGTTTGGCAACGATGATTTCCGCCAACCCGACGGTTGAATTTCCATCTGCATCTTCGGTTATCCCATATTTTTCAGGCCTGTGGATAAATATCACCATATCGGCATCCTGTTCGATAGCGCCCGATTCCCGCAGGTCGGACAATTGGGGCCTCTTGCTACCCGATCTCATTTCAACCGACCGGTTTAACTGGGAGATGGCAATAATCGGAATATTCAGTTCTTTGGCGATGGCTTTGAGTGACCGTGAGATATTGCTAACCTCCTGTTCCCTGTTTCCCCTGGCTTCGACAGGGCCTGACATCAGCTGAAGGTAATCGACGATGATCAGTTCAACGTTGTATTGCAGTTTCAACCTCCTGCATTTGGCTCTCAGTTCAAAAATGGAAATGGCCGGTGTATCATCGATAAACAGCGGTGCTTCAACCAGGCTTTTGATCTTTGCATCCAGTTGTTTCCACTCCTTCTCATCGAGATTTCCATTTCTGATCCGGTTTGAAGGCAATTCCGTTTCACTAACAATCAGCCGGTTAACCAGTTGGAGAGAAGACATTTCAAGTGAGAATACGGCAACCGGTTTATTGTGTTCCACCGAAATATTCCGTGCCATGGAGAGAGCGAACGCCGTTTTACCCATGGATGGCCGTGCAGCAACAATGATGAGGTCTGACTTTTGCCAGCCGGAAGTGATCCGGTCCAGTTTGGTATAGCCGGAGGGGACTCCGCTGAGGCTGTCTTCCCTTTTGCTTGCCTCTTCAATCTGCTCAATGGCCATCTGCATCAAAACATTTATCCTGGCAGTTTCCCTTTTTATGTTTCCTTCCGCTATCTCAAAGAGTTCCTGTTCTGACATATCAAGCAGGTCATCCACATCAATGCTATCGTCGTATGCCCTGCTCTGGATATCTGTTGAAACCCGGATCAATTCCCTCTGGATGAACTTTTGGGCAACGATCCGTGCATGGTATTCGATGTGTGCGGCAGAAGCCACCCTGCTGGTAAGCTGTGTAATATAGAACGGGCCACCCACTTCCTCCAGCTCCTTTTTCGACCTGAGCTCCTCAGTAACGGTAAGAATATCAATTGGTTTCTGGTTGGATGAAAGGTCTACAATGGCGCGGTATATTTTCTGGTGTGCCTCTTTATAAAAGCTCAGGGGTTGCAAAATATCCAGCACGGATATGACAGCATCCTTCTCCAGCATAATGGCCCCCAATACTGCTTCTTCAAGTTCAATTGCCTGTGGAGGGACCTTCCCGATATCAATGTTAACCTGATCAATCCTGTGGTTTTTTTTGGATAATTCTTTCAATGCCATAATTCACTATTTTTGAGGATTCAAAGGTATGAAATTGGGTGTGTCAAAAAAGATCTTTTTATAAACATCATGTTTAAAAATAAGTGCAATTGTTAACAAATTTTTATTGGACATTTCCACCGAATGACTCCTCTAAAAAGTACAAAAAAAAGTGGAACAATCAAATAGCGATTCTGCTTAGGATTTATAATTTTACACCTGTTTAGGATCATCAGGTATGCTGGAATTTCCAAATGCAAAAATCAACATCGGATTAAACATCATCCGCAAACGGCCCGACGGGTTTCACGATCTGGAAAGCCTTTTTTATCCCATTGGAATGTGTGATATACTTGAGTTTATACCAGTAGCCACCCCTCCTGACCATTCCGTTTTCAGTTTTGAAAACACCGGGATCGTTCTTTCCGATCCTGTTGAAAAAAATTTATGCGTTAAAGCCTGTCATCTGGTAAAAAAGAAATATCCTATACCATCCTTACAAATCCATCTGCACAAAGTCATCCCTCCCGGAGCGGGGTTGGGTGGCGGTTCTTCTAACGGGGCTTTCATGATACGCATGTTATCCGTCGCATTTGATCTTGGAATGAAACCACACGAAATGGAAGAGATGGCAGGTACACTGGGAAGTGATTGTCCCTTCTTTATAAGGAACCAACCTGCCTTTGCCACCGGAAGAGGAAACAACCTGGCACCGGCAGAACCCATTCTCTCGGGATATCACGTTGTTGTTGTTCACCCCGGGATACACATTAACACCTCGGAAGCCTATACAAAGGCAACTCCTGAAGAATCGGGTAAACAGCTATTTGAATCCATTAAACTGCCCATCCATGAGTGGAAACAAGCCATTTGGAATGACTTTGAAGAACATATTGTCAATGACTATCCGGAGATCGGTAAGCTGAAGGAGGCACTTTACCGGTCCGGTGCCTTATACAGTTCATTATCAGGGAGCGGGTCGGCGGTTTATGGCATCTTTGAGAAAGCAGTTCCGTTGAAAGGGATCCCTTCAGCGTATTTCATCTGGCAGGGCACACTATAGAAAGCATTATTTCAGTTCAAGGATCAGTCCTCCTTTCGGAAGGATTTGTCCCTCTTTTACATAAACCCGTTTAATGACGCCATCCCTGGAGATCAGGATTTTATTCTGCATCTTCATCGCTTCCAGGATCACCACTTTTTCTCCCTTCTTCACTTTCTGACCTTTTTCCACAAACACTTTATTGATCGTTCCGGGAATAAAGGAGAACAATTTATTATCATCCGGCTTATCCCAAACGGTTCTATTCATAAACTTTCCCGTCAGCCTTGTTTTATAGTATGTCCCGTCAATATTTAAGAAACTGACCTCCTTTTTTGGCGTTTTCGATTTCTTTTCAATCATGATGCGTAGATTTTAGAAAGGAGGAATTCCGTGTTTCTTTTTTGGGCCGGCCACGGCTTTATTATCAGACACCTCGATGGCATGCAGCAGGAGGGTTCTGGTTTCTGCCGGTTCAATCACCGAGTCGATATAGCCTTTTGCAGCAGCAACGTATGGATTGGCAAATTTATCCTTATACTCCTTCACCTTTTGTGCCCTGACCTTCTCCGGGTCTTCAGCTTCATTGATCTCTCTCCTGAAAATAATGTTGGCTGCCCCTTCGGGACCCATCACGGCTATTTCAGCACCCGGCCATGAAAAAACGAAGTCGGCACGCAGGTGTCGCGAATTCATAGCAATGTATCCCCCGCCATAAGCTTTCCGGAGGATAACTGTGATTTTTGGCACGGTGGCTTCGCTGTATGCATAGAGTACTTTCGCCCCATGCCGGATCACGCCTGCATGTTCCTGGTCTACGCCGGGAAGGTATCCTGGCAGATCGACAAGGGTAACGATGGGAATATTGAATGCATCACAGAAGCGGATAAAGCGTGCTGCCTTATCGGAAGAGTCCACATCAAGAACACCGGCAAGGACCAGTGGCTGATTAGCAACAAAGCCAATGGTAGGGCCTCCGATTCTCCCGAATCCAATGACGATGTTTGTTGCCCAGAACTCCTGGATCTCGAAAAAATCGGAATCATCAACAATAGCCCTGATCACGTTTCTCACATCGTATGGCAGGGTTGGATCGCCGGGAACAATATTCTCGATCTTAAATCGCTCATTCGGCTCTTTCGGTTCAAAGGCTTTCGCTTTCTGTGCATTATTCCAGGGGATGAAGGTAATCAGCTTCTTGATCTGCTCGAAACACTCCTGCTCACTCTTCGCATAAAAATGGGCATTCCCTGAAATTTCACTATGTACCCTGGCCCCTCCCAGATCTTCCATCGAGATCTCTTCACCAAGGACTGTCTTGATCACCTCAGGACCGGTGATGAACATCTTTGAGATCTTGTCAACTACGAAGACAAAGTCGGTCAGAGCAGGGGAATAGACTGCTCCACCGGCACAGGGTCCCAGGATAACTGATAATTGAGGAATTACACCGGAGTTCAGGGTATTCCTGAAAAAAATCTCCCCATAGCCTGCCAGGGAGTTCACTCCTTCCTGTATTCTGGCGCCACCGGAATCGTTGATACCGATCAATGGAACACGCATTTTAAGGGCATGGTCCATGATCTTTGTTATCTTTCTCGAGTGCATCAGCCCGAGGGATCCGCCGGCAACTGTAAAATCCTGTGCAAAAACGCAGATCGGTGCACCATAGATGGTTCCTGTACCGATTATCACACCATCACCATGGAGCGTTTTCTTATCCATATCAAAATCACGGGCTTCATGCTCAACGAAAAGATCATACTCATTAAAGGAATCTTCATCAAGAAGGGAAATAATCCGTTCACGGGCGGTCAGCTTACCCATTGCGACCTGCTTTTCGATGGCTTTATCTCCTCCACCTTTCAGGACCTGTTCGCGCCTTTCATGCAACTCTTTAATTTTGCTTTTTAGTGGCATTTCTTAGGGTATTTGTTTAGTAATCAGCGATTAACATCGAAATCTTCCGCTGTAGGGTCGAAAAAAGCATACAACATTACAAAATCATATCAATTTATAAAAATTTATTTGACTAAATTCATTTTGGGGCTATGACAAAGAGAAAAACGGCAATGATGGAATAGAGGATATTGGGGATCCATACAGCAAGCAATGCAGGGATGCTCCCGTTAATGGCAAACTGGGCACTGAACTGCATAAAGAATATATAGGAGAAGCTCAGGAAGATCCCCGCACCGATCTGGGCACCAATACCTTCTTTGGCTTTTCTTGACGATAAGGTCAGACCGATCAGTGTCAGAATGAATGTTGAGAAGGGCATTGCATACCGGCTGTATCGTTCGATCATATATACTTCCACATTATCGGCTCCCTGCAGTTTCTGCTGACTGATAAACCGGTTCAGCTCATGCATGTTCATCGTTGATTTGATATTCTCCCTCCGTGCAAAATCAGACGGGAAAATGGTCAGGGTGGTATCCAGGCGTCTTCCTTTCTCAATGGTCTCCTCAATCCCATCGATTGTGCGAATGTAGTAATTGCGGACAGACCACTTGCTCAGCGCGGTATCCCACTTGATGTAATCAGCCATCATTTTACTTTTCAACTGACCGCTATCATTAAACTCTTCCAGGGAGAATTTGTAACCCACATCCTGTAAGTTGCTATAACTCTCCATGTAGATATAGACATTGGGGAGGATTTGCATGTGTATATCCCGGTCGGTGTACCGGACCGGATTGTTCCTGTAATAGAGTTCCTCAAATTCCAATCGTTCTTTGTTGGCATGGGGTATTACGAAATTGTTCAGGGTGAAGGTAAAAATTGCGATCAGAAGGGCGCTCAGAAAGTAAGGCCAGAGCAGGCGGTTAAAGCTCATACCATTACTGAGCAGTGCGATAATCTCCGTGTTATAGGCCATCTTAGAGGTAAAGAAAATGACCGTAATGAAGGTAAACAGCGGACTGAAGAGCACAGCAAAATAGGGAATGAAATTTAAATAATAATCGAACAGTATGGCTCGCATAGGAGCCTCCTTTTCAATGAAGTCATCAAGTTTTTCGGCAAAATCAAAGATGACGGCGATCGAGATAATAAGCACCAGTGCATAGACAAACGTCCCCAGGAATTTCCTGATAATGTAATAATCAACGATCCGTAGTTTCAGGTCCATTATATCCTGTTCATCACGTTAGTAATCATCTGATCCTTCCATGCAGAGAATTCTCCATCTGCAATTTTTTTCCGGGCTTCTTTCATCAGCCAAAGATAGAAACTTAAATTATGAATCGTGGCAATCTGTGCTCCAAGCAACTCCCCTGACACAAATAAATGACGGATATAGGCTTTGGAATATTGTCTGCTTACATGGGAAGGTCCACCGGGATCAATTGGTGTATGATCATCTTTCCACTGACGGTTTTTCATATTCATGATCCCGTGCTGGGTGTAGAGCATACCATTTCTTCCATTTCGTGTAGGTATAACGCAGTCGAACATATCGACTCCAAGACTGATTGATTCCAGAATATTACCCGGTGTACCGACACCCATTAAATACCTGGGTTTATCTTCCGGCAGGATGCGGTTGACAATGTCGGTCATTTCATACATCTGCTCTTCCGGTTCGCCCACCGACAAACCCCCTATGGCATTTCCTTCCCGGTTACAGGATGCAATCTTCTCAGCAGACTCTTTGCGGAGATCCGGATAGATACTCCCCTGTACGATTGGAAAGAAAACCTGTTCATGCCCATAGAGGGGTTCTGTTGCATCAAAAGCTTTAATCCCCCTGGCAAGCCACAAGTGCGTTAATTGCATCGATTTCCCGGCATCCCGAACAGTGCAGGGATATGGAGTACACTCATCGAATGCCATTGTGATGTCCGCTCCGATCAGCTTCTGGATTGTTACCACATGTTCCGGCGTAAAAAAATGAGCTGACCCGTCAATGTGCGATTTAAAGGCAGCACCCTCCCGACTGAGTTTGCGGTTATCAGCCAGGGAGAAGACCTGGTATCCTCCGCTATCGGTGAGAATGGGCCTGGACCAGGAGATGAATTTATGCAGTCCGCCGGCTCCTTCAATGATACCGGTTCCGGGTCTCAGGTAAAGGTGATAGGTATTCCCTAAAATAATCTGTGCATTGATCTCTTCTTCAAGATCGCGTTGAAGCACCCCTTTTACTGTGCCTCCAGTACCAACGGGCATGAAGACCGGTGTTTCAATCCTGCCGTGATCCGTTTCCAGAACACCTGTCCGGGCTTCCGATTTAGGATCTTTCCGGAGTACTTCGAATTTCATGATTCCTCTTTTCGGAATAAAGATACGGATTGTGAATAAAATTTTTCGACTTGTTAATCGTTTGTTTGTGTAACACCGAAATGTTTGATAAAATTGCGCTCAAAATCTCCGCGGATGAGTTTAACCGTTATCAGTCTGTTCTCGTTTCAACATGTTACACTGGGTATATTCATCCTTTGCCTGGCAATTCAACTGTTTTATTACCTGTTTTTTTATTCAAGACCGGGATTTGCAAAACCTGGAACAAAAAAAGCGGCATCTTCACCGGTATCTGTAATCATCTGTGCAAAGAACGAGGCGAATAATCTCAGGCAATTCCTGCCCTCAATATTAACCCAGGATTATCCGGAATATGAAGTGATTGTTGTGAATGACTGTTCGGAGGATGATACACAAAACATCCTGGAGGAGTTCCAGGAGAGATACAGCCACCTGAAGGTATCCACCATAAAGAAGGACCCAAAATTCAAACACTCCAAAAAATTTGCCCTGCTTATCGGAATAAAAGCAGCCAGTCATGAATGGCTCCTGTTCACCGACGCCGATTGCTATGCTGAATCGACGGGATGGTTATCGGCCATGCAGAAAAATTTTACAAAGAATACCGATATTGTCCTGGGATATGGCGGGTACAGGCAAGAGAAAGGCCTTTTGAACAAATACATTCGTTATGAGACCACGTTTATTGCAATGCAATTCCTGGGCTTTGCCATGGCAGGAATTCCCTATATGGGTGTAGGGAGGAATCTGGCGTACAGGAAATCTTTCTTTTTCAAAAACAGGGGATTTTCATCCCATTTCAATCTGGTCTCCGGCGATGACGATCTTTTAGTCAATATGCTTGCACGAAAGGACAAAACAAAAACAGAATATTTAAAACAAAGCCACATCCGGTCTGTACCAAAAACCAGTTTTATTGAATGGGTAAAACAGAAAAAAAGGCATCTTACCACAGGATTGTATTATAAGAAAAAACACAAAATCCTGTTGGGAGGTGAGGTGATCAGCCGCGAATTCTTTTACGCAACCTTTGTGTATCTGATAGCGACAAACACCCTGCTGCCCTGGATTCTGGGAGCATTCGTTTTCCGGTGGATTTGCCAGTTGACTGTTTACAAATATGCATTAATCAAATTGGAGGAAAGGCATTTATTATTATATTCGCTTATCTTTGACATTTTATCACCATTCCTGAATCTCGGGATTTTTATTACAAACCTGTCAATGGAACAACGGCCTTCATGGAAGTAAATCCTAACCTGTCTGAAAAAGCACAATATGATCTCCAACTGGTTCATCTGGCCCGTAAAGGAGATCAAAAAGCGTATGCTGAACTTCTGGGAAAATACCGTGATGCCATTTATTATATGTTGCTGAAGATGGTAAATAATCCCAGTGATGCTGAGGACTTAACCATAGAAGCCTTTGGGAAGGCATTTAAAAACCTTGACCAGTATACACCAACCTATGCATTCAGTACCTGGTTATTTAAGATCGCTTCCAATAATTGTATCGACTTCATACGCAAAAAAAGGGGAAATCTAATATCCCTCGATCAGAATCACGAGGATCAGGAAAGTGTTTCCAATAGTATCCAATCGGGCACCCTGGATCCCGAAGAGGATCTAATAAAAAAGCAAAAGGTGAACCTGATGCATACGGTGGTAACCAAATTAAAGCCCCGATACCGTAGACTGATCGAATTACGCTACTTCAAAGAGTATTCCTACGAAGAGATTGCGCAGGAACTGGATCTTCCAATTGGTACGGTAAAAGCACAACTCTTCCGGGCCAGAGAACTCCTGTTCAACATCCTGAATAATCCGGAAGTAAAGATCTGAATGTTCTGCAGGGGAATCCAGATACCATGGAGTTACTTCATAAATATTTTCCTGATCTTTCCAAAACAGCGATAGATCAGTTTAAGGCACTCAGGAACCTGTATTCTTACTGGAACGAACGGATAAACCTGATCTCCAGGCGTGATTTACAGAATTTGTATTTGCATCATGTACTTCATTCGTTGGCGATTGCTAAAGTTTTTCCTTTCGAGCCGGGAACAAAGATCCTGGATGCGGGCACCGGTGGAGGATTCCCTGGTGTACCACTGGCTATTTTCTTCCCGGAAGTCGATTTTTACCTGGCTGACTCAATTGGTAAAAAGGTCATTGCAGTAAAATCAATAACATCTGATCTCGGTTTATCAAATACCACGGTGTTACAAACAAGGATAGAGGAGATTAATGAGAAATATGATTTTATTGTTTGCCGTGCTGTTACCTCACTCCAAACCATGATTCCATGGGTTTCGATGCTTATTAACGAAGCGAGCAGGCATTCATTCTGTAACGGGTTGATCTGCCTGAAAGGCGGAGATATAACGGACGAGTTAAAGCAGTATCGAGATAGGGTCAGCCTGTTTACTATTACTGATTTTTTTTATGAGCCCTATTTTGAAACCAAAAAAATCATCTATCTGCCTGCAAATGAATGGCCCGAATAAAACAGATCATTCTTTTGGAATCCGGAAAAAAACATTAGTTTTGCAATCTCATTTTTTGACTGAAACAGGAACAGGATGAAAAGAACATTTCAACCCTCCAGAAGAAAGAGGAAAAACAAGCACGGATTTCGTGAGCGGATGTCGTCCGTTAGCGGCAGGAAGGTCCTGGCAAACCGCAGAAGAAAAGGGAGGAGAAAAGCCTCTGTTTCTGATGAACCCAGGCATAAAGTTTAGTTTGCAGGATCATCTATTCATCACCCTGAGGAAGGTACTGAAATTCCCTTCCCATCAACTCCAGGGCTTTTACCTTACCTGACGGATTATAAGTAAAGGTTATAAATCTCTCCCCGTAGGTTTTTTTATCAAACGTTACCAGGTAGGTATCGTAGTTCCAATGTTCCAGGCTACCCAATAATTTATCGTTTACATTTAATCGATACGTTCCGTCCACTTCAGACAACGTCACTTTCCCGTAAATCGGGTTTGTATAAATTCCCAGATTCTTACCAATCTCTGCAGCAGGTGTTGTATTTTCAATCCTTTTGGGTTTGGCTACTGCACTTTCAGCAGCTATTCGATCATACAAAGCTTTCAGCTCCCTGCTCCAGTCACGGGTGATTTCACCCTCAAGAAGCAGGTCAAAAACTGCGTACATCAGGGCATGACGTATCTCAACATGATCAAGATTGGCCATAATATAAACCCCGATACCCTCTTCGGGGATCATGCCAGCAATAGCGACCATCCCTGACAGGCTTCCGGTATGGAATTGAATCATTTTCCCCCTGTAATCGTGCTGGAACCAACCCAGGCCATAACTTGTCCAATGCGGTCTGGTAAGAAGACGGGAGGGATAAAAAGATTGAGCCGGGATCAGATGTTGCGGTGTAAATAATTCAGAATAAGAATCAGGTTGAATAAGGGTTTGACCATTTATCCTGGCGCTATCCAGAAGAAATCGGATCCACTTTGACATATCCGATACACTTGACCACATTGATCCTGCCGGACCAATACTATCTGCCTCCGATTGTTCAATCCGGATGATTTCACCCTTGATCCATTCATGCGCTTCCGATTTATTATCCTGCCCTGCAGTCTGGCTCTTAAAAGCAAAGGTCTCGTTCATACCCAAAGGCTCGTAAATGCGTTCTTTCAGGAAGGTACCCCACGGAATACCGCTGGCTTTTTCCACTACCTCACCGGCAGCCAGGTACATAATGTTCTGGTATATATATCCTGCCCGCAAGGAATAGGCTGGTTCAAGTTGTCTCATTTTATACAATATGGTATCGGGTGATATATCCATGAATGTCCACAAGAAATCAGCATTTCCCATCCCGCTTCGGTGGGTAAGAAGATCCCTGACGGTCAGTTCACTGGTTATATAGGGATCAGAAAGCCTGAAATGGGGCAGGTGGTCGATTACTTTATCATCCCAATCCACCTTTCCTTCATCTACCAGCATGGCCAGAGCAGCAGCTGTAAAAGCTTTTGTGGTGGATGCACACACAAACAGGGTGTGTTCATTAACGGGAAGATCCTGCCCGATCAGCCGGGTACCATATCCTTTCTGAAACAACAGCTCCTGATCCTTGACAACAGTGATTGCTAAACCCGGTGGTTGCCAGAGTTGAATGGCTTCCTGAATGTATTCATCCAATGCCGGAATCTGTTCCCTGTATTCCTGGGCTTCTGTCTGTACATTCCATATCCAAATTAAAAGGGAGAGGAAGAATAAAATCTTTACTGATTTCATGTTGGCAGATTTAAAAGAATCTTACAATTAACAGAATAAATTGAGAATTGCAAAAAAGTTGACTGATTATTTATGCGCGATGTCAGGAGGTTTTCCCGAACCAGAGAGCACAGCCTTTTCAATAACCGGGCAGTAACTCCAGCCATCTTTATTTTCTCCCCGGATAATTTTATATTTGTTGTATCGTTATTGTTTCTGACGGGAAATCTTTTATTCCTTAAAACATTATGGAATTTCTTCGGTTTATCATCAGTAAATATTTCCTGAAGCACCTGGGGCTTGCAGTGGTAATTACGTTGGCAATTATTCTCATAACCATGTTATACCTTCATCTTTATACTCATCATGGACAAGCGAGGCCGGTACCAGACTTTTACTCACTCACACCCGAGGAGGTCGCAGAAATTGCAAAAGAGAACAAACTGGATTATCAAATCATCGATTCGGTGTATACCAATATTGTTGATCGGGGGACAGTTGTTGAACAGAACCCAAAGCCCGGTTTTATGGTTAAAAAAGATCGAACCATTTTCCTTACCATTAATGCCAGTAATCCTGAAATGGTCCAGGTGCCAAACCTTGTCGGACTCACCCTGCGTCAGGCAAATGCAATCCTCGAAACCAGTGGACTGAAAATGGGAAGACGGATCTATGTCCCGGATCTTGCCATCAATAATGTCTTGAAACAGCTTTACCAGGGAGAAGAAATCCAGGAAGGAGATTCTCTTGAAAAATCATCGAGCATCGATCTTGTGCTTGGAAAAGGATTAAGCGACAGGAAAACCATTGTCCCTGATCTGATCTTCATGACTTTCAAACAGGCAGAATCAAGGATCCTGGACGCCTCCCTGAACCTGGGGGCGTTCACCTATGATGAAACGGTGCTGACCGGGGAAGATTCAACCCGGGCAATGGTCTGGAAACAGAATCCTGAATTCGATGAAAAAAACCTGATCCAGCTTGGTTCACCGGTCTACCTCTGGCTTACACTCGATTCTGCAAAGCTACCGGTTCCGGATACCACATCGGTGTTAATACTTGAATTAGATGAAAACCTTCTTCCCGATTAACTATTTCATTCTCCTGGTTCTCTTCATCAGCCCGGCGATCAATGCACAGGAACGGGTCATTGGGCTAACATCCAATGGGATCATACAGGATCAGTATGAAAGATACACACGGGAGGCAGGTGCAAAAAGCAAACAGCTTCAGGACACACTGGAACTTCCGTTTTTTGATGATTTTTCGGAATATATCATTTACCCCGATCCAGGACTCTGGGAAGACCAGTATGCGTTTATTAACAACACCTATGGAGTGAACCCTGTTTCGATTGGAGTGGCAACACTGGATGCTATTGATCACACCGGCCGCATCTATGAAAATGCCAATTCATTTGGGTTTATCGCTGACCATTTAACATCACATCCGATCGATCTTGATTATCTTCCTTCAGACGCTGTTTTTCTCAGTTTTTTTTATCAACCGGGTGGTATTGGAGATGAACCTTCCCCGAAAGACTCCCTGGTTCTTGAGTTTTACTCTCCGGAAGATTCGGTCTGGCATTCGGTCTGGAACAGCCCGGGGGATACCCTCCGGGAATTCAGGCAGGTTCTGATCCCGGTAATGGATACGATCTTCCTGAAACAAGGGTTCAAGTTCAGATTTAAGAATTATGCCAGTTTATCCGTTAACGCCAGTTCTCCGGGAATGGTAGGAAATTGTGACCACTGGCATCTGGATTATATCAAACTGGACAAGGGGCGCAATCCAAATGATACATTACTCAATGACGTAACAATGAACATGCCAATGCGGTCCCTGCTGAAGAATCATGAAGCGATGCCATGGGACCATTTCAAGGCAACCTCACTGTCTGAAATGGGGAACTCGGTCTCTATCTCCTATACAAACCATGATGACAGTGTCAGAAATATTACACGCCTGTTTGAAATAACCGATCTGTACGATCAACAACTTGATTATTCGCTGTCAGCCGGTGCAGCAAATATTGATCCTGCGGAAACCATTCATTACGATACAACCCTGATATACACCTTCAGTTCAACTCAAACTGACTCAGCCCTCTTTGAAGTCAGATCTTATCTGATCACTGATAATTTTGACATTAAGAACAACGATACGGTAGTCTATCACCAGGTTTTTAACGAATATTTTGCCTACGATGACGGCTCGGCTGAGGGAGGATATGGTTTTACCGGACAGGGGGCGGAAAATGCCAGGATCGCTTACCAGTTCAACGCCTACATTCCCGATTCACTTTATGGCATACAGATCTATTTTAACCAGAGTTACCAGGATGAAAGCCAGCGGTACTTTACATTAACCGTATGGTCTGATGATAATGGGAACCCGGGTGATGTGCTCTATAGCCAGTCAAGTGAAGAACCCTTGTATGAGAAGGAATTAAACAGGTTCCATACTTACATACTCGATACAGCAGTGTTTGTATCAGGGAAATTCTACGTTGGATGGCAGCAGATCACAGACGCATTTTTAAACTTCGGGTTTGATCTTAACCGTGTGAAAAATGACAGACTATTCTACCAGCAAAGTGGGATATGGTATAATTCACAATTCCCTGGAGCACTGATGATCAGACCGGTCATGGGCAAATCGTTAATCACATTCCGGAAACCAATCCTGGCTGAACCAGTTTTTACTCTTTTTCCTAATCCGGCAAATCAATATATCCGGATTGAATTTCCGGAAGACCTGCAATTTAAAAATACACGCTTTGCCATCATCGACAGTCAAGGCCGAACTCTGTTTGAAACCACTGAACCCCCGGGCGAAATAGACCTTTCGGAATTTACTCCGGGGCTCTATTTTTTTATTGTTCACAACCAGCATTCCACGTTTGCCGCGAAGAAATTTATTATCAGCCGGTAATCCACGTCTCAATAAAAGATCATGATGGAAGATCTCCAGGAGATAAATGA
>Ga0315537_1000761_pt1 | contig 25702 bp, 32 predicted proteins | sample SalMarSW160270MG_FD_203091 | JGI IMG/M metagenome (GOLD analysis project Ga0315537, IMG submission 203091) | Salt marsh sediment microbial communities from the Plum Island Ecosystem LTER, Massachusetts, United States - Salt Marsh Sediment SW1602-70 ...
CGTTTCAAACCTCGCTTCAATTGCTTTGTAGTGATTCGGAAGGTTTTCCGCGGCTGTCATAACCTTCACGTAATTCTTCAGGCTCAGCAACCCGTCCTTTGAGCTTTCAACGATGCTTACTCTTCGCGTGAAATCAAGGGCAGACAAGCCTGAAAACGCATGTCCAAAACCACCTGTGGGTAAGACGTGATTTGTTCCGCTGCCGTAATCGCTTAGGGCAACAGGACTGTAAGAACCTACGAGAATGAGTCCTGCCGATGTGATCCTGTCAGCGATTTCCATAGGAGCCTTTGTCATGATTTCAACATGCTCAGGCGCAAAAACATTCGCCAACTCAACAGCCTCATCAATGCTGGCGCAGGTGATTATGAACCCGTACTTTTCCAGCGCTTTGGCAACTATCTCTCTGCGATTCACACCCTTAGCCATTTTAGCCAGCCAATCCTGCACCGCCACTGCAAGTTTCTTTGATGTAGTTATCAGTCCAGCAATGCTGTCTTCGCTGTGTTCCGCCTGAGAAACCATGTCCAGAGCAACAACCCGCGGATTCGCAGTTTCATCTGCCAACACAAGAACTTCACTGGGTCCCGCAGGCATGTCAATGGCGACGTCTTTTGAAACAAGAATCTTTGCCGTGGTCACGTACTTGTTTCCAGGGCCAACAATTTTTCTCACAGGCTTGATTGTTTCTGTTCCATAAGCCAAAGCGGCAATAGCTTGGGCTCCTCCAACCTTATAGATTTCGTTAACTCCGCAAATATCTGCAGCGACAAGAACCAGCGGGTTTAGTGTGCCTTTGGCATTAGGCGGTGAGCACACCACGATTCTTGGGACTCCAGCCACCTTTGCTGGCACCGCAGTCATGACCAAAGTGCTCGGATACGCCGCTTGTCCTCCTGGAACATAGCAGCCGACGCTTTCGATTGGGCGCAGAACATTTTGAACGGTAATGCCCGCTCTGGAAGTTTTGAAGCCAGCTTGCTTAAGTACCCGTTTCTCGAAGGCGCTCACTTTGTCTTTAATGAACTTGAGGGCAGAAATTTGCTCTTCCCTTACCGCCTGATAAGCCTCTTTAATCTCTGCTGGCTTTACTCGTAGGTCTTTGGCGTTTAATCTTGTTTTATCGAATTTTTCCGTAAGCTCTATTAATGCGGCGTCTCCGTTTTTTATGACTTTGTTTATTATGGCTTTAACGTCGCTCTCGAGTTGCTCACTTGCTTTTTCGTCTGGCGTTTGCCTTTTGAACCAGTCAGGCGGTAGCGCTCTAGCCTTCCAGAGTTTCACTTCGAGTCTACTTTGCATTTGCCTTCTTTTCTCCTGGCAATCTCATCCAGCGCCAGCACCTGTCTGGGTTCGTAAACAACGATGCCCTGAGCAAGCTTGCGGATTTTAGGCAAGAGATCTATGAGGCAGTCTTTCTCGACTATCGTGTTAACCGAGCACCAGTTTTCATCTGCCAACGGCGCTATCGTAGGGTTCTTAAGGGCTGGTAGTTCTCTGAGCAGTTTTTGCAGGTTTGTTTTCTTCACGTTTACGAATATGTGGATTCTCTTGGAACCGTCCACTACGCCTTTCAACAGCGTCAGGATATCGTAGATCTTTTCTTTTTTTTGCGGGTCAGCCAAAGCATTCTTGTTCGCGATAAGCACCGCCGAAGACCGCATTACGTCCTCGATTATCTTCAAGTTGTTCGCGTCTAAAGTGGAGCCAGTCTCAGTGACGTCCATGATGCAGTCAGCGTTCTCTGGAGGCTTAGCTTCTGTGGCTCCGAAAGACAGGAAAATTTTTGCCCGTGGGTTTTCGCCTTTTCTCCACCATGGCGTTACTATTAGTGGCTCTGATTCGCCGAAGCGTTTTCGATAAGCGGGATTGTTTTTTATATATTCTGCTGCAATGTTCAAGTATTCAGTGGAGACTCGGAAGTTCTTTCCTTTGCTCCATAAAGCCTCCATGAAGGCGGAGATGGAGCTTGCACTAGAACCTTTCGGTATGGCTACTACTAGTCTTATCTTTCCGTATTCCAAGTTCTGGAGCACTTCAACGTCAGCACCGGTTTCCCTGATCCAGTCTTGACCCGTAATGCCCACGTCTTGGAGACCCTCCGCAACGAAAACGGGTATTTCTTGTGGTCTGAGGATTTTCAATTCGATTTTGGGATCATTAATTGTCGGGCGATAGGTACGTTCTTGACCTGAAACTTTGTATCCTGAACGTTGCAGAATTTCAAAGGTTGCGTTGGCTAAAGAGCCTGCTGGTATGGCGAATTTTACTTTCTCCATTCTTCATCACCTAATTTTTCATTAAAGGAGTATCGAGTTGTGTTTCTAAACAAAACTATGAAACTTTTTGAAAAAATCGTTTTTTTCTTAAGGGATGTACGTAGCGTAGAATAGGTTTTCGTTTTTAGACGCGTGATTCTTGGATTGCTTTCGCTTTTAGTGAACGCAATCGCCTTGTATGAACGCAATCCCTCAACTTTTATCACTGACGGGCACCTTAATTTACTCTCTCCTAATAAACCTATTCCTTTCTAACATCAGCTGCGGCATCATTGCGATTTATTGTGTTGAAAGTGCTTTTTGTGCTTTTATCTCGAAAACCAGCGGAGGCACAGTGGTTTTCACGTCCAACTCTACATCAAACAGTCCCTCCAATATGCCTTCCCAAATTTCTGGGTCAATAATAAGTGGTGTCTTTATGAGGAGGTACTTGTCTTTTAAATAGAAATCTCCGAATCCTTGTACTCTTAATCTTTTGAACACGCTTTCCCAGTTTTCACGCTTTGCTGCTTGAAGACCTAAGGTTGTTTCCAAGGAAACTTTCAAGGCGGCGCCCATTTTTTTCCCGATTTCATGCCATTTTTCTTTTGGAATTTGCTGGATTAGGATGTGCAGCAACTCCACGTTAACGAAAGCGATGCGGCTTATGCCACAATAGTATTCGCCGGGAAAACGCCAATCGTAAATCATCATGCTTCGGTAAACGTCAAGCATCTTGGAGATGAGCGGTTTAATGCCAGGCTCCTTTCCCTCTTTTATCAGTGAGTCTATGAACTCTCTTTCCTCTTTCTCCAGTATAATTGTTGTTCTCTTTGTTGTCTCCTCATCCTTGTCAACCATTTCTTCTAGTCGTTTTCTCTTGTCGTTTTGCATACTCGATATATTTTCGAGAATATTTTATATGCTTTTCTAGCCGCCGCGAATAATTCGAAGAAGACTTAATAACACGTCATTGGAATTCTAGAAAATGCCGATGAAGAATCCAAAATGCTGAAGCGATGATGCACCCTGGGGTATCTGAGGCAAATCTTTTCTATGTAATAATTTTCTTCCTGATAAGAAACCACATCAATAATAATCCTACTATGAACAGGGCGAATCCCGAGACCACTGAGGCAACGTAGTTCACGTTTAAAATGTTGAAAAGCAAGTAAGAAATGTATGTTGGACCAGCAAAAATCAGAAAAACCGCGGCAATCATCAAGAGAACTCTCCAGAATTTTGAACTAACATTGAATCTGCCAACGTTATTGTCTTCATCGTTCTCAGCCATGCAAACACAATCCTGCTGTTGTTTAGGTGTAATGTTTTTCTTATAACCCTTCTTTTATCTCTTTTCCTAAAGCCTTCAGCAAAAACTTGAAAACTAGAAATCCAGCCCCTCGATCTGCCTTGAAACCCGTTGTAGTGCCCAGCAAGCAGACGCCCTCGAGGTTTCGCTCCTTTGCAAGCGCCAACGTAAGCCCTGTTCCCCCAACTATTCTGCCTTTGCTATATATGACTGCGCCTTTTTCCATAAACTCTGTTGCTAGCCTCGGCGAGGTGGCAGCCACATACACTTGGGCTTTATCTTCGGTTATGGGCACGCCTCCAATGGTTACGATGAAATGGCAGCCCAGTCTTTCAACAAAATCTACTATTTCAGAGCAAACTTGGTAGTGCGCCACCACATCGTCGAACGAGGGTTGTGTTTCTCCCGTCATAATAACCAGATTGTTTTTCTCCAGCGGCGCAGAATAGAACTCGTACCTAGGCAGATGGGCTATTCCCTTTGAGCTTATTGAAACATAATCTGGAAAGGACGGAGAATACAGCTCTGCAAAAGGTTTTGCGCTGCAAAATTTTATCAAAAGATGTGCCGCTATTCTCCCGACGTTGCCAAAACCTGGGAGCCCCTGCACAAAAATTGGGTTTTCAAGGGCTGGGTTGAATATTTCACGCAAGTACGGCTTGTCCATCCGCTTAGGCGCCACCGTGTACTGATAAATAGTTCGCCACTAAAATGTTTTTGCTGACTGAAAAAGAAACTATTAATATTTGACGGAGACAGTACTTAACGCCGCAAGTTTAGCGGGGTGGGGTAGCCAGGATTAACCCGCTGGGCTCATAACCCAGAGATCAGTAGTTCAAATCTACTCCCCGCTACCAAAATTCACGTGTTTCTGAAGGCATTTAATAAAAAATTATAGCGTAATATTGGATGGCTTTAATCAGGGTCCTGCTAACTCGCCGTATGTTAACCCGACGCCGCCGTTTTCAAAATCGATTTTATAGCCGTTTATGGTTACTCTCTCGATTTCGGCAAACAACTGCCAAAATTTCGCTTCTACCAGTTTTTGTCGCAAATTATCTTTAGCTTTCTTGAGGAGATGGGCTTTTTCAGATTTCGACAGCTTAAGTACATCAACTTTTTCAACCGTTTCAATTTTTTTCGGTTTTGATTTTTCTTTTTTTTTGCTCATCTATTTTCCCTTACGAGAATATCGTAAGTATTAATAAATCCGTTCTTTCTGAGAGTGATACATATCCAAATTAGACATATTTTCCCTACAAGACTCAGCAAAAAAGGGGTTGTGCGCCTTATCTTGGAAAAGATGTTTGCAAGGATGCCAAGCAAGCCTATTTACTAGAATGTTTACAATAAGCCAATACAAGCAAAATATAGTTGGAAACCGCTGCCCACGGAAGTTGCTTGTGGTTTTAGGCCTTTCCTTTCTCTTCCTTACCGAAATACTTTGTCCATTTGAGCTTGCGCGCGTCTCTTCCAAATTTCAATGAACTCTTTTTGCATTTGCTTGAACAGAACCATAAAATGGTTCCATCGTTTTTGACGTACATCATGCCCGTGCCAGCTGGGAAATCGTTACCGCAAAACGAACATTTTCGGGGTTTAGGCATTGGCAACTCCTCTTAGATAGCTTAACCTTGCATTTTTTATCTGGTGATTTTTTTTGCTTCTCTTTCTGTTTCTCTCAACATCAAAGTGTCTTGAACTCGCACGGGTCCTTTAACATTGCGCGTTATAATACGCCCTTTATCCTTTCCTTCCAAAATGCGCACTCGCACTTGGGTAATCTCCCCGGTCACGCCTGTGCGTCCGATTATTTGGATAACTTCTGAAGGTATAAGTTCTTGTTCTGCTGTTTTCTCTTCTTTGCTCATTACTGAGCTCCTCTTTTCGCCTGCTCAATCCGTGCGATGATTTCTTTGATTAATCCCGCTGCGTCTCCTTCTTTAATGATGCATGCTGAAGCGGCTGGGACATCTATGCCTACTGCGCTTCCTAGTTTGTCTTTGTTTGGCACGAACACGTAGGGGATTTTTCTTTCTTCACAGAGGAGCGGTAAATGTGCTATAACTTCTGGGGGGTCGACGTCTTCGGCTATGACGACGAGTTTTGCTTGCGCTCGCTCAACAGCTTTGGTTGCTTCGTTTGTTCCTTTCCTGACTACGCCTGTTTTTGAAGCTATTTGCAGGGCTTCATAGGCTGCGTCTACGATTTCTTTCGGCATTTCATATTTTACATAGAATGGTTTGGACATATAGCCTCACCCTTTAAAGGCACAGTCTTATCGACACTTCTCATTTATGAAGGTTTCGACCGAAAACAAAGAGTATCGAGTTGAAAAGTCCAGTTGAGAAGTGCTTGTCATAGTTTGCTTCTTTGAAATGCTTAATGGCGACGCTTTTTGAAGTACACCAGCAGAGCTAGGCCGATTATGGCTACTGACGCTCCAGAAGCGACTGCGACAAGTATTGTTAGGAAAGGCTCTGCGGTTGACGTTGTTAATTCATCTTCAGTGAACTCTGGAATTGCCACAGGATTCATTAGTGGGTAGTTGTCAGTGTTGTTCTCGTAGAGTTCATGGGGTGTGTCTCCTATGCCGTTACTGTCCTTGTCTGTGCCGCCATATTTGCTCCAGTAGTTACCTTCTTTGCCGTCATCCCAAATGTTGACTGAAAAAGGTAATTGAAATGGCCAAGGTGTTAGACCATAATCCCACCAATCGTTTGTGTTATCAACAAAATTATTGTGGTGAATAATGTTAATTCCAGAGGTTTCTACGTAGACGCCTCTCTTGTTGCGGGTTATATTGTTCCATGCGATATTGTTCCCAGAGGTTCCCCAGATAGCGACGCCCTCGTCGTTAGCGGTTATGACATTTCCAGAGATAGTATTTGAGGAACCATGGATTAATCGAATTCCCGCATCATTTTCTTTTATGAGGTTTCCACTTACTGTGTTATTGTTTGAGTAAGATTCATCTACATAACCCATTTCGATACCAATAGTATTGTTAGTCAGACTGTTTTGATAGATATTACAATCAGACGAATTGGTGAAGCGAATACCTCTAGTGAATTTTTTGATGTTCAAATTCTTTATTGTAACATTTTTACATTCAACAATTTCCAATCCCATTCCACGAATATCTGTGGGTCCATAAATTTCTCCATCTCCCTGCAAAATATACCCCGCTCCATCAACAATAATGTAGCTCTTCTCAACTTGAATTCCAGCTGAAAGATCAGCCGTCAAAGTGTAGATGTCCCCATCTCGCTGAATCTTGTCTGTTCCCTCGATGCTACCGTTAGCTCTGATGTAGATGACTTCAGGCGACTGTGTCTTCACCACCTGAACATTAACCATGCATAAAGATGCCGTGATGACGATTACTAGAAAGATGACTTTGAGAGCGTTCAAGCCTCTCCCTTCTCCGTTGTGTTTTCAGCTTTCACAGTTGCTTTCTTAAACTTAGTAAAGTAGACCAGCAGACACACACTGACGATAGCCACAGACGTTCCAGAAGCAGCTGCGACTAACGCTGTTGGGAACTGTTCTGTTGATGGGTTCTCTTGAGAAGGAGGTGCGGGTGATGGATGTGCATACTCTGGTAGTTCTATGGTCAGGCTGGAAATGTCAAAAGGAGCCATTACCGGATAGTTGTCTTTGCCTTCTTGTACGGTTACGTTCTTGTTCAGTTCATAGTCTTGGTAAACGGTTTCTATTATGTACGGCGAGTCGCCTACGCCGTCGCCGTTTACATCGGCACCATTGTAGTCGCTCCAGTAGTTTCCAACCGTGCCATTATCCCAAAAATTAATAGGAGGGTCTCTGATGAATGGAACGACTACGTTTTCACTGTTGTGGTTGAAGTTGTTGCCGTAAATAGTGTTGTTAACTGAAAGTTGAGAGTACCCACTGAACAAAATTCCCTCATAGTTATCTTGGAAATTGTTGCCTGCTATAAGGTTATTTGACCCCGTATAATACAGTGCGATTCCTTTGATGTGCGCTAAATTGTTTCCAGTCATTTGGGAATCGCTGAATCCACCGCAGATGCCATATTGTTCTGGCTGCGGTGGAATAGTGGGAACTTGATTGCTGTTTCCTGATATCTGGTTTCCCTCGATCTTAATGTGGTATGGGCTGCTTGCTTCGGGGTTGCTGGGCAGAAAATGGATTCCCGTAGCAAAGGATTGATCTGCCAAGGCTATGTTGTTGCCAATTATGTTTATTTCTGATGAAGACAGTACAACTATACCGCTTGTGGTTTCTCGTATTGTGTTTCGGCTGATAGTGATGCTTGACGAGTTCTCGACTGTTACACCTGTGACACAGCCTTCAAACACTATGTTCGTGATTGCCACGTTATTCATGCCCACAACACGGACACCAGGGAGCCAACCGATTGGCATCATCAATCCTTCAGTGTTAACTGCGGGTTTTGTGAGCGCAAAACCGTTGCCATCAAGCACTATGTTTGGGCGTTGAATCTCTATCGTATTGTCAATATTGCTGGTGAACGTGTAAGTGTTTCCAACTCGCTGGAGAGGTGCAGTTGGGGGGTCAACGCTTCCGTCATTTCTTATGTAAATGGGTGTTGGCAGTTCAGGAAGAGGCGTAAAATTTGCGTTCACCCTACTGACGACCTGTGTGGCTAGAATTAGTAATAGAAGTGTCGATATGAGTGTTAGTGCGGATGTCTTTCTTTTCATGAACGCCAAATCTCTTATTCCTGCTTAATATCGGGATTTTTCTGCTGTAAAAGGGTTTTTGTCAAGGTTTCTTGACTAACGGCATATTTGGAGCCTAATAGCCAATCAATGCAGAAACCTATAGAGGGGGTCTCTTCGGAACTATTTATGGTTTATATAAGGGGGGTATAGACTTTTCCGAGCAGCTAGTCACTAAGCCCTTTTTCAGTCAACCAACAGTTCAAGCTATATATAGAGAGGGTATAGACAAAAACAGCACTAGAGCAGGCTGAGATTAAGTGAGCAAAGAAAGGAAGAAGCTCTAAGATATTTCTTGAGAGAAAACACGCGTACGCAACGGATAAATCGAATATGGTGAAGCGGAAACTCACTCAATTACCTGAATTGCACCTTCAGGGCACTGGGCTTCGCATGCGCGGCAGACTAAACACTCGTCAACGTTAACTGGAACGGATTTGCCATCTCTGATCTCGAAGGTGCCTACTGGGCAAGTGTTAACGCAGGTTTCGCATCCGTTGCATTTGTCATTATCGACTACTATCTTTACCATGTTTTATACCTCTCGCAAGTTTGGTTCAAACTCCATCAGTGGAATAAAAGTGTTTAGGTCGGTTAGCGCATTTCTTCACGTAGTCTTAAGAGGATTCCGTTGATTGTTGTCTCAGCTTTCTCTTTCCGCCGCTGATAATCCGCAAGTGACTTCTTGTAATCCTCTAACGAGAGTTCACCTCTGCTGTGGCGAACTTCAATGGTCCTAATGTTTGTTGCAACTTCAACGAGTTCGGTTTCTGCAATATTAAGCTGCCGAACCAAATCCGCATAAATACCCCCTGCACTACGGAAAATAGTCTTCAATTCGGCTATGTTCTTGGACAGAGTATCTTGGCGAACTTCCAATGTCCGCCGTTGCACTTTATATCGGCGCCTTGGGATCTTGCCTTTATGCGCTCTTGCTTCAAGGAACTTCAATTCTGAGGCTATTCTGTTTTTCTCTTCGTACGCCTCGTTAAAGGCTCTGACGTGATCTGGACTAAGGCCAATGGAGGCTTTTGGAGCTGCAACTCGCCGCGGTGCTGCAGCTTTAGGTCTTCTCCAAACAGCTACAATTACGGTTCCGACAGCCGCTAAAGTCCATATCCACAGAGTAGGCCTGAAAGATAGCCACAGAGGGTTATAATCGTATGTAATCTGCAAAACGTCTTCGGAAGGAACGGCGTAATCTATGTTGCTGACGTCTTCTCTGCTGATTGACAGCGTTTCCTGAAAGATTTCTCTGATTAAACTTGAGGAATGATCTATTGATGAAAGGTGCGGCTCTAGAAACTTTGCCCCTTCGGGAGGAACAAACGTGACGGTAGCCTCGTCAACGTAGCAATTAAGAGCGGGGAAAAGATCAAAATTCAGAGTGAAGCGTGTGGTCTGCCCAGAAGATGCACCGGGCAAAGTGTAATCAGTCGACACTTGCGTTGATGCACCGCTGTTTAGAGACGAAGCTAAAGTGACGTTAACAAAGCGCGTGTTGCCGCTACTAGTTATAACTTCGGCTGCCAAGTTTCTGCCAAATTCGTCTCTTGCGACAATGTTCGAAGCGTCAAGAGGCAAACTTATTTTAAGAGAATCAATGCTGGCTGTTGAGTTATTTTTAATGCGGTAGCTGTCGGAGACCGCTATATCTCCTATGGGGCTTATTGTGACCTGCCGATCTAGTTTGTTTATGTTGATTATTTGGAGGCTGCCGGCACTCAAGGGAAAAGTGGCTATCGCTGGGGAATAAGTGTATGCGGGCAATTTGTCCCTAATGTAATTAGCTGTTTGAACTATGCCATCATCTTTTGTGATGGTTATGTTTTGGACACCCTCTTCAGGAAGAATGAGCAGGGCATGGCAGGTGGCAGCGTCTTTCACGAGACTGGGGTAGGCTGGGAAATCAAGGCTGAAGCCGTTGGAATCTTGACTGACAAGGCTATTTGAAAGAACGAATGCCACAGTAAAAACTTGAGGTGCTCCTTGTGGAAAGCTTATTTTTGCGCCGTAAAAACCGCTTCGGTCTCCTAATTGCACGCCAAGGCTTACTGGAAAAACGTTGTTGTCGTCATACGCTACGCCTTTGAGAACGTAGGAGCCATACTTATGCGGGAACCCGATTAGGAAATCGGTTAATTGCCCAGTTACTTGTATGGTATCGCGTAAGACGACGTGCCCAGAGTACATGACCTCAACTTGATGGTCAACGCGCTGTATGGTATAGCTGTCATCCTGCGCCAAAACCGTTTGTGCATTAAGCGAAAAGGACAAGAGAACAGCCAGTGAAAAAACCATGAGCACGATTATGGCGGTGGTTCTCTTCACTTGAATTCACCAAGTTTGGGTTTCTCTATGTTATTAACAGCTTATTTATTTACTTTTAGAAAAAGCTGTACCACGCTGGTATTTAGTTTTTGGCTAGTAGAATACTGTTAAGGCGGTTGCGTGTTCTCTAGTGCTCGGAAAAGACTATACCCCCCTTATATAAACCATAAATAGTTCCGAAGAGACCCCCTCTATAGGTTTCTGCAATGAATCGCTATTAGGCTCCAAATACGCCGTTAGTCAAGAAATCCTGACTAAAAACTGGGCGTTTCGGGCTTGTTTAGTCAAAAAACCTTAGCAAAGTCCGCCTTGTTTAAAATAGTAGTTCTCTTCCTTCTTGGAACCGAAGCTTCTCACGCCTTCTTTCTTCAGCTGCTTCCTGAGCTTCGCTGCGTATTTCTTAGTTAATTCGCCTCTCTTCTCTAGATACGTGATTATCGCCTCTGCCTGCGCTTCTGTATCGCAGCGCCGTATGAAATCGACAACTGTTGGATTGTAATTGCGAAATTGGTCAGACAGCGATTTTTCAGCTGCATCAGAATCTGTTCTCACAGCGCCTATCGCGACCTTGCTTTCCCCGCCTTCAAGTTCCTCTGATAAATGCGGAAACATTTTCTTAAACGATTTTTTGTCGGTCTCCACGATTGCAACCTTCAAGCGTAGCTGTGCTATAGGTACGTATGGAAGCGCATCCTTAAGTGCCTTTTTCCTCTTTAAAACGGCATTCGCAGCCTAAGCAGAAACAATTGGCAACGGTAAAAAGTTATACGGGGATAAATTTTTGCGCGGGATTTTCTTTAAGCAAGCGTTCTAACTCTTGAATGTTAAGCCCTTTGAGTTCATCTCCGAAAATCTCGCATTTTCTCTTGCGACCTGCTTCCTCTGAGCTGCGAACAACGATTTCAGCTATTTGTTTGCCTGAAGTCTCGGCGTATATGTGAAAGGAGGCTTCTGGTTTTCCCTTTTTAGTTGTCGTAGTCCACTCGGTTTTAGAAATTTTCATGCCGTTCTTCTTGAGAAGGTTCAGGATTTCGTCGGGCGCATCATGATACAAGGCTATGTCGATGTCACTTCCTTGTCGGATAGTCCCACGCCAAACGCTCCCGATTAAGAGGGGACCGTACGCCTTGAGTATCGTCATTATTTTCAAGGCTTCTTTGCGCATTTGGATTAACCGTTCTTTTCTGGCGGCTCCTTCATTTGCTTCAGCGATTTTGTCAAGTTCTATGGCAACTTCAAGGTTTGTTGGAAGAAAGTGAGTGCCTAGCGTTTTTGCAGCCTTCAATTTGGCTTGTTTATATTCCTTTTCAGCTCCAAAATATAGCAGGGTAGCTGCTTCCCTTGCAATTTTGCACCTTAAATCAGAATCAACGTTCAAAGCTTCACCATGCGACGCTCAAATCAGCGTTTAAGTATCTTTTCGTATAGTTCCACTGTTTTTTCAGCAATTTTATTCCATGTGAATTCGTTTAGGACCCTTTTTCTACCGTTCTTTCCCAGCCATTCCCGTTTGCCAGAGTCTTCCAGCGCGCTTATTATGCCCCATGCAATGTCAGAAGGATTATTTGGATCTATGTGGTAGCCGCATTGTTCTTCACCGCGGCAGATAACTATTTCTCGCATTCCACTGACGCCTGTAGCGCCCACCACAACGGGTTTTTCCATGCTCATTGCTTCAAGGGCAACTATGCCAAAGGGTTCATAATGGCTTGGAAAAACTGCGATGTCGCAAGCAGCATAGTGTAGGATGCGTTCTTCTTCGGGAATGAAGTCGAAACAAAATTTCACGTATTCATCTAGCCTCATGGTTCTGGTCAAATTTGTCAGATATTCTTGTAGGTCGCCTACGCCCACTATGACCAACTTTGCATTGGGAATCTTGGACAAAACATGTGGCATTGCCATAATCAACTTGTCAACGCCTTTGACGCCCACAAGTCTTCCCAGAAAGAGAATCATAGGGTCGTCATCTTTGAGACCGTAACGCTCTCTGATTTTCCGCACTTGTTCCGCAGACACACTTTCAGGATCATATTTTTGCGGGTCAACTCCATTATACGCGACTTGGATTTTGTCCCGTGGGAACCCCAGCTGTATTAACTCATCCTTCATGGCGTACGACACTGTAACAATCATGTCGGCCATATTGGCTCCGCGCAATTCGATGTTGCTTACCACGTTAGAGCCATTTCCTAAGGTTCTTCCCTTCTCGGTTGAGTGAACATGAAAGGCTAGAGGCATTCCGCTTTCTTTCTTCACGGTAACTCCGCCCATTACTGAAAGCCAGTCATGAGCAACCACAATGTCGTATTTTATGCCTTCTTTTCTGATGAGTTCATTGATGAGTTTGGACGCAGTTAGGTAATTGTAAACGAGGAGTTTGCCGAATAAATTCAAGCCTCTGCCCCACTTTTTGATGTCTTCCGAGATTACGTCGGGCAGCGAATCGGAAACATCGATGTGTAATGGACGATGAATTTCTATTCCGCGCCAAATTTCTCTCCTTGGAAGAGTGCCACCGTCATCATTCATCGTGAAAACAGTTACATCGTGATCCATGAGGACAAATTTGCGCGTTATTTCAGCAGCGTAGGTTCCCAACCCGCCGACAATTTTAGGCGGGTACTCGTAAACAAGCACAGCAATCTTCATTCTTGGTGCTCACCATTTTCCATAGTAGCATACGAAACCTTCGTACTAAAGCTTTGCTTATTTCAGTTCAGTAAACCGCTGAGAAATGTTGATTAGCTTGTATGTGCACATATACCCGAGAGGAGTAGTGTAGCCATGAGTTTATCACCTGTCAAATATGAGATACTGAAGACCATGTTGCTGCTTGACAAACCTGAAAGAGCAACACATATAGCGAAAGAAGCTGGAAGAGAGTTTCCTTCCGTTATGATGCATATCATCGGGCTTACTCGCATGGGGTACACCACTTCGCCTGAAAAAGGACTGTATACCCTAACGGAAAAAGGCAAAAAAGCGCTTGGTGTGCCCGAGATCAACAGAGACAACGCCCGAGCAATATTAGCGCATATGTCACAGGATAAATCATTTCACTTTTACGCGAGCACGGGGAAACCGTTAAACCTCCATGCATATAGCCTTCAGGATTTTCGTGACAAGATTCTGAAAGTCGATGCGGATTCCATAGATTTTCACATGAGCCGGGGAGATTTTGAAGCTTGGTTTGTAGGACTCGGAGATGTGGAGCTTGCGAAAAAAACAGCGCTGTTAAAAGAAAAGAAAATGGCTGGAGAGGAGCCGCGCAGAAGACTGCACGAGATTGTTGAGAATCGGTGCATAGTATTAGCTAGAGTGGCTGAGCATGCGGTTTCGCCTGCGTGATTCGGCTATTACTTCAGAGGCGTTTGAAGCGTTTTCCCAGCTTTCCCAGAACCTGCCGCACTATGTTATCTGACTGTACACAGGGTGTCCCTTGAATTTTAGAATGGTTTCTGATTTTTCGAAGGTCCCGCTTGGAAGTCTAGTGCATATGGAATTTACGATTGCACCGTTTGGAGTAAATCGCACGCCGTCAAGCAATTCACCCTTGGTTATACCGGATGCTGCGAAGATAAGTTCGTTTCCCTTTGCCAATTCATCTTCAGTATAGGTTTTATCGACGTCAACCCCTGCGGTCTTTAATCTTTGTAGTCGATTCGAGTTGTCTTTTTTGTCACGCCAGACCTTAACGAGCATGGTGCCGCCAAGGCATTTTATGGCTGTCGCAGCGATTGTTGCTTCCGCACCTGCACCAGCACCTATTAACAAGTCAATGCCCGAATTTGGCACGCATGTAACAATGGAACCTGCAATGTCGCCGTCAGCGATTAGGATAATTCTCACACCCATTTTTCTTAGCCGCGCAAGCAGATCCTTATGTCTATCCCGCTCAAGCATAATCACGGTAAAATTCGAAAGAAGCAAATTCTTCTGAGATGCCACAGTCTGCACGATTTCTTCAATTGACATGTCTGAAGAGATTTGCCCTTTCGATTGCCCATCGGTTGCCACTTTGAAGTAGTATCCATCGTCTGGGAGAACCTGTAGACAATCCGCAGGAGCACACGCCAAAGCTGAGATAGCATCCTTTCTTCCCTTAGAGGTTGCTGTTGTGCCGTCAACCTGATCAATGACAAGTTCCACTTTGGGACCATTACCTGTTCCTACTTTTTCTCGGTAGCTAAACGCTGGGGCATTGTCTTTTGGGCCTTCACAACAGATTACTTCACCATCGATTTCTGTTTGATTTAGCACCGCCCGCGAAAAATCCAGAGCGGTCTGATCAACTTTGTATGGGTCACCCTTGCCGATGTGTAGAGCCGCGCCCACCGCTGCTGCCGTGGTAATTCTTGTCAACGATGGAGATAAGGCTCTTAGAGAGACCATGCTCTATCGCCTCTTCCGCTCCTTCAACCACAATTCTGAAAACTCGGCGTAGTTTTGCGCAATTTTTTCAACAGCGGCGTTTCTGTTTATCTGCCCTGCTTTGTACTCTGTTAGGGGTTGCCAAAAGATTGTCCTCCCAACGGCAAATCCGATGATGCCTGGTATTTTAGCTCCTACCGCAAGCCATTTTTGCACTTGCTCCTTGGATGCTCCTCTTCCGAGAGTTATAACTCCCGCTTTCCTGCCATGGCTCTGGACTTGAGCTACAACAGCCTTTGCATCTTCTGGCTTATCTACGCCTTCAAGCTTCCAGACGGCTGGTTCAATTCCCGCCATTTGGATTGCTTTTATGCTTTTGACCATGAGTTTGGGGCGTATTGCTTGATCGAAATTTTCTTTTGATCCACCTGATTCTGCCAGTTGGATGGGTGTTGGAGGAACTATTAGTTCAAAGAGAAAAGGTTTTTCCGTTTGCCGTAGGTAGTCGCTGAGCTTTTTCAGCCTTTTTAGCTGCCGCTGGTTTGCCACAGCGTCCCCTGCGGGATTGTAGCGCACTAAGACTTTGACGAAAGTCGGATCAAACTCTTCGATGTGTCTGGCGTAATCTTCTCCGTACTCAAAGTCAAATTCTTCTTGGCCAGATTTTTCCACGGGCATTGCAAACGTTAAGCCATTTCTTTTGGCTTCTCGAAGTATGCTGGCTCCGAACTCTTCGTCCACTAGCAACCCTGCTGTTTTTCTGGGGACGTTCGTTTTCAAAGTTGAACAGAAGCCTGCGAAAATTATTTTCTTGTAATCTTCTATTTGTCTTTTTTCTTCAGATGTTGGTTGACGGTTTTTGATGCCGAACAATTTTTCCTTGAATGACCCGCGATGATCAAAGGCCAGAATTAGTATCTTTTTTTGGGTCCAATCAATCAACTCTGTTCACCTAATTACTTTTCTGTTGCTCCCCAAATATATTTTGTTCCTTTCCCACACTGACTTTAAGACAATGCCCAAGGATTTCACTAGTGTACATGTGCAGAGTGATGACTCACCGCTTGGAATTAAGCATGAATTATTTTATGCCCAAGTTTTTTGATGCTACCAAAAAGAGTTTTGAAGAAACCGTGAAATAATAAGAGTACAATAGAGATTGGTGAGAGTGGTCGCGGTGAGTGAGGTCAGAGTGGTTTCGGTGAAAGTCCCTGAGGAAGTTTACCAAGAGATGGTCTTGCGCATTCCAGAAGGCGACAGAAGCAACTTTATCCGAGAAGCCATAATGGAAAAACTTCAAAAAACGCCCAAGGCAGATAAACTTCTTGAACTGGAAAAAAGAATGGAAAAAATTGAGCAACAATTTGGAGAAGTCAGAAAGTACCTTGCAGACTTGGAGCTGCTCACGTACCAGCATGGACGGATTAATCCGCACACGTTCTGCATTGACGAAATAGACCATAAGATAGTGGATTACCTTTTGCATTACAAGGGTGCGACTACGCCGGAACTGGCAGAGTACGTGAAGACAAACAGGTGGCTGGTCCTGAACAGGTTGAGAAAGATGCAGAGAAACTCGAAAAAGCAGTTCGGCAAAGCCATAATAGAGTATTATGCGGGGGAGAAGTCGGGAAAGAAAAAAGCTTGGTGGATAAACGAAGAATTAATTCAGGAATAACACTGCAATTAGTTTTAAATCTGGCAGGACATTTTGTTTTGAAGATGGGGCCCGTAGCCCAGTACGGATTAAGGCGTCGGCCTCCGGAGCCGAAGAACAGGGGTTCAAATCCCCTCGGGCCCGCCACTGCACTGATAACCACCTAGTTAGGGTAATTGAACCATTTGAGCGACTTCTTTTGCCCAGTCGCGTATGGCGTTCAAGTCTCTTGTGTCGTAGAGCCCAGGTTCTGTTTGTGGTACGCCAGCCGCTTCTAGTTGCGGCTTAACCGCCGCCATAAATTTTCCAAACAACCAAGGTACCTTGTTGAAGTTGTAGACGCCGCCGAACAAGCCCAAAGCGATGGGTTGCAGGTTGTATTTGGCGGCTTTTTCTTCCAGATATTTTGTTCTGGCGTTTTCGATTGACTTAGCTTTGTCTGTTTTATCATCTAATGGTTCTGCGCTGCCGCAGCAGACGAAAAGTGCAACTTTCTTTTTTGCCAGTTCTTTCTGGAACTTTTTCAGGAACTTCTCGGGTTCACCCGTCCACTTGTTTATTTGGATGCCGCTGCCGACTATGACAAGATCATGCTCGGTTATGTCCTGCACTTTGTCTTTTTTGAGGTTGACTACTTTAACGTCGAATCCTTCTTTGCTGAGTATTTCTGCAATATCTTCTGAAGTGCTGGCTGTTGCTCCATACCGAGTGCCATAAACAATTAATGCGTTAGTCATGAGTCAAGACCTCCCTGTTTTGTGTTTCGCCGCTGGGCTTAATACGTGTTCCGATAACCCCGGCTGGAACCCGAACGCTGATGGGAACAATTTTCCGCCAAAAATCACACTTTTATACCATAACTGATGCCGAACAGTAAGGGTTATTGACAAGTTTCGTGTTGCTTAAAGTACTTGAGAGGACATGACTTTGACGGAAAAGGCGATTGTTTTGTGGAGTGGGGGCAAAGATAGTGCTCTTGCGCTTTATGAAATTCTGAAGTCTGGCAGATACAAAGTACTTGAACTGCTGACGACGGTTACGAAAGATTATGACCGCGTCAGCATCCATGGCGTGCGGCGTGTTTTGCTTGAGCAACAAACGAAAGCTCTGCGCATCCCACGTGAGGAAATGTTTATCACAAAAGGCGCTTCTGACGCGGAGTACGAGGGCGAACTGCTGAAAACGCTCACGAGGCACCGAGATAACGGCGTCTTCTCTGTAGTGTTTGGAGACATTTTTCTAGAAGACGTGAGAAAATACCGCGAGCGGATCTTGGCAAAGGCTGGGATGAATGGAATTTTTCCGTTGTGGAAAAAGGACACGAAGGACCTCGCGCGTACATTCATAAACCTCGGATTCAAGGCGATAATCACGTCTATTGACTCAAATGTTCTTGGAAAGGATTTTGCGGGAAGAGAGTACGATGAAAAGTTCTTGTCGGACCTGCCTGCTGACGTGGACCTATGCGGCGAAAACGGCGAATTTCACTCGCTCGTTTATGACGGCCCGATATTCCGTGAGAGCGTACTGTTTACAAAGGGAGAAATCGTGCTGCGGGACAACCGCTTTTACTATTGCGATTTGGTGCCCGTCAGCCATTAGCGTTATATAGGTTGTGTTTCTCTAAGCAGCCTTGCTCTTTCTGCGTTTTCTCAGGATCAGCCCTGCCGCGGTGACAGCCACGATTGCGGCGACCGCTCCAAGAACCAACCAGAGAGAAGTGGCGCCAATGCCTTCCTCGCTGGGTTTCATCGAATCCAAGGTGATTTTGATTTCGCCGATGTCTGTCTTGATTGTGGCGATGTCGCCTTGAATTTCCATTATGGTTCCGTTCAGGTCGCCCAGCGTTGTGCTTATGGTCGCGGTGTCTCCTTGAATAGCCGTTACCTTAGCCTGAATGTTGCTGATGCTTGTTTCTATAGTGCCTATATCAGTTTGGATTGTGGCTACGTCTCCGTCTAATGAAACAAGTTTGGAGTTAATCTGGTTCAAGCTAACTTGCATTTGACCAACGTTGGTTTGGATGGTCGCTATTGAGCCTTTGATTTCCGTTAAGGTGGCGTTAAGCGAGTTTATGCTTGTTTGGACCATGCCGATTGTGGTGTTGATTGTCAAAATGCCTTCATTGATTGTCAGTATTGATCCTTCCAAGTCACCCAATACAGTGTTTATGTACGTGGTATTTCCTTGGATGTTCGTGATGTTAAGCTGAATATTGTTGACGGTTGTTTTTATAATGCCGATGTCGGTTTGGATAGTTACCACAGTGCCGTTTAACTCAACGAGTACGCTGTTAATCTCATTCAGGTTAACCTGTATTTGGCCTATGTTAGTTTCGATTGTGACGATGTCGCCTTGAATTGAGGTTATGTCTCCCTCAATCGTCTCTATGTTAGTCTTGATTACACCTATGTCTGTCTCAATTGTAACTACGTTTTCTTCAATGTTGACTATCTTTGCGTTTATGTTCTCCAGAGACACCTGAATCGTGCCGACATCAGTTTTGATAGTTGCTACGTTGTCCCGAATTTCGGTCAGCCATGCGTTCCAGCCTGTTAGAGTCTGGCTTAGCAAGAAGGATTTCAGGGCAGTTCCTTTAGCAGTGCAGCAGCGTGCGTTAACAACCAACGCGTACGTGCCAGCGGAGGCATCACATGGGATGCTGTAAGGTATCCTGTAGAGCCCTGTAGCAACATATTGAACTGAACTGGTTAGGTTAGCATACAGTGTTCCATCGTAATACAGCTCGGCTGTTAACGTCGCGTTCGTGGGAGTGCCCGATTGAGAAACTAGGACATAGAAGTCAGCTATTTCTCCATTGAAGTGTATTGAACCTACATCTGCCTCAACGTCAAGTGGCTCTGAAGGAACTGTTATACACGCTTGACTGATTGAAACGAAAGTGGTTGATTGAACTAGTAATACCGCACAGACTAGAATAGAGATAAATGCCCGTGTTTTTTTAACTTTCAGTATTTCCATCGAATCTTCTCCTTTCTCAATGAAAGTGTTTTTTTGCACACTTAACCTATGCTTCTGGTTTAAGAATATGTATATAAGAATAATATTTCGTTGCGAATAACTTTTAGTTATACACGGGAAGCCGCATGGACGCAGTGGAAGCTTAACAAAAATAGAACGCAAGCAGGTTCAGCTTTGAATTCAGGTCTTAACGTTCGCGTGCTCGCTTGCAAAAAGTTCATATAATTTATTTCCAAAAGTCCTAGCGGGTGATTTAGTGCCGAAAATACTTATACTCTATTATAGCAGAACGGGAAACACGGAGAAAATGGCTAAAGCCGTGGCGGAAGGAGCCAAAAACGCTGGCAACATGGAAGTAGAGTTGAATTACCATGTTGAAGCTGACGAACTGGACAAGTTCGACGCTATAGTTTTGGGAGCGCCGACGTACCATCATGACATGCCGATTGACATGAAGAAGCTCCTTGAAGAGGCAGCGGAGAAGAACATAAACCTAAAGGGAAAGGTAGGCGCAGCCTTCGGGTCTTACGGATGGAGCGGCGAAGCCCCAAAACTTCTTCTCGAAATCGTGAAAAACAAGTTTGAAATGCAAGTGACAGAACCGCCATTGCTGGCGAAATACGTGCCCGATGAAAAAATGCTTGGTATGTGCCGAGATTTTGGAAAACGCATTTCCGAAACCCTTATGCACCAAGCTTAACATGTTTTAAGAGAGGAGAAGAAAACATGAGCTCAGACAACGAACTAGTTGAATTCATGAAACGCCAGATAATTATCGAAAAAGAAATCGTGGACTCGCTGAACAAAGGCATAGCGGACATTAAGAACCCGCCAGTAAAAGGCGTTCTGAAAGGAATATCCTTAGACTCTGTAAAACACGCGGAACTCTACTCCGCAGCCGTTACGCTCTTGACTAAGGTTTCCACGGCATTGAAACAGGAAAACCTTGACGCTCAAAGGGCACTGGTTGAGAAGCACATTCAGATGGAAGCGGAACTCATCAAAAAACTGGAAAAGATAATGCCTACCATCGAAAACAGTAAGGTTCGGTTCCTTTTGGACTCGATTTTGACTGATGAGCGAAGGCATCACGCGTTGCTAAAGACTGTTTTGGAAATAATTGTTCACGGAGAAACCATAACAGAAGCAGACTGGTGGAAAATGCTATGGGAAAACGTGCCGTTCCACGGAGCCCCAGGCGGATAACCAATTAGACGATTCTTTTCCGAATTCCCTTAAGTTGCTAAGCTATGATTTCTCGCTGCTGATGACTTGGATAGACGAGTTCCAGATTTCCTCGACCAAGTTTTGCAGTTCTTGCAGTATTGACGCCAACTTTGCGCCTTTATCGGTTAAGCTATAGGCTTTCGGCGTTTTTCTTGTGAACACTAGTTTTTTTCCTTTCAGCCCTCTCAGGTACTTGTAGGTTCTTCTCAGGGAAATTCCTGTTTTCTCGGCAATTTTTTTGGCGGAAATTCCTTCTTCAGAAATGTTATCATAAACTTTTCTTTCGGTTGAGGAAAAGGTTTCCTTGTTCGGATCCCGTTTCGACTTGAAGAAGAATATGTAATCTCTTTCTTCAGGAGTTTCTATCAAATCTGTTTTTTTCAGTCGTTTCAGAATACGCGCCGCAATTTTTGGAGAAATGAAAGCTTCCACCTCTTGAAAGGTCTTAGGTCCAGCCAGCAACGAACTGAGAAGAGTCTCTTCGTAACATTCAGAATGGGCTGGTAAAACGTTAACGAATTCGGGAAAACTCCCAAGCAATTCGGTGAGTCTGCCCCCGAACATTGTTGCGTAATATTGATCTTGCGCTTCAGCAGCGAGTCCAACTTCAATCAATGGACGCAAGTACTCTTCATTGATAGTGTCTTGGCTGTGCGAGTGCCCTACTTTTTTAAGTTCCTGCTGGAGTTGGCTCACAGAATAGCGCCCGTTCACTATTGCACTTAGAATATGTAGCCGTGTTTCATTTTTCAAGACGTTGAAGAGGTCTTTTATAAAATTTGGATTATCCATGGTTTCGCGTAATTGTCTAAGCTCGTTTTTCAGCTTCCAAATATTACAGCGTGTTATGCATCTAAGAGGAGTTAACGGCGCACAATTTCTGCATTCAGCATCCAAAGTCCGGAGCAGTTCTGCCAAATCACGGTTTCTCTCCGCGCTTCTGGACGTAAACATGACATCTCCCATTCATCATTTCCCTACTTGACGGGTGTCCTGACGGGTAAAGGAGTGAGAGATTGGGTGCAAAAAAGATATTTGAGAGATTGCCCCGTCATGACACGCGTCATAAAACATATGACATGCGTCATACTTATATACATTTCTAACAGAAATAGAAGAATTGGTGGAAGATTGCTGCTGCCATGTGAAGTAGGAGTTAAAACAATTTTACCCGCCGTAAGAGCGGTAATGGCGAGAGCTATAGTGGAAAAACACGGAATGAAAGAGCAACAAGCTGCAGAAATTCTCGGCTTATCCCAATCCGCAATAAGCAGATACACAACAAAAGACAGGGGAAACCTCATAAAAATCGAAAATGTACCAGAAGTGCAAACACTCATAGACCAGATGATAGACTTGCTCTTGCGCGAAAAATCACACCAAACGATAGAAATTATGGAGCTTTTCTGCGAAACCTGCAAACTAATCCGAGAGAAAGGGTTAATGTGTCAGCCCTGTCAAAAAAAGACGCCGCAGCCATCGGCAGAAACATGCGCTTTTTGCCGTTCAACCTAATTCAAAGAAAAATAAAATTCATTAAAACGTAATTCAAAATGATTTTCAAGTCTAAAAGGAAGAGAGCGGTTGAGCCGAAACGCGATTAAGGAAATCCTTACAAAATACAAAACCGTCGCTGTAGTGGGGCTTTCAAGAGAACCTGACAAGGACAGCCACAGAGTAAGCGCCTACTTGAAAAAGCATGGTTTCCGCATCATATCCGTAAACCCTTTTGCAGATGAAGTTCTCGGAGAAAAAAGCTATAAGAGCCTTCTTGATGTGCCAGCTGAAGTTCAGAAAACCATAGATGTTGTTGACATTTTCAGACCCTCAAAGGATGTGCCGCGCATAGTGGAGCAAGCCGTTAAGCTCAAGGAGATGTATGGAAAGCCACATGTGATCTGGATGCAGTTAGGAATAGTCAACGAACAAGCTGCGGAGGTGGCGAAAAAGGCTGGGTTAACTGTGGTAATGGACAAGTGCATGATGATTGAACATAAACGTTTTTTCTAGATTGGAAAGCAGCACTTTTCCTATGCTATGCCGCCTAGGAGTAATGACGCAATAGTTGCAATGATGATTATGGCGATAGTCTCAAAGAACGTTATTTTCCAATTCACCCGAGTCCTTTTTGAGCGGTAACGAACCAGAAAGATGCCCACAACAACGGCAACTATGGTTAAAGACAAGATAACATCGAGGGGACTAGGCAAAACGATGTAGGTTATTATGGGTATACTGCCTGCTAAGAAGGTAGTGGTGCCGCACATTATCGCCGCGTAAAGATTAGAGCGGTGTATCTCTTTATTCAACAAAGTGAAAAGTTTTTTAATTAGCAATAGGGATTTGTCTCGCTCCTTCTTGTCTGGAATGTCACTTAAGCTGTAATTCATCAAGTTTTGCAGGGTCATTATGTCCGCCAAATCTTCTGTTATGCCACCTAAGAGAAAACTGGAAAAATTGGTTATGGCAACCGCACTCAACGTCAAGAAAGCCGCGAAAATCGCCAAGTGAGTAGTCAACGCAGCTATGAAGGCGGATAGGATTACAACCAGTCCAGTTACTGAACCGTCAACTAGCCCAGCCACAATCTCCATGATGGGTTCTTTCTTCAGGAGAAGACTTTTCCATTCTTTGCCCAGTTTGAGCCCTTGCTCGGTTAATTGCACTGTGCCATTATTGTCTACTATGAGTTTTTCAGAGGCCATTTCCTTCAAGGCCTTTTCAAGTTCACTCATTTCGATGCAGGTAAGACTCGCACAGACTTTGTCGAGTCGACGCTTAAGCGTAGATTTCCGCATTTGTTTGCCTTTGCTGAGGTTTAACAAAATGATTACTCTTATAACGTCGGGCAATTCTTGGATTTCAAAGGCCACTCAATAATTCACCGTTGAACACTAAACATCCCTTTTCCAAACTAATAACTCTTATGCACCTGCAAACTTTATTGCACGTTTAAAGTGAACAGCGTTGCTGCATAAACGCAAAGCTTGGAAAGGACATAAACTAAAATCGAAGAAGAAAGGCGTCGGCAACGTGCTTAGCTGAAAGAGAAAGCAGACGGACAGAACTTGTTTAGCACGCATACGGCGCAATTGGGTCTTTTTGCAGTGCATACGCGTCTGCCGTGGAAGATAAGCAGGTCGGTTATCCTCATCCACTTGTCTTTCGGAACTATTCTCATTAAGTCTTTTTCAATCTTGTCTGGGTCATCATTGCCGGATAATCCTAGCCTCTGAGCAAGTCTGCGGACGTGAGTGTCCACCGCTACGCCCTCAACGACGCCGAATGCGTTGGTCAAAACGATGTTGGCTGTTTTCCGCGCCACACCTGGAAGCGCCAGCAGTGCTTCCATTGTCTCTGGTACCTTCGAGTGATACTTCTCGACGAGAATTTGGCTTGTTTTCTTTATGTTTTTGGCTTTGTTTCTGTAGAAGCCTGTGGATTTTATGTCCTGCTCCAGTTCTTTCAAATCCGCGTTGGCATAGTCCTCTGCCTTCGTGTATTTTTTGAACAGAGCCTTTGTCACCATGTTGATTCTCTCGTCAGTGCACTGGGCAGAAAGAATCGTAGCCACAAGCAACTCCAGTGGATTAGTGTAGCGCAAAGCGATTTTTGCGTCTGAATGCTCCCTTTCGAGCAGCTCAATAACTTTCAGCGCCCGAGCCGCGGGTTCAAGATAAACTTCGGGTTTCTTCACAAGTGCAGTCTCCACGTATACGGTTCTTTCTTTCTACAAAAACTTTTACTATTAAGGGCGCCAACATTAATTTGAGGTGACGTTTATGGGCATGAAGCTTCTGGTTGACGGTAAAGAGATACCGTTTAACGAGTTTGTGGAAAAGCTTTTGAGCGGTATAATAGTTAGCGCTGTATCTTCTCTGAAGGGAATAAAAGAGGACTGGAAAAAAATCGAAATAGAAATTTCAAACTAGCTATCCAATGAAATCGATTCGCGTTTTTATCTCCGCGAACATTTCTCTTTTTGCTTTGCAGATGGGGCAAACATAGGGCGGTTCATCCCTGAAAGTAACATAGCCGCATTGTTTACAGTACCACAATTTCGGCTTAATTTCCGAAGTCTCCTTAACCTCTTCCTTGGCAGCCGCTACAGGTTTTCCTTTCGTTCCTGCCTTTGCTTCTGGAGGTATAGCCGCAACGTTATAGGCTCTTGACTGTTTTGCTAATGGTCTACGTTCGGGAACTGGTTCTAACTCGGTCTTGCCTTCGTAGATGTCCTTTCTGACGAAAAGCGCGCAGTAACAAGCGCCGAATTCCGCGACGTCTGGGTCGCGGTAATCGCAAGGGCAGATTATATCCCTGTCAAACTCGAATTTTCCAGACGCGAGCCTGCATGGGCATGAGGGGTAACCGTAACGTTCCTCGTTCCGTTTCAGACCCTCTAGGAGACTTTGTAGAAAGTCTGGGTCAGGGTTTAGGTGGTACCCGTAAGTTCTTGCGTCAGCTTCCGCTCTCTGCAGCACCATTTCTAATGTTATCGCAGTCAAATTCCGAGAGCCTCCTTTAACTTGTCTTTGCGAAAACCAGTAATCAACACTTTATCGTCTACGATTACTGTTGGGTAGCTAAGGGGTCCGCCTTTGCTTTGAATGTGCTGCCGAATTTTTTGTTTATCCTCTTCTTCGCACAAGTCCACATTCACATACTTGTATTTGATGCTGTTGTCTTTCAAAAACTGTTTGGTCAGTTTGCACCAAGCGCACGTGCTGAGCGCGTACAAAACAACCTTGTGCTGGCTTTTTTTACCTGAAACCTTGGAGAATTTCATGGTCTCACTTGCTATCCTTTGCGTTAACGCGGATATAACTGTTTAGCT
>Ga0315537_1000764_pt1 | contig 25616 bp, 23 predicted proteins | sample SalMarSW160270MG_FD_203091 | JGI IMG/M metagenome (GOLD analysis project Ga0315537, IMG submission 203091) | Salt marsh sediment microbial communities from the Plum Island Ecosystem LTER, Massachusetts, United States - Salt Marsh Sediment SW1602-70 ...
CCCTCCAACCACCACGGCCATCTCGACCCTCAGTTCCCTCAACTCCTTGATCTCCTCAGCCAACCTCCCGAGAGCCGCAGGCTCTATTCCCGCCCCCCCCTCTCCTGTCATCACCTCGCCGCTTAGTTTTAACAAAACTCGCTTATACGTGGGTTTTTGTCGCATAAAAGATGACCACAGTCAAGCCGGGATGATTAGCTGTCCTCTTCCCAGAAGAGCTCACCCAGTTGATATCTGGTGAAGCGCCGCACGGTGATATTCTCCCCCAACTTGGCTATGTTATCGTAGATGAAATCTTTTACCGTGATGTCAGGATTCTTAATGTAGGTCTGCTCCAGCAAGCACTGTTCCGTAAAGAATTTCTCCAGTCTTCCCTCCACGATCTTATCCAACACCTTGTCGGGTTTGCCGGATGTTGCGGCCTCGGCCCGCAGGATCTCTTTCTCCTTCTCGATGTCCTCCGTCTTGACGTCTTCCCGGCTAATAGCAATGGGGTTCATAGCAGCAATATGCATGGCGATCTCTTTCGACAGATTTTGAAAATCCTCTGTACGGGCCACAAAATCCGTCTCGCAGTTTACATCTACCAAGACCCCTATCTTGCTTCCCGGATGTATATATGCGGTAATAAGACCCTCGGCGGTCTCTCGGCCCGCTCTCTTTGCTGCCTTCGCCAACCCCTTCTTGCGTAGCATGTCAATGGCTTCATCAACATTTCCCGCAGACTCTGCGAGGGCCTTTTTACAATCCATAACGCCGACCCCTGTTCTCTGCCGTAATTCCTTAATTGCATCGGCGGATATCTCCATCTTTATCTGCCTCCTCATCCTCCTCTGATTGGCTTACACATCCTTATCGTCGTAGCCTTCTTCCTCTCGTTCTTCTCCCGTAGCTTCCTCTACAACGCCTTCGTCGGGAGCGGGCTCCGTGGGGGGCTGTTCTCCTGTTTCTCCTTGGAGTTCTTCCTCGCGAAGTGTCTTTCCTTCGATCGCTGCATCGGCAATTTTGGAGGCGAAAAGGCGGATGGCCCGTATGGCATCGTCATTTCCCGGGATCACATAGTCGATTTCGTCAGGATCACAATTGGTGTCCACAATGGCTACGGTGGGGACTCCTAACTTCCGCGCCTCGCTCACTGCTATTCTCTCCCGCTTGGGATCAACAACGAAGAGGGCTCCGGGAAATCGATCCATATCTTTGATCCCTCCCAGATACTTACCCAGTTTAGCCCCTCTTTTTTGCAATTGGAGCACCTCTTTTTTTGGGAGACCCTGAAAATCCGCACGTTCCTCTAATTTTTCCAGCTCTTTGAGCTTATCGATGCTCTTCTGGATTGTCTGGAAATTGGTGAGGGTTCCGCCTAACCAACGATGATTGACATACAGCATGCCACAGCGCGCAGCCTCTTCATAGATGGATTCCTGAGCTTGTCTCTTCGTCCCGATAAAGAGAATCTTTTCTCCCTTGGCGACGGTATCCCGAACAAAGTCATAGGCTACTTCTAAGAGTTTAACGGTCTGCTGCAAGTCGAGTATATAGATACCGTTTCTCGCCCCGAAGATATATGGTTTCATCTTGGGGTTCCATCGCTTTGTCTGGTGGCCGAAATGGACCCCCGCTTCCAAGAGTTCTTTCATCGTAATAACGGGCATAATATCTCCTTGTGGTTGTATCTTCCGCTCTCCTCACCTCGTTTGGAACCCTTACGGGCACCCCCAAATCGATCAGAGGGCGTGTTTATTGTGAATGACCTTTAGCATACCACCCCCCCTTTTGCAAGTGAAAATTTGACTCAGGTGTTTGTAAACATTATACTCTCTCACTTTATTGCCGCCTGAGTACCAAAAGAGGGCATGAGCCAATACCGGATTATCCTAAAAAAAGGGATAAAAAATGAAGACCGGCTTGCTTCCACTACGCTAAAAAATAATACCCTTTTTCTCGTAATGCAAGAACAGTGTTGACATGAACCTCAAAAAAATAAAGCTGGAAAATATCCTTGTGTTTTATTCTCCTTTCTTGAAAAAACCCTTTTCTTTTGTTATAAATGATGTTAGACGCTTTTCTTCCTAACAGAGCGAAATTCTATGCCGAGGGCGAATAAACTAGGGAACGCATGATACCCAAGATCATTGATCGCTATCTCTTGAAAGAGATTCTGGTACCCACAGGGATTGGGATGGGGATCTTCACTTTTATCTTCTTGGTCAGCAAAATGTTCCGGGTTACTGAGATGGTGGTGGATAAAGGGGTCCCCATAGGGTACGCGATAGAGCTTTTTTTGTGTCTCATTCCCGCGTTTCTCGTCTTCGTCGTCCCGATGGCCTTCTTGCTCGGCATCCTCGCGGCCCTGGCGAGATTGTCTGCGGACAACGAGATCATCGCCCTCAAGACGTCGGGGGTGGGGCTCTACCGGCTCAGCCCTCCCGTGATCCTTCTCTCGGTGATCGCCTTTCTTTTTACTTCCTTTCTGGTGTTCTATGCCGTTCCCTGGGGGAGCAAAAACTTCCAGGAGACCCTCTTTCGGCTTGCCGGAACCAAGGCGAAGTTGGACGTGCAAGCACGAATCTTCAACGCCACCTTCGGCGACTTGGTTATCTATGTGAATAAAGTCTCCCAAGGGGGAAAGGTGCTTGAGGGTATCATGATCTACGATGAGAGAGATCCCCAGATGAATAGTACAATTGTTGCCCGCAGGGGGTATCTCGATTCTGACCCCAAGGCCCAAAAATTGGTCTTGCATCTTTTCGATGGAAGCATTCATTCTCAAGAGGAACAGAATGAGACGTATCGCACCATCAATTTCAACGCCTATCAATTCACCGTTTTCCTGAAAGAGGAAATAGAAAAGGCGCGCGCAAAAGCGAGGGTACGAATGTTGGAGAAGGAGATGTCCATCGGTGATTTGCGCGAGAAGATCAAGAAGAAAAGGAAACTAGGGGAAAACGTCCGTCCACAACTGGTGGAGCTTCACTTCAAATTTGCCATCCCCTTCGGCGTTTTCATCTTCGGCCTGGTAGGGCTCCCCCTGGGGGTGCAGCGCTCGCAATCGGGAAGGTCGTGGGGCTTTATCCTGTGCGCCTTTGTTTTCCTCCTCTATTACGTCCTGTACTGTTTGGGAAAGAACTTGGGTGTAAGCGGGATCATATCCCCTTCTCTGGCCGCCTGGTTTCCTAATATAACGTTGGGAGCTTTAGGGGTCTACCTTTTGGTAAAAACGGCTCGGGAATCCCCCTTGCGGATCCTCACCTGGGGGGACAAGGGTATGGAATGGTTGAGGGAGAAATGGAAAAAGTTTTCCCGGGAGATGTAGATCAATCTTCAACGCAACTCCAGTTGCCCCTAGGCCATATGAAAGGTAAGAGACCACAGGGTTTGAGCGGCATGAGGATCCTCAGCCGTTACATCGCAAAAGAGTTCTTGAAACTCCTTTCACTCTGGATAGCGTCCTTTTTTATGATTTTTTTTGTGGTGGAGCTCTTCGAAAGGACCAACGAGATCATCGTCCATAATGCCCCCCTCTATTTTATCCTGGAATATTTCCTCTATACTATTCCCCCCTTTCTCGCTATGGTCCTTCCCTTTGCTACCCTCCTTGCCGCCCTGATTACCTTGGGGGTCCTCGCTCGAAACAACGAGGTCGTGGCCATGAAGGCCCATGGAATCAGCACCTATAGGATCATCATGCCACTCCTCATCCTTGCGACCTCAGTCACCGCCTTTATTTTGCTCTGTAACGAGACCATTGTCCCCTACTCGGCCCGTAAGGCCAACTATATTTGGTCGGTCAAGATAAAGCAGGAGGAGGAACGGGCCTTTTTCAAGCTCAATAAGATTTGGTACCGTGGTGAAGACATCATCTATAACATCCGTCTACTTCAACCAAAGAAAGATATCCTCAGGGGGGTAACCATTTACCGTTTCGATGAAGCATTCAACCTCCGCCAGCGCGTTGATGCCCGGAGGGCTAAATGGAACGGTGTCGGCTGGACCTTCTATGATGTGGCTATCAGGGATTTTCTCCCCGGCGGGGGGGTGGCGACGGAGATCTACGATGAGAGAGATATACCCTTACGGGAAAAACCGGAGGACTTTAAAAAGGGGATGAAAGACCCGAATGAGATGACCTACCGGGAGCTCAAGGCATATGTGGAGGAGCTTACTCGTGAAGGGTACGACCCCACCCGTTATGTCGTTGACCTCCACCACAAGGTGTCCTTTCCCTTTTTGACCCTGATCATGGTCTTGATGGGAAGTCCCCTGGCACTGGCGGCGAGCCACGGCCGCGGGGGGGGGGTCGCTCAGGGGGTGGGACTCAGCATAGTCATCGGGTTCGTTTATTGGGTGGCTTTTGCCATCTCCATCGCCATGGGGCATAGTGGTACCTTCCCCCCCCTTATTGCCGCCTGGGCACCCAATATCTTCTTCGCCCTCATTGGGGGGTTCATCCTCGAGAGTATCCATCAATAATATAAGGGATTGTCGCAATGGCTATTATGGAGATCAGCGTCATACCGATAGGCACTGAGAGTCCTAGTGTGAGCCCGTTTGTCGCTGAGTGCGTAAAGATAATAGCACAACACGGACTGCAGTATGAGGTTACCTCCATGGGGACAGAGGTAGAAGGGGAGGTAGAAGAATTACTGAACGTGGCTGCGCAGATGCACCGCGCCCCTTTTGCGCAGGGGGCTCAGCGGGTGGTTACCACGATTAAAATAGACGAACGCAGGGACAAAGAATTAAGAATAACAGGTAAGAAGCACGCCGTCCTCAAAAGGCTCAAGGAGAGGGGGGCCGGACAATAACCACCGCATAGGAATCCAGGTCGATATATTTACGAGCCACCCGTAGAACATCTTCTCCCGTTACCCCTTCTATTTCACGGGGATAGGTTCGATAAAAATCCCCACCGAGGCCGTATCGCTCATCGAAGGCCATGGTAAAGGCCAGGGCGAGGGTACCCTGAAGACCAATCGCATAATTTCCGATGAGATAGGCCTTGGCCCTGTCCAACTCCTCCTGGCTGATCCCTCGCTTGCGCACGTCTTGCAGGATCCGTTCGATCCCCTCGAGGGCCTGCTCTACTTTGGGGGGACTGGTGGCCAGATACACCCCCAAATAACCGGGGTCGAGATCAGATCGGACAAAGAAGGCAGTCACATAGGCCAACCCCTCTTTATCCCGCAATTCGGTGAAGAACCGTCCCCCTTGCCCGTCCAGCGCAGCCTCCAAAACCTCTAAAGGAAAGCGGTCCTGATCCTGCAAGGTGGTGCCGGCAAAACCGAGGGCGATATGAGTCTGTAGCTTCTCCTCCACCGTCTCTTCCCGTTTTTTTATTTCCCTCTTTTCCGTCACTTCCCGGGGGATTGCGGGCGGGGAAAAGTCCCCCCTGCGCATCTCATGAAAAGCCCCCTGGACGGACTCCATCACCTCCTCCCACCTGGTATCACCCACAATGGCCAGTACCAGGTTCTGAGGCAGGGCATATCTTTTGTAATACCTCAGGAGATCCCGCCGCCCGATACGCTTTATCGTCTTCTCTGTTCCTAGGACGTTCAGACGATAGGGATGCCGTTCATAGAGGGTCTCACGGAGGAGCCGCATGGTCCGGGGAATCATCTGATCCCGTTCGGCTCCCAAGGCGGCCAGTACCTCACCCCGTACCTTCTCCACTTCCTCAGGGGGGAAAGATGGTTTGCTGATCACCTCTGCTACGAGTCTTAAAAGCTGGGGGAAATCCCCCCTCAACCCCTTTGCTTGTATCCCGAAGCTGTTGCGCCCTGAGAAGGTCTCCAGGGTTGCCCCGAGGGAATCCACTTCCTGGGCCAATTGGAGGGTCGTGTACGATTCAGTACCCCTGGTCAGCATCTCGGAAAGGAAGTGGGTGAGGCCTGCCTTTTGCTCCTTTTCAAATCTCAACCCTCCCAGAAAGACCCCGCTTATCCCCACTACAGGGACTGAGTGATCCTCCTGAAAGAGGAGGGTGATCCCATTCTCGAGCACGACCCGCTTCATCTCCCCAGTTGTCTCGTGCGCGGCGGGGGTTTCCCCCATCCCCTCCACAGTGCGAGGGTCAACTGTTTCCTCTTCCCCCTCGGGCAGTAGTAAGCAGAGGGTGAGGTTTTCGGGACGCAGGTATCTCCGTGCCGCTGCTTGGATCTCCTGCACACCAACCCTGGCGATACCCTGCAGGTATTCTCGCTCTTTCACCGCATCCCCCATGACCACCTCGAAATAGCCGAGTTTGCTCGCTTCTCCTTGTACTGTCTCCCGATCATAGGTGAAGTCCGCTTCCAGCATAACTTTGGTCTTGGTGAGCTCTTCCTCGTTGACCCCTTCATCTTTTATTCGAGAGAGCTCCGAGATAATTCCCTCTATTCCTTCCTGAATGGCCCCTGGTTGGAATGTCCCTCCGATTACGAAGAGGCCAGGATCTTTGGGGGTGAAGGCGTAGGCATAGATGGTGCTGGCTATTCCGCGCTTGAACCTGAGCTCCTGTTGCAGGCGAGACGACTCCCCCTGTCCCAGAATAGCGGCCAAGAGGTCCAGGGCGTAGGTTTTCTCATCGTGTACACTGGGGATGTGGAAGCCCAGGGCAAAATACCGCTCATGAACGTTCTCCTGCATTGTGATATATCGGAAGGCCTCTTGGGTGGGCTCCGAAGGTCTTTGCCGAGATGGAAGGTGGCGGGTCGGTGCGGTGAAGAGGGTTTTGAGCCGGGGCAACAACTCCGCTGCACTGAAGTCCCCCACGCCCACGAAGACCATATTCTTAGGCACATACCATTTACTATAATAGCTCAGGACTTGCTTTCTGCTGAATCCTCTTACCGTATCAGCATATCCGATAATAGGCCTTTCATAGGGGTGGCTATGAAAACTGTTTTTGAAGAGGGCCCTGTGGAGCGTGCGCCCAGGGTCGTCCTGGCCCATCTGTATCTCTTCGATCACTACTTCCTTTTCCCGCGCGAGTTCTGTGGGATCGAAGGAAGGATGCTGCATGGCGTCGGCCAAGACCTCCAGTCCTTTTCCCTGATAGCGGCTGGCGATCACCACATGATAGACGGTGTGCTCATAGCTGGTATAGGCATTGATGCGTCCCCCATACCGTTCTATGGTCCCTGCGAGCTCCCCTGCCCTCAGTTCATGTGTACCCTTGAAGATCATGTGTTCGATGAGGTGGGCCATACCCGCCTCCGCAGGGTGCTCGTCGGTACTTCCCGCCTCTACCCAGACCTGAAAGGCGGCCACCGGCGCCGCGTGGTCCTCACGCAGGACCACCCGCATCCCGTTCTCCAATCTGCTTCTGATGATCTCTCCTGCTGTGCAGAGGGTAGGGAGGAGTAGAACGAGCACAAGGACGATAAGGATCAATGATCTTCTCTGCATCGATTCTTCCTTTCAGCAGTCTTTCTAGTAAAACTATGCCTCTGCACCAGCCTTGTCAAGAATACCGTGTCTTGATTTTCCCCTTCAATGGAGCTAGGATACAGGGAACGGGGTAATCGTAATGACTACAGTGACAAAGGGTATCGATTGGGAGACCTTCAGTGAGCTGCGGGGGAGCGAAAAGAAAGAATACCTCACGCGGGAAGGGAACATCTTCCATGTCATCATGTCTCAGCAATTTGACCGGCAGTTTCTCGATGAGATATGCGAGCTGGCCACCAAGATCAGGGGCATTGCCAAAGGGAACAAGGGGCTTGCGTTCCTTCAGTCCCTTCTGGAGGGGAAGCGGGCGATGTTGTACTTTGTCCAGCCCTCCACCAGGACCTTTCTCTCCTTCATGGCCGCCTGTCAGATCTTGGGCATTCACTGTTCCGAGGTAAGGGATATGACCACTTCCTCGGAGATGAAGGGCGAATCGCCAGAGGATACCGTCCGGACCTTCAGCAGCTATGTAGACCTTGTTGTGATGCGCCATCCCCAGGCGGGTTTTGCCGAACGCATCGCCTTCCTCTTGAATCAGATCAGCAGGCCGGTGCCCATCATCAACGCCGGTTCGGGGAAAGACCAACACCCCACCCAGGCCCTCTTGGACATCTACACGCTGCATCGCTCTTTCGAGAATTATGGGGGGATTGATGGGAAAAAGATTGCCTTTGTGGGAGACTTGCTGAGGGGGAGGACCGTGAGATCACTGGTCTACCTGCTCAGAAACTATGAGGGGGTCACGCTCTATTTCGTCGCACCCTCGGAGCTACAGATGGGGGATGATCTTAAGGAGTACCTCCGCGAGCAAAAGGTACCTTTTGAAGAGAGTAACAGCCTTGCGGAGGTAGTCCCCCTTGTGGACGCTATCTATATGACCAGGATCCAAGATGAATACGACGAGAGAGGGGAATCAAAGGCAATCGACTACTCCGCGTACCACTTCAAAAAAGAGTATCTGAAGGTCCTTCCCGCTAATGCCATTATCATGCACCCGTTGCCCAGGCGGGCAGAGATACCCGTGGAGATAGACGCAGATAAGCGGGCCATTTACTGGCGTCAGGTCCGCAACGGGATGTGGGTCAGGGTGACCCTCATCGCCACGATTTTTCAGAAGGCCAAGGATATACGGGAGTACTAGCGGATCAGGTGGCCGATCCTCTTCCAGCGGACCTTGGCAAAGATAGAAGGATTCCCCCAGTCCCACGACCAATACATAATAAAGGCCTTTCCCAATACGTCATTGAGGGAGGCAAAACCCCAATAGCGGCTGTCTTGGCTGTTGTTTCGATTATCCCCCATGACAAAGAGGGAATCAGGAGGGACTACTTTCGGTCCAAAGTCTATGAGGTTGCCGGGAGGAAAATACTTCCCCCAAGGGTCTTCAATGAGAGTATCGTTGATGTAGATCTCTCGCCCTTTGACTTCCACTTTATCCCCCGGAAGCCCAATGACCCGCTTGATGAAGTCCTTGTTCCGTTCGTGGGGGGGGACAAAGACGATGACATCCCCCCGCTGGGGATTGCTGAATCGAATGATCTTTTTGTCTGTTAGGGGAATTTTGATCCCGTAGATGAACTTATTGACCAATAAGTGATCCCCTACCAGAAGGGTTGGTTTCATCGATTCTGATGGAATCTTGAATGCCTGGACCACAAAGGCCCTGACAAAGAGGGCGATGAGTAACGCAATAATGAGGGTCTCTGCATATTCACGTACCTTGCTTTTCTGCTTCATTTCGGACATCCGTTCCGTACCTCCTTCGTTATCTGACCTGCAAGAGGGTCAAAAAGGCCTCTTGGGGGAGATCGACCTTACCCACCCGTTTCATCCTCTTTTTACCCTCTCGCTGCTTCTGTAACAATTTGTTTTTTCTGGTGACATCCCCCCCATAACATTTGGCCGTTACGTTCTTGCGCAACGGGGGGATCTTTCCTCTGGCGATGATCCTCCCTCCCGCGGCTGCCTGGACCACCACCTCGAACGTCTGCCGGGGGATGATATCTTTCATTCTATGGACCAGTTCCTTGCCGCGGTAATAGGCCTGGTCCCGGTGGAGGATAAGGGAAAGCGGCTCCACCGTCTCCCCGTTGATGAGGATATCGAGCTTCACGAGATCTGATTCCCGGAAGTCGGAAACCTCATAATCAAACGAGGCATAGCCTCTGCTCAGGGATTTGAGACGATCGTAAAAATCCCAGAGGATCTCGGCAAGAGGGAGCTCATAGGTCACTGCCACCTTATGGTGGGAGAAATATTCAATCTGCTTCTGTCGCCCCCTCCGTTCTTCGCAGAGCCGCAGGATAGGACCAAGGAATTCGGTGGGGAGATGGATACGTGCGGTAATGAAGGGTTCTCTGACGGACGCTATCTCCCCCCCCGCTGGCAGTTTGCTCGGGTTATCCACCCGCAGGATCTCGCCCCGGCGTGTCACTACCTCATAGACTACGGTCGGAGAGGTAAAGACGAGCTGTAGACCAAACTCCCGTTCCAGCCTCTCCTGGACAATCTCCATGTGGAGGAGCCCAAAAAAACCACAACGGAACCCCAGGCCCAGGGCTGCGGAGCTTTCCGCTTCGAAGGTAAAGGCGGAATCGTTCAGGTGAAATCGCTCTAAGGCTTCCCGCAAGAGGGTATACTGTCCGGGGTTGGAGGGATAGAGGCCGGCGAAGACCATGGGCTTGGTGGATCTGAATCCCGAAAAGGTTTTGTTCGTGGGGTTATGCGCATGGGTTACGGTATCTCCAATCCGGGCGTCCTTTATCTCCTTGATCCCCGCCACCACAAAACCAACCTCGCCGGGGCCCAGGGATTCCTCTTCCGCTTCATGAGGAGCGAGGACGCCGATGCGACTCGCGAGGTACTCCTTGCCGCTGGCACAGAGACGAATGCGGTCACCTTTTGTGAGGTGGCCATCGAAGACCCGCACCATGACTATTGCTCCGTGATAGGGGTCGTACCACGAGTCGAAGATCAGCGCCTTCAGAGGGGCTGTGGGATCGCCGTGTGGGGGGGGGATGCGTGATATGATCTCTTCCAGAAGATCTCCAATTCCGATTCCCTCCTTGGCACTGACTGTGAGCATCTCTGAGGTGTCAAGCCCCAAGATTTCCTCTATTTCACCCTTCACCCGCTCTGGATCAGCATTGGGGAGATCTACCTTGTTAATAACGGGTATGACCACCATATCGTTCTCCAAGGCCAAGTAGAGGTTGGCAACGGTTTGGGCCTGCACCCCCTGTACAGCATCTATCAGCAAGATCACCCCTTCGCAGGCTGAGAGGCTCCTGGAGACTTCATAGACAAAATCGACGTGTCCGGGTGTGTCAATGAGGTTCAAAAGGTACTCCCCGCCGTCTTTCCCGTGGTATTTCATTCGCACGGTCTGGGCCTTGATGGTGATCCCCCGCTCCCGTTCCAGATCCAAGCGATCGAGGAATTGTTCGCGCATCTCCCGCAGCGGGACCGCCTGGGTCATTTCTAGGAACCGATCGGCCAGGGTGGATTTTCCATGGTCGATATGGGCGATGATAGAGAAGTTCCTTATCTTCGACACATCACGTGTCATGGTTCTGATACCACCATAGTCTCTGTGATATGTTCCTCAACGGAGACCCTTGTCTGGGCATCCAGGGCCTCTTGGAGATTCTTATACCCTCCTAGCCTCACCCGGTACCGCAGGCCGATTCCCTCAAGTTGCACGGCGTTTACCTGCACCTTATATCCCTTCCGCGTCAAGTGATCCTTCAGGCCTTCTGCCTTTTCCTTTTCCGTGAAGGAAGCAATTTGGACAAAGTAAAGATCCTTCTCAACAGGCGCCTTCTTGTTTTCTTCATCCTTTGTGGCAGGGGGAGGGGATGGCTGCACCACTTCCTTTTTCTCCGTTGTTTTCTCCTGCTCACGCGGTGCTGGTGCCTTTTCTGCCTTTTGGGTCGCTTGCTCAGTACCCTCTTTTTTCGTGAGGGTATCATAGAAGGTAAATTGCATCTTTTCTTCTTTTTTCTCCGAGGGAGGGGTCGTTTCCTTCTTTTCGCTGCTTTCGGTGGCTTTTTTGTCCTCGCTGCTGGTCGGTCGCGAAGGTGCTTGTTGGGCAATCCGCTCCCGCTCCCGCTCTACTTGTATCCCCACCCTGACCCCTCCGATGAAAATCGCAAAGGCAAAGATCATACCTCCCATAATAACAAAGAGGCGTTTAAGCTGATGGCGTTTTTGCACCCTGGAAATAGGTTCTTTGTAATCTTTCATCACATCTCCACCGGCGCTGCGATCCCCAGCAACCCCAACGCACTGCGCACGACACTCTGGATGGCCTTAACCAAAAGGAGTCGAGCATTCGTCATCTCTCGATCCTCTGAAATGACGCGATGCTTGTTGTAGTAATTGTGGAACAGACCGGCCACGTCCTGGAGATAGGAGGTCAGCCGATGGGGTTCCAACGCGATGGCCATCCCCTCCAAGAGTTCGGGGAAGACGGCCACCCGTTTCGCCAGCAAGCGTTCTTCCGGGAGGCGCAGCACGGTAATATCCACGTCGTCGAAGGTCGGTATCTCCATATCATTTTCCGCCGCCTTTTTGAAGATACTGGCTATCCGAGCGTGGACATATTGCACATAATAGACGGGGTTCTCCGTCCCTTCCTTCTTGGCCAACTCTACGTCAAAGTCCAGTGGTGAGTCAGCCCTGCGTAGCATGAAGAAATAACGGCAAGCATCCACGCCCACCTCATCCATCACCTCTTGCAGGGAAGTAAACTCTCCCGCACGGGTTGACATACTTACCTGCTTTCCCTCCCTCAATAGGTTGACCAACTGCATGAGGATAACCTTGAATCTAGACTTGTCACACCCCACGGCTTCTATGGCGGCCTCCATGCGGGGGATGTATCCATGATGGTCGGCCCCCCAGATGTCTATTATGAGGTCATATCCGCGATCGTATTTGTTCTTGTGATAAGCGATGTCCGAGGCGAAATAGGTAACGGCATCGTTAGCCCTGACCACCACCCTGTCTTTTTCGTCGCCAAAACGGGTGCTCTTAAACCATTGGGCACCCTCATGCTCATACAGATACCCTCCCTCTTGGAGTTCTTCCAGGAGCCGAGGGGCCAAGCCGTTCTTGTAAAGATCACTCTCGCGGTACCACGTATCAAAGCGGACCCGAAATCGCTCCAGGTCATGCTTGATTCCCCCCAGGATGACCTCGGAGGCCTTGTGACCGATGGGGTCTATGATCTCCTCCTCAGGGGGGAGGAGGTATCTGTCCCCCTCCTCTTCCTTGATATGACGGGCGATCTCCTTGATGTATTCTCCCTGGTACCCATCGGGGGGAAACGCGATCTTCTTTCCCCACTCCTGTAAATACCGGAGGTACACGGATCGTCCCAGGAGTTGCATTTGAGTTCCCCTATCGTTGATATAATACTCCCGCTCCACCTGATAGCCGACCTTTTCCAAGATGTTGGCTAGGGCGTCTCCGAAGGCGGCGATCCTCCCATGCCCGATGTGCAGGGGACCCGTTGGGTTCGCGCTGAGAAATTCTACCAGCACCCGCTTTCCTTTGCCCCATTCCCCTGCTCCGTACCGTTCCCCTTGTTGGTCCGCCTCCCGCAAACACTGCCGCCAATAGTCCTCTGTGAGAAAGAAGTTTATGAAACCGGGTCCGGCTACCTCCATTCGCTCGATGATCCCCTCGTTATCTTCAATGCATCTGACGATGGTCTCAGCAATTGCTCGAGGAGGTTTCTTGGTGTGGGAGGCAATGGCCATGGCAATGTTGGTGGCGTAGTCACCATGCCGCTCTTCCCGGGGATATTCCAGGATCAGAGGCGGAAGCGCATCCTCGGTCAACTCCCCTTGCTCCTGTCCCCTCGTGAGGGCTCGCATGATGATCTCGTTTAGACCCTTTTTCACATCACTCCCGCTGAGCCAGGAGGGAATAAAATTCTGGCCTTCGATCTTTTAGGAAGGGCCACTCCTTTCGCGTCCTTGCTACCTCCTCAAGGGCGATCTCAACCAGCAAGATCCCTTCCTGGAAGCCTGTCGGTTCATCTACCAGTTCACCTTCTGGAGATATGCAAAAGCTCATACCGTAGAAATCCTGTTTCGGCTCACTTCCCACCCTATTTACCCGCATGACAAAGAGGCCGTTGACGATAGCGTTGCCGGCCAACACCTTCAACCACCGCTGTTGGGAGGCAAAGGCGGCTGCAGTAGGGGCAAAGATGATCTCGGCACCCTGAAGGGCCAACTGTCTGCTCCCCTCAGGGAAGAAGTTGTCCCAACATATTTGGACCCCTATTTTTGCAAGCCCTAGGTCGAATACCGGGAACCCTTTATCACCCGGGGAGAAGTATGCCCGTTCCTCCCAGAGAGGGATCAGGGGGATGTGGACCTTCCGGTAGGTCCCAACAATATCCCCGCGCTGATCGATCACGGCAGCGGTATTAAAATACTGATCACCATCCCGCTCGAAAAACGGGCAGATCAACGCCACCTCTTTTTCTTTGGCCAACGTCTTCATGGTCGTCACGGTAGGACCATCGATATCCTCCGCCAGGAGGAAGGCGTTCTCATCTATATTGCGGGGGAACCAGTGGGTGTTACATAACTCCTGAAAGCAGATGATGTGAGCGCCCTTTTCTGTGGCGAGTTGTCCCATCCGTAAGGCCTTCTGAACATTATCTTCCTTATTCTCGCTGCAGGCTATCTGTATACCGGCAATCTTTATCACCCTAACTCCTCCCGTGCAAAGGATGGCACACGTTACATCAAATATCCTTTCGTTGTCAAATGCTCAGCCAACAGTATCTGCGGCCGATGACGTACCCACAAAGTTGTCCTTGACATCCCCCTCAAAGAGGTTTATAAAAAAGACTTTCTGAAACGGGAGGGTCAGGATGTCCAGGGTCTGTGAAATATGTGGTAAAGGTCCCATGAGGGGCAATAACGTCAGCCATGCCAATAATAGGACCAAGAGGGTTTGGCTCCCAAACCTCCAAAAAGTACGGGTACTGCGCGACGGCAAGGCCATGAGCATGAGGGTATGTACTCAATGCATTAAGACAGGACGGGTTGTTAAGGCCCCACGGGTCCCTGCCACCCCTTAATCCGCTCGACCTTTATCACCCCCGCAATTTTATACAAGGCATTGATCACCTTCTTCAGCTGTTTTAAGTCCCCGATCTCAATATCGAAGGTGCTTTCGGCATTCCCGTCACTGGTGGTCTTGATCTGAGCCCCGGTGATGTTGACACCATTGCCGGAGATCGAGGAGCTCATGGTAGCCAGCATCCCTTTTTTGTCGGCGGAGCAGATCCGAATCCTGGTGGGGAAGGTGGAATTTCCATCGAGTGCCCACCGTGCATCGATACGTCTGCGTGGATCGGCAGCGAGGGAGTTTATGCAATCCGCCGTGTGGATGGTTACCCCCCTCCCCCTGGTGATAAAGCCCACGATCTTGTCCCCCGGTAGTGGATTGCAGCAGCCGGCAAAGCTCATGAGGACATTATCTATCCCATCGATCTTGACAAGCCCCTTTGCGCGGCTGGTCATCCGCTTAATAACCTTTTCCAGCCCTCCTTCGCCTGCCTTTTTCTCGTCCATTCTGAGCTTCTCTGGGGCAAGGCGTCCGATCACCTGCTGCGTGGTGATTTTTCCATAGCCAATGGAGGCCAGAAGCTCCTCTCCGTTGGTGAGGCTGAACTCGTGGGCTACCTTTTCAAAATCCCCCGGTTTCCAGTACTTAGAGAATTTTAACCCGAATTTTTTGAAATCCCTCTCGCACAAATCCCTTCCCAGGGTGATGCTCTTTTCCCTCTGCTGGGCCTTTATCCATTGGAGAATCTTGGTCTTCGCCCGTGAGGTCTTTACAAATTTAAGCCAATCTCGGCTGGGGTGGTGTTTCACAGAGGTGATGATCTCCACCGTGTCTCCATTTTTGAGTTGGTAATTGAGTGGGACCAGACGGCCGTTCACCTTTGCCCTCACGCATTGATGCCCGACATCGGTATGAACGCTGTAGGCGAAATCGACGGGGGTAGCACCCTTGGGGAACTCCCTCACCTCTCCGTTGGGGGTGAATACATATACCTCAGTAGGGAAGAGATCCACTTTGACTGTCTGCAGAAACTCCCGGTTGTCCTCCAGATCCATCTGCCACTCGAGCAGTTGTCGCAGCCAAGCGAATTGTTTTTCGTCTTTTTCACCAATCTTTTCGCTTTCCTTATATTTCCAATGAGCTGCGATCCCTTCTTCAGCTATCATGTGCATTTCCCACGTCCTAATCTGAATCTCTATCCTCTCCCCATAGGGACCAATGACCGTCGTATGGAGGGATTGATACAGATTCCCTTTTGGCAGGGCTATGTAATCATCGAATTTCCCCGGAACAGGGGGCCAGAGGGAGTGGATGACGCCCAATGCCTCATAACAATCCTTAACAGTACCCACGATGATCCTAAAGGCGGTGATGTCGTATACTTCGTGAAACTCTACGCCCTGCCGCTTCATCTTCCGATAGATGCTGGAGAGTTGTTTTACTCTCCCTGTCACCTCTCCCTTGAGGCCTAACGTGCCGAGTTTTTCTATAATAATACCCCTTAGATCATCCACATATCGATCCCGCTCCTTTTTCGTCTTAGCAACTTTCTGGGAGAGCTCACGATAGGCCTGAGGTTCTAAGTAACTGAACGCCAATTCCTCCAGTTCCGTCTTGATCCAATCGATACCGAGGCGGTTGGCAATGGGGGCAAAGATTTCCAGGGTTTCTTGGGCGATCTCCCGCTGTTTCTGGGAGTCGAGAAAGTGGAGGGTACGCATATTATGCAGTCTGTCGGCGAGCTTGATAAGGATCACCTTGATGTCTTTTACCATGGCCAAGACCATCTTACGGAAATTCTCGGCCTGCTGTTCTTCGCGAGTCTGGAAGCTTATCTGGCTGATCTTGGTCACTCCATCTACCAACTGGGCGATTTCATCGCCGAAGTGCTCTTTGACTTCCTCCAAGGTAGTCAGGGTGTCCTCCATCGTATCGTGGAGCAAACCGGTGGCGACGGTGGCCACGTCCAGCTTCATCTTGGTCAAAATCCCGGCTACTTCTAGAGGGTGGATGAGATAGGGTTCACCAGAACGACGCACCTGCCCTTGGTGGACCTTGGCCGAAAAGACATAGGCCTTCTCCAAGAGCCCCAGGTCTGCCGAGGGATTGTACGATTCGACTTGTTCCGCTATGTCGTTAAATCTAAGCATCCGTAAATACATTATATTCCTTGGTCCCTGAAAGGGCAAGACTCTCTACCAACCGTTCGTAGCCCCTACATAACGCATCCTGTATCATGTTATTATGATGCTCCTATTTGTTACATATATGAGGGTGGGTTTCGTTTTGCAATCTATGGAAACATTGTGTACGAGGGATGTTTCCATGCTAATATGTAAGCTTGAGAGGAGGGGAATACTATGCAGATACAGATTGGTCTCCGGAGACCCAAAGGAGGAAAAGCATGATACATAGCAAGAAAAAAGATGTTTTGACGTTGGCGATCTGCATACTGATATGTCAATGTGCGGGGTTTATCGGTTCGTTCTTCACACGGCCCTCAATCCCAACCTGGTATGCGACCCTTGACAAACCACCCTTCACTCCGCCCAATGGGGTATTTTCACCGGTGTGGATTACGCTCTTTTTGCTTATGGGGATATCGCTCTTCCTCATATGGCGCAGAGGCCTTGCTGAGAGCAAGGTTAAGATAGCCCTCGGTTTCTTCGGCTCGCAGCTGATCTTCAACATCTTGTGGTCGGTGCTATTCTTCGGCCTCAGGTCTCCCCTTGCAGGGTTCATAGATATCGCCGTGCTCTGGCTTGCGATCGCCCTCACAATTTTTTATTTCTTGAAGGTATCGAAGACGGCCGGCGTACTCCTCTTGCCGTACATAGTGTGGGTAAGCTTTGCGGCGGTGCTTAACGTTTACATCTGGAGGCTCAATCTTTGAGATTGTGGAGCATACATCCCCAGTACCTTGATAGGATGGGCCTTGTAGCATTGTGGCGAGAATCTCTCCTGGCACAAAAGGTTTTAGAGGGGGGGACAAAAGGCTATAGAAGTCATCCACAGCTGAGGAGATTTAGGGATCACCCGCACCCTCAGCGAGCGATCGCGCACTATCTGATGGGGGTGTGGGAAGAGGGACGCAGGAGAGGGTATCATTTTAACAAAGCAAAGATCGGCGCAGAGGGACCACTAACAATACAGAAGATTCCAATAACCAAAGGCCAGCTGCGATATGAATTGCAATGGCTCTGCACCAAGGTGCAGCGGCGCGATCCTCCCACATATCAACGGTTGCTGGCTGTTGAAGCAATCGAATGTCATCCGATTTTTGAAACTATTGAAGACGCAATCGAGGAATGGGAAAAGGTGATTACCTCCTAGAGAAGAACTAACGCTTTATCTGCACCTTGAGATAGAGATCCCCTGTTCCCCCTTCAGTTGTCTGCCGCCCCATTCCCCTCAGTCGTAATGTGGTGCCCTCCGAAAGTCCCGGCGGTATGTTCACGAAAAAGGTCTTCTTGGTACGATTATGGGCGATGTTGACCAGTTTGCGCCCCCCCTGGCGGGCCTCCCGCTCGCTCACCGATATAACGCCGTGGAGATCGGGGCCATCTCCTGAGGCAACGGGATGGATCAGGTGGAGGCGTGGTGTCGCCCGCTTTCTGGTCAATCGTTGGATGCGTTCATCCACGCCTGTTGTCGGCACCATCTCAAAGAGCTTTAAAAAGACTATGCCGAATAGAAATCCACCAATATGAGCCCACCAGGCAATGCCTCCCCCCTTGCCTGCTGTAGCCGCGGCGTTCAGAAGCTGAAACAAGAGCCAGATGCCGAGAAAAAAGAATGCAGGAATCTGGACGAAATAGGGCAAGAAAAAGATGGGTATGAGGGTCAAGACCTTTGCCCGCGGATAGAGGATGAGGTAGGCCCCCATTACGCCAGCAATGGCGCCGCTGGCACCGATGGTTGGGATGTCCGAATGCCAATTAACAACGAATTGTGAAGCCCCCGATGCCAAACCACACAAAAGATAGAAGCAAAGATATCGAATGTGTCCCAGTCGATCTTCCACATTGTCCCCGAAGACATAGAGGAACCACATGTTTCCCAAGAGGTGCCAGAAGCCACCGTGCAAAAACATAAAGGTGAGAAAGGGGAGCACCTGCTGACCGAAGGTGAAATACAGTGCAATCTGTGGGTCAGTATACCGCGCAGGGACAAGCCCGTAGCGATAGATGAAGTCAGTGATCCCTTGCCCTTGGGTTAGCTCTATAATAAACGCCAATACTGAGACCGCGATGATGCACGTGTTGACGACAGGATATGTGTCAGATCGATTGGTATCTCTAAGAGGTATCACTGTCCCTTAAGCTAGCAAAGTCCTTCAAGGCAGTCAATGAGATTCCCTGCTTACTGTTTATGCCATACTGCAACCACTGCCCCATGTATAGAGCGATACAAAGGGAAAATGACTAGTTGCCATTATTTATCAAGGGGCTTTTAGGCACATCCCCTTGTGTAGTTTTTTATATATAGATGAACGATCTTTTTTAAACCATTGAAATTATTAGATTCTAAAACAAGCAAAAGCTCGTATTGAGGTCACATTTTGATGTGGGTAACAACCTGTCAATCATTGACAGTTCATTCAGCTTGTGCTATTTCTTTGTCTGCTCTTACAATATAACACCTACAAATATAATCGAGGCATCAACAAGACCGTGAGCATTCGACGTGCCACTAGAAACGGCGGAATAGGTTTTTTGCTTCATACTGAATTGTTGCGCGATGAGATAACCGAACACACCTGAGAGACATGTGCGGTGTCAAGAGGAGGAGTGCACTTGCAGGTCGCCTCTTGAAGGAGGGGCGCAGGATGGAAAATAACGAAAATACAAAAGCGCAACTCCTCAATGAGTTAAAAGAAGTGCGTCACCGTATAGCTGAACTTGAGATATCAGATAGTAAACTCAAGGGAGTGGAAAAGGCGCTCGGGGATTCAGAGAAGAATTTTTTTCAGTCCTTCCATGCCAGTCCTGACTGTATCGTCATCACCTCATTAGCCGATGGACGCTATGTTGAGGTCAACGACAGCTTTTTGCAAGCAGTTGGTTATCGCCGTGAAGAGCTTATTGGCCACACCGTCGTCGAACTCAATATGTGGGCAGATCCACAAGAGCGTGAACAGTTTGCTCAGATACTGCGGGATCAAGGAGCTGTCCACAATAAAAAGGTCGCCCTCCGTAAAAAATCAGGAGAACTCTGTTGGGTGCTGATGTCCGCAGAGCTTATTGAAATTGCCGCCACGCAATGTATCCTTACCGTGTCAAAGGATATCACCGAGCGTAAGCGAAAAGAGGAGGGTTTTGCGAAACATCAAGAACAGTTAGAAGCGTTGGTTGCAGAGCGCACCGCTGAACTGAAAGCAATCAATGAACAGCTCCAAGCAGAGATCACTGAACGTAAGCACGCCGAAAAGGCGCTGAGATCATTTCAATCAGACCTCCAGGCGAAAAACAAATCATTGGAGGTCCTCAGCACTATTGCTGATAAGATATATGGTTCCCTCGATGTGCAAACCGTGGCGGAACGGGCCGTTGCCGCTATGATGAACTACAGCCAAGCTCCCTGCGTCAGTATCTTTGTTGTGAATGCAGAATCACAGTGTCTGGAATCACGCTATTCCATTGGATTCAGTGAAGAAGTGCGCCGGGAGATAGCACACGTGCCGCTCAAGGGAAGCTTGAGTGGTGTTACCGTTGCTCGCGAGGAACTCGTTACCACTGACAATGTAACGAACGACGATCGTGTTGAACCAGATGTTAAGAAGGCACTGCTCAAACAGGGGGTGCAAGGGATCATATCGGTACCTTTACTCTTTCAGGATCAGGCCTTAGGGGTTATTAATCTTTTCTTTAAAGGGGACATCCCTTCCTTGACGGATTTTGAGCGAGAAACCCTCATGCATATTGGTAAAACCATCGGATTGGCCATGGCCAATGCCAATTATGTAGCGCAGATTGAGGCTGAGATTAAAGAGCGCACGAGGGTTGAACAATTATTACAGAGAGAGCGGGAAACCTTCTACTCAACCATTCAAGGGGCCCCTAACGGTATGGCCCTGATCGACAAAGATGGGCGGTATCTTTATATCAATGCTGAATTCACCAACATCACGGGCTATACGTTTGAGGATGTCGCCACCGGCAATGGCTGGTTTAACCGGGCCTATCCCAACCCAAAATACAGACGGAAAGTTATCGAGATCTGGAAAAAAGATTTAGGGTATAAGGCCTTTGACAGGGTATTTCGTGTGGTCTGTAATGAAGGAGCGGTAAAAGAAATAGAATTCAAGGGGACCGTGCTAGAAGATGGAAAGATTATCATAACGTTATCCGACATCACCGAGCGCAAGCAGGCAGAAGAGGTACTACGAGAATCTGAAACGCGCCTTCGTAAACTCTTCGAGGCAATTCCCGAAGCTGTTATTGTCCACGATGAAGAGGGTTATATCCTCCTTATCAATGACTTCGGTGCAAAACGACTCGAATGGACTGTGGAAGATCTGGTAGGGAGAAATTTGCGTGAGATCGTAGAATCTGAGAACGCTACGGTAATTTCCGATAACGTCAGAGCGGCCCTTACCAATGGCTCGTGCAGTTTTGAGACAACCTACATTTCGCGCACCGGGCGCCATATCGTAGCGGAGGTTAACGAGCGCCCGATTGAACTTGAGGGAAGAAGCGTTATCCTGAGCGTTGCACGGGACATCACTGAGCGCAAGCGGGCGGAACAACAGCTTGCCTATATGGCTACCCATGATGCCCTGACAGGCTTGCCCAACCGGGTGTTGTTCAATGATCGCCTCACCCTGGCGTTGGCCCAAGCACATCGCCATCAGCAAAAACTCGCCGTGATGTTGCTCGATCTTGATCGGTTCAAGGACATCAATGATACCTTAGGGCATAGCGTAGGAGATCAGTTGCTCCGCGTTGTCAGTAAGCGTTTGCACAGACTTCTGCGCGAGAGTGATACCCTGGGGCGTATGGGGGGTGATGAATTTTTATTTTTAGTGCCAGACATAACTCGGCTCGAACATGCAACCGAGGTTGCACGAAAGATTCTTGTATCCTTTCAAGAACCGTTTTCGGTTGAGGGCCATGAACTCCGCACCACTGCCAGTATAGGGGTTACCATCTATCCCGATGATGGTGCAGATGCTGATACCTTGCTCAAGAACGCCGACATAGCCATGTACCGTGCTAAACAAAAGGGAAGAAACAACTATCAAAGCTACACATAGACCCCCCAAGTAACTCATTGTTTTAGGCAAATCGGCTGGACCGATCAAGAATCATACCAATCGCACATTTCTATTGGATTTTTCCTTCAAATGGTTTGCTGTTTTGGCAGCATGCACACCTGTCTTGGCTATCTCCTCTTGCGGCGGTATCCTCAAGGTAATATACTACTAAAAAAGGGTGTTCTCCCTTAACTTTTTTCAGGGGATCGAACGACATCGTATCTGAGCTTTGTGAGGCAGGCATAGGTATCGCCATATTGTACATTTCTTCAACAACGGTGATACACCTTAAAAATAATGATCAAAAACATACAAGGAGGGAGGAAGAAACATGAAACGTTTCAGGTGGCAAATCCTTTTGGCTTCGTTGCTCATTATTTTATCGGCGGTTTTTTATTTCTTCCATTATGTGGTCTTCCACGACGCCCACCATATCTTTATCTACCTGGTTGGAGATATTGCCTTTGTCCCCATTGAGGTTTTGCTGGTTACGGTGATAATCCATCAGATGCTGAGCGCACGGGAGAAAAATGCCCGGATGGAAAAGCTGAACATGGTTATCGGGGCTTTCTTCAGCGAGGTTGGAATAAGTTTGCTTACGTACTTTTCCGATTGGGATCCTAAATTGGATAAGATCAGAAAAGATCTCATGGTGACGAGCGATTGGACCCATCAAGAATTTCTAGATGTGAGCAAGCGTCTTAAGAAATTCGATTATGGCATTGATATCGACAAGGTCGACTTATCAAGCTTACGGAAGTTTTTGAGGGAAAAGATTGACTTTTTACTCCGACTTCTTGAGAATCCAACGCTGCTGGAGCACGAATCCTTCACCGAACTCCTCTGGGCGGTCTTTCACCTTGCAGAAGAGTTGGCAGCCAGGGATAATGTCAAAAAATTACCGGACACCGACCATCAGCATCTCGCCGGTGATATCAAAAGGGTATATGTCTTGCTGGTCCATCAATGGGTGAATTATATGGGGCATTTAAAAGATAACTTCCCCTATCTCTTTTCCCTGGCGATGAGGATAAACCCCTTTGATCAAGAGGCGTCACCGATCGTGAAATAACGTGTTCATGATGTACGAGAAGGGGGGGCTGGATCGTCATATCGATATGAGAGACTCTCTTCAGCGCCGTCACGCTCTCCTTGACTTGCTCATACAGTGTGCTATTTTTTGATACATAAGACGACGGCGTCCAGATAATAAGCCGTCGTTACATTTGCTATTAAGGAGGGGAGATATGACCAGGTCGCTGTTAAAGTGTTTGCAAGACAGCGGGGCACATAAGACTATCCTGTATTCCGCAGGGATCATGCTGATGGCTGCGGCGATCCTTACCGCTGCCGGCTGTTACGAGACCTATGTTGAGGTTATCGATGCCTCTTCAGCTGTTGCCGTGTTCGATGCACCAGGGCATTATACGTACGACGCAGGGGGATCGGTGACTATCTCGGCTGTGCCCCACAGCAATGACTACCGCTTCCGAGAAGTGAGCAAAGACAACGACGTCTCGACAGGCTATCTCCGAGCAGTCCCCTTACAGGGGGATATCTATATCGTCCAGGCCAAGTATGACGACGATGAGGTCTACTATCTCACCTTCTATCAATTTACCAGCGACCGTCGTTTTAAGCCCATGGAATCTCATGTAGACGACAAAAAACTCGATCAACTTGCCCAACAATATGGTGTTAAGATTGATCGGGATTTTGATCTCGTACCGTACCTGAGCGGTAGTCGCAGCAGTATCAAGGCCTTTCTCCTCGGGCACGCGAGTCTACCTTTCACTTCCGGCACAAAGCATAATGCTCAGTAAGGTCAACTTAACATAATAAGGAGGAAAGATATGGCCAGAGAACTGTTCAGATTTTTGCAGGGCAGCAGGGCACATAAGACCATCCTGTATTCGGCAGGGGTCGTGTTGCTGGCTGCGGCGATCCTTACCGCTGCCGGTTGTTACGGGACCGATGTTGAGGTTATCGATGCCTCCTCGGCAATTGCCGTGTACGGTGTACCAGGGAATTATACGTACGACGCAGGGGGATCGGTGACTATCTCGGCTGTGCCCCACAGCAATGACTACCGCTTCCGAGAAGTGAGCAAGGACAATAAGGTCTCGACAGGCTATTTACGATTGGTCCCCTTAAAGGGGGATATCTATATCGTCCAGGCCAAGTATGACGACGAAGACGGCTACTGTCTAGTCTTCTATCAATTTACCAGCGACCGCCGTTTTAAGCAAATGTATCCTGACGTAGACGATTCAAGGCTCGATCAGCTTGCACAGCAACATGGTGTAACGATTGATCTGGACTTTCTGTACCTGGAAGGTAGTCGCAACAATATCATGGCCTTTCTTCGCGCGCACGCGAGTCTGCCTTTCACTTACAGCGAATAGTGTAATTATGATTTAAGACAACGAGGAGGGAACTATCATCGCAAGAATTCAAGCAGGTCATCTTTTTTCACGAGCAACAGATTTCGCTTTTTAATAAAGAAAGGAATCTAACATGAAAAAAATGTTTTTGGTGTTGATTCTTTTGGCCATCTTCCCGGTGTCTCTTGCTCTGGGCATAGAAATCGGAGGAGTTCAGCTGCCCGACGCTCTAACGGTGAATAATGCGAAGCTGCAGTTAAATGGTGCTGGCCTGAGAACAAAAGTGGTTATCAAGGTCTACGCAGGGGGGCTCTATCTTCTGCAAAAGGAAACAGACCCAGCGAAGATTATTACAGCAGACGAACCCATGGTGATTCGTATGCACTTCATCCATAGCAGCGTGTCCAAGGAAAGCCTGGTCAATGCATGGAACGAAGGGTTCGCCAATGCCACCAATGGTAATATTGCTGCGATAGAAAAAGAAATCAAAGAGTTTAATGGATATTTCCAAGAGGATGCGAAGAAGGGAGATATCTATGACGTGATCTACCTACCGGGTCAAGGCTTAAGTGTAGAGATAAAGGGCAAACAAAACGGGCCTATACCGGGGCTTGAGTTTAAGAAGGCGGTCTTTGGCATATGGCTTGGGGAAAAACCGGCAGATGCAAAATTGAAAAAGGGGATGCTGGGTATGTAACGGTGAGAGTTCCGCTCATAGACGAAACAGGAGGCTGAGATGAAATCCCTTCGCAAAGAGCTCTGGTTCAATGCCCCGACGCGCGTTGCTTTCATCAACATTACGAAAGACGTAAACAAAGCAGTCAAAGAAAGTGGTGTCAAAGAGGGGCTCTGTCTTGTCAATGCCATGCACATCACCGCCAGTGTTTTTATCAATGATGACGAATCAGGACTCCACCAGGACTACAAAGACTGGCTTGAGGAGCTTGCCCCCCACGAGCCCGTCTCCCATTACCGCCACAATCGCACAGGTGAGGACAATGGCGATGCACACCTTAAACGCCAGATTATGGGCAGGGAGGTAGTTGTCGCCATCACTGACGGAGATCTCGACTTTGGACCATGGGAGCAGATCTTTTACGGGGAGTTCGACGGCAGGCGCAAAAAGCGCGTGCTCGTAAAGATCATCGGCGAGTAACATACCCCCCTGGCCCGGAGGTCGTAATCGGCGTGTGATTGAAATTCGGCAAACTCCAAATCTGATCCGTTTTAGACAGACTGTATAATCACTGTGAGGTCGCCTGCTTTGAGCTATGGCGCATGTCTCTTTGCGGGCAGGTGAGGAATCTGTACATGAATTGGAAGCTCCTCGCCTCATAATTTGAGCCTATTCCGCCATCTTTTTTATTACAAGATAGAATTTCTTCTGAATCTGAATTCGTTCAGATGCATATGAGACAGAATTAAGGTATAACCGAGGGGTTACAACAGAA